>Ga0181579_10004564_pt1 | contig 10766 bp, 10 predicted proteins | sample 071ome_24_FD_132996 | JGI IMG/M metagenome (GOLD analysis project Ga0181579, IMG submission 132996) | Coastal salt marsh microbial communities from the Groves Creek Marsh, Skidaway Island, Georgia - 071402CT metaG (megahit assembly) | ecosystem: Environmental > Aquatic > Marine > Intertidal... | reverse complement strand
TCCTCACGCTCTTTTATTTGTGCCACGAACCTGCTTCTGCCTTCCGTCGTCGACAGGTCTGCCGGAAAGGCAATGCATTCGCCCAGCTCAGACAACTCAGCCGCGGTTTCTTCGCAGGCTTCTGCCTTGCGCGCACTGATATAAGTCTTGATGCCGTTGCTGACATAACCTTCCGCAATCATGCGGCCAATGCCGCGGGAGCCGCCGGTAACAACTGCTACTTTTCCCTCGACGTTAAATAGTTCTGCGATAGTAAGTGACACAATCTTCCCCTACTCGGTGATCTCACCGCGAATAATCAGCTCACACATCTGTTGCAAGACGAAGGCCTTCTTGAGGAAGCCAGCGAATCGCTCATCTTTTGTGTGGCCGTGATAGTAACGATAGTAAATTTGCTGACCGATGACACACAGTCGGAACAGGCCGAAACAGAAATAGAAGGGAAAGTTTTCCACCGACAAGCCAGTTTTTTCCTGGAAGCGCTGGATAATTTCACCGCGAGTTGGCGCGCCATCAATATCTGAAGGCATGGTGCGGGACTCACGAAAGAAATCAGGATCGGAAGTCTGCACCCAGTAACCCAGTGTGCACCCGAGGTCCATAAGCGGATCGCCAACAGTGGCCATTTCCCAATCCAGCACGCCGATCACCTGCAGCGGATCTTCGAGACTGAATATCACGTTATCCATCTTGTAGTCATTGTGGATGACACTGGCCTTGCCGCTCTCCGGCGGCATATTGTCCTGCAGCCATTGCATGATGGCATCGACGTTGACGGTATCGGGGGTTACCGCATCTCCCCAGCGGCGACACCAGCCATCAACCTGGCGCTGCACGTAGCCAACCGGCTTGCCAAAATTGTCCAGGCCCGCTTCTTTCAGATCTACCGAGTGCAACTCAGAAAGCACATCGAAGAAATTAAATAACTGCTGGCGAATCTGCTCCGGCGAGAGACCTAATTCGGTTGGGTACTCGCGACGAATGACCAGACCCTGGATATAGTTCATCAGGTAGAAGTCACAACCGATAACACTGTGGTCGTCGCAGAAATGGATCGGCACCGGGCCGTAGGGATAAACATCCTTTAGCGCAGAAAGAACCCGGTACTCGCGCGACATATCATGGGCAGACTTCACTTTGCTGCCGAAAGGAGGACGTCGCAACACCCAGGATTCGTTGCCGCTCTCCAGCAGGTAAGTGAGATTGGAATGTCCGCCGGGGAACTGCCTGACCTTCAATCCGTCCACCAGACTGCCCAGCACCGGCCGCAAATGCTCCCGCAGCTTGTCGAGATCGAGTTCTTCCCCCTGGCGTATTGCGCCAGCCCGATCTACCAGTTCATCATTTAACAAACCTGCGTCCCTTTTTTGTTATTAGCGATAAGTAATCATGTGTTGGAGTTCTTTATTCTCCAGGTGCGGAAGGCTATTAAACTGCGTCATGGATACTCTCCCTCCACCATAGCGAATCCTGGTAATCGAACTATTGTGCAGCATCCAGTTAGTCGCAATTACCTGTTGATCAGGGAAATCTAACACACGTTGCAAGGCCATGGCGATGACACCCCCGGAGGTGGAAATCAGTGTACGACTGCCACCTGTGTGGGCGCGCATCACTGAGTCGATTCCAGCGTGCACCCGCCGTCTGAAGTCAGCGTAGTATTCGAAGTCGGCATCTTCGTCGCCGGGCTGCAGTTCACCCTGCACCCATTTCAATGCGGCCGCTTCCAACACCAACTGGAACTGGCGTCGGTCCTTGATTGGCCAGTCTGAACTGCTGGCGAGACCTTCGCTCTCACCATGATCACGCAAGTAAATCCGGATCAGCGGATCTCCGTTGTATTCATTGAAAGCAGGATCGTGAACCGGTGAAGCATCTGCGGACTTGTGCAGTATTTGCAATTCAGCTGCAGTCTCTCGCTGGCGCAACAGACTGCCGCTGATGATATGGTCGAATTGTTCACCCAGTGCTCGCCAGTGCGCAGCCAGCAAGCGCACCTGTTCGATGCCCTGATCACTTAGCTTGTCATAGGAATCTGCGCCGAAGGACGCCTGTCCATGACGCACGAGGACCAGTTCACTCATGAGGTGTTGCCGCCAGGTTGTAGGTAGGTAGGAACCGGATTATAGCGAAGCGTAACGTTCCGTGTGGTATTCACCATCGCCGAATTGAATATCCAGCGCCGTGACCCGCTTGAACAGGTGACCTACGTCCAGTTCCTCGGTCATACCAATACCGCCGTGGATCTGTATCGCTTCCTGCCCAACCGCACGAATTGCCTTGCCGATTCGACTCTTGGCCGCCGACACTGCCTTGGTCTTTTCCACAGCGTCTTCCTGGCTGTCCAGGGTCATGGCAGCCATCATCACGATGGAACGTGCCAGCTGACACTCGATAAACATGTCCGCCATGCGGTGTTGCAATGCCTGGAAGCTACCGATTGGTGTACCGAACTGCTTGCGTGTCTTGCTGTACTCAACCGTCTTGGCCAACAAAGATTCGAGGGCACCAACCGCTTCCGCACAAACTCCGACAGTTGCCTTGTCTATGGCCTGCAGCAAAGCCTCACCGGCGGCGCCAGCAGCGCCCACGCGATCGCCTGCACTGAGCTGCACATTGTCGAGTTGCACCTGCGCGGCCTTGCGTCCGTCCACCGACGTGTAGGCAGTCAGTTTGACACCATTCGCCGACGCGTCCACCAGAAACGCTGACAAACCATCCAGGCCTGTCGCTGCACCAGACTCCCGCGCAATCACGATCAGCTTGTCCGCATTACCACCATTTTCGACTGCGATCTTGGTACCCGACAAACTAATCGAGTCTCCTTGCACAGTAGCACTGGTTTCAATATTCAAGGGATTGAAGCGAGACTGGGGCTCCACATAGGCACAGGCGAGCTGAACTTCGCCACCAATGATGCTGCCGATCAGCGTTTCTTTCTGATCTCCGTCAGAGAGATTCGCAATCAGGGAACCACCAAGAACAGCGGTGGCTGTGTAGGGCTCTACCAGCATAGCCTTACCGAACTCTTCCATCATCACCATGAGATCGACGGCGGAGCCACCTAGCCCACCATCCTGTTCCGAAAAAGGCACGGCCAGCCATCCCAGTTCTGCAAACAATTGCCAGAACTCCTTGCTGTACCCCGCCTCACTGGCCACGATTTCATTGCGCGTGTCGAAGTCGTAACTCTTCTGCACAAACTTCTGAACCTGATCCTGCAGCATCTGCTGCACTTCAGTATAGGAAAAATCCACGTTCTACCTCACTCTGGCAGCGGTGCTGATGCGCACCGCAGACTTACAAGCCTAATACGGCTTTACTGATTATGTTTCGTTGAATCTCGTTTGAACCACCGAAGATGCTTAGTTTGCGGTTGTTGAAATAGGTTAGCGCCGCAGCCGCTGTTGTACCCGGTCCGAGATACTCACCGTCAAAGTCTTCTTCGAATTGCTCGGGCACATAGGGCAGGCTGTTATAGCCAGCCAGCTCCACGAACATCTCATCCATTCGCTGCGCCAGCTCGGTGCCAACGATTTTCAATATTGATGACTCGGGTCCCGGCGCCTTGCCAACACTCAGCGCCGCAAGCGTGCGCAACTCAGAGTATTCCAATGCCTGTAACTCAATTTCGACTTCGGCCAGTCGCTTTTTGAATGATGCATTGTCGATCATGGCACCACCGACACCATCCTGGGTTTCCTGTGCCAGCTTGCGCAAAGCAATCAGCCGCCTTTTGCCTCTGGCCACACCGGCTATATTTGTTCGTTCATGAGTGAGCAGCACCTTGGCATAGGTCCAGCCCTTGTTTTCTTCTCCGATCAAATTTTCTGCTGGTACTTTGACATCGTCGAAGAAGACCTCATTCACTTCCGGAAAACCATCAATGAGAACGATTGGCTTAACTGTGATACCCGGCGTCTTCATATCGATGAGCAGAAAGCTGATGCCTTCCTGCTTCTTCACCGTGTTGTCAGTTCGAACCAGGCAGAATATCCAGTCGGCATATTGTCCAAGCGTATTCCAGGTCTTGGCGCCATTGACCACGTAGTGATCGCCTTCCCTGACGGCTGAGGTTTTAAGTGAAGCCAGATCCGATCCGGCATTGGGTTCTGAGTAGCCCTGACACCACCACACATTACTGGCGAGAATATCGGGCAGGAATTTCTGCTTCTGCTCTTCAGATCCATAGGCCATGATTACCGGGGCAACCATCTTCATGCCGAAGGGGATGGGTTCAGGCGCACCGTAAAGACCCATCTCGGTGGCGAAGATATGTCGCTGGGTGTGATTCCAGCCGGTACCGCCGTATTCCTCAGGCCAGGTTGGTGCAGCCCAACCCCTGGCGAAGAGAATCTTCTGCCAGCGCACCATATCGTCCTTGCTGAGACGAATGTTGGCATCTACCTTGGCCTTCAAATCCGCAGGAAATTCCTTCTTCAGGAACTCCCGCACCTCCTCCTGGAAGGCGATTTCATCAGCGCTGAAGTCAGCGTTCACGGCAATTCTCCTTAGCCCAATTTTTGATGATAATTGCGAAACCTGGCCCGCGTCAGAATTTCCAGCCGGCCGTTCGCCAAAAGAGCGGGAAGCGTACCACTGAAAAGGGCCTCAGTTAAACAAAAAGCGAGCAATCGCTCGAAATATCCCCAGCGCACTGATTTAACGGCCTGCAGCCCATAGAGAAGCAGCAATTTGACGGGTTTTTATTGCCACATCTCAATGGATTTGCGATAACAAATGGGGTATGCTTCGCACTCTTTTTAAGGTGCTGTATTTTCGAGCAATTTTACCAAATCGCATCCCATTCTCAGGAGTTGCCATGAAAATAACTCAATTTACAAAATTGGCCCTAGTGATCTTCGCGCTGAGCGGGTTCGTTGCCTGTAGCTCCACCAGTGAAGAGGCGGCCGAAAGCGACGTTGCACAGACCGAATCAGGCGTTGATGCAACCAACCGCAGAGCCCAGGAAGAAGCCGAAGCGGCTGCCGCTCGAGCAGCAGCGGCTGAAGAGCGCATGCGTCGTTCTGCACTGGCCACCAGAGTTTTCTACTTCGACTTCGATGTCGCCGAATTCAGACAAGGTGATCGCGATGTGTTGACTTACCATGCTCGTGACCTCGCCGCCAACCCAAGCAAGAGAATTCGCCTGGAAGGCCATGCCGATGAGCGTGGTACTCGTGAATACAACCTGGCACTGGGTGAGCGCCGCGCCAATGGCATCCTCAACTACCTGATTGTCAACGGTGCGTCTCGCAACCAGATTGAAACTGTCAGCTATGGTGAGGAACGACCAGCGGATCGTGGCACCAGCGAAGCTGCCTATCAGCGCAACCGTCGAGTTGAAATTATAGATCCCTGATCTGCAAAGCTGATCAAGATTTTGGAAGAACTAGCCGAACCTCAGGGTTCGGCTTTTTTTTGCCTGCGAATCACTAGCCGAACCTCAGGGTTCGGCTATTTTTGCCCGCAAATTAAAGGTCGTCACAGAGATGTTCGTGCAACTCGGCTCCGATCGCCTGAATGAGATGCTCACCCGCCTCGATGCCGCCAGCGAATGAAATAAAGGCGTGAATCATATCGGTGTAGCAATCATGCCGGGTGGGAACGCCATGAGCCTCGAGCCTGTCCACATAGGCCTGCCCTTCATCGCGCAGGGGATCAAACCCCGCGGTAATAACGTATGCCCTGGGTAGTCCGTGAAGGTCTTGTTGCAGGAACTGCAGATCGGGATCGTTAGCCTGCTCTGCATTTTCCAGATAATGACTGCGAAACCAGCCCATACCAGCCTTGGTGAGGAAATGTCCTGAAGCAAACTCCTCTACCGAGGGGAATTGCATCGTGGGATCCACCGACGGATAGATCAGCACCTGCATTGCCGGCATCGGGTAGGATTCACGCTTGCATGCATGGGTAATCGCTACGGTGAGATTTCCTCCCGCACTGTCACCACCAATGGCAATTCTGTCCGGGTTGATATCCAGGGCAGCGCTGTTGTCCCTGATCCAGCAATAGACTTCGAAACCATCTCGATAAATAGACTTGATCTTGTTGTCTGGTGCACGCTCGTAGTCCACCGAGAAAACCTTGCAACCACTGGCATTGGCGATGCGCTGGGTGACAGTGTCATAGTCTTCCACGGTGGATAGTACGTAGCCACCACCATGATAGAAAACCAGGCAGCCGGCGCGCCCGGACTGGTAGCCGTGGGGTTCGTAGCAGCGCACGGGAACGGAGCCGCGACTGACAGGCACTTCAATATCGCTTATCGAAGCCAGATCACAGGGTTCCGGAGCAAAGGGATTACCGCGCTCAGCCCTCATGGCACGAGCTTCTTCGGGCGTCCCATCTTCAATCTGCGGCAGGCGAGCTGCTGACTCCGCCACCTTCGCCGCCATCGGCTCCAATGCATCCGCACTCTCTGCCTTGTTGCTCACGCGTATTTCAGTCATAGATCCAGTGCTCAGAAAAACATGTTCTTTGGCTTGGCGGGCTTAAAACCGACAATCCAGATGAGAATTGAAAACAGTAGAAACCCGGGCACGACATATAGCGCGATGTCATCCAGGGTCTGGGCGGTCAAATCCAGCAGCGCGATAGCAAGATAAACAAGCATCGCCACGACATGAGCCAGCAAATAGTAATTAATAAACGGCGCGGAGTTATGGGTCATTGGCCAGGGCTTGCAAAGGAAGAACCAGCGCAAGCCAACAACTACTCCCAACAGATCAGTTGGCCAGAACAACAGCAGATTAACGTTATGATGTGTGTCCAGATGATCAGAGACAAACCAGCTACCAAGCATCAGCGTGCCGTATACGCCACTGAAAATCGCTGTCAGCAAGGCGAGCAAACCGAGAATCCTGAAATTGAGCCCTTCCATCTTGAAGCCAATTCGGGAATGGGTGGCAAAGTAAGACATGGGAATACGCTTTAACATCAGCACCAGAAAGAACACCGGAGCGAGCAAGCCTATTGATGCAACCCGATAAGCATCAGATTCAATTGTTGGAGACGGAAACTCCATGATGATTTGCTCATCCGACAACAGCGGCAGCAACTCTCCATCTTCAGCGACATTTGAAGTCAATGCGGCAAGACGTTCACGCAAAGCAATCGGAAGATACATGCTCTCCCATTCACTTACGTTCCTGTCGATATTGCTGTTCATGAGAACATCGAGTGAGAAAGCGATCAGGGAAACAGATGCATAGTGCGATTGCACCTGGTCGCGAAAAGTCTCATCCAATTCTCCTGTGTAGGACTGCTGCAGCTTGCCACCGAGCGCCTCATCCAGATAATCCCTGACGCGAGTTGTACAGTTGTCGAAGAAATACTGATAGGCGTAAACCAGGTTTTCTTCCTCCTGGTTCCACATCAGGCGACGATAGAGTGTCTCCTTTTGGGGATTGGTCAGGTTAATACGATCCTGCCACACGGTTCGCTGCTGAGCCCGATACATATCAAACTCAAGAGCTGGTGGTGATACGGCAAGCTCATAGTTCATGATGCCTTTGAAAAAATTAAAGGCAAAGGCAACGGGACTGCCACCGGTATCGAAAACTCCCCAGTTGAACACCAGGTCGGTATTGGTGTTTTCGTCATACATGCGCAGGGCTGTATGCCCGAAGTTGTCCCAGACTCTGTCACCAACATCCACGGTAATCAGGTAAAAATGGACGCCGCTCAGATCTGCAGGTGGTGGGTAGTCCTCGGCGGATAGATTGGGATATTGCGCCAGCGCCGAATTCAGCATGAATAGCTGGGCCAGCAGGCAGAACAGCAGCGCGTAGCCGCCACGACGAGGTCCTGCGATGGCACAGCTGGCGCCCTTCTCGGTCATGCTACCTTGATCCCCTGCTCCCGGACCTCATTGTCCGGAGAAAAAATGAATCCTATCAAAGATTTAGATTAGATCAAGCCGGGAGTAATGTAGTTGCAGATGGCTGGGAATTATGGGCAGAAAGGCGGGAATTCAGCAATCTGGAGGCATAAAAAATCCCCACTCCCTATCCGCCATATAGATGAGTGGGGATTAACGGAAATATGGCGATATGCAGACAGGCAAAAAGTGTGGGTTCTGCGAGGAATGACTGCCTGCCGCCTTTCCGCTTGATGGGAAAGTTAGCAAAAGAAATCTGAACGTAATCTTAATGAAAGGCCAGCAATCTGGAGAGAGAGAGAAAAAGTCGCTGTTGCCGCGCCTCGCGGCGGCAACAGCGCAGGACTCATCAATAAGGATCCTGAAGGATTTCAGGACCTTATATCTGAGCCGCTCAGGGAGCTGCGGAAATCTTGTCTACGAGCGTATACGTGGGCTCTCCACGATCAACAATTTCGAAGACTACCTGCTTGTCAGCAGGAACAAACATGATTTCTTCGGAATTGTTGTACAACATGCGCTCATCATTTATGGCAAGTCTATGGGCTTTCGCCAGCACTCTTACCACAGCTGAATCTTCCGGTTCGCTTAACACGACCCGCGCCGATTCCACGTCACCGATACAGGATGCAAGCCCTGTCGATAACAACATAACTAACAGCAATTGCTTCATAAGTCCTCCAGTACAAAAGCAAAAAGTTGATTGGAGCCAGGCTCCAGCTCGTACTGCTATCTCGCTGATTATTACTACGAGATAACTTATTCGACGTTGTACTGAAAAAAAGGTTACGCCAGCAATTACCTGGCATTTCGTCAAAACGAAAAAAGGCCAGCAAAAGCTGGCCTTTCAGGGGATATTAAACAGATTGATCTAGTTAGCGCGAGCTTCCTCCGCCCGGGCACCACGCAGGATATTTGCCATACCATAGTTGCCTTCGTGACAGGCATATTCATAGATCTGCCCATCGACTTTTGACATGGTGATCATTGCTGTTACCCGATCCTTGAAGGTGCTCGGATCGTTAACGGTAAACTCGTATTCCATGGTGTAGGGGTCGGTGAGAGTGAAGCGCTCGATCAGCACTTTATCCTTCGCTGTCCCGGCACCACTGAAGCTCTGGGTAAGATCATTGAAGTTTCTGGTTTCTACTACCAGTGTGTTGCCATCCCAGTAACCTCGCGCATCACCATTCCACAACCTGACATCTTCATCGAGCTGCGGCTTCTCTGTAAGAGGCACTATTCGGGTTGTATGCACCATCTCCATGATGATGGCGACAGTATCCCGGCTCTGAACAATTTGCAGGTTGTTGTTGTAGAGGCTGGGAAAGAATGGAGGGCCCGCATTGAAGCCCACCAGGCAGCGCTCCGACAGACCCCTGTCCTCGGGGCCGTTCTTGCCTATGCCACCGACGATGAAACGGACCGGCCGGTCGCCGACCACATCGGGACCTAGTCCACCATTCACGGTTGGTGCACCTTCCACCAACTCGGGGAGCCGACCATTTTCCGGGTAAGTGATCAGGGAAGTACGATTATCCTTTCCGCTCCCCATCTCCAGCCAGAACGTGTTGTAGCCGTTCGGGCCGGCATCAGTCAGGCTCTGCAGGCCGGCCTCAGTCTGGGCTGCCAGGCCAGCCAGCTCCTCCTCGGTGAGATATTGCTTGTCACCAAGAAATGCAGGCCTTTCCATGGGAATGTTGGTGGCGAAATTCCATACACCCTGCAGATCGGGTTGGCCCCATTCGGTTGCAGGTGGAGTGAAGTCTTCCTGTCCATAGGTCAGGCTGGCAACGACAAGGAACACAAGTGCCAGAATAGGATTTTGAGATTTCATCATTTCCCCCAAAATGCTGGTATCAATGCGCCTCAGTATAACAGGCTATGCAGGCGATAGTCCCAGTCTGGCGACGGGCAGGGCAAGCCACGGTCACCTGGCTTTTCTCGACTTCTTCCGCTTGCCTGCAGCAGCGCGCAATGCGCATTCGAATGCCTGCGCGCCCCACTCTGTCATCAGGTCCATGCTCTCCATCGCCTCTTCCGGCGCCTGGTAATAACCCAGCTGCATAGGTTTACCCTGTTTATGGTAGGTAAAGGCCTGCAGCCCGAGCATCTCGAAGCGCTCCCGGTTCTGATCATCAACTTTCAGGTACAACTCGTTGTCTGCGATCAGACCAAACATCAGGCCATCGAGAAAGACACCGAAGCCGCCAAACATCCGTTTCGAATACACCGGCCCGACTGCTTGCAGCAGATCCACAACGTGAGCAGCATATTGTTTCGCTTCATCATTGATGGGCATTAGTCTTTCCCGGGTCAAATGCTATGATAGCCGGCCTTGCTGTTCGATGAACGAGCTGACAGTCCACTTACCGAACCACGCCTGAGCGATGAACAATAACATGGAAGCAGAAATGAATGGCGCAACCGCGTTGATTAATACCCTCGCCGATTGTGGCGTGGAATTTTGTATCGCCAATCCCGGCACATCGGAGATGCATCTGGTCCAGGCACTGGACGCAGTACCGCGAATGAAATCGGTGCTCGCACTGTTCGAAGGGGTATGCACCGGCGCAGCTGACGGCATTGGTCGCATGACAGGTAAGCCGGCCGCGACGCTCCTGCATCTCGGCCCCGGCATGGCCAACGGTATCGCCAATCTGCACAATGCCCGCCGCGGCAATGCACCGATGATCAATATCATCGGTAATCACCCCGAGTACCATATTGGCTTCGATGCACCACTTACTTCTGACATCGATACCCTGGCGCGTAATTTTTCCTGCTGGATAAAATCCTGCTCAACCTCACAGACTCTGGCACAGGATGGCGCGGACGCCTACACCGCAAGCCTGCGACAATCGCCAGGCTCCATGGGGCAGAT
>Ga0181579_10004563_pt1 | contig 10768 bp, 9 predicted proteins | sample 071ome_24_FD_132996 | JGI IMG/M metagenome (GOLD analysis project Ga0181579, IMG submission 132996) | Coastal salt marsh microbial communities from the Groves Creek Marsh, Skidaway Island, Georgia - 071402CT metaG (megahit assembly) | ecosystem: Environmental > Aquatic > Marine > Intertidal zone... | reverse complement strand
TCCGCTTCTTCATCAGGAATTTCGGTTTCGAACTCCTCTTCAAGCGCCATAACCAATTCTACGGTATCTAATGAATCAGCGCCTAGATCTTCAACAAAGGAGGCTTCCAAGGTGACTTCGCTTTCTTTGACGCCCAATTGCTCACACACCAGTTTAGTAACGCGTTCTACGATTGTGCTCATGCTTTGATATTCTCCTGAGGTTATACAGCGCTGCTGCGGTAGTTTAATAAATGGATCATCACGTTAAAAGTCTTTATTTTGGGTCTGCTTGCGGCTCACGCGGTATACATACCGCCATTGATATGTAAGGTTTCACCCGTGATGTAGCTCGCATCTTCACTTGCAAGGAATTTAACCAACGCCGCGACTTCTTCTGGTTTGCCTAACCTTGCTGCGGGCACGCGAGCTAACATGGCCGAGCGCTGGTCTGAGGATAAAGCGGTCGTCATATCTGTTTCGATGAATCCTGGCGCCACCGAGTTCACTGTAATATTGCGACTAGCAACCTCCGCTCCTAGCGCTCGACTGAACCCCTCGATCCCTGCTTTAGAGGCAGCATAATTTGACTGCCCGCCATTGCCCATTCTGCCTACCACTGAACTCAGATTAATGACCCTACCAAACTTTGCCTTCATCATGCCGCGCAGTAAGCCTTGGGTCAGCTGAAACACCCCGCTTAAGTTGGTGGCGATGACATCGTGCCACTCCTCTGCCTTCATTCGCATAAGTAAATTGTCTTTGGTGATGCCCGCATTATTCACCAGAATTAGGGGTGTTTCTTGATCTTGTTTTAACGCCTCTAGAAAGTTAGACACGCTCTGTTGAACTGCCAAATCGACGACGTAGCCCCGGCCTTTGCCACCTAATAATGCCGAGATGTTCTCCGCTCCCGCTTCGGTCGTTGCTGTGCCTAGCACACGATAGCCTGCCTCTACCATTGCAGCCGCGATCGCCTGACCAATTCCCCTAGAGGCGCCGGTTATAACAGCCGTTTTTGTCACACAGCCCCCAAATTTACGCTGAGCGCCGATTCTCGGCTGTCGATATTATGTGCCCTCAACGCTTTATCAATCCGTCTATTGAGCCCTGTTAGCACCTTGCCAGGACCGCATTCGACGACATCCGTAACCCCAGCCGAGGCGAGAAACTCAACGCTTTCGGTCCAGCGCACAGCGCTATACATTTGTGTTATCAGATTCTGTTTAATAGTTTCAGGATCAACACAATCGGACGCTAGCACATTTTGCACAATCGGGATCTTTGGTGGCTGGAACTGAATGTCCTCGAGACTCATCGCCAATTGCTCTGCAGCGGGTCTCATAAGTTCACTGTGAAATGGCGCGCTGACATTCAGAGGAATGGCGCGTTTAGCACCAGCGGTTTTGCATAATTCTATAGCAACTGCCAGCGCTTCGCTGGTACCTGAAATGACGACTTGACCAGGTGCATTGAGGTTTGCGGCCTGGACTTGGCCTAGATCTGTAGCTTCGCTGGCTTTCTGGCAAGCTTCAACAATCGCATCGTCGCTTAGTCCCATCACTGCGGCCATGCCTCCCTCACCTATCGGAACCGCAGCTTGCATCAACTGGCCACGAGTTTGCACCATCTGAACGCCCTCTCGAAGTGAAACAACCCCGGCAGCGACCAAGGCAGAATACTCCCCCAAACTATGGCCGGCCAGATAGGCAGGCTGAGCACCATGCTGAATCCAGATTCTCCAGAGCGCGACACTGGCAGTCAGCAGAGCGGGTTGGGTGAATTCGGTCTCGTTCAAGCGGGCTTCTGGGCCCTCTTGAATCAGACGCCAAAGATCATAGCCTAGTGCGTCTGAAGCTTCCTCAAAGGTAGGCGCCACGGCCTCCGCACTTTCTTGAAGCATCCCAATCGATTGGGACCCTTGTCCAGGAAAAACAAAAGCTAATGTCATGAGTAGGATCTCGGTAGCAATCTCTGACGCTTTCGGTCAGAGCTTAACATCCCTAACCAGAGCGATTTATCAGTCCTCATCGCCAGCGGAATGAACGACTTTTTTGCCTCGATAAAAACCATCAGCCGTCACGTGATGACGACGGTGGGTCTCCCCAGTTGTTGGGTCTTCCGACAGCGTAGGTTTCTTCAATCCGTCATGGGCTCGACGCATACCTCTTTTGGATCGCGAAACTTTATCCTGTTGTACTGCCATGAGAGTCTCCTAGTCAGGGTTTGTGGTAGTCATTTTCTTTAAGTTAGCAAAAGGCCTTTGTCGCGGCTCGGCTGTAAAATTGGGATCAATCGCTAGCGAGGGTTGGCTAACATGCAGTTCTGTCTCGGTTGCACCTTCTTCAATCCTCGTCACCTCACAGTGCTCGTGCTTTGGCACCATCGGCATCGCCAGTAACAACTGGTCTTCTAACAACGCGGCGACTTCGACAAAATCCCCTTCAGTTAACAGGTAATCAACTGAAACGGGCAAACGTTCAATCACATCGCTTCTATTCGACAACACTAGTTCGTGTTGACTGGCAGCCTTTATCTCCATTTCCTCCAAACACCTTTGGCAGGGCCAGGAATAGTCAAAGGAAGCTTCGACGGACACGATATGTCGGTGAGGCGCATCCTGTTTAAAGGTTAAAAACGCCTGTACTGGTTGTATTGCCTTGTCCGACTTAGAGGGGCCCTCAGCCAAGAGAGCTAGCAGTCGTGGCAACCTTGCCACGGGTATAACCCCTTGGTATCGGCTTTCTTCGTCCCCGAGCCGGATGTATCGAATCCTTTTTGGTAGAGCCTCTGCTAACATAAGGAGCGCATCTTATGCATCTGTACTGAAGCTGTCAAAACATTATTCTATAACGAGGAACAGATGAACTCGCTTAAATCGACCTCTTTACCGCCCTTGGTTCTGGCATCAGGTTCTGCTATTCGAAAGCGGCTATTAAAAAACGCTCAATTGCCAGTCATTACCTTGCTGCCAAATTTTGATGAGGGGGCAAAGGAAGCGTTTTCAGCCGAAGAAACCGCTAGATTCAATGCCGAGGGAAAAGCTAAATCAGTTTATTTAAGGGCGCTCGAGACTTACGGCCAAGAGGTCATTGTAATCGGCTCAGATCAAGTATGTTGCCTTGCCAGCGGTGAACAACTGCATAAACCTGGGACCACAGAAAATGCTATCAAACAACTGTCACAAGCCTCGGGACAACTTCTGACTTTTACGACCTCCCTGGCACTGATGGTCGGGCACCAAATTCACGCCTCCTTGACCACTGAATGCCGAGTAAAACTCCGCGATCTCGATCACAGCGAAATCTGCGAATACGTGGCAGCGGATCAACCTCTCGCGAGTGCGGGAAGCTTTCACGCTGAAGGCGCAGGTCAGCGACTCATTGAATCTATCGAGACCGAAGACATCAACATTTTATATGGCCTGCCTTTGTTAGCGCTTCTAAAGGCACTCAGAGATTTAAACCGTGTACCTGGCTATAGCCTTCCCAATCAATCTTGAAGCGCTTTCGCTTCGGGAGGCTTCCTTACTGGTGTAAAGATTCGATAAACAGCTTCATTTGAGGTTCCAGAGGCGCCTCAAGTCTAAAGGCTTCAAGCCGACCCGGTGCCTCCGAGCTGGCTCCTCGATGGCTCAATGATGTTGCGTGAAGCATCATTCGTGGTGGTTTTAGCTGAAGATCCTGAGCTGCATGGCCATATTTTACATCGCCGACTATAGGGCAGCCTTGCGAAGCCACATGCACACGAATTTGGTGCATTCGCCCGGTAACTAGGGTTGCAGACAACCAAGTCGTTCTTAAAAAACGTTTTTTAACCTTAAATATTGTCTTCGAAGGCTTGCCTTCAGCATCAATCCGACTGACTCGATCACCGTTTTCATGGGAAATCTTGAGAATGGGCTGATCAATAATCGTTACTTTTTCAGGCCATTGACCATGTACAACGAGATCATACTGCTTAGTCAAACGAACTTTTTCCCGCAACTCTGCCTGGAAACGACGCAGAAACGCCCTTTTTTTGGCAATCAGCAGCAGGCCAGAGGTATCCCTATCTAACCGATGCGCTAACTCCAGGTAGTGTGCGTCCGGTCGATGGGCTCGCAGCGCCTCAATCAAACCGCCTTGCAAACCACTTCCTCCATGGACGGCGAGTCCTGCCGGCTTATTAAATGCAATCATCTGCTCATCTTCATACACAATATGGTCTAGGACCGGAATGAAGCGATAATCGATACTATCTGGTTCTGCAGACCGTTGTACCGGCGGCACCCTGAGTAAATCTCCCGCTTTGAGCTTGTAATCAGGTCTTACCCGGCCTTTGTTGATTCTGACTTCGCCTTTACGAATCATTTGATAAATTCGAGTCTTTGGGACCCCTTTTAGGCGTGTCTTTAGGAAATTATCGAGTCTTTGTCCGGCCCGATCATCGGCAACCGTCAACCATTGAACCGGTTCTTGGATCATTATCCCTTGATTGGCTTGCATTTTTTTGCTTTACCCTCGCCCAGAAGCTGTTATGATCCGCTCGTCGACCCATAACAAACGTTGGGGGCCGACAATTGATAAGTTTACCCCGGTTTGAGAAAAACCGTATAATTAATCTTATCTGAGTACATACTGCAGAGGCCCGGGCTTGCTTATTTAGCACTCGAGGAACAAAACGACTTAATACGTTGATGCAGTCTTACAACTGCTGACATCGACTACGAACGGGCCAAATATTGGCCAAAAACGGAAGAATGCGCGAACGCGAACAGTATCGCCAAATCGAATTATACTAAGAATGAGGTTGTGCTAGATCGTAAGTTACTTTACGAGTGTACATATATTTACAGCTCCTATGATTATGATAACGAACAGATAGGAATGTGTACCTAGCAACTTGATTGAATATTAGCTAATGCTTCTTGGGAAGCCTGATAAGCTCGGTTAAACCGAGGCCAGAAATAAGACACATTTAGGCACATCAGTTGGTTTGCCGATACCTGACGCCCTGCGCTTCGCAGACTAAGGTATCGTTATGAAAAGAATGCTCATCAATGCAACACACAGCGAGGAGCTGAGAGTTGCCCTCGTCGACGGCCAGAGGCTTTACGATTTAGACATCGAAAGCTTGGCAAGAGATCAAAAGAAATCAAATATTTACAAAGGAAAGATTACGCGGGTTGAGCCTAGCCTCGAAGCCGCTTTTGTCGACTTTGGTGGTAATCGACATGGCTTTCTCCCGTTAAAAGAAATATCTCGGGAATACTTTGCAAAGTCCAATGGAGACCACAAAGGGCGCATTAATATCGCCGATGTAGTCAAAGAAGGACAAGAGATTATTGTTCAAGTAGACAAGGAAGAGCGTGGCACCAAAGGCGCCGCGTTAACAACCTTTTATAGCCTTGCAGGTCGCTATCTCGTGTTGATGCCGAACAATCCGAGAGCAGGCGGCATTAGTCGAAGGATTGAAGGCGACGAGCGGGACGACTTAAAAGATGCCTTGGCCACCCTAGAGATCCCAAAAGATATGGGCGCCATCGTAAGAACTGCCGGAGTAGGCAGATCTGCGGAAGAGTTACAGTGGGATCTTAAGTATCTCTTGCAACTAGCTGAAGCGATTAAGATTGCCGCTGAAAGTCGTGCGGCCCCTTTCCTCATCTATCAAGAAGGTGATGTCATCACCCGTGCTGTCAGAGATTATATGCGCGATGACATTGGTGAGATTTTAATTGATACCGATGATGCGTTCGACCAGGCAACCTCTTTTGTTTCTCAAGTTATGCCGCATCTGGCCAGTCGGGTAAAGCGTTATACCAGCGATGTGCCCTTATTTAATCGCTACCAAATTGAAGGCCAAATTGAGTCGGCCTTCCAGCGGGAGGTTCGTCTACCGTCCGGAGGCTCGGTGGTCATCGATCCGACAGAGGCACTGGTGTCTATTGATATTAACTCTGCACGTGCAACCAAGGGATCAGACATCGAAGAAACGGCCCTAAATACCAATCTTGAAGCAGCAGACGAGATCTGTCGTCAATTAAGGTTGCGCGACATCGGCGGTCTTGTCGTGATCGATTTTATTGATATGACTTCGACTAAAAACCAGCGTTTGGTTGAAAACCGCGTACGAGACGCCCTAGAAGTAGATCGTGCGAAAATTCAAGTGGGTCGAATATCGCGGTTTGGTCTCCTTGAAATGAGTCGGCAGCGTTTACGACCCTCCTTACGCGAAATCAGTCATATATTGTGCCCCCGATGCGAGGGCCTTGGAACAATCCGGGATATAGAGTCCAGTGCGCTTGCGATTCTTCGGTTGATACAAGAAGAAGCACTGAAAGACTCCAGCGCAGAAATCAGAGCTTTTCTACCGGTTCCGGTGGCAGCTTTTGTTCTCAACGAGAAGCGCCAAATGATCGCGGATATTGAGGCTCACAACAAAGTTAGGCTGTTGATTGTTCCAAGCGTTGACATGCAAACGCCACACTACCGGGTTGAGCGGCTCAGAAATAATGATGTGGTTAGTGATGAAGCCAGTTACAACATCTCTCCTGAGGTAGAAGAAGAAGTCGCAGAGACTGACATTGATTTGCGGCCAGCGGTAAGAGAGACCGCTGCTGTGTCAGTCGTAAGGGACGAGGCGCCAACAACAAACGCCGTTACTGCACCCACCCACCCCGCCGAAGCACGATCTGGAACAGGGCGTTCGAAAAAACCAGCTAATAAGAAACCTAAACCAGCGGCCAAGAAATCATCTACGCCTTCTTTGCTGAGTCGGATAATTGCTTCGATCTTTGGATCGAGTGACATCAAATCTACTAACAAGACGACTGATAAATCTAAGGTCACTAAAGCCAAACGGAAACCTGTTAGCAGCAAAAAACCAAGCAATAAAACGAGCGACGCTCAAATCTCAGACACCGCTCATTCATCGGGCGATGGCAAAAAACGCAGCCCAGCTGGCCGTCGTCGCGGTGGTCGTGGTCAGGGACAAAATACTGAGACAATCAATAAGCCGATAGATAAAGCTAGCAATGAATCTGTAGAGGCAAATACCCAAGCAGTCAGTGCTTCAAGCCCTCGAGAGGAGAATCCGCAGGATAAGCGCAACCAAGGCAATCGTGAGCGTAACCAACGACGCAGACGCAGCAAGCAGACCACTGATGTCTCGGTCCAAGATGAACATACCGCATCAAGCACTGCAGCTGACATAACTGCAGCTGACATAAAAGCAGCACAGGCCGTTCCGCAGCCAGAAAAGACAGCCGAGCCAGCGATACTTAGCGAAACCGTACAATCGATTGAGCCCTTAGCAAGCCCTGAATCGACCATCACAAGTGTAGAGTCGGCGCAACAGGCGGAAGATCTGGCGCGTCACTCGGTTACTGAAACTCAAGAGACTGCTGGCGTCGTCGAACGCGAAGTGCTTGATACCGGTTCTACTGTAAGTGCAAGCGAATTGCAGCTATTGGCTCGACCCTGGACTTGGGGTAAAGCCGGTAACGACCCACGAGTCGCCGCTAAGCCTGCCGTGGTAGGCCCTGTGTTGGAAGATGTCATTCTGGCGCCACATGTTAATGACCTACCCTACATACCTGTAGACTACGACGACAGCCATCCAAGTCGATGGCAACGCGCTGCAAATGACCCTAGAAATTAGCCTCGACGCCTTAGCCATCGGCGATTTTCTAGCGACTCAAAGCCAAAGGCTGAAGCGTGGTCGGCTCTATTTCTAGTTCAACGCCAAACTTGGCGTTGACAGATGCTTGGATCGCTTTTGCCAAGGCGAGCACGTCTGCCAGCGTCGCTCGCCCTGCATTCTCGAGCACCAATCGATGTCGGGATGAAATGCGAGCATCCCCCACTCGATGGCGACTGTCTACGGCTAATTCGATGAGTCGTGCGGCAGACACCTTAAATCCATCTTGACTCCGGTTAAAACCGCTACTGATGCCTGACGCTTCCAGCAGGGATTTTTGGGCGGCTGAGATCATTGGATTTTTAAAAAAGCTCCCAACATTACCCAATTGTCGATAATCCGGCAGTTTTCGCTGCCTGATCGCTAGAATCTCAGCTCGAAGACTGTCAGCTGAGCCACCAATAGCTGTAGGCAATCCTGCCAGATCTGGGTAACTCAGATTCGGTCGATACTCACGGGACAGCCTGAGATTGACGGCGGTTATGATGTAAGGCGATGCTGTAAGGGTTCTAAACCGGCTAGATCGATAGCCAAAGTCGCAATCGGTTGCAGAAAGCCTGCGGAGCGTCTGGGTTGCTAAATCGAAGACCTCAACACTATCGACAAATTGGCTTAACTCAACACCGTAAGCACCAATATTCTGCACAGGTGCTGCTCCAACTGTCCCGGGAATGCCCGATAAATTCTCAAGACCATAGAGCCTTTGAGACAACATTTCGGCAACCAGATCATCCCAGATTACGCCAGCGCCAACACGCACCGTTTCATCTTCTACTACTATGGTTAAATCAGCGCTCTGCAGCACTAGGCCATCAATGTACGGCGCTAGCAATACATTGCTGCCGCCACCTAACAAGTACATATTCAAACCCTGCTCAACAGCGTGGTTCACAGCCGCCGCAAGGTCGTCGTTAGAATCAAAGCGATGGAAACTATGGCAAGTGGCGCTGAGCCGAAAGGTATTTAGATCCGATAGATCGAAAGTATTTTGGATCTCGATAGTCATTTGAGGCTTAGCTGTCTCCCGATCGAATTAGGTTCAGTGTATACTCGATAAGGACAATCATAGGGGAATCAAATGCAATTAAAAGACAAAGTTGCCTTCATAACTGGCGGCGCTTCAGGACTAGGTCGTGCGACAGCAGAAAACTTCATCAATGCTGGTGCCAAGGTTATTTTATTCGATCTCAACGAGGAAAATGCAGAAAAAACTGCACAAGAACTGGGCGAGCACGCAACTTACGCTGCAGGCGACGTTGCTGATGAGACGGCAGTATCGGCCGCTATCGAAAAAGGATTGAGCGCGTTCGGCGCGATCCATGTCAACATCAATAGTGCTGGCATAGGCGCTGCTGCTCGCACCCTTGGTAAAGATGGGCCGATGCCGCTCAAAACCTTTGAATTTATTGTCCGAGTCAATCTGGTTGGTACTTTTAACTGTCTGCGCCTCTGTGCAGACGCAATGACAAAGAACGAGGCGCTGACCGAAGATGGGGAGCGAGGCGTGATTGTTAATGTCGCCTCTGTTGCCGCGTTCGATGGTCAGATTGGTCAAGCCGCTTACAGCGCAAGCAAGGGCGGCGTCGCGGGCATGACGTTGCCAATTGCTAGAGATCTTGCGCGATCAGGCGTTCGGATTGCGACGATAGCACCTGGTATCTTTGAAACGCCAATGATGAAGTTTGCTCCTCCCCAGGTGCGCGAGCCCCTAATCGAGATGACTCAGTTTCCAAAACGATTAGGTCAACCCGAAGAATTCGCGCAGACAGCTGCCTACATCGTAGAGTGTGGCTACATCAATGGTGAAGTGATTCGTTTAGATAGCGGTATTCGAATGGCGCCGAAATAGATAAAAACCTTTCCCGCCCTAGTTTATCGATGCTAGCGGCGGGACCATTTTTCCACTCAAAAACAGGGCTATCCGCCAATATTGGGCATTTTTGCAGCTCAAATAGTATTGGCCGCATCTAGTCGTGTGACAAATTCAATCAAGTCTTTTTGGTTAAAAGGCTTGCTTAGAATATTGTCCGGCGGCAATGCCGTAAACTGTGAGCGAGCCAACTCAGTGGCGATGCCGGTAAGAATACCAATTTTTAAATGTGGGTGCTGGGTTTGGCAAAATTCAATCAGCCCCATACCATCTTCTGTTTTGGGCAGGGCCAAGTCCGTTAGCAATATCGACAGCTGCGTACCACGAGCGGAGAGCTCGAGGAGAGCCGCACTTAGGCTGTCTGCAGCCAATACCCTGTAGCCAACCGATTCCAAAAAGGATTGACTGATAAATCTGAGATCGGCATGGGTCTCAACAAGCAAGATCTGCTTTAATTGAGCAGGGTTTTTCAGGTGAGTTGCCGTTTGCATGCCCCCTTTTCTTTGGGAAGCAGCTACCTTCGAGGCAACGCCCGCAATGGTGGCATCTGATTCAGGCTCCGTGATGCTCGAGGACGTCGAGCGAGTCTCACCTCGAGGAAGTATTTCTTCCTTTTGAGGAGTTTCCGCACTTGAAAGCGGGAGGTATATATAGAAGGTCGATCCCTGGCCAGGCGTGCTCTCTACCCGAATAAAGCCGTCACTCTGGGCCACAAAACCAAAAACAGAAGCCAGCCCCATGCCTGTGCCCGCTCCATCGGATTTAGTCGTATAAAAAGGCTCGAAAACTCGATTCATGACATCTGGTGTCATACCCATGCCATTGTCCGCAACGGATAAACAGATTAATGACTGCCCTCTTAAATTAGGTGGCAAATACGCATTGCGCTCTTCAGAGGTTGGTGGCCGGATAACGAGCTTCAATTCACCTCCGTCAGGCATTGCGTGATTGGCATTCACCACCAAATTTAGCAGGGCATTTACCAACGCCCCGTTGTCCAGCATCACTCGATCAATTTCCTCGGAGGCTTCAAAAATGAGTCGTACCTTTCGACCTGCTGCCTGCCTCAATAGCTCGAGGTTATTTTCAATGATTTCGCTTACTGAGATCACTTCAGGATCTAATACTTGTTTCCGAGAAAAAGATAGCAGCTGACCCACCAGCCTACCGCCCTCATCGGTTGCTTTTTTCGCTACGCCTAAGCTCTTTTTGACGACCGTGTTCGCATCTTGGTAATCGG
>Ga0181579_10004561_pt1 | contig 10771 bp, 14 predicted proteins | sample 071ome_24_FD_132996 | JGI IMG/M metagenome (GOLD analysis project Ga0181579, IMG submission 132996) | Coastal salt marsh microbial communities from the Groves Creek Marsh, Skidaway Island, Georgia - 071402CT metaG (megahit assembly) | ecosystem: Environmental > Aquatic > Marine > Intertidal... | reverse complement strand
TCAGCGCTGCTCGAAGGAGATATTCGCAGCGATCTCCAGCATCGGCTCCTCGAGAGGCACCCGCAAACCGTCGTTCAGGCGGTTCAGAAGCCCCATCGCGGCGGCGACGATCGTGACTTCCGTACGTTCCTGCGCGGTGGTGTGGGCCATGAAGTCGCTGATGACATCCTCAGGGATGGCCCCGGCATCGACCGTGAGAGCCTCGCTGTAGGCCAGGATCGCGCGCTCCTTGTCCGTGAAGGCCGGATGCGTGCGGAAATCGTACATATTGTCGATCTTCTCCTGTTCGACGCCCTGGCTGCGCATCACGCGAACCTGGTGAGCCGAGCAGTAGAGACAGGCGTTGATATTCGAGACCTTGTTTCGGATCAGGGCCTTGAGGGGTTTTGGCAGTTCGCCCTGATCCCAGACGTCGTCGAGAAACTGCCGCATGGTGGCGCCCAGCTCGGGCGAATTCGCCATCGCGCGGACATTGTTCGCGACCATGCCGACCCGCCCGGAAACGCGCTGAGCGGATCGCTGAAACGGTTCGGAGAAATCAGCTTCGTCCACCAGCGGAACCAGGCACGCATGCCCAATTTCCGGCTTCCCATCGTCCATCGAACAAGCCTCCCGCTTATCGCGGCCGGCGCATCACACCTGCGCGGCGCTACTCGCCGTCGTGGATCTGCTGCATGGCGACGCCGAGCAACTCGTCCATGTGCTTGCGCACGATATGCTCGGATGTCTCGACGCCCTTCGCCTGGAGATCTCCCAGGACCTTCTCGAGAACATCGTCGTCGCCCGGACGCTCGAAGTCGGACTTCACGACCTCCTGCGCATAGGCGTCCGCATCCGCATCGGCGAGGCCAAGCTGTTCCGCAGCCCAAAGGCCCAGGAGCTTGTTGCGCCGGGCCGTGGCCTTGAACTTGAACTCCTCGTCGCGCTTGAACTTGTTCTCGAAAGCCTGTTCGCGCTCGTCAAAACTCGACATGTCTCACCCACTCTCCGTTGCATTCGTGGCGGTCGTTCCTAGAAGATAGATATAGTGTTCCATCGCCCCCGTTTGAATTGAAATTTCATGTGCACCCTCGTCATCCTCCGCCGCCCGGGCCATTCATGGCCGCTGCTCATCGCGGCCAACCGCGACGAAATGGTGGACCGCGCCTGGCAGCCGCCGGCACGGCACTGGTCGGACAGGGAGGACGTCGTGGGCGGGCTGGACGAACTCGCGGGCGGCACATGGCTGGCGGTGAACGATCACGGGGTGGCTGCGGCCATTCTCAACCGCGAGGGGTCGCTCGGTCCCACGATTGACAAGCGCTCACGCGGCGAACTGGTGCTTGAAGCGGTGGATCACCCGGATGCGGCCATATCTGCCGCGGCGATGGCGCAACTCGACGGCAGCGCCTACCGCTCGTTCAACCTGATCATCGCCGACAACCGGGACGCATTCTGGGTTCGGGGAACGGAGCAACCCGCCGTCGAAGTCTTCGAAATTCCGGAAGGCCTGCACATGATCACCTCCCGCGAACTGGACGACACGGAAAGTGTCAGGATCGGGCGGTTCCTCCCGCGGTTCCGCGCCGCGGCGGAACCTGACGTTGACGTGGGCGACTGGTCGGCATGGGAGTCGATCCTCGCGACCCGCCTGCACTCCAGCGACGAGGACCCGCGCGAGACCATGTGTATCGTCACCGACAGGGGCTACGGCACAGTGTCGAGTACGCTCGTCGCCCTGCCTTCCGCCGAGCTCCCGGATGCCGAGACGATCTGGCGGTTCGCACCAGGCCGACCGGACACGACACCCTACGAACACGTCATACTGTCGCTTGCCGCGCAATGAAGATACGGAACACAGCTTAAGGAGCGCACACGCCATGGAAGAGAATCGTTTCGACGTCAGCGACCGCGTCGTGGTCATCACGGGTGCCGGCCAGGGACTGGGGCGAGAGTACGCCCTCGCCTTCGCCAAGGAAGGCGCGACGCCTGTCCTCGCCGAGATCAACGGCGACAACGTCAAAAGCGTCGCCGCCGAGATTGAGGCGGCCGGCGGTCAGTCCCTGGCCGTGGAGACCGACGTCGGGGACCCGGACTCGGTCCAGGCCATGGTCGATGCCGCCATCGGCGCCTATGGCCGGATTGATGTGCTGATCAACAACGCCGCGATCTTCGCGACACTGCCCCAGCGGCCGTTCTACGAGATCCCGTTCGAGGAGTGGAACAAGGTGATCCACGTGAACATCACCGGCTCGTATCTGTGCGCCAGCGCGGTCGCGAAGCCCATGAAGGCCGCCGGCCAGGGCCGGATCATCAATATCTCGTCGGGCACGGTGCCCCAGGGCGTGCCCGGCTTCATGCACTATGTGACGTCGAAGTCCGCCATTATCGGCATGACGCGGGTGATGGCGCGCGAACTCAGCGACGACAACATCAACGTGAACACGCTCATGCCCGGCTACACGACCACCGAGGTCGATCATGCAAGCATGAATGATGACCTGCACGAGTTCATCCAGAACAAGCGGCTGGTCAAGCGGGCGGGCACGCCCGACGACCTGATCGGGGCAGCGATGTTCCTTGCCTCGCCTGCGAGTTCGTTCATCTCGGGACAGACCCTCGCCGTGTGCGGCGGCGAGGTCATGATCTAGTTTTCCGGACCTGACACGGAGGAGTTGCAACAATGGGGGAAGTCCTGCGCGCCGACTGGTTCGACTTGGCCGACGGTGAACGCGACACACACTGGGCGTGGCTGCACGGCGAGTTCCTGCCGGCTCTGAAGGCCGCCCAGGGCGTCGCCTGGGTGGGTCACTACGACATCATTCCCCACCCGGACCGGCCCTATATCGAGGGCGCGCCGACGAAGAAGGAAACGACGGAGTCCGACGTCGCCACGGGCTGGCAGAATGTGGTGCTGACCGCCGCGCATTCGACCGATGCGTTCCTGGGCCCCGACAACGGGGTCGACGCCCTCTACGCAGCCAGCGCGGAAGGTCTCGGTGCCTGGCAAAATCAACGCATGTGCGTCTTCGTCAAGGAGAAGGTCGTCAACGGCCCGGAAGAGCGCGTCATGCCCTACGGCGCGGGACCGCCGCCGGGGATGCAAATCGGTTCGTTCAACACCGACACGCCTGAGCACAACGAGATGCTCGCACGCTGGTACCGCGCGGAGCGCTTCCCGCGCATCGCGGTCTCCCGCGGCATCATCCGCGGTCGCAAGATGCTGTCGATCGCCGGCTGGGCCAAGCACGGCGTCCTGTGGGAAGGCGTCAAGCTGGGCCCGGACGACTATTCGTTTGAATCGCGCTTCATCGAGGCCGACCGCGGCGAGGACTGGCCTGGACCGCATGTCCTCGAGTATGTCACCCACGCCCCCGGCAGCCCCCATGCGGGCCGGCGGGTGTGGCCCAAAGCCTGACGCGCGAACCTCTGCAAAGGGAAAACAGATGGCCCGGATCAACCTGATCGACACCACCAACGCGCCCGATCACCTGCACGCCGACATCGAGACGAACTACGCCGCGAACGACATCCTGTTCGGCGCGAAGGCCTCGACGATCAATTCACTGAAGCTGATCGCGCATATCCCGCTGGTCGCGCGCTGGCTGGCGCCCCTGATCGCCGCGATGCAGCGCAACGGCGCCGGCAGCATCCTGCCGGCCAAGCTCAAGACCCTCGTCGACATCAAGACGAGCACCATCAACGACTGCTTCTACTGAACCCACCACAATGTGTCGCTCGGTCGAGTGGCGGGGGTAACGGACGAAGAGCTCGCGGTCATCCAGTCGGACGAATACATGAATTCCGACCTGCTGACAGAACGCGAGAAGGCGACGCTCCTGTGGACGGAGCATGTGACGCTGAACACGGCGAAGAACCGCGACGACGTCTTCAAGGAGGTGTCCGCGGTCTTCAGCGAGGCGGAGATCGTCGAGCTGACGACCGTATGCGCGTTCCGCAACATGCGCAACCGGATGCATGATTCCCTGCATCTCGACCCGGATCCGCCCGCCGGCGCGGACGCGGTCGGCGCGGGATCACAGGTCGACCCGGACGCGCTCAAGGCCTATCTGCAGCACCTGCTCGACAACTGGCCCGACGAGTTTCCCACGGCGCCGAAAGAGTAGATCGACCCCTAAAGATACTTTTCGAACCAGGCGACCGCCTCGGTCATGCCGATCTCGTGCATCTCGGGATTGCAGAAGAAGTAGCTCTCGTAATGCTGCGCGCCGGGCAGTTTCACGAGCTTCTTGGGCTCGCCCAGCTGGGCATAGCAGCCGAACTGCTCCTCCGGCGGCACCGTGCAGTCGTCCTCTGCGTAAATCACCAGAACCGGACGCGGTGAGATCATGTGCGCGACCGCCTCGGGCTTGAAGCGCAGGCAGGTCTCGGCGCTCTCGAGGTCATAGTCGGACACGTAGTGACCGTGCTTCTGGTGGTGCTGCTGGATCACGTCGAGCGTGTGCGGGTCGGTCAGCATGATGTCGAGCAGCGGCCAGTAGGTGTGCTCGCCCGTGGTCACGCGCTTGCGCGCGGCCTCGGCGACCTTCTCCTTGAATTCGAGCCATTCATGGGGCCGCCGCGCCTGCTTCATCCAGCGCTCGCCATCGGACACGCCGACCGAGTTGACGATCACCTTGATGCGTTCGTCGAAGGCGGCGCACCAGATGACGGAAGCCCCGCCCCAGCTGGTGCCATAACAGCCCATCCGGTCGCGGTCGACGCCGTCGATCGTCTCCATATAGGTAAACGCGTCATAGACATCCTGCGCCTGCTCCAGAGGTCGATGGCGGCCGCGTTCGCCGCCGCTCTCGCCGAAGCCGCGATGATCCGGCGCCAGCACGAAGTAGCCCTCCTCCCAGAGCCGGCGCGGCACATCCATGCCGTAGACCTCTTTCATGCCGGAATAGCCGTGCAGGCAAACAATAGCCGGGCGCGCCGGGTCGCCGGGCGTCCAGTCCTTCGGTGTATAGAGATGCGCCGCGATCTCGACCCCGTCGCTGAAGTAGGTGACGTCCTGCCAGACCTTTTTACGTTCGGACATTCGATCCTCCCTGTTATCGTTACGGCAAAGTCTGACAAACAGACCGGATCACGGCAATCGGAGGAAGCACACCATGAAATCGATCGAAATCACCCCCGAGGCGATGGCCAAGCGTTCCGCCCGCTTCGAAGATCTGGTGCCCTACAAGACACAGCATGACGACTCGAACGGGATTCCGACGGCCGTCGTCGAGAAGCTGACGGCGCACAACGTGTATCCGATCATGGTGCCCGAGGCCTATACCGGCCGCAGTTCGATGGCGCCGGTGAAGGCCGGCGAGCATACGGTGGTCGCGATCGCGGAGTGCCCGCCGGGCGACGGGCCGGGCCTGCACAATCACGAGATCACCATCGAGAACTTCTTCTGCCTGCAGGGTCGGTTCGAGGTGACCTGGGGCGACGAGGGCGAGCACCGCATGGAGCTCGGCCCCATGGACTTTGTGTCTGTACCGCCGGGTGTGAGCCGCGCCTTCCGCAACATATCCGACGAACTGGGCCGCCTGTTCGTGGTGATCGAGACCCAGGATGCAACCAGCAACGACCGGGTCGCCTACGCACCGTCGGTCGCCGACGAGGTCGAGGAGGACTTCGGCACCGACACGCTCAACCGGCTCAAGGACATCGGGTTCAAGTTCAACGCCGGCGTGGAAGACTGACCACAAGATGAAGATCGTCCGGTTCCACGAATTCGGCGGGCCCGAGGCGCTGCGGGTCGAGGATGTCCCCGACCCCGCGCCCGGTCCCGGCGAAGTGCGCGTGCACGCCGAAGCCATCGGCGTGGGCGTGCCCGACAAGCTGATGCTGAACGGGAATTACCCGTGGTGCCCGCCCCTGCCCCTGATCCCGGGCAACGAGATGGCCGGGACCATCGATGCCGTGGGCGAAGGCGTGACGCGTTTCGCGGAGGGCGACCGGGTCTATGTGAACTCGCGCGAGCTGCCCGAGCGCGGCGGCGGCTACGTCGAGGCGGCCGTCGTCCCCGCCGACGTCCCGTTCGCGCTGCCGGACGACGTGTCCGCCGAGCGGGCCGTCACGCTGGGCAACTACCAGCTCGCATGGCTGCTGTTGAACAAGGCCGCATCGCCCCAGCCGGATCAGACGATCCTCGTGCACGCGGCGGCGGGCGGCGTAGGCAATGCGCTCGTCCAGCTCGGCAAGGGCATGGGGCTGAAGGTGTTCGGTATCGCCGGCGGCGCCGAGAAGGCGCGCTATGTGAGCGAACTGGGCGCGGACGGCGTGATCGACCGGAAGGCGGAAGACATCGCCGCGCGCGTCGAAGCACTCACCGGCGGCGCGGGCGCGGACGTGATCTACGATTCCGTGGGTGGCCCCGATTTCCAGCGCGACTTCGACATGCTCGCGCTCATGGGCACCGTCGTCCTGTTCGGCTATCTCGGCGGTCACCCCGACCCGAACATCTACGACGCCATGCGCAAGCATTTCGGCAACAGCCTCGCCATGCGCCTGTTCAGCATCCACGTCTATGACGACCGCCCCGACATCCGCCGCCACGCCATGGAACAGGCGATCGCGGCGATGGCCCAGGGCGTCGCTGCCCCGCGTATCCACGCGGCCCTGGAACTCGAACAGGCCGCCGACGCGATCCGGCTGCTCGAGACTGGCGACGTGACGGGAAAGATCATTCTCACGCCGTAACATGCCACCCGCCCGAACCCGGGAAGAGGTAACCCCATGAAGATCGTCCGTTTCCACGAATATGGCGGCCCCGAAGTCCTGAAGGTCGAGGACGCGCCGGAGCCCGAGCCCGGCCCGGGCGAGGTCCGCGTGCGGGCCGAGGCCATCGGCGTGGGCGCGCCGGACATCCTCGTGCGCACCGGCACCGACGTGAAGACCTGGCCGTTGCCCATGATCCCGGGTAACGACATGGCCGGCACCGTCGATGCCATCGGTGACGGTGTCACGCGGTTCCAGGTGGGTGATCGCGTTTACGTGCCCTCGCGCGAACTGCCCCTGCGCGGCGGTAGTTATGTGGAGGCGCGCACGATTCCGGAAGCGGCACCGTTTGCGATACCCGAGGGCGTCGCCGCCGAACAGGTCGTCGCGCTGGGCAATTATCACGTCGCATGGATGCTTCTGAATCATGCCGTCCGGCTCGAGCCGGGCGAGACGATCCTGGTCCACGCAGCGGCAGGCGGGATCGGCAGCGCGCTGGTCCAGCTCGCCCGGGACCGGGGTTTGACCGTATTCGGGATCGCCGGCGGACCCGAAAAGACGCGCTACGTTGCCGAGATGGGCGCCGACGCAGCCATTGACCGGCAATCGGAAGCAGTCTTCGATCGCATTTCGGAACTCACGGACGGAAACGGCGTCGATTGCATCTTCGATTCGGTGGCAGGCCCCGAATTCGCCCGCAACTTCGACATGCTCGCGGTCGCCGGAACCCTCGTGCAGTTCGGATTTCTCGCCGGCCATCCCGACCCGAACATCCACACGCCGATGGCTCAGGACTTCACCCGGAACCTGACGTTCCGGATCTTCAGCATTCACTATTTCGACGACAAGCCGGAGATACGCCGCGCAACGATGGAAGAGGTTATCGGGTTGCTGGCGGCGGGCGACATCTCGCCACGCATTCATGCCACAATGCAGCTCGAGGACGCCGTCGAGGCGCACCGGCTGCTCGAGAGCGGGACCGTGATGGGCAAGCTGGTGCTGCGACCGTAGGCGCGGAACGGGAGCCGTCAATGAACAGCATCGACCTGAACGACCGCCATGCCATCGTCACCGGCGGCGCCAAGGGGATCGGCCGCGCCATCGCCGCGCGCGCGCTCGCGTCGGGTGCACGGGTCAGCATCTGGGACATCGACACGGACCGAACGGCGCAGACGATCGGTGAATTGAACGCCGGCGATACCGTGCGTGGCGATGCCGTCGACGTGACGAACACCGACGCGATCGCGCAAGGCCTCGCCGATGCCGTCGAGGCATTCGGGAACGTCGATATCCTCGTGAACAACGCCGGCGCCGTCGGCACGCTGGCGATGACCTGGGAGCAGCCGGTCGAGAACTGGGAACGGATGCTCCGTCTCAACCTCACCAGCACGTTTCTCTGCTGCCGCGCCATCGTCCCTCACATGCGGGCAAACGGCTATGGACGCATCGTCAACATGGCGTCGAACGCGGGGAAGATGGGCACGCCCAACAACGCACCTTATGCGGCAGCCAAGGCCGGGGTGATCAGTTTGACCAAGACCCTGGCGAAGGAATGCGCCGGGTCCGGCGTACTCGTGAACGCCGTCGCACCGGGCGGCACCAACACCGAACTCTTCGACGACCTGTCGGACACGTATCGGGACCAGATCGCATCCGCGATGCCGATCGGGCGCCTGGTGGAGCCCGACGAGGTGGCGGCGCTGGCCGTCTGGGCCGCATCGGAGGACTGCTCGGCGACAAGCGGGTTCGTGTTCGATATCTCCGGCGGCCGCGCGGATTACTAGCTCCGCGGTGTCCGCGAACTATCCACCGCACCCGGATGCGATGCGATTGTTCGCACCCCTCGCGCTTGCTATATCTCGCGGGCGCACAAAACCTCATCGGCGCGCGCCACAACTGCGGATTTCAAGGCCATGACACGGCGCAGAAAAATCTACGAGGGCAAGGCCAAGGTTCTTTTCGAGGGCCCGGAGCCCGGTACGCTCGTCCAGTATTTCAAGGACGACGCGACCGCCTTCAACAATGAGAAGAAGGGCGTCATCACCGGCAAGGGCGTCCTCAACAACCGCATCTCCGAATATCTGATGATGCGCCTCGCCGAAGCCGGCATTCCGACCCATTTCGTGCGCCGCCTCAACATGCGCGAGCAGCTGGTCAAGGAAGTCGAGATCGTCCCGGTCGAGGTCGTCGTGCGCAACGTCGCGGCGGGGTCGATCTGCAAACGGTTCAAGATCGAGGAAGGCACACCGCTGCCGCGCTCGATCGTCGAGTACTACTACAAGAATGATGAGCTCGGCGATCCGCTGATCTCCGAGGAACACATCACCGCCTTCGGCTGGGCTGCGCCGCCGGAGATCGACGACATGCTGTCGCTCAGCCTGCGGATCAACGACTTTCTCTCGGGCCTGTTCCTGGGCATCGGGCTCAGGCTCGTCGACTTCAAGCTGGAATATGGCCGGCTCTATGACGAGAACGACCAGATGCGGATCGTCCTGGCCGACGAGATCACGCCCGACGGCTGCCGGCTGTGGGACGTCGAGACCAACGAGAAGATGGACAAGGACCGGTTCCGCCGCGACATGGGCGGGGTCGCCGAGGCCTATCAGGAGGTCGCGCGGCGACTGGGGATCACCCCCGAATCCGGACAACAGGATATCAAGGGTCCCACGACCATCCAGTAATCCAACCTGTCGGCGGTTCCGTTGAAAGCACGCGTCCACATCACTCTCAAGAACGGCGTCCTGGACCCCCAGGGCAAGGCGATTCACAACGCGCTCGAAGGGCTCGGCTTCGACGGCGTCGAAGACGTTCGGCAGGGCAAGTTCATCGAGCTTGAGCTCGCCGACGGCGATGCCGAGGCGGCGAAGGCCAGGGTCGCCGAGATGTGCGAGAAGCTGCTCGCGAACACCGTGATCGAGAACTACAGCGTCGAGATCGGCGACTCGTGAACGAGGCGGAGTACCGCACAGCGGCCTCCGACGCCTTCAACCTTCACCGCGCGGGCCGACTGGACGAGGCCGAGGCGGGATACCGGAATATCCTCGAAGCCCGGCCGGACTCGGCCGAAATCCTGCTGCTCCTGGGCACCCTGCTCGGCCAGGCCGGGCGGCTGGCGGACGCACGCGACGCTCTGGAACGCGCGACCACGCTCGAACCCGGCAACGCCGACGCGCAATACAACCTGGCGGAATGCCAGTTCCGGCTGGGGGACACGGCGGCAGCCGGCGACGCCTATCATGCGGCCCTGTCGGCGCGCCCCGAGCATGCAGAGGCGGCGATCGGCCTGTCCGGGCTGCTGCTGGAGGCCGGCGACGCGGTGGCGGCGGCGGACGTCACCCGCGCGGCGCTGGCGCATGCGTTCGACCACCCGCTGCTCCTCGCCCAGCTTGGCGCCGCACTGCTGGAGTTGGACGAACCGGCGGAGGCGCGCGAATATCTTGAGCGCGCGGTGCGCCTCGCACCGGATCACGTGCTGGCGAAGCGCAACCTGGCGTCTGCCCTGATCGAGCTCGAGGCGTTCGAGCCGGCCCTCGAGATCCTGCGGCCGCTGGTCAACGCCGAGCCGCGCTCGGTCGAGCTCCTCCAGCTCGCCGCGCTCGCGCTGAGCGCCAGCGGACAGCACACCCGCGCCAAGCCCGCAGTCGAGCGCATCCTCGAGATCGAGCCGGAGAACATCGCGGCGGTGAACATGCTGAGCGACATCGCGAGCCAGATGGGCGATGGCGAACTCGCGCTGGCGCAAACCCGCCGCGCGGCGGAGCTGGCCCCCGGCAGTGCACGCGAGGCCGCAAGGCTTGCCCAGATCCTCGAGCGCATGTCGGAACTCGACGAGGCGCAGGACTGGATCGACCGCGCGCTCGAACTCGAGCCCACGAATGCGCTGGCGCTGGTGACCGCGGCGCGCGTGACCCGGCGCTCCGGGGATACGGACGGCGCACTCGAACTGCTGGAGCGGATCGACACGGCTGCGGAAAGCGACTGGCTGGCGGCGAACATCCTGTTCGAGCGCGGCCAGGTGCTGGAGGCTCTGGAACGCCATGGCGAGGCCTTCGCGACCTTCGAGGCAGCCCACGCG
>Ga0181579_10004557_pt1 | contig 10782 bp, 7 predicted proteins | sample 071ome_24_FD_132996 | JGI IMG/M metagenome (GOLD analysis project Ga0181579, IMG submission 132996) | Coastal salt marsh microbial communities from the Groves Creek Marsh, Skidaway Island, Georgia - 071402CT metaG (megahit assembly) | ecosystem: Environmental > Aquatic > Marine > Intertidal zone... | reverse complement strand
TGATGATCGAGGCCCTTTCTACGAGCTGTTCCCGGAGGCGGAAACACCGAAAAGCGAAGCAACTATAGAGAAGCATCTAGCTATCGTGGAATCTGAATCCGCCAATTGGTTTCTCGTCGATACTCTCCAGATCGTCGACAACGTAACCGGAGAAATTGGAGCCAAACAACGCGATTGGTTGGCCCGCGAACTCGACCGCCGGTCCGGCAAACCGGCCATTATCGTTGGGCACCACTATCCACAATACATGCCAGAGGATTCTGACGCGCGCGTTACCGGCATTACAGACACGGTTGAGTTTATGGACCTGCTACGTTCCAAGCCGTGGGTGAAGGCCTACGTCTACGGGCACTCCCACAACTACGGCTTTAAAAAGGCAAGTGGAGACATCCACCTGATCAACCAGCCACCGGTCGCTTACTTATTCGACGAAAAGCGCCCTAATGGATGGCTCAAAGCAACTGTATCAGCCACGGAAATGAACATTACCCTTCGGGCACTCGACAAAAGCCACCCCGAAAACGACGAGACCAAAAATCTCACCTGGACGTGAAAGGGGCGGCGCCGATGCGCTGATGCGCTGATGCGCTGAACGTCAAACGTTCGCCGACTTGTCGGCGCTACACTTCCCAACCGGCTCGATACTCGGGACGGCCCCATAGCTTCTGAGCCTCGGGATTGTCGATCAGCTCTCCAGTCTCGGAATCGACATTGACGGCTCCGGTGGTGCGGTAGGCCATATTCCCGAGGTGACAGAGCATCGCACTGATTTGCCCTTCCGAAATCGGCAGGTTCAGCTCCTCCCCCTCCCGCACGGAATTCGCGAAGTTTGTGAAGTGAGGAATGTCGCTCGGTGGATCGGTATTTTTGGCGATCTCTTTTCCGTCGATATCGTAAATCGCGTAATTAGAAGAAGTGAAGTCCAACTTCCCTCCATCTCCATAAACTGTAACGAAGCTCTGTTTCTCAGGCTTTCTCCTGTGGCAGGAACTTGCTTCCCAACTAATACCGACATCGCCATAGTCGTAGACCGCGGTGGTGGTGTCAGGAGTCTCCTGATCGTCATTGTAATGATAGCGCCCCCCCATGCAAGTGGCTCGGTTTGGATAAGCTACATCCATCGCCCAGCGCGCCACATCGAGAGCGTGAACTCCGTTGTTGGCAAGCTCACCTCCTCCGTAGAGCCAGTGAAAGTGCCAGTTGTAGTGAAGAAGGTTGCTCTTGTAGGGAGCGTCGGGAACCGGTCCTTGCCACATCGTCCAATCCAGCTCGGCCGGTGGCTCTCCGATCTTCCCCTTGCCAATGGAAGGTCGCGTACTGCTATACCAGCAGCGCGCGTAGCGAAGCTCACCGATGACTCCCTCGCGAAGCTTTTGCACGGCTTCAATCATGGCAGGATACGAGCGCCGCTGCGCTCCCATTTGCACCTGTCGATTCGTTTCCTTGGCGACTTTCACCAGCGTCATCGCCTCGTGAGCATCGTAGCTTCCGGGCTTCTCGACGTAGACGTGTTTACCTGCTTTACATGCGGTGATAGCAGCAGGCGTATGCCAGAAATTGGGTGTCGCGATGGATACGGCATCGATGTCCGGGTCATCGAGAATCCTACGAAAATCCCCGACGGCTTCGGGAGTTCCCTGGTTCTTGTCTGCCATTTGCTTGGCGGTAGATGCGAGTCGGTTTTCATCGACATCGCAAATGTAAGCGACTTCGGCGTTCGGAACATCCTGATAGCCTTTGATATGCCCCCGACCGCGACTCAGTCCGATGACTCCGACACGGAATCTCTCGTTTGCTCCTTTGGCCTGACCGAGCAATAAATTGGGCGCCGCGCCAATACCGGCACCAACTGCAGTGGAAGTTTTGAGAAAACGACGACGGGAAGTTTCGGGAGATTCCATTTACGAAGATTACTTCGTCTGCCAGCTGCCTAGCAAAACCGAAAACCGGCGCATCTGCGGTGAAAGGATTTGCAATAGAAGGCTTCTAGTTGTAGGTGCGCGTCGAATGAAATTGTGGCAGGCCATCGCTTTACTTTGCCTGATCTGGGCGATGATCTATCTGACTTTGCTCGGATCGCAAGAGCTTCGAGGCGAAGAGGCGCGGCGAATCCTACCGGCTCAGGAAATGCTCGATACCGGCGACTGGGTCGTCCCCCGAATCGCAGGTGAGGTTTACTCCAACAAACCACCTTTGATCAACTGGATGATCGCTGTCTCGTTTTACCTGACAGGTTCACAAAGCGAGTTCTCGGCTCGCCTTCCCGCAGCAATCTCGTTGCTGGCCCTGACATTGGGTGCCCTGCTTTCGCTTCACCGCTTTCTCGGCATCGATCGCGCAATGGCTGTGGGATTGGTCCTTCTCACCGCGATCGCCATGATCGACAAAGGTCGGATGGCGGAAATCGAAACGGTCTACATCGCCGTATTCGGTCTCGCCTGCTTCATTTGGGTTCGACTATGGGGGGCGCAATCATCTCCCTGGCTGATCTGGACAATTCCCTATTTTTTCCTCGGGCTGGGATGGCTTACGAAAGGGCCGGTTCATCTCATCTTCTGGATTCTATTTCTGGTTTTTGTTCTGCGGTCCGCCCGCCGTTTGCGCGATTTGCTGCATCCGGCGCACATCCTCGGACTGGGAATCATGGCGCTTCTGTTCCTACCGTGGATGAGTGCAAACATTGCCGCCGTAGATGCTCCTCAGGAATCGGTGAGCACCTGGTTTGAGCAGTTAAAAATGCGAGTCGACTTTTCCCAAGTCGATGCAGGTAACTGGTTGCTGCGTCCTTTCGAAATTCTCGCGAACTTTCTGCCCTGGACGATACCGCTTCTGTTTTCTCTCATCTGGCTCCGACTTTCGAAAGAAAAACCAACTGGGCTTGAACCCACCAATGACCGCTTTGCGGCGATCATACCGGGGGCACTTCTCGCTTCCGCCGCCGGCTGTCTCGTCATTTGCCTGATCCCAGGCGGAACACCGCGATACGTGATGCCCGTCTATCCGCTGGCCGCTGTCGCCCTGGTCGGAATCTATACCCACCTTCCCAAAAAACCACGTGATCTCTACGAAAAATTCACGCGCTACTCCTTGCTCGTAATTTGCCCCATTATCCTTTTGGCATCTCTCGGGATTGCGGTCAGCGCAGTGCAAAGAGATCTAAGCATAGCCTGGCAGCCTTTCGTCTTTGGCGCCGCTTTTCTAGTCGCGATACTTCTGTTCCTCGTAAAATATCGCATTTTACCCGATTTGTTTTTGTTCTCCTCTCTCACCATCGCCGCTGGTGCCATGATGTTGATCGCGGCGACAACACCGCTCCTGGAAAGCCATCGTTCGATGCGAGATACCGCGGCCGCACTGCTGAACCGAGCAAAGTCCTCCGACAGAACTCTCGTTGTCTACGCCAGTTCCGCTTTTCGAAGCGGGTATACGAAGGAACTGCGGCTCCTTTACTATCTCCGTCCCGAGTTGATTGCGATTGGGGAGTCCGGAACCATTCCGGAAGGTGAACTGCTGGTATTCGGAAGACCTGGCCTCGAAAAGACCCTCGCTAAACGTGGATTCAAGTTCCGCGTCCAATCCCGGGACCAAATCACCGTCGACGGTAGATTACTTGCGCTTCTCGAGTTGAAGGTCGCGAAATAGCCTCCAGTTACCCTTTTTCAAAATAGGGCAATTCCCCCCTATTGGCGGATACGACTTCTTCTTTCATTTTTGGAGTGAACTCAAACTTCACTACTTGAAATGAAAAAGTTTATCTCAACCGTATTCAGCGCCGCCATTCTAGTCGCACTCACCAACCTGTCTATCACTGTCGAGGAAAGTAACTTCGGCTTTGGCGACAACGTTGGCGGAGTGCAATTCAATGATGAATCCATCATCGCAGTCTTCAATCAATTCAGCCGTTCCGAGTGGTCATCGAGTGCCGCCTCGAGCAATCAATTCATCGGTGAGTTCGAACTTCAGTTCATTCCCAATGAACAGAAAGCGAATTCCATCATGATCAACCACAAGAGATTCGTCGAGAACACGGAGCGACAAACAAGGGATTTCCCCTGATCATATCGGGGGATACAGGAGGGAACCTTCCACCAGGGAGGTTCACTTTCATTTCTCGTGGTGAATCTCCTGAAACACCCCACCGCCGACGAGCATTTCGCCTTCGTAGAATCCACAGATTTGCCCCGGCGTCAGAGCGCGGATGGGTTTCTCGAAAGTGAGTTCGACGCTGCCGTCATCGAGAAACTGTGGTTCGACCGAAACGGCCTCGGACCGATATCGAGGTTGCGCAGACAGGTCAGAAATCTCAGCTAGCGGACGATTCGTGACCGAGATACTCCCAACCCGACAGCGAGTCGCGTAAAGCTTCGGCGCGTCCGCTCCATCAAAGGCGACCACAAGCGCATTCTGATCGGGTCGCTTTTCGACGACTACATACGCTTTTCCAAAGGTATTCGAGGGAACGCCCAGCCCTTTGCGCTGTCCCAGAGTGTAGAGGTGCAAGCCGCGATGCTCACCGACTTCCTTCCCGTCGGGAGTGATAATTGGCCCAGGCGAATCATCGATGTAATGTCCGAGGAAGTCTGACATTTTGATATCACCAATAAAGCAGATGCCCTGGCTGTCTTTTTTATGCGCTACTGGAACGCCCAGTCGCTCAGCCTCAGCCCGCACTTCGGGCTTGGGCAAATGCCCGATCGGAAACATTGCTTCGCGAATCTGCCACTGCTCCAGCAGGGCGAGAAAGTAGGTTTGGTCCTTGCCTTTTGCTCCGCGAAAAATGTCGACGGATTTGTCTTCATCTCGCTCGATCTGGGCGTAGTGACCTGTGGCGACATATTCGAAATCCTGCGCCAACGCAAACTCCCGGAAGATACCGAACTTCATTTCCCGATTGCACATCACATCGGGATTGGGAGTGATGCCATCGCGATATCCCTTGAGCAGATAATCGACGACGCGATTCCGATATTCGTCCATGAGACTGAGGATCCGAAACTCGATTCCGAAGTAGTCGCAAACCGCGCGAGCATCAACAATATCCTGCTCCCAGGGACAATCGCCGGGTAGCCCTTCCTCGTTGGTCCAGTTCTTCATGTAGGCACCCACGACCTCGTGCCCCTCTTCGAGGAGAAGCCCGGCTGCCACAGACGAGTCAACCCCACCTGACATTGCTGCGAGAATGCGCGCCATAATAGTGTTTCCGTCAGGCTACCTTTGAAGATTCGCGTCCCGTTGCGAGATGCATCACGGCCTCTTCACCGAGTTCTTCGCGGCTCAGTTCGCCAGTGATTCGGCCCTCGTGCATAACAAGGGCTCGATCCGACATCCCGAGAATTTCCTCCATTTCGCTGGAGACGAAAAGGATCGCGACTCCTGACTCGGCGAGTTCCTCCATCAAGGAATAGATCTCCTGCTTCGCCCCGATGTCGATACCGCGGGTAGGTTCATCAAGCAAAAGCACCTTGGGACGCATCGCGAGCCACTTTCCAAGAACCACCTTCTGCTGATTACCTCCGGAAAGAAACCGAACAATCTGGCGATCCGACGGAGTTTTAATTCTCATTTTTTCGGTCATCTCCACCGAGATCTCTTTCTCGGCGCGAAAATTGAGAAACCCGTTTTTCTGATCCCGCTTCAGCGCTGCCAGGCTGAGATTGTCGCCCACTGCCATATCGATAATCAGTCCCTGCTGTTTACGATCCTCCGGCACCAGCGCAACCCCTGCCGCAATCGCCTCGCGCGGGTTTTGAAAAGCCACGCTTTTTCCGCAGACCTCGACATGCCCACCGAGAGCGGGAGCGACGCCAAACAAGGTCTCCAGCAATTCCGTTCTGCCCGCTCCAACCAGCCCTGCGAGACCAACGATTTCGCCGGCCCGCAATGTGAAATTCACTTCGTGCTCGGGATGAACCGGAGTGCGGACAGAATTCACTGTCATGACGACATCGCCAGGACTCTGCGGATTGTGAGCGTAAAACTGGGAAAGCTCCCGGCCAACCATCAGGCTCACCATCCTGTCATGTTCGATTTCGTCTTTTCCCAGAGATCCTGCGTTTTCTCCATCGCGAAGAACAACGACCCGATCCGCCAGCTCGACCACTTCGGCAAGGCGGTGGGAAATATAAACAATACCGACGCCACGATCTCGCAGATCTTTAACCACCTCGAAGAGACGTTCCGTCTCCCGCGAAGAAAGACTGGAAGTCGGCTCGTCCATGATCAGAATTTTGGCATCCACCGAAAGCGCCTTCGCAATTTCTACGAGCTGCTGTTTTCCGATTGTGAGATCGCCGACCAACGTATCAGGCGACACATCGAGCCCGACCTTGTCGAGAAACTCTCGAGATCGTTCCGAGATCGCTCTCTCGTCAATGAGCCCACCCGTTTTCGGCTCTCGCCCGAGAAAAATATTGGCTCCGACAGTCAGGTTCGTTGCGAGATTCAGCTCCTGGTGAATCAAGGCAATACCATGGTCGAGACTTTCCTGAACCGAGCTGATCTCCACCACTTCCTCCTCCACTTTCACTTCGCCTGAATCCGCTGGCTGAACACCGGCGAGGATTTTCATGAGCGTGCTCTTGCCCGCCCCGTTTTCTCCCAACAGAGCTACAACCTCGCCTTCACTCACCGCAAGATCGACCTCGTGCAAAGCACGAACGCCAGGGAATGATTTGCAGATACTGGACACTTCCAACCAAGCCGTCATATTGGCAACCTAGCCGCGCCAGAGCAACCGGGCCAAGGAATTTCTTTTTCAAACTAGAAATGTTCAAAAGAACATTCTAAATTACATCCCGTGCAAGCTACCAGCCAGATCGTTCTCCCTTCGCGCTACTATCTCGATCATTTCGATGAGATGATCGACTTCTTGCACGAGCGCTATGACCACGCATTCGACGAATGTCACCATGAGTTTCTAGGCGATTTCAGTTCTCTCGACCTCGATGCCCGGTGCCTCTATGTCAGGATCGCCAATCGGAAAGGGCGCATCTTTCGGTGGGACGAATTGCGATACGACGAAATCAAGGACCGCGAGTCTGCAGCAGAAGAGCTTCGCGAAAAGGGATTCATCCGCGAGCCGGATTCGAATGACAAAAAGGACCTGCTGATTCTCCAGACCAGGCCTACTCTGGTCGATTGGATTCGAAATACTCCGTCATCGTCTCCGCCCCCCAAATTGGGCTCCGCAAAGAAACGGGAACTGGTTCAGTGGACAACAACTCACCTTTCCTTTTCTGATTGTTTCCCCCCTGATACGCTCGCCAATTACGTCGTGCAGGATCGCATCGACGAGATCGAATATCTCTTTTATCTCTATTTTGGGAAACTCCGCGATGGGCTCACTGCCTTCGCCCTCCGGGATCTAGGCGTTGTCAAACCGGCCACCTTCCGCAAGGAGTTTGAGGCCCGCTTCGACTCTCGGGAGGCAGCGCTGGTGTCCTATCACTATGAGAAAATTGTGCGAACCCTGCGGAGCCTCGATGAAGGCACCGCAGAGCAACTTTTGACTGGGGTCAGGACATGGCCTCAGCCAGTGGATCACAAAACGGAATCACTTCGCGCCTATGCCATCGGGAAATTGGGGCGCTATCTCGAACGCCACGGACAGCTGGAGGAAGCCTTGCAGGTCTACCGCCTGACCGACCAGTTTCCGGCGACCGAGCGAGCGGTTCGCCTTCACTACCAGCTCGATCAAAAAGAGAAAGCACGGGAGATGCTGAGCTCCATGATCGCAGATCCCTCCTGCGATGAAGAGCTGATCTTTGCCGAGGATTTTCACGAAAGAAAATTCGGGACGCGACGAGTCGGGCGCCTGACCGAGGTTCTGCGGAGCGCGCAAATTATGCATCTCGACGAGTCTGGGCGCGGCACTCCCGAATCCGCCGTGGTCCACGATTTTGCAAGGCAGGGCGTCTTTGCCTTTCACGCAGAAAACTCCATCTGGCAGATGCTTTTCGGTCTGCTTTTCTGGGACGTCCTCTTTGGAAAAGAAAGTGCGCCGCTGCACAATTCTTTCGAACTTCGCCCCAGCGGCCTCAGCTCCGGGGAGTTCGCGGAAAGAAATAAGCCTGCCATTGAAGCAAAACTGGCCTTGCTCAATCACCGCGAAAAGACCATCAAGTTTCTTGAGAAAACGTGGAAGGAAAACGAAGGCACTCCCAACGGACTTCTCGGGTGGTATCCCGAAGTTTTCGCCGCCACCCTCGAACTTGTGAACCGGTCACCAGACGGGGCGCTTCAAGGAATCCTCACGGAGATGGTGGACAATCATCGGGCCAATCGCAGCGGTTTTCCTGATCTCATGATCCTGGAAGGTGATGGGATTCGATTTGCCGAAGTCAAAACATCTGGAGACAGATTGCAGCGTCATCAACTTGCCCAGCTCGAGCGCCTGCGCCGATTCGGGTATTCTGTCGAAGTCATTCGCGCAGAATGGACCGTCGATCCTGAGCAGGAATACGTCGTCGTCGATGTGGAAACGACAGGCGGAAACGCCAAGCGGAATCGCGTTACCGAAATCGGTGCCGTCAAAGTTCGCGGCGGAGTCATCATCGACGAATGGACGACACTCTTGAATCCGGAACGCTCCATTCCGAAACGAATTGTCGAGCTCACAGGGATCACTGACGAGATGGTGAAAGCGGCGCCGCTTTTTCCCGATGTCGCTGACGAATTCCGCGAATTCCTAGGCGATTCCGTCTTCGTGGCACATCGAGCCGCATTCGATTTCGGTTTTCTTCGAGCTGAGTTTCAAAGAATCGAGCAGGATCTTCAATGCCCGACCATGTGCACGGTTGTCGCAATGAGACGCTATTTTCCCGGCCTCCAATCGTATGGGCTGGCTAAGCTCTGTCAGGAATTCGAAGTCAAACTCGACAATCACCACCGCGCCCTTGCCGACGCGAAAGCAACCGCCGAACTCCTTCTCAAGATCAACGAACGCAGGCTGGAAGAAGCGAAAAAGTCTACGGAAAATCGTGATTGAAACGTATCAGGGTAACCTGACACAATCCTGCCTCCCGTTATGAAAGCTCACTCCCTCCTTCTCACAGGCCTGCTCCTGCCTGTAGCAGCGCTGTTTCTCAGCAGCTGCTACTACAACGACGCCTACTATGGATCCTCATACGGATCTTCCTATTCCTCCTATCGATCCGGATATCCCAGCGGCTACTACTCACGCCCCTACTACTACGGAGGACGCAGCTACACGAGCAGATATCACTACGAAGATTATTGCGATCGACATGGTCACAGCCCACACGGTGGATACACCCACTACAACCGCGGAGGCGGACACGCCAGACGCGACCACCACCACAAAGAGCACAACCACGCTTCGCGAGGCAGTTCGTCATCGCAAAACAACAAACCTTCCAAAGGCAGGTCGACAAACAAAGCTGCTCGCGGCTTCGCCTCTCACAATACAAGTCATACCAGCAGCTCCCGCAATACAGCAACGGTAAGGTCCGGGGGCCATCGCCTCGGCGGTTCAAGCGCTTCTCGCGGCAGCAGCATTAGTTCTAGCGGCAGCTCGGCTCGCGGCGAAGATGGAAGCTCTGGAGGAGAATCCAGTTCCTCCAACGACGACAAAGAATAGGGCAATATTCGCGGAGGCTAGGTGCCGCAAAACGTACTCGTCACAATTTCTTCCGGTTTCGGCGGGGCTTCAAAATCAGTTTTCCCCGCCGATTCGGAGAAAGGTTTCGTCACCCGGTCAACCAGTTGGTGAAACGGAGAAAGATCTCCGTTTTTCACTGCAGCCTGAATCGCCTCCTCGATGCGGTGATTTCGTGGAATGACGACTGGATTGGCTAATTTCATGGCCTCCAGGTCTGGCGCACCGGCAGAAATGGTCCTCCACGCCGTCATCCATTCCCGGGCGATCTCGGGATTGGCGAATTCGCCTTCCAGTTCGGCCCCAGAATTTGACCCGCTCGCAAACTGAGTCAGCGATCGAAAGAACCTCGTGAAATCAACAGACTCAGCGGCAAGCAATTCCAAAGTGTTATCGACAAGCTTTTCCGCCAATTTCTCCTCGCCTCCCAAACCCAGCTTGGCCTTCATCCGAGAATAGAATACGGAACGAAATCGCTCCGGGTATTTCTCCAGAACCGCTTTTGCCAAGACTATCGATTTCGACTCCTCTTCATCAATCATGGGAAGGAGCGTCTCGGCCAACCTCGACAGGTTCCACATTCCGATATCGGGCTGATGATCCCACGCATATCGCCCCTCCCGATCAATCGAACTGAAAACAGCATCCGGTCGGAAATCGTCGATGAAAGCACAAGGCCCATAATCGATCGTTTCTCCCGAGATTGTCATGTTGTCCGTGTTCATCACCCCATGGACAAATCCGAGAGACATCCATTGCGCAATCAAATCCGCCTGCCTCTCGAGAACGCGTTCGAGAAATATCAAGTACCGGTCAGGCTCTTCAGCGAGATCGGAATCATGACGCTCAATCGCATAGTCCGCCAGAGCCCTCGCTCCGTCCGTGCCGCCACGAGCGATAGCAAATTGAAACGTGCCGATACGCAAGTGGCTCGCAGCCACTCGCGTGATGACCGCACCCGGCAGCTGCTCTTCACGATACACCGGCTCTCCCGTTGCCACTGCCACAAGCGCGCGTGTCGTTGGCACACCCATCGCCGCCATCGCTTCGCTGACGACATATTCTCGCAACACCGGACCCAGGGGCGCTTTCCCGTCGCCGCCCCGGGAGAATGCCGTTCTGCCAGACCCTTTCAGTTGGATATCAAAACGCTCGCCCTCTTCTGT
>Ga0181579_10004555_pt1 | contig 10786 bp, 9 predicted proteins | sample 071ome_24_FD_132996 | JGI IMG/M metagenome (GOLD analysis project Ga0181579, IMG submission 132996) | Coastal salt marsh microbial communities from the Groves Creek Marsh, Skidaway Island, Georgia - 071402CT metaG (megahit assembly) | ecosystem: Environmental > Aquatic > Marine > Intertidal zone... | reverse complement strand
ATACCGCCTTGCTCGTTAAGCATCAACGTATATTGAGCCTGGCCAATAACCCGCAATTTTCGCACATCATTGGCCAGCAGCTTAGTGAGAAAGATCTTACGATCCTCTCCCGTTACGTCAACCAAAGTCATGTGTGACACATCAAACATACCGCTCGATTCGCGCACCTGCTGATGTTCTTGTATTTGAGAGCCATAATGCAGGGGCATCAACCAACCGTGAAAAGGCACCATTTTGGCACCCATTGATAGGTGTTGATCATACAAAGGCGTTTTCTTCAGATCGTCCAAAAGCGTCTCTCCTTGCTACAGGTGTGGGTTCGCGGCCTCGGGAGCGTCGAATTAAGAGATAGACGGGAATCAAACCCAGTAGGACAAGCGTTAACCCCGGCCACGCGGCCCTATGCCACTCTCCCTCTGAAGTTAACTCGTAAATGTTCACCGCGAGGGTATCCCAACCGAATGGCCTAAGCAATAAGGTCACAGGCATTTCCTTAGCAACTTCAACAAACGCCGCTAATAATCCCGTAAAAATACCAGGCAACGCGAGCGGAAGATAAACACGCCACCATACAGAAAACTCTGAGGCGCCAAGCGTCCGCGCCGCCTCGCCCAGGCTCGGTTTAATCGTCACTAAACTTGCAGCGGTTGGTCTAACCATCACGGACAAGAAGCGAACCCAATAAGCAACCAATAGGCCAGCGATCCCACCCACCCACCAGGTCTGCCCCTTGAACCAACCGGTACTCGCCATCCAAGCATCCACACTATTCAAAGACAACATAATGGCCACCGCTAAAACCGTACCAGGGATGGCATAACCCAAGTTGGCCATTTCCAACCAAAAATGGTTCAGACGGCCTGCCAAAGAGCGCTGTATGGCCAACAGGACTACCGCGCCCGGCAAAATGATTAAAGCCGCCAAACTGGCCAGCGCAGCAGTGTGCTCCAACAAGACAAGCAAACGACGAACCGTGCCCTGATCATAAACTTGACTCGCCCAAATAACGAGCTGCACAACCGGGCCCACAAAAGCCAGGAGCGTCAACAGGCACAAAAAAAGGCTAACGGCCCATCGAAGCCAAGATCGCAACGTTTTCACGGCGGCAGTGCGGCTATTGTCGCTTTCATAACGCAGCCTGCGCCGGCTCATGCGCTCGATGATCACAAGCAAAAACATCGCTGACATCAAAACACTGGCCAGCTGCGTAGCAGCCGGTAAATTAAATAAACCAAACCACATTTTATACACGGCGGTGGTGAATGTATCGTAGTTAAACACCGACACAGCACCAAAATCCGCCGCAGCTTCCATCAATGCCAACGCCAAACCCGCAATGATGGCCGGCCTAGCTAGCGGGAGACCCACGCGCCAAAACACCGCTCGTGCGCTCAAACCCAAGGTACGCGAGACTGCTAGAATTCGAGGGCTTTGTTGTAAAAAAGCAACTCGAGCGAGCAAATAGACGTAGGGGTAGAGCACCAAAGATAGCGTTGATATCGCCTTGAAACCGCTCGACACCTCACAGGCACGGCCAAACCACGGGGCACAGAACTGATACCAAACACCGCCCACCCCAAGCCATCCCTCCATAACGAATGCCAGAACGTAAGCAGGTACGGCCAAGGGCAGCACGAGTAGCCACTCTAGGGGACGCTTGAATGGAAATTCATACCGGACAACACACCACGCGCTCAACACGCCAAGCAGCGTCGCCAGGATCCCCACCCCAACCAACAAAAAAAGGGTATTTGAGACTAAGCGCGCTAACTGCGTGTCGTAAAAATGCGCCCAAATGAGCGGGTCGAACTCAACCCAACTACCGAGCAGCCACAAAAGCGGAATAACGATTGGCAGCAACAAGCATGCTAGCAGAGCGTAGCTGCCAATCACATGGGCGCTTGGCAAGCTTAAAGGGTGAGGCGCAACGATTTGCTCGTCACGCCCTGTTTCCAACGCAGCTACCAACTTACCTAGCGCTCCTTATGATGAGAATATCAACAACACATTAAAGCTAAAAATCCACATGCGATGCGGGTTCGCCGATGTAAAACGGCAAAAGGGTTGGCCGCCTCACCGCGGCCAAGGGCAGGTCAACTATCTATAACCCGCGCGATCCACTAATTTAACGGCTTCTGATTGCAAAGCACCAAAACGCTCCACCGGCATACTATCCTCTTTAAACGGTCCCCAAGCTTTTACAACAGGGTCTAACTCAACGCTTTTCTCAACCGGGAACTCTAAATTCAAATTCGCAAACTTTCCCTGCGCTTGAGTCGAAGATAACCACTCAAGCAAAGCCTGCGCAGCCTCTGCATTCTTTGAATACTTAACAACCCCACCACCGGATACATTAACATGCACACCAGAAGTGGATTGATTAGCCCAATATAAGCCTACGGGCAAATCTGGGTTATCTTGTAACAAGCGGCCTACATAATATGTATTAACCACACCCACTTCACAGGGCCCCGAGACCATCGCCTCTATCAACTGGGTATCACTCGAAAAAACATCCACTGCCAGGTTATCTACCCAGCTTTTCACAACTTCCTCGGCCTTTTCTGCACCTAAGCGTTCAATCAACGATGCAACAAGAGACTGATTATAAACTTTCTTAGAGGTCCGCAAACACAGGCGGTCTTTAAATTTAGGCTCGCCTAAAGCCGCATACGTACTCAATTCCGCCGGATCAACTGCACCTTTTTTGTAAACGATAGTCCGAGCGCGCTTCGATAAACCAAACCATCTCCCCTGAGGATCTCGAAGGTATTCCGGTACGTTGTTGTTAAGTACCTGCGAATCAATGGATTTAAGCAAGCCAGCCTCAGCAGCTTGCCACAAATTACCCGCATCTACTGTCAGTAAAATATCAGCCGGAGTGCGATCTCCTTCCGCTTGCAAACGGGTAAATAACGCGCCCGCTTTGTCAGTCGTGAATGTCACCTTGACGCCAGTCTTCTTCGTATACTCTTCGAACATCGGACGGATTAAATGATCCTTTCGTGCTGAGTAAACAACTAACTCAGGCACTTGCGCACCTTCTGCCTCGGAAGCCGTCACTGCAACCTCGTCTGCCCCAACCATCACGCCGGTCTTAGCGCTCTCATTATCACACCCCGTTGTTAAAACACTAAAGCCCAAGACCACGCTCAAGAACAAAATAGCACTTGCCGCCGGCCTTTTTAATTTAGCCGAGTCTGCCTCACGCCCATTACGGTACGGCGATATGCTGGTTAGTTTTTCTAGAGCCAAAACTCGCATCAAATCCATCTCCTTGATTGTTCGTTACTGAATAATTTTGATTGGCCCAACTAGCAAGCACTCACGATTAACAAGAACTCACTGAGCATGCTAAAAACGGCAATGCAAACAATAATTATTCTCATTTTAAGCGAAGACAGCGCTGCAAATCAAGCAGACCCGGACGGTAAATACAGGAGCGACCTCGTTACATGAGCGGAATATTGTAATCTAAGCGCTCATTCAATCTCGAGAAGTGACCTCAGTCAAATTCAATCAAAAAGGCAATGCTGCGGCAGTAACGCGAAAGCGTTTTGGCAAATCAGTCAGGTGCGCATTCGCCCGGCTAACAAGCAGGCGCTTGAGCGACGGCGCCTTGTCAAAAAGGCTCAAGCCGACATTCCGCCCAACCCGCAGCCACCATTCGCGCCGCTGGTATAACTTATGGAGCGCAGAGGTAAGCTCGAATAACGCTCTTTGCTGAAGGCGGCGCTGGCGCTCCAGGCGTCGCAGCCCAGATACGTGCGCAAAATCAGCGAGACGCTCGTCATTTGTCACCAACTGATCGACCAACACAGCCGCATCGAGCAAACCCACGTTGAGACCTTGACCGGCCATCGGATGGTAACCATGCGCCGCATCACCCACCATCACCACGCCCGGCACCTGCATCTTCTCAGCGAGATGGCCCACCAACGGAAAATGCCGCGCAACAGAACAACGTAATACACCCCCAAGCGCAGCGGGGCAAAGCGCATCCAATGCCGACACCAACTCCTGAGACGTTTCTGCCCGGCATAATTGCTCTGCACGTGCCGGTGGCAAAGACCAAACAATGGAACTAAAACGCTCAGACTCTTGCGCCATCGGCCACCCCATCTCCTGCGCAGGATCAAAGTCTGCGCGCCGACTGAGGGGCAAAAAGGCCAAGGGCCCGGCATCATAAAAATCTTGCCACGCGGTCCAGTCATGCGGATACCGCGTCTGAACTTGGCAGACTAAGGCAGACTGATGGTAATCACGCCTGGCCACCGGCAACCCCAACTGAGTAGCAAGATCCGAACCCCGCCCCTGCGCACCCACCAACAGCTTACATCTTAAGGAAAGTGTATCGCCCCCACCCGCACTTAACCCCCCAACCACACGAGCGCAGCGAACATCCACAAATGCCTGGGCACATTCCGAGTGAGATACGCGACGGAAGGAAACACCAGAAAGGCATTGCAAGTATTCATCCGACAAGCAGGCCCGCCTGAGACTGGCCAAGAGCACATTATTTTCAATAATATAACCTAAACACGGCTCACCTACAGACTGCGCCTGAAGGTGAAAACGCCCTGTACCATCAGCATCGGAAACCACCATATCGTGATAAGGGCAAACACCGCGGGCCAATACCTCTGACCAAAGACCAAGCCTCATCAATATCGCGCGCACTGAAAGCGAAATAGCGCTTACTCGCCAAGCATCGGCCCAGAGCCTCGACGCCCCAAAGCGCTCCTGCACATCTGAAAGCGCTCCCTCAGGCACAATCAGCTCAGGGTCCAACAGGGCAACACGCAAGCGAGGCAAACATTGCCGTATCAAAAGCGCAGTGGCGCAACCCACAATTCCAGCGCCTAAAATAATCACATCAAAATCATCATCGCTAGCGGGATCTGCTTTATCTAACGGGACATTCACCATTTAACTGACCTCAAATCACATCACAAAAAGCCATCACACCCCCACATGACTACGCGACCTAATAACGCCGGCATAACTGACACTGCGCTGCCGTGCAAAGACATACTGAAAGCTCCAAAAAGATAATAATCAGCGTGATCTCGTCGCACACTTTTCAACTGATCCTCTCAGCAGCCGACCAAGCAGGGTGCGGGCCCACACGAGGCGCTAATGTGGAATGGGCCAACCAGGCCTTTGAGGCCGGCAACGTATCGAAAAGGGCCATGCCTACTTGCCGACACGCCAGCAACACCGGTGACTCCCAGGCAAAAACACTGAGTAACTGATGACAAAACGCCCGGATGCGTCGGCGATCACCCGCACGAGATTGCGCATAGGCTTGTAAAGATAGCATTGGCACCAAATCCGACCCCATCAACATACCGCGTCGCCGCCGAGACTCACAGGTTGACAGCACGCCCAAAAAAGTTGCCAAATCCCTCACAGCCAAATTGAAGCCCTGCCCGGCGATCGGATGCAATGTTTGTGCGGCATTGCCCACCACCAACAAATTTGAACGGACCAGCTCTTCAGCCATACCCGCAACTAGAGGATAACAACCCCGCTCGACGCAGAATCCCAATTCGCGCGATGCTCGACCAACACGCTGCGCAATTACGTCAATTAATTTCGTATTGGGCAGATTTGACCAGTCAGCCACCATCGCTGGCGCGGCAGCCATCACAACGCCCACCGTACTCTCGCCACGAGGCAAAACCGCTACGCTCTCACCACCCGGCAAAAATCGCTCAAGCGCCAAACCCGGATCCCAGTCAATTCCACTCAGCCCAACGACCATCGCATGCTGACCGTAAGGGACTTTATCGCTGGCCACGCCCAAGTTCTTGAGCGTCTGGGAATCAGCGCCATCAGCAACAATCAAAAGCCGCGCAGACACGTGCTGGCCAGGCGAGCTTCCAGCCATACCGGACTGAGCACAAGGTACAACGTCGAAAAACCAACCCTGCGTTGTCCGCACTGCCTGCTGTAAAACACACCCATCGAACACACGAACGTGCTGCTGTAGTGCCAACTGCTGCCACAGTTGAGCACCTAAGTCACTATTACCAATGACATAACCCAAGGCAGGGACATCAGCCTCCTCAGCGGTGAAGTGGACGCGCCCCATTTGCCGAGCACGCTCAACAGCCACGGTATGTATCGGGGTCGATAGAGGCAAAATCTGTGGCCACCAGCCTTGCTGATGCAAAAAACGCACGGTGCTTCGTGATAAGACGATTGAACGTAAATCGAAGGTCGAAGGTGGCGCCTGCGAAACCTTATCGCGCTCGATTATCGCGACGCGCATATGCTCACCGAAACGCTGCGACACCGCCGCCGCCAAAGTCGCACCAACCATGCCGCCACCCACGATCACAATATCGAAAGCTTCAACCGGTGATTTCAATATCGCTTTTGATTCTGGCTCAGTCACATTCACTCCAAAGCTTACATTGCCATTGGGCTCGGAAAAACGCCCTCAGGCCGCTGACCCAACCAAGTCTTCAATCGCTTCAATATCCTTTGGCACCCCCGTTGTCATCACCAAGGCGCCATCGGGCTTAATCACCACATCATCTTCAATACGAATACCAATGCCCCGCCAACGCGGCTCAACCGTATCATCATTGGGCGAAATATATAAACCAGGCTCAACCGTCAACACCATATTTTCTACGAGCGGGCGCCAATGGTCATCTACTTTATATCGGCCCACATCATGCACATCCATGCCCAACCAATGCCCGGTGCGATGCATGTAAAAACGCTTATACGCTTTATCCTCGATTAAACCGTCCACGTCGCCTTTCAACAAGCCAAGGTCCACTAGACCGCGGGTGAGCACTTTTACAGCAGCGTCATCATAAGCAGACCAAGGTACGCCTACTTTTAGCGCATCAATCGCTGCTAATTGCGACTGCAGCACAACCTCATATAGCGCTTTTTGCTCGCCATTAAAACGACCATTCACCGGGAATGTGCGCGTTATATCAGCTGCGTAATAATGCAGCTCTGCCCCCGCATCGATCAACACCAAATCGCCGGCCTCCAGCGCAGCAACATTTTCCACATAGTGCAAAACACAAGCATTAGCGCCGCTCCCCACGATAGAAGGATATGCGGGTGTGCGAGTACCTGAGCGCAGAAATTCCGAAAGAATCGCCCCTTCGAGCTGATATTCAAAGCCGCCCGGCCGACACTGCGCCATCGCCGCAACATGTGCCCTTGCCGTAATCTCAGAAGCTTGCTGCATAATCGCAAGCTCGGACTCACTTTTAACCAGGCGTGCCTCGTGCAAATAAGCACTCAGCGCCAACATGTGCTCCGGCGCTCGAGCACCGAGTCGCGCTCTCGACTTAACAACTTGAATCCAATTCAGTAACTTCTTATCAAAGGGAGGGTATTCGCCAAAATCGTAGTGCAAATGTCGTCGCCCTTCGAGCAGCGTGGGCATAAGCGCATCAAGCTTGGCAATATCAAAGGCCTCATCCACATGCAAATGTGTTGGTGCCGCCTCTGGCCCCACACGGTAGCCGTCCCAGATCTCGCGCGCCTCGTCTTTGGGCCGGCAAAAAAGCACTACCTCACCCTCGCTGCGCCCGGGCACAAGCACTATCACGGCCTCCGGTTCAGCAAAACCGGTAAGGTAGACGAAATCACTGTCTGGCCGAAACGGGAAGTAGGTATCTCGATTACGTCGCTGCTCAGGGGCTGTTGTTAAAACGGCAACACCCTCTTCACCTAAGTGCGTCAGCAAAGCACGGCGACGCTGCTTAAAAACGTCCACCGACAATCCACATAGTTCTGACATAATTCGCGCTCTCCCTTAGCGAACAAACGGCAACTCAGTTGTGAACAGGATTCCTTTTTGACTGATCTCTCTGCACCTCTATTAGTGCATGTCGCTCTTTTAGAGTACCCTAGAGACAGACCCACACTCGATCACTTCCCCAAGCCACTCCACTTATAATTAAATCAAGACAAGATTCTTGAATCTTTATTCAACCCAGATCTTATATATTTATTCAGCCCTAACCTAAGTAGTCACAGCCTTACCAACGGCAATCATAAAATCAATGTAACTGAGATTGACTAGGCCTCTCCCACACCGCCCGAACACGGTCGACCTCCAGCAAGTGCAACAACACCATGCGTACATACTCAGTCAACTCAAACAACTGCTTTTCGGCCGCCTCGTTCACCTCGGTGTCAATATCAACCAGGCTGATCGCACGCAAATCATTTAAACCTTCCTTCAGGTCATCGTCCAGATCCTCGGCGCGAAGACCACCAAGGCCTAATCCGAGCAAAAAACCATTTGCCCAATTCGCTAGCGCCTCTAGCCGATCACGCAGATCAACAGGCTCTTCCGGCAGGAAAGGATGCAAATCATCAGTCTTTTCGCGCATCGATTGCATCACTTGCGCACAAAGCTGCGCAAGCAACGGTGCAGACTGACCCTCTTTCAGATCCGTATTAAGCTCACCATCTTGCGCCAGCTCCGTTAACCACTGCTCAAAAGAGAAGGTGGCCACGCCAAATACAAAACGCCCCATCAACTGCCCATGCAATTCTGCTGGCGTGTAGGGTAAACCATCAGCTTGTAGACTATCATCAATCAGGTAGTAATGAGTCATTAGAAATTCTCAATTGATCCATTCAGGACAGCGGCAACCCGCGCTCTTCGAGCGTCACGCAAAGTGGACGCCTGGCCAACTTTTGTAAACGCTGCCCAATTTCTGAATGCTCGCTTTTCAAACCATCACCACCACAGGCGCTAAAAAAGCGGACATCTCCTGTGCGATTGTACCTGCTCATGCGTTGGGTTGCTATTATGCATGCAGGAAAACTATAGTAATTAATGCCAGTTCGGCCGATAATAACTGGTTTAATAATGACTTTATCACGCATCAATCGCTAAGCAGGCTATGCCATGGAACCGAACAAACCAATCACCGCGCTGATCCAAACCGTTGAAAAATTACTCTCCCACTTTCAAGACAGTCGCCGTGAAAATACTCAGCTACGACTTGAAAACGCGGACTTACAGCAGAAAATCGCCGATTACCGTATCAGCGAGGCCCACCTTCAACAGACCATCTCAAAATTAAAGTACAAAAACGACCTCGCTAAAGCAAAAGTTGAATCTATTATAAACCGCCTTCAGGCGATTGATGCGGGATTACAAGAGACTGCCGAGGCGCGCGCCGCCGCTCACAACCTGGCCCAAACAGCACTCTCAGAGCCTAATGCTGAACTCACGGAAACCGACTACAGTGAAGAGGCAAACAGCAAGCGGCAAGCAGCGCCTGCTTAAAATTGACTTACCCACACGAACCGAACATGACCCAAGCCAAGTATCTAGATTCTCTGCTTGCTAGACGCCCAAAAAAGTGAGCTTTCAGTTTGCAGCTCAGCAGCCAAGGTAAGATCGGCTTCACTTAGGGGTCGCTTTCGAACACACGTGCGCATTAATAAGGAGATGACATGAGCAGAAAAATTAAAACTCTGAACGTTACTATTATGGAAAAAGAGTATCCGGTTGCGTGCCCGCCAGGGCAAGAAGCAACACTAATGTCCGCGGTGGATCAAGTTGATAAATTAATGCACACGATTAAGCGCAACGGGCGCACAGTGGGCATTGAGCGCATAGCGGTTATGGCGGCACTTAACACAACCCATGAACTGCTCACGCTGAAAGAAAAATTAAAAAGCCCCGAGGGAACCCATGCCAGTGAGACTAATGCCCCCCAAGCGCAATCTGCTGGCAAGGCATCACAAGCGTCAAGCCAGCCGGAAAATCAAACCTCAGAGGAAGACTCAGCAAAATTAAAAGTGATTGCCGAAGAGGAAGCGGCGATCGCCAAACAACTTCAAGCTTTAACTGAAAAAATCGAATCCACCCTCAAACCAGATACCACAAGTCAACCAGCACAAAGCACCGAAGCAAAAACTACTGAACCAGCGGAAACCGAACCGAACATCATATCGCAAAAGCCCGGCACAACGGATGCAAACAAAATTGAGCACTCGACGAACAGCAAATCAGAGGCATCGCCGGAAATCGCGGATAGGCTCCAAACATCCACCGCAGCAGACGATACTGACCCTGAACAAACCACCAAAAACTCCGCAACGATATCAACATCAACCGTAGCGCACGAAGACTAACACCTGCGCGTTAATGCAAACCCCAAAACATCAACTTTGACTCGTCAGCTCAACAATGCCCATGTATGGCCAGCAAGATGTCCCCCCCAAAAAAGGGGTTAGCTCATACAATCAAACCGAGATGGTGCCGGCGAGTCATCATCTTAGCGTAGCACCAATTCCGCTAACACAAAGCTCGCCTCAATTCAACACAGCAGTCGACATAAACACCGTTGCTTTACAAATGTAACAGAGCGGAGTGAGCATAATTAATTGCATTTACGTAAAATGTGCTAAGGCGATGATAAAGCATAGCCTCTTGCACAAAGACCGCACGAAAAAAAAGAAAGTGTGCTGTCAAGACTTTTGCTCTGCGATTTTTTCGTTATACTGAACAACATGCCTCCTGGGGTGTTCGTGCTACCGAACTAAGTCCCTGACCCGATGAACTTAGATTCGGAGGTTTCCAGGAAGTGTTGTTGTGCATGTCCGCTAGACCGGAAAGCCTGATACGCTTCGGAAGCCGCCCCCTTGAACTGAAGGGTTCAAGGGCCTGTTCGGAACACGACATTCCTGGGAGGTTTTAATTATAATCGCGACGCTCGGACGCCTACCTGCTGAGCCAATACTTTTATTACCAGGAATCAGTCAGAAGTAACGGTCTCCT
>Ga0181579_10004554_pt1 | contig 10787 bp, 9 predicted proteins | sample 071ome_24_FD_132996 | JGI IMG/M metagenome (GOLD analysis project Ga0181579, IMG submission 132996) | Coastal salt marsh microbial communities from the Groves Creek Marsh, Skidaway Island, Georgia - 071402CT metaG (megahit assembly) | ecosystem: Environmental > Aquatic > Marine > Intertidal zone... | reverse complement strand
TGGATGAGCTCAAAGCTGCCATCAAGGTCGCTGGGAAAGCGTTTAAGAATCCTCTCGACAAGCCGCAAGACCTGATAACTCAGCTGGGTGAATATGCAACCATAGCTAGGAAAGATGGGATGATTGCCTTAGAAGGTCAGGAGATCCAAAATCCATTTCTTTCGAAAGCCATAGGAATGCTGGTCGATGGTTCTGAGGCTGAGCTGATAAAGAAGACTCTGGAGAAAGACATCGAATTAATGAAACTACGTCACAAGCTGGGGGCAGGAATTTTCTCTGCGTGGGGAGAGATTGCGCCAGCGATGGGGATGATAGGAACATTGATTGGGCTGGTTGCGATGTTAGGTAACATGTCTGACCCGAAGTCTATTGGGCCGGCTATGGCTACCGCGTTATTGACAACGCTATATGGCGCGTTTCTGGCAAACGTGGTAGCTATTCCGATATCTCAAAAGTTAACTAATCAGTCAGAGCTAGAAGCCGCGAACGGCGAACTTATCATCGAGGGCGCGCTCTTTATCCAGTCTGGGGGTAATCCGCGAGTGCTGACTGACTATCTAGCTTCATTTGTGCCACCAAAATTCCGAGCTGAATTGCTTGAGGCCCAATGATCAGGTTGAAAGGAAATGTCAGAAGAAGCAGAGAGTATTGATAAGGAGACTATCATCGAGGTTGGTGATGCGGTCTCGGATGAGGTTAATTCAGAGATTGCAGAATCCTCTGCTGAAGACGTAACGACAGACCAACCTGACGTCTCTTCCGATGGAGATGAACCCGGTGATACCCAAGCAATCGCGGATGATTCTGCCAAGGAAGATTGTCCTGCCTGCAATAAAGGCGCACCTCCTTGGATGGCTACTTTTGCCGATATGGCCACTTTGCTAATGGCTTTTTTTGTTTTGCTTCTTTCATTCTCGGACACAGAGATACGCAAGTTTGAACAGATCAATGGGTCCATACAGAATGCATTCGGAATTAAAAAAATTAGGCCCACAATCCAAATCCCGAGAGGTCGTGCACTACTAGTTCAAGATTATTCCCCAGCTCTTTCCCAAAGAACTGTAATAAACGATCCTAACCAACTACCAATCGATCCGACTGCTGAATATTTGATCCGTCGCACCGGTGAGAGTGAGAATAAGTTTGAAAGAGAGATGGAAGTAGTTTCCACTGCGTTATCTGACCAAATAGAAGCCGGCCTCGTGGAGGTAAAAGCTGTAAATGACCAAATATCTATCGAAGTCGCTGCATTACTTCAGGAGGATACTTCTGACCAGGGTCAGTTTTCGGATGACCAAACCGCGGCTCTCTTGGCGGTAGCCTCGGTGCTTGCCGAAACTCAGGCGACCGTAGCATCTGAAATCTATATGTCTCTTTCGGACAGAACTGATGAGCTTGCAAGAAATTCGAACCCGAATGTTGGTGTAGGCGAGTATTACAACAATGCTGATAGTCCTTCTCGACTTGAAGAAGTTCGTACGCAATTGACCTCACAAATCGAAGCTGGCTCTCTCAGTGTAGAAAGAGTTGATGAGATGATTGTGATTAGCATCGCCAGTCAAGGTTCTTTTGAGTCAGGAAGCGCCGATCTTGAGCAGCAATTTTTGTCGACACTCTCTGAGATTGGTGAGGTTGTATCTACAGGCTCCGGCAGTATTCGCGTGGAAGGTCACACCGACAACATACCAATTATGTTCAGTGATCGATTTGAATCTAACTGGGAGCTCTCCGCCGCTCGTGCTGCATCTGTGGCCTCCTACTTTGAGGAGGAAGTCGCCATCGAACCATCTCGTATCGAGGTGGCCGGTTTTGGCGAAACTTTCCCTATAGCTTCTAACGATACTGCGGCTGGCCGGTCAACAAACCGGCGTATTGAAATTAAAATACCGGACTAGAGCTAGTAAGTTATCACTATGAGCAACGGTCAAGAAAAAAATCAACAAGATTCTGAACTTGAGGGCAAGAATGAAAGCCAGCCTGCGGAGCTGCCCTCGAGTTCTGAAGAAGATCCGGGCAGTCAGCCAGGTCCGGATTCTGTGGTCGATGACGGCGCCGCTGTTCCAGAGACTGGCGACGGCGAGGTGGAGCAAGATAAAGCCTCAGCCAGTCAAGGTCAGGAAGAAGATAATGCAACCGAGGAAGAGGCTGGTGGGGACTGTCCTCCATGTAGTAAAGGGGCGCCGGCTTGGATGGCAACATTTGCAGATATGGCGACACTCTTGATGGCATTTTTTGTTCTCATTCTTTCCTTTGCGCAAGTTAATGTTCCTAAGTATAAGGAAGTTGCCGGTTCGATGAGGAGTGCATTTGGAGTTCAGACAGTGATTCCTTCTATTGAGCCGCCAACGGCAGAGAGTATTATCCTCCAGCAATACGAGCGCACCGTAACTGATCCGACAGCTTCGAATCGTATAGAGGAACAAAAGACCGACGAGCCCCCGAACGAAGACGAACTTTCCTTCAACATCGGCGATGGCTCCGCGGAAACCAACGCGATAGATCTGCTAACACAAGAGTTGCGTGAAGAGATTTCCCAGGGCATGGTCAATATAACTAGGACAGAATCTGGCATCGATGTTTCCTTTCCAAATAGGCAAGGAATATCGGAAGGTGGGCAACGTATTACTGGCGATATGATTGATGCCCTTGCCCGAATCGCAATGGTCCAAGCAAATACTTCCGAATTGATAACTCTCAGCGGTGGCGCCTTTCAACGCGGTAATTCTCCGAATTGGTATAACTCGGAGCAGTATAGAGAAGACAGCTTAGCAACTGATAGGTATGAACTAATCCGCTCCAACCTGCGTGAAGAAATCGCAGATGGTCTGGCCCAGGTGTCACTAGATGGTGAGGATGTAATTATAACCTTAAGCGAGCAGGGCAGCTTCCAGAGTGGAAGCGCTGAACTAGAACAAAGTTTCTTTGACGTATTGAATCGCGTCGGAGCGTCTCTGGCAGGGGCAGGAGGCTTGGTCGAGATCGAAGGACATACTGACAACGTGCCATTAGCTTTTGGGGGTAGGTACAGAGACAACTGGGACTTATCTTCAGCGAGGTCGTCGAGAGTCGCAGATTATCTGTTACGGCAGGGATTTCTGACGGCCGGCAGTGTTGTGGTAGAAGGCCACGCAGATACAAGGCCAGTGGCAAGCAACGACAATCAGGAGGGACGGGCACTAAACCGTAGAATCGAAGTCATCGTCCGTGGCGGCTCCTAAGGGCAATTGTCTAATCCCTCTTCTAAGCATTGTCTCACCATAGCTTCTGCTTCCAAAAGCTCTTCATCTTCTAGTAAAACCGTTGCGATGCTGGTTACGTCCAATGCTTCTTTAGATCCATTGTGTTCTGCAATTTTGCCCCACACATAGGCTCTGAATGAATCTGAATCTACTCCTTCTCCCGCCTGGAGCATGAACGCAAACATCATCTGAGCTGGCGCATAATTTGCGCGAGCTGATTTTAGGAATAATCGCCTCGCTTCCCTGTAATCGAGTCCTATTCCAGTACCTTGTTCATAGGCCAGAGCCAACATATACTCTGCTTCTGGCAACTCACTCTCAGCAGCATCCTGGAACCAGCGTACGGCCTCCCTGTAGTTAGTAGCCACCCCATATCCATAATAGTAGAGAAGCCCGATATTTAACTGAGCTTCTGCGAGGTCCTGATCTGCTGCGCGCCGGTACCATTGCATCGCCAGCGCATAGTTTTGTGCTACGCCCAACCCTTTTTCATACATGTGTCCCACATTGTTTTGAGCCTCAGCAACCCCTTCCTCCGCCATGGGTAACCATGCTCTGAGCGCGGTTGCAAAATGGCCCCTCTCGTTGGCTGCTACACCAGCATCAAATCTATCCTCCTGAGCAAGAGCCAATTTATATTGCAGAACAATGACCAGTATCAGACTCAAAGTGCGATAGACCATAGATATACTCATATTCTTACTCCTTTTCTAATTTCGTTATGGCTGCTTTTACCGAGGATGCTGCCGAGAACAGCATGCCTTCGGTTAATACGCCCATGAATGAGCCATCTTCCGCCACGATGGGCACGCTTTCACCAACAAAGTTTTCTATAGACTTCAGTGCGATCTTCAGCGAATCGGTATCCTTCAAAACTAGTGCGTCCTTACTTAGTTCTGTGGCGATGGGTTTGCCGCCCGCCCTTTGAGCCCCGAAGATGTCTACCTTGCCTATCAACACCTTGTCGCGCCCAATGATGTAGGCCTCCGTCATCTGCATTTCTGACATCCGCTGCGATAGATTATCACCAGAGTCAGAGGCATCGGCGATTAGGCAGTCTTGCGATATAAAACTGCTCAATTGGGTGCGACTCAGTTGTATATCTTCACGCCCCAGGGACATATTTACTCCTCTATCTTTTAGCTGACGATCAAAGTACGACAGGCCAAATACACGATGCGTGATCAAGCTGCTAACTATTACGGCCACCATCGCACTGATCGCATACTCATAAGAGCCAGTGAGCTCGAGTACTATCAAAATCACTGATATCGGTGCCCCAATGACAGAGGAGCTCACGGCCGCCATTCCGGCGATCATCATCACTTGACTGAAGCTTGCCATAGCAGAGAAGTTGAGAATCGCGCTAACCAGCGCTCCCGCTGAAACGCCAATGAAGAGTGCAGGAGAGAACACTCCTCCAAACAGACCGAACCCTATACACATGGCAGTCATTATTAATTTCAGTGCAAGGATAAGTGCCACATACTGAATATCATAGTTGCCCTGAAATAAGTCGTTAACAACACCCACACCGATTCCAAGAATTTCTGGAACAAAAATACCGAACCCTCCGCATACGATCGCGGCAACTATTGGCGCCTCTATCTTTTTCGATTGGATTCTTTTCCCGATTGATGCCGCGTAGCGGAGCGCTAACATAAAGGTCAGGGCTAGTCCTGCAAAAAGAATTCCGGCGACAATTAGATAAGGTACGATTTGTAATAATGGAGGTGCACTAGCAACGGTTTGAAACGTCGACTGACTCGAAGGAAATAGCTGCTGATCGAAAGAGCTAGCGCTAATAGAAGCAATAAAAATCGGCGCCACGGCTCTCAAGGAAAAATGTCTCAGGATGGCCTCGTGAGCAAAGATTACTCCAGCCAGCGGGGCGTTGAAGCCTGCAGAAATGGCGGCTGCCACCCCGCACCCTAAGAATACATCCCCAGATATCCTGTTCAGGCCTATTTTTTTGAAGATACTCCCGACTGTAGCGCCAAAGTGCACGAGCGGCCCATACTGACCAACTGATCCACCACCGGCGGCAGATGTGAAGGCTGCCAATGTGGATGCTAACCCCTTTTTTATGTCGACATCGCTGGAGTCGGTGTGTGCTGCTAAGATTGAGTCAGCGGGCCCAGCCCAGCTGTCGAGCTCGAGCGCCCTTCTCAACGCAATCACGACAGTTGCAGCTAACAGGAGAATTACAAGAGATGAGGCAGAATAAGAGCTGCTACCTATTGTAAACTGCAAGAGCTCAGCCGATTCTCTGAAACTAGCCGCTGAGCTTACGCCCTCCACAAAGCCATTCGCCATTATAGCCATGACTAGTCCCATGACTGTGCCGAGTATTAATAATAAGGCGAGTTCAATCAAGATCTGAGGTTTCATGGTATGGTCTCGATATCAGCAATTCTAGTTGGCTTGGGACGATTTAGTTCAGTTTTCGATCCACTATTCTCGGGCGCGTTACATTATATATCGTTGTAAAATCCAATTGATCAAATTTTGATACACTAATAGCGATTATCCTGCACAATTTTTGCCCCAGAAAACAAGCACTAGGCCGATAACATAGCGTGGTCCTGTAAAAAATTCTGATGAGTATAGAGCGACAATCTGATCCTATAGTTGGTTCGAGTTCCCTGACGGTCGAATTAAAATCGCTGCTTGGCAAGTTCGCTGTTGCCGATGCCCCCGTTTTAGTCTTGGGGGAGTCTGGGGTAGGAAAGGAGCTAATTTGCAAGGAGGTCCACCGCCTCTCTGGTCGGACTGGTCAGCTTGTTTTCATCAACTGTGGGGCGATCCCGGATCAGCTACTTGAGAGCGAGATTTTTGGGCACGTAAAGGGGGCCTTTACTGGAGCGACATGTGACCGGAAGGGCAAGTTCCAGCTAGCTGACGAGGGCACTCTGGTATTAGATGAAATTGGGGATATGCCACTTGATCTGCAAGTTAAGCTGCTGCGGGTCATGGAGGAGCAGAAAGTACAGCCGGTCGGGGGCAATGACTTACTCGAAACTAATGTCCGGTTGGTTGCAGCCACGAATAAGAACTTGGAGGACATGGTCAAAGAAGGCAGATTCCGAGAAGACCTTTTCCACCGCTTGAATGTGTTGCCGGTGAGGGTCCCGCCACTTCGGGAGAGAGCCGAAGACATAGATAAGCTCGTCCTTCACTTCCTGTCTGTTCAGTCGAAGTCGAAATCAAAGACATTCTCTATTTCCAAAAAGTCACTCTCTGCAATGCTTGCTTATGATTGGCCAGGGAACGTCAGGGAGCTCTCTAATTTCGTGCAGCGAATAACAGTGCTGGCTTCAGGGTCCGTCATTCGATTCAGCGATATCCCTGAACAGTTCCTGCCCCTCCCGATAGCCCACCTGTATGCGGAAAATGGCATAGAAGAAGATCTGAGCGAGGATGTTTCAGGCGAAGATATTGGATCAGAAGGTGAAGGGGGAATTGGCGAGTTCTTTGATTATGAACAAATCGTAGAGCTCTCCGAGGTGCGCCCCCTGATTCCGGCTGAGGGGATTGATGCCCCGAATGTATTGAATAATATCGAACGGAACTTGGTTATCGCTGCCCTGGATCGGTGTGGCTGGAACGTCTCTAAGTCCGCGCAAATCCTTGGAATGCCCAGAACAACGCTGATACAGAAAATGAATAAGTTTAATTTGAATCAGAAGTTAGAAAAATGACATATATCGCTGTCAGAGATAGGGTACTGGAAATCGTGGACAAGGGATCGCGAGGTGACATATATAGTCGCACCTGCGATCTGTTTCTTTCACTCCTCATTATATTTAACTTAATCTGTGTGAGTCTTGAGTCGGTTGACTCGCTAGGCAATAGATACGGCGTCTTCTTTCAATCAGTTGAAATTATTTCTCTGATTCTCTTTACGATAGAATATTTGGTCAGGGTCTGGACAGCTGCGTCGAAATACGACGTGGCTGGTAATACGATTTCTCGACGCCTCCGATACATCTTCAGTTTTACTGGTGCAGTCGATCTTGTATCGATCTTGCCCGGCCTATTACAAGTCGTTGGTGTTTCGCTAGATCTTAGATGGGTCCGAATATTGAGACTTCTCCGGCTTCTGAAGATCAGCCACTATTCGAGCGCTTTCTCTGATGTTTACTCGGTAATTTCTGAAGAACGAAATTCACTACTCGCTACGTTATATCTGTTGTTCGTTGCAATGTTTTTTTCAAGTGCCGCGCTTTATCTTGCTGAGGGCAGAGCCCAGCCCGATGATTTTGCATCGATACCAGATGCTATGTGGTGGTCCCTAATTACCTTGACGACCGTGGGTTATGGGGATGTATCGCCCGTAACTCCTGTAGGGAAAATTATAGGGTCATTCACAGCAATAATTGGAGTTCTCACTGTAGCGCTTATGACTGGAATCGTGAGCTCTTCGTTTGCAAATAGGATGGCATTGAAGAAAACCATGCTAGACAAAGAAATTGAGGAATCTTTGGAAGACGGAACCATCTCTTCGGAAGAATTAAGAAAGATCCAGGGTTTGGCCGCAGAGCTCAAGATGAGCGACGAGCAAGTGGAAGCGCTTATCACTTATGAGCGTATGAGACGATCACACCGGTTGAAAAACAATTGATTCTTATACTGGGCGCTAGTGAATGCGCAAAGGGCTTTCTATAGGACATAGATCAATCGTGTCCAGTAATTGCTCAAAATGACAACCAAATTCTTCAAGATGGTTAAACTCATGACGCTCAATAGCCACCTGTATTTGCCGCTGAGTGTATGCGTAAAAGACACCGAGTTTTTGCTGGATTTTTTTATCGCTCAATTTGAAGTTGGATTGAGAAAGAGAAAATAGCATTGACTGTATTCTTTTCAACCCTGTTTCTGAACTTGCGCTGTTCCCTGCAGAATTCGATAAGCGTGATAAATTTTCGATAATTTCAGTATAGACAAGCTGTATTAGTTCATTCTGACTTTTTTCTGGCGAACCGGCATCACGGCAAGTTTCGAATTCTAGGCCTTGTAAACTCTGACGGCTTTCTCTCATTTTCGAATATACCCCGGTGTTTATCGTACTTGCTTTCTTATCTGGATCCAGCCCGTTAGTAGATCTTCGAGTATCCCTTCCACTTCCGAAAACTTATCGAGATCATTCCTGGTGTGGGCATGAGTGAGCGTGCGTAAGCAGTAGTCGTAAAGTTTGTCCAAATTGATGGCTATTTCACCACCTTTTTCGAAATCTAAAGTAGTTCTCAGCCCAAAAATTATTTTTTGCGCCTTCGTGACAAGTTCGGATTTTTTCTTGAAGTCTTTAAGTGTCACGGCAGCTTTCGCCTCTCTAACTCGCTTAATGCCACCGTCTAATAGCAGCCTCACCATCTCGTGATGGTCCTTCTGGCCAACGAAAACGACATTTGATTGGGCGACGCCTTGATACATATCAACGGCTGCAAGAGTTGATGGACTCACGATTGGTGCTCCTCCTTTAATTAGATCAAGTGCCCGTAACTAATGCTAGCAACGAAGCACAAACTGACCTCTTGTTAGTGACTATCGGCATATCGCCCATTCATTCTTAATTCTAGGACAAAAATCAGACCTCTTAATCTCGATATCTTCGGGAATACCTACCGATATTGTCTAAAGTGATGGTACGTACATTTGCGAATATGTGCGTTTTCTCCTATGCACAACTAATAAGTGTGTGAGATTAGCACACATAATTATTGCGCCAGGCTTCCATAATATCTTCTTCAGTCTGGTCATTTTATTTTTTTTATCATTTCTTAATGTTCAAAATTCTTGTGTCGATCTATCAGCTTGTCCGCGGTGATGACATCAATCAGATGTTAATAAACGCGGATTAGAATATTTCAATGTCATATGCCTATGGGGGTAGGCGGCAGGGAAATATAAATGCAAAAGAAGTGTATGTAGTCCGAGCATCTGGCGCTTACCAACACCAGTCGGGTTTCAAAAGCTTCTTTGGGTGATTAAATGAAGGAGACTTACCATGACGGTTATAAACACGAATATTAGCGCGACCTTGGCGTCGAATGCGATTAAACGAAACGATAGGCAGATGACAACAGCGATGGAACGACTCTCAACAGGCATGAGAATTAATTCTGCATCTGACGATGCCGCTGGGCTCGCTATTGCGGCCAGAATGCAATCTCAGGTTAACGGACTAGAGCAGGCCGTTCGCAATGCAAATGATGGGATTTCAATGCTGCAGGTAGCAGAGGGTGCTGTTGTAGAGATCAGTAACATGCTTTCTAGGATGAGAGAACTGGCTATACAGGCCGCGTCGGGGACATACAGCGTCACAGATCGAGCTGCGTTGAATCTCGAATTACAAGAGCTTTTTCTTGAGATGCAGAGAATAGCTGTAAACACTGAGTGGAACGGTATGACCATCTTGAATGGAGACGATACCGGTGATCATACCGTGTCAGCTACAGAGGTTACGCTGCAAATTGGAGCGGGCTCTAATCAAACTATGACTGTTGCTTTGAAATCTTGGGATCCGAGGTCAGCTTTCAGTACAGCCGATACGGTAGCCACTATAAGTGGTGACAGCTGGGCTTCCAGCGCGAACGATGGCTCCGCGTATGGAAAGGCAAACCTTGTTTACGACTTTACTATCGGTAATAGCCACGACGGGGTTCAAGTCTCAACTGGAACAGGTGCATTAGATAAGTATATCGATATTACTTCAGTTGAGAACGCTGCTGTGCTGGTCGAGCAGATAGACACAGCTGTCACGGCCGCTGCAGCTGAGCGCGCGAAGCTGGGTGCCTACGTAAATAGGCTGGAATATGCGGCAGATAATCTAGCCAACGTTGCTCAAAATACAGATGCATCACGCAGTCGGATAGAGGATGCGGATTATGCTGACGAGACTTCTGAGTTAGCTAGAACACAAATTATTTCGCAGGCATCGACAGCTATGCTGGCCCAGGCGAATCAGGTGAAGCAGTCTGTCTTGGCGCTGCTGCAGTAAAGGTCGATGCCGGGGTAGTTAATGCCCTAGTTAGTGAAGTCTCCAGGTATGGCGACATGGAGGTCGCTCAGCCACAAGGCTGAATACAGGAGAAATGAACAGAATTAGGTTCTTCAGGCTCGATTTTTGGCTTAAGGGACTCATTGTGGCCCTCAGTTTCTGGAAGATATTTGAGGGCATGTAGGGCTCACATGAAAGTGGAGCCTAAGGGTTAAAGATTAAACAAGATATTTAGCTTTAGGAGAAACAATATCTGAATAAGGTTTAATTCATACAGGATTGATTGGAGTTGAGGGGCTCCTTGTGATCTTAGTCATTGTGGCGCTTTTGTGTCGGCGATGTTCTACAGATCACGATAATCACGAAGAACTATTTTTATTCAATAGAAGGAGTGCCCCATGACCGTAATAAATACAAACGTAAGTGCAACCTTGGCATCGAACGCGATCGCCAGAAACGAGAGAGCTATGACTACCGCAATGGAGCGTCTGTCTACAGGAAAGCGTATCAATAATTCAGGTGATGATGCAGCTGGTCTTGCCGTCGCC
>Ga0181579_10004543_pt1 | contig 10800 bp, 9 predicted proteins | sample 071ome_24_FD_132996 | JGI IMG/M metagenome (GOLD analysis project Ga0181579, IMG submission 132996) | Coastal salt marsh microbial communities from the Groves Creek Marsh, Skidaway Island, Georgia - 071402CT metaG (megahit assembly) | ecosystem: Environmental > Aquatic > Marine > Intertidal zone... | reverse complement strand
TTGGAGATTCTGGATTTCAGTGTGAGTGCTTGACCAGCACATGAGGGATTTTATTCAAGGAATGCACTTCATCAACTCCACCTTTGGATAAAGCCATTTTTGGCATCCCATAAACGACAGAGCTTGCCTCATCCTGGGCGATGTTGAAACTCCCTGCCTCTTTCATTTCCAGCATTCCCTGGGCACCATCGTCTCCCATCCCGGTGAGGATCACCCCGGTCGCATGATGCCTGGCGACCTGAGCCGTTGAGCGGAACAACGCATCCACGGAAGGCCGGTGGCGGCAGACCAACGGTCCATCGTTGAGTTCGACACAATATCCCTTGTCCTGGTTTTTCAGCAGGAGATGCTGGTCACCCGGTGCAAGATAGGCGGTTCCCGGGCGTATTCTTTCTCCGGATTCGGCTTCTTTCACGGTCAACCTGCAATGATGATCGAGCCTTTGTGCGAAACTTTTGGTAAAACTTCCCGGCATGTGTTGGACCATCACAATTCCGGGCATGCTTTCAGGAAGCTGAGTCAAAAGCGTCATCAATGCCTCCGTACCTCCGGTTGAAGCACCGATTGCAATGATCGGTTCAATCGAGTGACTCAAATGCTTCGGCGGATTTTTGGGAATGATCACATCTGCAGTCAGTTTTTCAGGGGCCTTGAGAAAGATATCGGTGTTCTTTTTCAATTTAGCCTGAGCCGCAGCCTTGACCGCATCCACGATCTGGATCGAGATTTCCTCCATTCCTTCACGGACCGTGGTATCGGGTTTTCCTATCACTTCGACCGCCCCGAGTTCAAGAGCTTTTAAAGCCTCAGGAGCCCCTTTTTGGGTCAGAGAACTGACCATCACGACAGGCCTGGGCTTGGACTTCATCAGCCTCTCGAGGTAATCCAACCCATTCATTCCCGGCATCTGGATGTCCAGGGTGATGACATCCGGATTCAGTTTCCGGATTTGCCTGGTTGCGATCTGCGCGTCAGGAGCCGTTCCGACCACCTCAATCATGGAATCCGAAGAAAGGATTTCGGTCATCACTTTCCTCACCAGAGCAGAATCATCGACAATCAGGACCTGGATTGTATTTCCGGAGGCATTCATTTCAGTTCAAAGGTGTCTGGAACACGTTGAATTTGTTGCGTTGAAAATCCCCTCGGTCGGGAAGGTATTCGGAATGTCCCAGCAAGAGGTAGCCTCCCGGTTCAAGCAGACTCCGGAACCGGCCGATGATTTGTTCCTGACTCAATGCGGTCATGTATATCAAAAGGTTTCTGCAGAGAATGATGTCAAACAGAGTTTTGACCGGATAGCGCTTATCCATCAAGTTGATGGGACGAAAATGGATGATTTGCTTCAAAATGTCAGCAACAAAATACACATTTTCAGAATCAGAATGATTTTCCTGAAAATAACGTTTCATCCAATCATCCTTCACCGTTTTTAAGGAATCCTCAGGGTAGAGTCCTTTCCGGGCAGTTTCCAATGCCTGGCGATGGACATCGGAAGCTAAAATCTTGATATCCCATTCAGAAAGAGGTTGAAAGATTTCGTGGATCAGGATGGAAAGGCTGTAGGCTTCTTCACCTGTGGAACAACCGCAGCTCCAGATACGGATCTTCCTTTGGTTTTGGGAAGATTTCTTTGCTTTGATTTCAGGAAGGATTTCCTCCTGAAGGTACGTCATCTGGCTGGATTCACGGAAAAATTCTGTTTTCTGAATGGTGAGGATTTCTTCCAAATAGCGCCATTCCGGGTGATCCGGTGAAAAATCAACAAAGTTCAGATAATCCATCAGGTCTTTTCTTCCAGACTCTTTCACCCGCTTCTCAAGCATCTGAAGCAGCCTTTCCTGACGCCGTCGATTGAGATCCATTCCCAACCTTTTTTCGACAATTTGACTCAGCAGGTCCAACTCTTTTGAAGACACATTTCTGGGAGGAACCGTTTTTGGTCCCGGTTGCATTTCACTCAAATACATTCAATATCCGATTCTTCTATATGGAAATCATAAGGAGTATGAGTGGATCAATGAGCAACTCCCGATCTGGAAGTCCTGCTGACACGATGTTTTGATTGGGTGAAATTCGATTTTCTCAAAGATGCATCCTCATTCAAAATCAGGGAGATCATCATCATTACTTTTCGGATCTTTTTTTGACGGATCATTTTTGTAATCCGTCGGTTGTTCCAGGAGTTTCTGAGATTCCTGAGTTTCCAAATCCGGTTTGTAATCAATCTGATCGAGTTTAAAGACCTCAATTGTTTTCACCAGTTCCTGGGCGTGATCGGACATCAATTTGCTGGTCGTAGCAGATTCATCCACGAGCAGGGAGTTCTGCTGGGTGATTCGGTCCATTTCCGAGACTGCAATGTTCACCTGCCTAATGCCTTCTGCCTGTTCGTTGGATGCCGCTTTGATGTTTTCTATGAGATCGGTCACTTCCGAGACCGCCCCCTGGATTTCACCCAGATTTTCATTGGTCTGGTTATTCAATGATTCAAGGTTGTTTTTCGAATTTTCTTTCAGTGCTTCCAAAGCCTGATCTGCTTTCTGGATCATTTCCTGGACCACCTCGTTGACCTCGGACATGAGTGAGGTCCCCTGGTTGACCTGGTCCAGACTGTTCTTGATCAAGGTATTGATTTCTTCGGAGGCTTCGGCGGAACGGTGCGCCAGTTTTCGGACTTCTGCTGCAACCACGGCAAACCCTTTTCCATGCTCTCCGGCTCGTGCCGCCTCGACCGAAGCATTGAGCGCCAAAAGGTTTGTCTGAAATGCAATGTCATTGATGACGGAAGTGATCCCTGAAATTTTTTCGGAACTTTCTCCAATTCCTTTCATGGCATCCATCATCTGAGTGTTCTTTTCCTCGGCACGGACAAAATACTGACTGTTATTTTCCATCACCTTGTCGATGTCTTCCTGATTGGAATCGATGGTATTGTTCATCAGGTTTTGCATCATCCCTTTACGTTCTTCAACCACGTCTTTCATGTTTTGTGAAATATGGTTGGCATGATTCGCACTTTCCGCATTCTGTTGGACATTCGACGTCATTTCCTCCATCGCAGATGCCGTTTCTTCAAGAGATGAAGACTGTTGCTCCGTGCGGGTGGCGAGATCCATATTCCCCGTTGCCAGTTGATTGGAAGAGGAACTGATGTCTGCAGCACGTTCCTTGACCTTAACCACGATTTCAAAAAGTCTTTTGGTGAAAATATCGATGGCATCGGCAATCTGTCCAATCTCATCACTGCGGTTGAGTTGCAAACTTTTGTTCAACTCCAGTTCACGGACCTGACTGATCATTTTTCTCAATGGACTTGCCAACGAAATCTGAACATAAAAATAGGTCGCAAGGATTGCAAGCAAACAGATGACCGCAGCAATGATGGCAATCATCCAACTCAATGAATTGGGGTATTCGTTGATTTCCGCCTCATCGATTTCTGAGAGAATGGTCCAGTTGACATCGGGGATGTCCAAGGGACCAAAGGCACTCAAGACCGGGACTCCGCGGTAGTCCTCGACCACCAAGTTCCCTGTTTCGCCACGGATCGCGCGTTCAGAAGCCTCGGTTTGGACTTTCTGCAAGAGGATGCTGGAATTAAGACTTCTGATTTTACGAATCAGGTCATCCGAAATTTCAGCCTCATTCAACGCAGCGAAATAACCTTCAGGATCTTCAATCAGGAATCGGGAATCGTTCCTCATCGTTAAATCTTCTGCGACGATGTAGGTTTCTCCAGATTGACCTAGCCCGACGGATTCCCAATTTTTGTCACTGGTCATGGTTTTGTTGATCTGCTCGATCGGGATCTGAAAAATGAGCACTCCGAGGGGTTCGTTATCTTCCACAATCGAGACTGAAAGAAAACTCGCCGGACTTTCGTAGGACGGGAAATACTCGTCAAAGTCGACCATCTTCACCCGTTCCGAATTTCTTATCCCCTGGACTGCCCGGAAAGCCTCCCCAAAGTTGGTATCCGCATAAGGGCCATCCAGCAAAGAAGTTGCGTAATCGAGTTCTTTGAACACGCTGTAGACGATTTCTCCGGTTTCCGGGTCCACCAGAAAAATGTCGTAATATCCGAACCGTTCCAGGAAACTGGAAAAATAGGGGTGGTATGTCTCATGGGCACGGGCATAGTCACTCTGATCCGCCTGGTTGGGACGGTTTAAGAGATGCTTGCTTCCCAGTGGATTGGGATTGTCCCAGATGAAAGAATGTTGAAATCGGATGGCCTGGGGAGTCAGTTGGTTGAAGATGTCATTGATTTTCTCAGATTTTCTTCCGTTTCGGTTCAGGAATTCTTCACCAAAAGGACCATCGTAATAACTTCTCAATTCCCTCGATTTTTGCCTGAGATCCTTGGCTCCCTCAAGGATCGACACTTCTTCCGGATAGGTTTTAAAACTCTCACGAAAATCCTTCATCGCTTCGATGGCAAAACGGGACTGTGCCATCGAAAGAAGCTGTTTTCGATAAGTCGCAAACTGGTTCTGCAACGCTGATTTTTGTATTTCTCTGATAGAAACGAGTTGCTGCATCGCCTTGCTGTTCAGAGCATCCCGAATGGTTGAAATACTCACCAGGCTGATGATGACAATCGAAGTCAGCGTCACCGCAAGAACCAAAAAGAGGATTTTGAAACGGATGGAAGCAGTTCTTTTCATTTTCGCCTTATTGGATGGGAGTGATGGAATGTTGGGTTTCTTCAATGAGTTGGAGGGAAGGATCCTGGTCAAAAAGGGTATCCAGGTTGATCAGGATGAGCATTTCATCCTGCCACTCACAGATTCCTTCCAGAAACTGTCGTTCAATGACCTTTTCTGTTTCCGGAGGAGGTTGAATCCTGTCTTCGGGGAGATGGAGTACATCCAGAACCTTGTCTACCACCAATCCCAGCAACTTATCTCCAATGTTCAGGGTCATGATCACGGTTCTCTCATGGTAATCCAGTTGTTCATAACCAAATCGTAAACGAAGGTCCATGACCGGGATGATCGATCCCCTCAGATTAATGACTCCTTTGTAGTATTCCGGAAGATTGGGAATGATGGTGATTCTTTCATAGGTGATGAACTCACGAACTTTCCTGATATCCAAAATGTAGGTTTCTTCCGCAATTTTAAAACTGACGTATTGTTTGCCTTCGTTACCGTTGATATCAATCACGTCCGCATTCTCTTGGGGTTTCTGGTCGGTCATGACACCTCCAATGGTTCTTGTCTGTTTTGAAGGGCGATCTTCAGCAGGCCTGGTAAATCGAGGATCAGCGAGACCCCTCCGTCACCCAAAATGGTCGCTCCGGCAATTCCTGGAATCTGGAAGAAATTCTCTTCCATACTTTTGATCACAACCTGCTGTTGGTCTAGAATTTTATCCACCAGCAATCCATAACGTTCTCCCGCCTGCTCTACAACCACTACCAGCGGATCAAGATTAGGAGGGTCAACCTTCTGGAGGTTGAAAATCCGGGATAGATTCAGTTTGGGCAGATATTCCCCACGGAGTTCGATCACCTCCCCCTGTTTTTGAAGGGTCTTGTGCTGGTGTCCGAGGGGTTTGAGGGTTTCCAGGACAGACAGTAAGGGAATGGTGAAGATCTGGTTTTCTACCTGAACCAGCATCCCTTCGATGATTGCCAGGGTGAGCGGCAATTTAATCTGAAAGGTCGAGCCTTTTCCCAATTCACTCTTGATGAAAATCGCTCCACGGAGGGATTCGATATCCTGACGGACCGCATCCATCCCAACTCCTCTTCCTGAAATGTCGGAAATGCTTTCACTGGTCGAAAAGCCCGGGAGAAAGAGCAGTTGAAATGCTTCTTCTTCCGAAAGTTCCGTTTCGTCATCAAGCAACTGTTTGGACCGCGCAATGTCTTTGATTTTTTCCGCATCGATTCCTGCCCCATCATCCTGAACTTCGATGAAGACATGCCCTTCGCTGTGAAATGCCTTGAGTTCGATTTTTCCTTCAGGAGTTTTACCGTTCTTCGCCCTTTCTTCCTGAAGCTCAATGCCGTGGTCCATCGCATTGCGGATCAGGTGCTTTAAGGGACCTCCCAGTTTTTCAGAAACGGTTTTATCCAGTTCCGTCTCTCCCCCGGAAATCTCAAGTTTGATCTTTTTCCCTGATTTGACACTGTAATCCCGGACAATCCTCTGGAGCGGAAGAAATGCACCTTTGATGGGGACCATGCGGATGTTCATCACCTGATCCTGAAGTTCGCGAACCACGATATCCGAATCGTCGATGATCTGCTGATACCGGTCACCCAGTTTCCGGTTCAGGGTTCTGAATTCCTGTCCAAGCTCTTTCAACCTCGCCTGGTTGATGACGGTTTCTCCCACCAGGTTCATCAACTTGTCGAGTTTGAAATTCGAAACATGAATCGACCCCCCGCTGTCTTCTTTTTTCTGCACCTGAGGTCTGGCCTGGGCAGGTTTTTCAATCTTTTGGGTTTGAAGCTCAACCGTTTCCTTGTTCTCTTTTGGTGGAAGATCTTTGGTTTCCGGTGCATCTTCCTGAACAGGAAGATCCTCGCCCTGGTTGATTTTTTGTTTGGCCTTTGTTTCTTTGGGAGGACCTTGAATTCTTCGGATCGTCACTCCCTCTTCCTCAAGAAAAAACATCAGCACGTTTTCCAGGTCTTCCTCGGACTTCTCCGTGTTGAGCAGGACACTCCAATGGAGGTAGAGTTTTGAGGGATCCAGGATTTCAAGTTGGGGGATCGAATGCACATGTGCGGTGACGATGCATTCCCCCAGTTCATGAAGATCTTTGAGCAACAGTAAAGGATCACCCCCCTCCTGAAGCAACTCTTCCGGAAAACGCAGTTCGATCAAAAAACGGGAAAATCCGGATTCATTTGATTCGGATACTTCAGTTTGAAGGGTGGGTTCAGGATCCGCTTCAGTTTGGGGTTCTCCAATGTCTGCGGAAGTTCCTGATAATTTTTGGATCTCCTCGAGGCTTGCAGCAACTCCCTGCTGGTCATAACTTTCGATTCCCTCCAGGTCTTTGCAGAAACTTCTGAGACAATCGATCGAACCCAGGAGGGCCGAGATCAATTCCGGACTGGTCGATTTTTCACCTCCCCTCACGTCTGAGAGAAGGGACTCGACCTGATGGGTGTATTGCTGGAGTTCCTCAAACCCGATCATTCCCGCACCGCCCTTGATCGTATGAAAGCCCCGGAAAGCGGTGTTGACCGCTTCCTGGTTAGACGGGTCGTTCTCGAGGAGAAGCAGGCTTTCCTCGATTTGATCTTCCATGTCCCCCGCTTCTTCGAGGAACAGTTTCAGTGCTTCAGGATCGAACCTGGATGAATCAATCATTACTTCTCAAAATATTGATGGACTCCATCCCAGTTTTCCGGAGGATTGGATAACGCAAAGGATCTGGCCCGATCCAGATGCATCTCCAGGGCAGCATCTTCCGGAAGCAGGTTCAGGCATTCCTGAAAACCTTCGATGGCCGGATTCCAGTCCTGCTGGATGTAGAACTCACGTGAGTTTTCAAACATTTCTGCAACTTTCATTTTGGATTCAAAGGCAGGATCGGAATTCGGGTCCAACACCTCAAAAATCTTCACCGGGTCATTTTTCCCTTTGACCATCACCTGGTCGAGCATCCTCCAATGAAATTCTTCCTGGTCCGCAAGCAGGTTTTTGGTATCTTCGGAAACAAGCATCGGACAACGGTAGTTTTTCGTCAGTGCCTCAAGCCGGGAAGCCAGGTTGACGGCATCTCCCAAAACCGTCGAATCCATTCTGTTTTCCGAACCAACGGTTCCAATCACCACAGGTCCGCTGTGGACCCCAATACCAATTTTGATTTCCTGATAATCATGTTTTTCCCGGTATTCGTTGTAACGAACCAAAGCCCTCTGCATCTCCAAACCGGAACGGACGGCGTCTCTGGCCTCATCCGAATCCTCCTTTTCAGGATGGTCAAACAAAGCCATGATTGCGTCTCCAATGAATTTGTCGACAAACCCATGGTTGATCCGAATCGGCTCCGACATGAATTTCAGGTAGGAATTGAGGAACTTCATCAACTCGTCCGGCGTCATCGTTTCAGAAAGATCGGTAAATGAACGGATGTCGGAAAAGAGTATGGTGATGATGTCACTCTCGGCATGCCCCAGACTGATGTTCTCGATCCCGGTTTTGGCAATACGGTCAAGAAATTCACGCGGAACGAATTTTTCAAAAACCCGGGTCATGGATGCCACCGCCGCGGTCTCAGCAAGTTCGATCCGGGTCTGTTTCAATTCCTCGTATTGCTGTTTTTGCTTTTCCAGGGAGTCACTGAGTTGCGAATTGAGGCTTAAGGTTTCTTTTTCTGCAAAACGGACCCTGAGCAGGGACTTCACCCTGGCCATCAATTCCGAGGGATTGAAGGGTTTTCCCAAATAGTCCTCGGCCTGCAGTTCCGTCAAACCCCGAACCAATTCTTCGATTTCTCCATGGGTGGTCAGAAAAAGGACGGGAATGTGTTTCCAGGTGGGATCATTCTTGAAGATGCGGATGAACTCATCCCCGTTCATCCTGGGCATGTTCCGGTCCAACAAAATCAGATCGGGAAGAGAATCCTTCTCGAGCCGTACCACATTTTCCAGGGCAGACACTCCGTCTTCGGCTTCCAGGATTTCAAACTGATTTTCTTCTTCCGACTCAAGGATTTTCCGGACCTGAAAACGGATGGTCTTCGAATCGTCAATGATCAGGATTTTCGCTTTCACGCCGAACTTTCTTCCTTCAACCAGTTGAGCCCCATCCAGGCCAGCATCGGTTCCATCTCTTCTTTCATTTTCAGTTTCAATCCTGATTTGTGCTTCATCAGATTTTCCCGGACCGCCAAAATGGTTTGGATCCCCATCACTCCGATACCCTCCAGTTCGGTCAGATCCAAAATGACTTCTTCTGGAAAATCCTGTTTGGCAAGAATCAGATCCTTTAAATCCTTAACCCGTTCCTCGTTCAATTCCCCTTTGAATTGAATCAGGTTTCCATGCATTTCTAAATCAGGCATATCGATGAATTTGAACCAAAATTATGTAATCAAGATGTTCTAATAAACTGATTATAAAAAAATATTTTAATTCATTATTTCAGCATTTTAAATTAATTGTTTTTTTAAACAAGTGAAGAATCGGTGTTATGTGGAACAAAAAGGAACTGGTTTTAGAGGTTAAAATAAATCTGAAAAGTTAAAAAAAACGGAGGGAATACATCCAAATTGGACGGGGATTACCAATCCTGCTCGGAATCCTGATTTTCAGAGATGACCCGGTTTTTGATCGGGGGAAGGGAAACAAGGTATTCTGCCATGGCCTTGAGGTCTTCCGGGGGAAGGTGGGAGTAACCGTCATCGATGGCCTCGGCCATCAACCCCTGGACATTGTCGGCATCGGGTTTCATCCCGGTTTCAAGCAACCACTGGAGGTCTTGCTTGCTCCAGGCACCGATCCCGGTTTCCTGATCGGGAGTGATGTTCGGCGCCAATTCGCCTTCCGGACCTTCCCTCGATCCTGCGTAATGCATGGACGCTTTAAGACCTCCCAGGAGGTTCCGTGGGGTGTGGCACTCTCCGCAATGGGCAAGTGCGTTGGAAAGGTAGGCGCCGCGATTCCAGAGTTCTGATTTCGAGGGATCCTTTTCGAAGGAACCCTTTTCCAGAAACATGAGTTTCCAGAAAAAAAGCGGAGGTCTTAAATTGAAAGGAAATGGGACCTCGTGTTCCCTGTTGACTTTCGGGCTGGCAGGAAGACTGAAGAGGTAATCTTTGAGATGAAGCAGATCCGTTTCGGTCATCAATCTGAAGGAAGTGTAGGGAAAAACCGGGAAATAGTGGCTTCCATCCGGAGCTTCCCCCAGGGTCATGGCCCTGACAAAATCCTCATCGCTCCATCCGCCGATTCCTGCTTCAGGATGAGGGGTGATGTTGCTGCCGTAGAAAATGCCGAACGGGGTTTGGATTCCCCGCCCGCCTGCCATGGATTGCCCACCATTCGGCTGATCGGTGTGGCATCCGCATCCGCCTGAGGCATAAAAAACCTGCTTGCCCCGTTCAGGATTTGGCGTTCTTGCTGAAACCGCCTCCGACCCGATGAAGAGGCACGATGCCAGCAGAATCCGAGTCAGGTATTTCAGCGTCTTTTGCGGAATTGGTCGTGGCAGTCTTTACAGGATTTGCCGAGGGGTCGGAGTGCCTGGGAAAACTCCCTAATCTCTCCTGACTCAGCAATCCGGATCAGATTTTCTGCAGCCTTGGCCATCTCATCTGCGACGGCGATGAAGGCCTCACGTTCGGTCCAGATTTCTGCTTTGGCCCGTGTTTTCCCCGTCCCCGTCCCTTCGGGATAAATGGCAGGGATACTCTTTGCAGATTCATGCAGCGCTTTGGCATGGTAGAGCATCTGATCCTTGTAATCCCCGAGGCCTCCTTTGACGATGGTGAAAAGGGCCCCGGTATGGCCTCCAACCGCCTTCATGACGTTTTTACGGTAACTGATGATCGCATCTGCGTTTCCCTGGGCGAAGGCCGGCAGGCTGATGCCGAAAAGCACCAATAAGGCAGGGATGAATCTGAACTTGAATTTCATTGGAACCTCATGTTGGGAGTGAAAGGGGAAAAACAAAATTTTCATCGATTTTCTCAAACCTTCAAACGAATTCTGGAATTTTCGTTTGAACCGCAAAGGAGGAACTTTCACCCTGCTTGCGTCAGAAGTCTTTGCTGATTATGCTGAAGAGCCTTCTGAACTTCCACCAATGATTCAATGTCCGAACTGAA
>Ga0181579_10004542_pt1 | contig 10802 bp, 16 predicted proteins | sample 071ome_24_FD_132996 | JGI IMG/M metagenome (GOLD analysis project Ga0181579, IMG submission 132996) | Coastal salt marsh microbial communities from the Groves Creek Marsh, Skidaway Island, Georgia - 071402CT metaG (megahit assembly) | ecosystem: Environmental > Aquatic > Marine > Intertidal... | reverse complement strand
TGATCTCGGAGGTCGTAATCCCGGCTTTCGGCCTGGGCCGTTGCGGCTGCTGCTTCGCTCGATCCGTGCGGTGGCCTAAGGGATGGACGTCGAACCACTGCTCAGCGAACTGGCGAAGGCCGCGGATGTCTGCCTGAAGCCCTACCGCCATGCCCTTCGCTTCAGCGGTGGGCCCCCAGCAACGGTGGGCGACTGCAGCGACTGTTGCCTGCTGATCGAGGCCCGTGATGCCGACGGGGTCCGTCACCCCGACCGGGATTTGGAGCTGGAGATCTACAGGAGCGGAGAGGAGCTCAACCTGATGCTGAGCCTGGTGGCCGACGAGGAGGCTCCGATGCTCTGGCATGGCAGCCACCCCGTCTGGATGCAGTCGAACTCCGGGGAACGCTGTGAGCGCCCCAGCGCCGGGGCCCCCCTCGAGGCCCTCTGCCGGCGCATTCGCGCCTTGATCGCCGGGGAGGCCTAGAGGTCTGGCTGGTCCGTCACGGCCCCCTTGCTGCTGGAGCTCACGAGCCGTGCGTACTTGCCCAGCACACCGGTGCGGTAGCGCGGTTCGGGCTTACTCCAGGCGGCGCGACGGGCGGCCAACTCAGCCTCGTCCACGTTCAGCTGAATCAAGAGCTGATTGGCATCGACCGTGATGCTGTCCCCCTCTTGGACCAGACCGATCGTTCCCCCAACGGCGGCCTCAGGGGCGACGTGGCCGATGACGAGGCCATAGGAACCGCCGGAGAAGCGGCCATCGGTGATCAGGGCCACCTTGTCGAGCAGGCCCTGGCCCACGATCGCGGAGGTCGGCGAGAGCATCTCCCGCATTCCCGGTCCGCCGACCGGTCCCTCGTTGCGGACGACCACCACATCGCCGGCATTGATCTGCTTGTCGAGGATTGCGTCGAGGCAGGTTTCTTCGCTCTCGAAGACCCGTGCCGGTCCAGTGATGACGGGGTTCTTCACGCCACTGATCTTGGCGACAGCGCCCTCTTGGGCCAGGTTGCCCTTGAGAATCGCCAGGTGCCCCTTGGCGTAGAGGGGGTTGCTCAGGGGACGGATGACGTCTTGGTCAGCGGCGGGCACGGACGGCACATCCGCCAGCAGTTCATGCAGCGTCTTGCCTTCGATCGTTCGGCAATCGCCATGCAGCAGACCGGCATCCAGGAGCAGCTTCATCACCTGAGGGATGCCACCGGCCTGGTGCAGATCGACGGTCACGTAGCGACCACTGGGTTTGAGATCGCAGATCACCGGGACCCGCTGGCGGATGCGCTCGAAGTCATCGATGCTCAGCTCCACCCCCGCGGTGCGGGCAATGGCCAAGAGGTGCAGGACGGAGTTGGTGGAGCCGCCCACGGCCATGATCACGCTGATGGCGTTCTCAAAGGCTTCCCGGGTCAGCAGATCCCGGGGTCGAATGTTGGCCTTGATGGCGTCGACAAGGACCTCAGCACTGCGCGCTGCGCTGTCCGCTTTTTCGGGATCTTCGGCCGCCATCGTTGAGCTGTAGGGCAGGCTCAACCCCATGGTTTCGATGGCCGCACTCATCGTGTTGGCCGTGAACATGCCCCCGCAGCTGCCGGCTCCAGGGCAGGCGTTCTTCTCGATTTCTGTGAGCCGTTCCTCGTCGATTTGGCCGCTGGTGAGCTGACCGACCGCCTCAAAGGCACTCACCACCGTCAGATCGCAGCCGCCCAGCTTTCCGGGTTTGATCGTGCCGCCATAGACGAAGACCGACGGAATATTCATCCGTGCCATCGCCAACATGGCGCCAGGCATGTTCTTGTCGCAGCCGCCGACGGCCAGAACGCCGTCCATTGATTCGCCGTTGCAGGCGGTCTCGATGGCGTCGGCAATCACCTCGCGGCTCACCAGGGAGTACTTCATCCCCTCGGTGCCCATCGAAATCCCGTCGCTGACGGTGATGGTGCCGAACATCTGAGGCATCGCTCCGGCCCCCAGTGCAGCCTGTTCGGCCCGGCGTGCCAGGTCGTTCAGGCCGACGTTGCAGGGCGTGATCGTGCTGTAGCCGTTGGCGATGCCAATGATCGGCTTGTTGAAATCAGCGTCTCCGAAACCGACAGCCCGCAACATGGCGCGGTTGGGGGAGCGCTGAATGCCCTGGGTGATCGCGGCGGAGCGGAGCATGGCTGCGGCGTTGTCTACGCAGCAACCTACCGAGGAGCCTGATCAGCTCTGGGGGCTCAGCCCTTCCAGTTGACGGCGTACGTCCTCGATCGCCTGGTTCAGCTGCTGAACCTTGTCCTGGAGCTCATGCTCACGGACGACCGGACTCTCACTATTGGGGTCGAAGGCCTGATCGTCGTGGTCGGCCAGACGGCTCAGGCGCAGGCTGCGTTGCTGCCGGGTCTGCTGCTGTTTCCGCTCCGCTTCGGAATACAGCCACCAGGCAAAGCCGGCGGCACCGATCACCGCACCAACCAAGAGGGTGCCCAGAGATCCGGAACCGCCATCTCGGTTGGACATTGCTGCAGAGCGCTCGAATGGACCTCAGCCTACGAAGCCTGACTGCGGCTTGCCATAGAGACGGTCACCCGCGTCACCCAATCCGGGAACGATCCGCAGCTGCTCGTCCAATTCAGCGTCGATACAGCCGGTGTAGATCGTCAGATCGCTGTAGCGCTCACCCAGGGTCTTCAAGCCAGGGCTGGCGGCAAGAGCTGAGATCACGCGGACCCGTTGCCCAGTGACCCCCTTGGTCTCCAGCTGCTCGAGCACATTCAGAAGCGTGCCGGCGCTGGCCACCATCGGATCGAAGACCAACACACCCGCATTGGCTGGGATCGATTCAGGCAAACCGTTGAAGTAACAGCGGCAGCGGCCACTGGCCTCATCCCGCTGCAGGCCCATGTGGGCCACGGAGGCGCTCGGGATCACGGTTTTGGCTCCGTCCCAGAGCCCCAGTCCCGCCCGCAGGATGGGCACAGCGAGCAAGGGAATGGAGCCATCCACGATGGTTCCTTCGGTCTGGGCGAGCGGTGTGGTCACTTGGACCCGTTGGTAGGGGATCCAGTCCCGCATGGCCTCGTAGGTCAACCACCGCCCCAATTCGGCCATGGCCGTGGCAAACAACGGTTGTGGGGTCTCCGCGTCACGGAGCAGGGTCAACCAGTGGCCAATCAGGGGATGGGGCGGCACCACCACACGCAGGGTCTTGCTCATCGGTCGCGCTCCGGTATCCGCCTGCAATAACTTGATCGCCCAAGTTAAAGCTGCAGTGCGGAACCTCGTAGCCCGATGGCTGAGCTCCATCGCCATCGCCCTGGCGCTGCAGCTGACGTTCCTGTTGCCTGCTGCTGAGCCGGCATTGGCGATCACGGCTCCCGAGCTGCGCGGCCAACGCAGTGCCCAAGATCTCCAGCCGGACATGCATGGCCGGAACCTGCAGCAGCAGGAGTTCCTGAAGGCCTCAATGGAGGGTTTTGATCTCAGCGAGACCGACCTGCGCGGAGCGGTCTTCAACACCGCCAATCTCCAAAACGCCAACCTGTCTGCGGCCGATCTGGAGGACGCCGTGGCCTTCGCCACGCGCTTTGACAACGCGGATCTCAGCGGTGCTGTCTTCCGCAACGCCATGTTGATGAACAGCAAGTTCACCGGCGCTCAAATCGAGGGCACCGACTTCACCGATGCGGTTCTCGATCTGCCCCAGCAAAAGGCGCTTTGCGCTCGGGCCAGTGGTGTCAACCCGCGGACCGGCGTTGAGACCCGCGAAAGCCTGGCTTGCCGCTAATCAGCGCTTAGGCTCTGTGCTCCGGTTCTTCGGGGGATCAGCCCGAAGAGGAAACGGGGAAAGTCCGGTGCAATTCCGGCGCTGTCCCGCAGCTGTGAAGAGTCCTGGCTCCAGGATTCCAGTCAGAACGCCCGCCGGTGTAACCCACGATTCCTGGCGCGGACCAGTTCTGTTGATGTTGAAGCGTTTTGGAGCCGCTGCGCTCCTCTTGAGTGCTGGTCCCGCCCTGGCCCATCACCCGATGGAGTCCCTGGGCTTGCAGCCCTCGGCCATCAGCGGTCTGCTCAGCGGTCTGGCTCACCCGCTTCTGGGCCCTGATCACCTGCTCTTCCTGTTGGCTCTGGCTCTGGTCGGTCTGCAGCGCTCCATGCGCTGGACCCTGGGCCTGCTGGTCGTTGGTCTGACGTCGAGTGCGGTCGGTCTTTGGCTGCCCGGCCTGCCCGTCGCCGAGGCCTTGGTCTCCCTCTCACTGGTGCTGGAAGGCCTCGTGATTGCCGGACGCCTGCCAACCCTGACGCTGATCCCGGCCTTTGCCCTCCACGGCTACGTCCTGAGCGCTTCGGTCATTGGTTGGGAGTCCACTCCCATTGCCTTCTATTTCTTGGGTTTGCTGCTCAGCCAGGCCCTCTTGCTGACGGCCTCCCTGGTGGCGCTGCGCCGTCTGGCCGTTGATCTGCAACCCGCCACCAAGATCGCCCTCGCTGGTGTGCTCGTGGGCATCGGTGCGGCCTTCACCTGGACGGCTCTGGTCGCCTGAGCATGATCACGGCCCCTGCTTCACGCCTTCCGGTCACCGTCGTGACCGGTTTCCTGGGCGCCGGTAAATCCACCTTGCTGCGCCAGCTGCTGCTCTCGAGTGGCCTGCGCCTCGCCGTTCTGGTCAACGAGTTCGGGGAAGTCGGCATCGATGGCGATTTGATCCGCAGTTGCGGCTTTTGCCCCGAGGAGGAGCTCGACGGCCGCGTCGTGGAGCTGGCCAATGGCTGCCTCTGCTGCACCGTCCAGGACGAGTTCCTTCCGGTGATGCAGCAGCTGCTCCAGCGGGCCGATCAGTTGGATGGAATCGTTGTCGAAACCAGCGGTTTGGCCTTGCCGCTGCCGTTGGTCCAGGCCTTTCGTTGGCCTGAGATTCGAACCCGAACCCGTGTCACCGGCGTGGTGACCGTGGTCGATGGGGAAGCCCTCAGCAACGGCAGCGTTGTTGCCGATCCGGCGGCCCTCGAGGCCCAACGCGCGGCCGATCCCAGCCTGGATCACCTCAGTGACATCAACTCCCTCTTTGACGATCAGCTGGGCGCCGCCGATCTGGTGCTGATGAGCCGGGCGGATTGCCTCAGTGAGGAGGCGATTCAAGCCTTGCAAAGCCGCTTAAGCGGGCAGCTCCGCCACGGGGTCTCGGTCTTGCCGATGGCGCGGGGAAATGTTCCTGCTGCGCTTCTGATGGGTCTCGATCGGCCTGAAGAGGACGAGCATCACCACGACCACGACCACGACCATCACCACCACGACCACAGCCATGTGGCGATGGACTCGGTGTCGCTGAACTGGCAAGGGATCACCAGTAAGGCGCAGTTGGAATCACTGCTCCCAGCGCTGATCGCCGACCACGGTTTGCTCAGGCTCAAGGGTCGCGCCTGGCTGCCTGGCAAGAGCCACCCCCTCCAGATCCAAGCGGTGGGCCCCAGGCTGGAGTGTTGGTTTGACAGCAACTCCCGTTTGGAGCGTCCCAGCAGCGATGGGCTGGAACTTGTCGCGCTTGGGCTATCCCTCGATGCTTCAGGGGTTCAGGAGCAGCTGAAGGGCGGATTGGCCTAATCCAACGGCAGGTTTCCCTTGGTGCAGACCCCGTCCCAGCAGAGGGCCTGTTGGCTGCTCCAGCTCGGGGAGACTTCTCGCGGGGGCCCGGACCCCTCGTGCAGTTCGATGCGGCCCTGTCCGTCGTGGCGGAAATCAAGGCGGCGCTGTCCCACCTGGAGCCACCAGTGCTCGCCGATGCGCTCCACGGTCATGGTGCAGGGATGCCATCCGCCTGACTCGAGCTGGCACTCCAACGGAACTGAGAAGGGTTCACGGGCCTGGGCGGTCGCTTGGGCGGCCAGGGCCATGGACGCCAGCACGAGCAGGGGCAAGGGCTGTAAACGGCTCACGGCGACCCCAGCGGACCATCCCCAACCTGTCCAGCCAGAGGCTCGCCGTCAGCCGGCCTGCCAAGATTTGACAAACCCCACCTAGAGCTCAGGTGCCCGTCTTCTCTGCCCGTGTGTTGGTCTCCCTGAGGCCCTCCGTGCTCGATCCCGCTGGTGAAGCCACCCGAGCCGCCGCCTCCCGCCTGGGTGTGGATGGCATTAGCAAGCTGCGCATCGGCAAGGCCGTTGAAGTGGAGCTCGAGGCTCCTGATGCCCAGAGCGCGCGGCAGCAGTTGGAGCTCCTGAGTGATCGGCTGCTGGCCAATCCCGTGATCGAGGATTGGACCCTCGAGCTCAAGGACGACTCCAACGCAGGAGCCTGAGCCATGACCCTCGGCGTCGTCGTCTTTCCCGGGTCGAACTGTGACCGGGATGTTCAGTGGGCGGCCCAGGGCTGCCTGGGGATCGAAACGCGTTTCCTCTGGCATGAGGAGCGCGACTTGAGTGGTCTGGATGCGGTCGTGATCCCTGGCGGGTTCAGCTACGGCGACTATCTCCGCTGCGGCGCGATCGCCCGTTTTGCCCCGCTCCTGGAGGAGGTGGTCGCGTTTGCGAATCGTGGTGGTCGCGTGTTGGGGATCTGCAACGGCTTCCAGGTCCTGACGGAGATGGGCCTGTTGCCGGGGGCACTGACCCGCAACCAGAAACTGCACTTCATCTGTGAACCGACGGATCTGCGCGTGGAACCGGGGCAGTGCAGCTGGCTCCAGGGCTACAGCAGCGGTGAGGTGGTGAATTTCCCCATCGCCCATGGCGAGGGCCGATACCAGGCCGATCCGGATCAACTCAAAGCTCTTGAGGATCAGGGCCAAGTGGTCTTGCGCTACTGCCGCAACCCCAATGGCTCCGTGGCGGATGTGGCTGGCCTGACCAATGCCCAGGGGAATGTTCTGGGTCTCATGCCCCACCCGGAGCGGGCTTGTGATCCGGCCACCGGTGGCGTCGATGGCCGCCGCCTCCTGGCCAGTCTGCTGGGATGACCCTGTGGCGGCGCCGTGAGCTCCTGCTTGGGGCGCTAACGGCCGTCGCCTCCCTCTCTGCCGCTGCCCACGCAGCCAGTCAGGACCGCCCCGCCCCGTTGAAGCGTGGCGCACGGATTGTCGCTCTTGCTCCAGGCACCTGGATGGAGCGCGGTGATCCGTTGCTTGAGCAGCTGCGCCGGCGCTGCCAGCAGCAGGGCTGGGTCTTGCTGACTCCCCCCGAGCTCAGCGGTCAGTGGCGCTGGTTTTCCGGGACTGATCAGCAACGCGCTGCGGCTCTCCGGCAGGCCTGGCTTGATCCTTCGATAGATGCACTGTTCCTGGTCGGAGCCGGCTGGGGCAGCGCGCGGGTGCTGGAGCAGGGCTGGACGATCCCGCCCCGTCCGCGCTGGTGCGTGGGCTTCTCCGATTGTTCTGCGCTGCTCCTTGCTCAGCTGGCCGCGGGCAGCTCAGGTGGCATTCATGGCTGGTTCGGCGGCTCCAGTGGGCAATGGCAGCGGCTCGTTGCTCTTCTGACGGGTGCGTCTGTGCCGCCTCTCCGTGGCGTTGGTATGCGGCCAGGGCTGGCGGAGGGATCGCTGGTGGTGAGCAACCTCACCGTGGCCACCAGCCTGATCGGGACACCCTGGCTTCCCTCCTTGCGGGGAACGGTCTTGGTCCTTGAGGACACTGGCGAGGCGCCCTACCGGATCGACCGTCAGCTCACCCAATGGCGAGCGGCTGGCTTGCTCGATGGGGTCCGGGGGATTGGTCTTGGTCGTTTCTCTTGGGCTGAGGACGACGTGCTCCCCGGCGACTTCTCGATGGCCGAGATCCTGGAGGAACGGCTGGGAAGCTTGGGCCTTCCGATCGTGACGGATCTGCCCGTTGGCCATGGCCGCCCCAACCTGGCGCTGCCCCTCGGTGTTTCGGCGCGTCTGGATGGCCGCACGGGGGAGCTCAGCCTGATGCGCGCGGGTTGAGACGCACAAAAAAAGGGGGCCCGAAGGCCCCCGAGGAGTGGTCGACGACGCAGCTCAGTTGACGGCGGCGAAGAACTCTTTGCTCTTCACGGGGTCAGGGTTCATGGTCTTCTCGCCGGGGGTCCAGTTGGCGGGGCAGACCTCGTCGGGGTGGTTGCGGATGTGCTGGAAGGCCTGCAGCAGGCGCAGGGTCTCATCAACACTGCGGCCGACGGGCAGGTTGTTGATGGTGCTCTGCATGATCACACCATCGGGATCGATGATGAACAGACCGCGCAGGGCCACACCGGCGTCCTCGTCGAGGACTTCGTAGGCGCGGGCGATGTCCTTCTTCAGGTCAGCCACCAGGGGGTAGGCGATGTCGCCCAGGCCACCGTTCTTACGGTCGGTCTGAACCCAGGCCAGGTGGGAGAACTGGCTGTCCACGGACACGCCCAGCACTTCGCAGTTGCGGCTGGAGAACTCGCTGTAGCGGTCGGAGAAGGCGGTGATCTCCGTCGGGCAGACGAAGGTGAAGTCGAGGGGGTAGAAGAAGAGCACCACGTACTTGCCGCGGTACGAGGAGAGGGTCACCTCCTTGAATTCCTGATCCACCACAGCGGTGGCGGTGAAATCAGGAGCTTGAAGACCGACGAGCCTCGACATAGTCAGTGAGATGAGTGTTGGAGACAGGGATTACGAGCTGGGTTGCGTTTAATGCGAACCCGGATCGACTTCCAGTTGTCACCGCAACAATTTATCACGCTTCTACAGGTGGCGTGCTGCCCCATAGGCTGTGGGCATTACGGACAAGCGCTGATGGCTTGGGATCCCTCGCTGCTGCGGAAATACAACACCACGGGTCATTTTCGTCTGCTGAACCAGCTGCGTGGCGAGCTCAAGGACCAACCGATTCAGCGTCCCCTCTCCACCAGTCGTCCTGAGCCCAGCCGGCGCAACCCGGTTCGTCGCCGCAGCGAGGCCGATCAACCGGCTGCGGCGCCCGTTCGATCCACCCCCAATCGCGTCCGTCGCCAACCGGAGCCCCAGCCTCAGCAACCCGCCATCACGAGCTTCGACCCGATCGTGACGGTCCCTGTTCTGCTGGACGCGTTTCAAGAACCCGATAACTAAGCAGTGGCCCCGGTCCGACCGAGGCGATCGTTACAAAGCCTGTTGTTCCTTCATAAAGGGCAGCTCGCTCAGTTATTCGTTGATTCAGAGCAGCATCGATCCCCTTGACTGAAGCGACGACCGCGAACGCTCCCCTCAAGATCCTGGTCGCTGACGACGAAGAAAACATTCGCCGCATCCTTGAAACCCGCCTGGTGATGCTGGGCCACGAGGTCACCCTGGCGGAGAACGGAGCCCAGGCCCTCGAGCACTTCCGCGCCTCGGAGCCCGACGTGGTGGTGTTGGACGTGATGATGCCCGAGCTCGACGGCTTCGCCGTGACCGAGCGGATCCGGGCCCAATCGGAGGTGCCGATCATTCTCCTGACGGCCCTTGGGGATGTGGCGGATCGGATTACGGGTCTTCAGCTGGGGGCTGACGACTACATGGTGAAGCCCTTCAGTCCCAAGGAACTCGAGGCGCGGATCCGCTGTGTCATGCGTCGCGTCAGCTCGGTTCAAGCCAACGGTGTTGCCGGACCGGGTCGCACGGCCCATGTGGTCGTGGTCGGTGACCTGAGCATCGATTTCAACAAGCGCCAAGCCCACCGCGGTGAGGAGCGGATCCGCTTGACCGGCATGGAGTTCAACCTGCTTGAGCTGTTGATCAGCCGTTCCGGCGAACCGATCAGCCGTCTCGACATGCTCGAAAAGGTTTGGGGCTACAAGCCGGAGCGCTCCTCCGACAGTCGGGTCGTCGACGTTCACATCTCCCGTCTGCGGGCCAAGCTCGAGGATGACCCGGAGAATCCCGAGTTGATCCTGACGGCCCGGGGTCTCGGCTACATGTTCCAGCGCATTCCCCAAGCCATGGAGGCCCTCAGCGCTTAAAGCGCACTTTGTAGGCCCCATGGCTGGGGCCGAAGTGCTCGATGAGGGCGTCCCGCGCGGCGTGATGGAGCTCTTCAAGGTTGCTGGAGCGAATCGTCAGGCTCGGTGATTCGCTTTTGGCCTGAAGAGTTGTTGGCGAGCTGGCAACGCGAAAGACGATCTCGCGCATCGGTCAATGACCGCAGTGGCCTGACCATTGTTCCCCGGCTGCTCCGTTGGGGTGGTCTCGTGGGCTACCCCTGCTGGTGACGGGTGATGAAGCGCTGACAGTGGTCGATGGCGGCGTTCAGGTTGTCGGCCTCGCTCAGCCCGGACGCTTTGGTCGGCTTGAAGCTGTGGTCCCCGCTCGGCAACCAGGTCAGCTCCACGGATGGGGCCAGGGAATAGCGCTCCACCTCCTCGCGGCGACCAAAGCTGTCCCGTTCCCCCTGGAGGATCAGGCATGGGGAATGCATGGTTTCGAGGTGCTCGGTGCGAAGCGACTCGGGTTTGCCGGGGGGGTGAAAGGGATAGCCAAGGCAGAGGCAGCCTTGGACATCGTCCAGTGCGTCGATCAGGAGGCTGGCAACGCGTCCGCCGAGGGACTTCCCGCCGATGAACACGTTGGCGACGCCATGGCGGCGTTGTTCGCGCATCACCTCCTCGCGGTAGGCATCCAGAAGCTTGGGGAGGCGATCCGGTCCACAACGTCGACCCAGTTCGCGGCTTCGCTGCATGTAGGGGAACTCAAAGCGCACCACCCGGATACCACAGGCTCCCAAGCCGCCTGCAACCGACTCCATCCAGTCGCTGTCCATGGGCGCGCCCGCACCGTGGGCCAGCAGCAGCGTGCTCGTTGCGGTCTCAGGCCCATTGATCAGCCTCTATCCATCGTTTTGGGTCATGGCGCGACGAGTGAGCGGGCGTGCCGCGTCAGTGTCGCAAGACCTGATGGGCTGTTTTGGAGC
>Ga0181579_10004537_pt1 | contig 10809 bp, 6 predicted proteins | sample 071ome_24_FD_132996 | JGI IMG/M metagenome (GOLD analysis project Ga0181579, IMG submission 132996) | Coastal salt marsh microbial communities from the Groves Creek Marsh, Skidaway Island, Georgia - 071402CT metaG (megahit assembly) | ecosystem: Environmental > Aquatic > Marine > Intertidal zone... | reverse complement strand
GCTGCAGACGGCGCTAGAGAACAATTACGTAGCCTATGAGCTGAACGCCTACACGCATGTCCCCAGCGGAAAAACCCGAATCTACTCAGACTTGCACGCCAACATCCAGGACTGTTTCAGAGAAGCAAACATCGAGATTTTGTCACCCGCGTATCGTGCAATGCGCGACGGTAACGAGATCACCGTGCCACCGGATCAGGCCGAATCCAGTGAGACGTCATAGCAGCCAGTAACACCCGGGAGGCCGATTCAGCCCGCTGATCCCCCGAGCTGATGACTGTGCGCCGGCGCCACGGCCGGCCGGTCGTGATCCCCGCCGGCCTGCGCCTCGAGCTCGAACGGCAGCCTGATGTTGAGCGCCACAGGGCAGTGATCGGACATGGGCACATCGACCACGCAGGGTTCACTCGTCTCGATGCCCCGGCTGACCAGGATGTGGTCAATCGCCCGCTGCGGCTGCCATGATGGATAGCTGGGCAACCCAGCGGTTGGCGCATCCAGGTCAAGGGCCTCGCAAAATGCCCGCACGCCGGAACTGGAGGCCTCGGTATTGAAATCGCCCATGACAACCAACCGCTCTTCGCCCTCAAGGTGACGAGCCAGGTATGACAGTTGCTGTTTGCGGGCCCTGCGGCCCAGAGCCAGGTGCACAACCGCGATCACCCATTGACGTTCCCGCCCAAAGCGCATCACCAGCGCCCCCCGCCCCGGGATGGCGCCGGGCAGGCGATGCTCCTCCACAGCCTCGGGCACAAACCGGGACAGGAACCCGTTGCTGGTGAATGTCATGGAGCCCAGTTTGCGGTTGGCCTGGTGAAACCAGTAAGGCATGCCCGAATGACCGGCAATGTAGCGAGATTGATTGATGAAACCCGAGCGCAGACTCCCCGCGTCAGCCTCCTGCAGGGCAACGATGTCATAGTCACTGACCAGCCCCGCGATCGAGTCGAGATTTTCGGTACGCTGAGTGTGGGGCAGGATCTGGCGCCAGCTCTGCGTGACGTAATGATGAAAACGATCGGTCGAGGTGCCCGCGTGAATGTTGAAACTCAGCAGCCTCAAAACACCCACCGTGTTGTCAGAATCGGGCATCTGCACCTCCCGACAGTGCGGCGCGCTTGATTTGAAAAGGATGCCATATCATGCCCACACTGTATCACCTCCGGGGCCGTGCAACCGCATCTGTACGTGGGCAAAGACCTCAGTCATGCCGGCTTTTCCGGGGGGTCTCGGGGCTTTGCATTAATGGACAGGCACAGACGGAAAGACGGGCGATGAGCCCGGCCGCGCAGCGCTGGCATCGCTAGCGTGCGTGCAACGCGGTATCCTATGTGCCCATCATGAGACACCTGGAGGCCTCGTGGCCGAAGATCTGATCCGAAACTGGCTGAACGAAAACCAGATCAGCGAGGTCGAGTGCGTGGTGCCGGACATGGCCGGCAACGCACGCGGTAAGTTCATACCCGCTGACAAATTCATCAAGGAAGACAGCCGGCTGCCGCAGGCCATCCTGGTCAGCACGGTCACGGGCGACTACACCGAGGAAGAGTCCGAGCTCGTCGGCCCCACGGACAGCGACATGATGCTGGTGCCCGACCCGGATGCCATGCGCGTGGTGCCGTGGGCCACTGAACCCACGGGAATGATCATCCACGATTGCTTCACCCGCGAGGGAGATCTCCACCCCCTGGCAACACGCAACGTGCTGCGCCAGGTGCTGAAGCTGTATGAGCAGGAGGGATGGCAACCGATCGTCGCCCCCGAGGTGGAGTTCTACCTGGTGCAGAAGAACCCCGACCCCGATATGGAGTTACAGCCCCCCATTGGCCGCTCAGGACGCCGGGAAGCGGGCAGGCAGTCTTACAGTATCGACGCGGTCAATGAGTTTGAACACATCGTCGAGGAAATGTACGACCACTGCGAAGCGCAGCAGTTGGATGTGGACACGCTGATCCACGAGTCGGGGCTTGCCCAGATGGAAGTCAACTTCCTGCACGGCGACGCCTTGAACCTGGCAGACCAGGTCTTTGTTTTCAAGCGCACCATGCGGGAAACCGCACTGAGAAACGGCATGTTCGCCACCTTCATGGCCAAGCCCATGGCAAAAGAGCCCGGCAGCGCGCTGCATATCCATCAGAGCATCGTCGACAAAGACAGCGGCCAGAACATTTTTTCCTCTGAGGATGGCGAGGAACACGAACGCTTCCGTCACTTCATCGGCGGATTGCAGCACTATACCCCCGGCGCCATTGCGTTTTTCGCGCCCAACGTCAATTCTTATCGGCGCCTGTCGCCGGATTTTGCGGCGCCCACGAACATGCATTGGGGGCACGATAACCGAACCACCGGTATCAGGGTGCCTGACAGTGGGCCACAGGCCCGGCGCGTCGAAAACCGTTTTCCCGGCGCTGATTGCAACCCCTACCTGGCCATCGCGGTTTCGCTGGCTTGCGGATACCTGGGCATGAAACAGCGCATAGACCCGCTGCCGCCGCATGAAGGCGATGCATACTCGGAACCGCTGACCGTGGCCCGTAACCTGGAAGAGGCCCTGCGGTTGCTGGATGAGCATGACGATCTTAAAGAAGTGTTGGGCAGTCACTTCATCCGCGCTTACCATGCGGTCAAAAGCCATGAGTTCGAGATGTTCAACAAAGTGATCAGCTCATGGGAGCGTGAATACCTCTTGCTGAACGTCTGAAGTCAGATTCACGCCCTTTCTCCGCAGATCAAGCGCGTGCAGGTCGTATCCACCGTCGAGTACAACCTGTCAGACTGATTACCCGGTCAATGACCCGCTGGCCTTGGGTCATTGCCGACCTCCCCAGGAATTCGGCTATGATGGCGGCCCTTGAACTGACAGGACCGTGTCATGACCCACCGTCTGCTGATCATCATCCTTTTGCTGTGCACCCCTTTCACCGCGGGCGCTGAAACACCCGGCCAGGACGCCGACACGGATGATCAATGGGTGGTTGGAGACACAACGCGATATGACGGCGAGGCCCGCATCGACACCCGCGAGACGACCTGGTCGAATGTGACCGTCAGCCCGGACGGCAAGACACTGGTTTTCGACATGTTGGGCGACATCTATGCCGTCCCGATCGAGGGCGGTGAGGCCAGGGCGCTGACCGATGGCATCGAATGGAATTATCAGCCCCGCTACAGCCCGGATGGCCAACGGATCGCGTTTGTGAGCGATCGGGACGGCGGCGACAACCTTTGGATCATGGATGCTGACGGCGGTCACCCGCGCGCAGTAACCGATGAAACGGAACACCTGGTGCACAACCCCGCGTGGAGCCCGGATGGTGACTACCTGGTGGGTAGAAAGGGCTTTTACTCAACCCGCTCCATTCCGGCCGGAGAGATCTGGATGTTCCATCACGGCGGCGGCAATGGCGTCAACCTGGTGGAGCGGCCCAATGGCGCCCGTGACCAGAAGAACCGCTCCGAACCTGCCTTCTCCCCGGATGGGAAATACGTTTATTACAGTGCTGACATCACGCCCGGCCTGGTCTGGCAGTACAACAAGGATGCCATCGGTTCAGTGTTCGCCATTCGTCGCCTGGAGCTGGCCACGGGGATCTCTGAAACGGTTGTCAGCGGCCCCGGTGGCGCCATCCGGCCCACGCCCTCACCTGATGGAAAGTCCCTGGCTTACCTGAAACGACGGCCCGGGCTGGTTACCCAGATCATGCTCAAGGACCTGGAGTCGGGTCAGGAACGGCTGGTTTACGACGGGTTTGAGCGCGACCTGCAGGAATCGAGTGGTTCTGAGGGCAATGCGCCAGCATTTGCCTGGATGCCCGGCAGTGACGGGCTGGTTTTCTGGTCGGCCGGGCGCTTCCATCGATTGAACATCAGAAGCGGTGATGTCGAGCAGATCCCCGTTCGGGTGCGCGCCCGCAAGGCGGTGCGAACCGCCTTGCGATTCCCCGTCACCATGGGCGAGGAGCGATTCGAAGTGCAGGCGGTTCGCTGGGCCAGCCGCACGCCCGACGAGAAGCACATGGTCTTTCAGGCCCTGGGGCGCATCTGGGTGCGTAACCTCGAGACAGGTGCGCAGGAACGACTGACGAAGCAGGAAGATCACTACGAATTCTATCCGGTCATTTCCCCTGGTGGAGACCATGTGCTGTATACCACCTGGAATGACGAGCGCCTTGGCTCCGTGCGCATGGTGCGCCTCAATGGCAGAGGCCAGAGGACATTGACCACCGAGCCCGGACACTACGCGGAGCCCGCTTTTTCATCGGACGGCCAGCAGGTGCTGTTTCGTAAATTCGAGGGCGGATATCTGCTTTCCCCGCTGTGGTCCATGAACCCGGGTATTTACCGGGTGGCGGCCGACGGCAAGTCGGCGCCGCGGCGCGTGACAGAGACCGGCTCGGCTCCCCATTTCAGCGCTGACGGACAACGGGTTTATTTCAGTACACGCACAGGGGAGTTGGGTACCGAGCGCCTGCTGCGCAGCGTGAACCTCGATGGTGAGGATGGCCGAGACCATCTCAAAGGCTCCAGCGTGACCCAGTTCCGCGTATCACCCGATGGCCGCTGGGTTGCGTTCACCGAGAACTACAGAACCTATGTCGCGCCGTTTATGCATACGGGTAAGACCATTTCAATAGGCGGCAAGACCAAGGACTTCAAAGTGGCGCAACTGGCGGACCGGACGGGCGAGTTCCTGACCTGGTCGGCGAACAGTACCGCCGTGGAATGGTCGCATGGCCGCCACGTTTACCGCCGGGCGCTAAAGGAGGCTTTCGCGTTTCTGGACGGCGCCCCCGAATCGCTGCCGGAGCCCGTGACCGAAGGCCTGGACCTGGCATTCGAGCAAGCGGCCGACATGCCCTCTGGGTCTATCGCCATCATCGGCGGCCGAGTGGTCACCATGCGAGACGCCGGCGCGCAGCAGGAGGTCATCGAAGACGGTGTCGTGCTGATCGAGGGCCATCGGATCGCCGCGGTCGGCGCGCGCGAGGATGTGGATATCCCGCGTGGAGCCCATATTCTGGACGCCGCGGGCAAGACGGTTCTGCCCGGCCTGGTGGACGCGCACGCGCATGGCGGCATGGGCAGCGAGGAGATCACGCCCGGACAAAACTGGATGCAGCTGTCAAACCTTTCGTTCGGGGTGACAACCATCCACGACCCTTCCAATGACACCAGCGAATTCTTTGCGGCCGCGGAGCTGCAGAGAGCCGGACAGCTGGTCGCTCCTCGCATCTATGGCACCGGCACCATTCTTTATGGCGCCTATGCGCCCGCTTATCGGGCCGAGATCAACAGCATCGAGGACGCCCGCTTTCACGTCCAGCGACTGAAGGATATCGGCGGAATTTCGGTCAAAAGCTATAACCAGCCGCGGAGTAACCAGCGTCAGCAGGTGATTCAGGCGGCATCCGAGACCGGGATGATGGTCATGCCGGAGGGCGGCATGCGTTTCCAGTACAACATGAGCATGCTCATCGACGGCCACACAACGCTGGAACACTCGATTCCCATACAAAATGTGTATGACGACGTGCGCCAGCTCTGGTCCCAGGTGGAAACGGCTTACACGCCGACATTCGGCGTGGCTTTTGGCGGATTGATGGGGGAGGAATACTGGTATGACCGCACCCGGGTGTGGGAGAACCCCAGGCTGATGCGCTTTGTGCCCAGGAGCCGTGTGTATCCACGGGCCATACGCCGCTCCACCGCACCCGACGCGGAGTACAACCACATCTCCGTTGCCGCCACGTCCAAGTCGCTGCGCGATGTTGGCGTCCGCGTCAACATCGGAGCGCATGGCCAGCGCGAAGGCCTGGCCGCGCACTGGGAGATCTGGTCCATGGCGCAGGGAGGGTTCACACCCTGGGAAGCCCTGCGCGGCGCCACGATCGATCCGGCGATATCACTTGGCATGGAACGGCATATCGGGTCCATAGAACCCGGGAAACTGGCCGATCTGGCGATCATCGAGGGCAACCCCCTGGAAGACATCCGACAATCCGAATTCGTCAGCCATACCGTGATCAACGGTCGCCTGTACGAGACATCCACCATGAACCAGCTTGCGCCGGATGAAATACGGCGAGAACCGCTGTATTTCGAACGGGAAGGCGGCGATGCCTGGAGCGAGGCGGCCGCTGAGGCCTACCAGCACAAGGCGCGCGCACTGCACTGGCAACACTGATAGCGGGGGCGACCTGAGACCGCCTGGCTCGTTTTACCGGCCTTGCCTGGCGCGAGGCCGGCAGGCGTCACCTACTGATCCGTTGGCAGGGCATCCTCAGCCAAAGGCAGCAAAATCTCATTGCGGCGCATGAATGGCAGAGAGAACGGGGCGTTGTAGCGCGCCCAGAGCGGGTCTCCGACCGCCTCCAGCCCGTTGGACGACATCCATTCGCGCAAGGCTTCGAGTTGCTTGACATAGTTCTTTTCAGTCCAGCGCCCGGAGTAGCGGATCACCGCCATTCGCTGCGGGGGGATTTCGCGAAGACTGACCCTGGGGTCGGTCGGCATGGGTATCGTTTCCATGGAATAGTTCGCGGGCATCATAAAGCTGACCACCCAGCTCTCGCCCTCCGCGCGCTGGCCTACCGGGGCCGTCATGGCGATCTTCTCGCTCTCGCGCTGAGCCACCGGAGCGGTCATGGCGATGCTGGCCTGGGTTTCATTTTCACCGCCGATATAGCCGAACAGGGGACCAAAGGCCGTATTGCCTGCCCCTTTCATGTCACCTTCGACCCGGGTTTCGGCCACGATTTGCGCCGCGTAGTCCCGAATCTCGATGGCATCGTCTTGCAGCACCACAGCATACTCCGCCTCCTCAACGGCCTGGACGGCGCCGGGGCTGATAAAAACGATGGTCATGAATGCCGTCAAAACCTTCCTCACTCTGCGTTGTGCGCTATTCATCTTAACTGGCTGTCCTTGCTGCCTCTGCGGTTATAGCCGTTGAAAACGGCCTGTTTCTCGTCCTGGCCGGCCTGGCATGTGATACACAGGCGAACGCCCGGTACCGCCGATCGCCGGGCCTCTGGAATGGGTTCGTCGCAATCCTCACAGTGGCGGAGACTTTGCCCCGTAGGCATGCGACTGCGCGCCAGCGCCACGGCATCTTCGACACTGGCTTCGATTTGTTCCTGTACGGCGTCATCGCGCGCCCAACCACCTGCCATGTACGAACTCCCATTGTGAATGGCCTGACCTGACATGATGCCATTCACCGGCCACTGGATTCCAGTTTAGGGAACCATGCCATTTGCCCCCGGCATGTCCGATAATAGGCCGAGCCACGCATCATGGAGCCCTGACCTGTCGATCGGTGTCCGCCAATTCAAGCACTTTCTACTGCGAAAACGGTCCGGTTTCCTGCTCGCTCTCGGCACGGCATGCCTGCTGTGCGCCGCGCCAGCGCGCGCCAGTGAATTGCCGATTCGCGTCGAAGGCGTCGAGGGCCCGATCGCCGAGAATGTCGTCAACCACGTCCGGACAGCGTGGGCGTTAGGGCACTCGCTCTCGACTGAGCGCCGCCGAGCGTCCTTTCTGGAACAAGCGCGGCATCGGGCTCAGGCCGCCATGCGGCCCTGGGGTTACTACCAGGCCGACATCCAGGCCAACCTGCAGGCTGACGAGGGCGACAGCGCCTGGCGGCTTGAGATCACCATCGATCCGGGCCCTCCTGTTCTCGTAGAGCACGCCGATATTCAGGTCATGGGTGAAGGCGCCGATCAGCCCGGCCTGCGTCAATGGCTGGAGCGATGGCCGCTGGAACCTGGCACCCGCCTTGATCAGACCATCTGGTCGTCGCAAAAAGACCAGGCGCTGGATCTGGCGCGCGCCGGCGGTTTTCTCAATGCGGACTTCACCGCGCGCCGTATCGCGCTTGACCTGAATGCCAACCGGGCGCAACTGGAACTGATTCTGCAGACCGGCCAGCGCGCCGTCATGGGGAGGATCGAGTATGAACAGGACACGGTGCTGCCGCATGTGCTCAGGCCGATCGCGCGTTTTGGCCCGGGAGACCCATATCGCGCCACATTGGTTGAAGAACTGCGCCTGGACCTTTGGCGCACCGGATTTTTTGGCGATATCGAAGTGCTGGAGCAAAAACACCTCGAAAGGGAACCGCCTGTCGTCGACTTCCGTGTTCGCTTATCACCCAGAAACCGGGTAACGCACCAGTTCAGCGTAGGTTACGGCACCGATACCCGTTTCAGGACACAGTACCACTGGACCCGGCATCTTCTCTCCGAGCGTGGGGACTCGATGCGTCTGGGCGCCGGCTGGCGGCAGCGGGACTCAGAGCTTCAGGCCACGGGCGAATATCGCCTGCCACGCCGAACGAATAGCCTGCAATTCTGGCTGGCCAACGGTATTTTGCGGCGAGAAACCCAGGAGTTTGTCCTGAAGGATGATAACGACCAGGAGGTGCTCCGAATCGCCAAGGGCGAAATTTTCGATACGCAGCTGAGGCTTGGCCGCCTCAGGCTTCACAACAACCCCTGGAGCAACCGGCGTATCCAGTCCACCGTGTTTGTCGACCTGCTGAGGGAGCGGGACAATTTTAACCAGGCATTGAACGAAGCCGCGCCTCAGCCAGCCGGCGACTTCCTGGATGATCTGTTCGGCAACACGGATCACACCGTCGCGGTGGGTGTGGATCTGGACTGGCCCGTGATTCGCGGCTCCGGGTTCATGACCACCGGTCACCACGAACGAGCGTGGGCGCTGACGGCGAACGAAGCCTGGGGTTCAGAGAAAAACTTCAGCCAGGTCTACCTGTCATCGCGCTGGAATCGCCTGCTCGGACATCGGTGGAAAATCCTGCTCAGGGGCGAAGTCGGATGGTCGGATGCCGATTTAAAGCCATTCTACGTATCCGGCGAAGACGGAGCGTCCACATTACTCGTGACCGAACTGCCTTACCGTTACAGTTTCAAGGCCGGCGGCAGCCAAAGTGTTCGTGGATACGCCTACAACGACCTGAACACCAATGGAATCGGCTCAAATCACCTGCTTACGGGCAGCGCTGAGCTGGAATTCCTCGCGCTTGAACATTGGTCAGTCGCCGCTTTCTTCGACATTGGAAACGCATTCAACCATTGGAGTGACCCGCGTTTGAAACGGGGCGCCGGCATAGGCATTCGCTGGTATTCCACGCTGGGCGCCGTCCGGCTGGACGCGGCCCAAGGTCTGGATATCCCTGGAAAACCGTGGGAGATCTACCTCACCATAGGTACGCCCCTGTTATGAGACGGGCACGCTTCGTAAAAGGCGCGCTCGCGATACTCATCACGCTGTCGCTGTCTCTGCTCCTGGCCTGGGGCACGCTCTTTTACAGTGAGCCCGGCGCGCGATGGGCCTGGGCCCGCATCAGCGGTGTCACCGAGGGGCTGCGGGCCGATTCGGTATCGGGAACCATCGCCTCCGGCCTGACCCTCAGGAATGTGTCGTATTCGTCACCGGGAATGGATCTGCATGCAGATACACTGAAGCTGGAGGCCGGCATCGGCCTTTGGCCGTTGGACGTTGAACTCGCCCTGCTGGATGTCAACCAGCTCGTCGTGAACCTGAAGCGGCCTGCGTCAGCCGGTGGTGAGCCCGCTGCATCAGTCAGCCGGCTGGAAGCGCCCGTGCCAGTATCTGTTGAGCATCTCGTCGTTCACCGGCTGCGGGTCGAGGGCGAGGAATGGCCCGCAGCCACCGGCCCGCTTTACGTCCGGTTTAGCGGCCGGTGGGGCCGTATTCTCGAAGCAGATGAGTTACGCATCGAGGGCGACGGCTTTGGCCTATCGCTGGGCGGTTTCGCAGGCCTTGACGCCCCCTATCCGCACGAACTGAGTGGGCGATTGGCTCTGCCCGAGCCCCTGTCCAACCGCATCGGCTGGCTCAGCCCGGGGCTGGAACTGGAAGCGACCGGTGACTCAGCGTTATCGACACTCAATGTTCATCAAGACGACGGTCAGCTTCAGCTGAGCGCCCAGTTGAGCCACTGGTTGAGCCAACCGGGCTGGTCTGCGCGCGGTGCCATAACCGACCTCAGCCTGGACATCGACCAGCAGCAAGCCGACCCCCTGCTCATCCGAACCCTACAGCTGGAGGCATGGGGATCAGACCGGACTTTCAATCTCGATATCTCCGCCCAGGCGCGGCAGGCATTCGTCGGAGATATTTCCTGGCACGCGAGCGCCGAGGGAGACCTGTCAGGGGTTCGTCTGCGGGACAGCCGGGTCGAAGCCGACTGCGCGTCGGGCAAAGTGGATGTCGACGCGCTATGGACAGCCGGTTTTTCCGCACGCCTTTTCGCGCTGCTGGACCGGTTGGACCCTGGCTGCTGGGTTGCGCCCTGGCCGGAGGGTCAGGAAATGGCGGGCGCGTTGGAACTGAGCTGGGACAAAGACGCCCTGAGCATTCCGGCACTGAATATGCGGCTCAAGGGCAGCCAGGCCCGTTTCAGTGGCGGTGGCCGCTGGCGTCCCGGCGTGTCGTTTGACGATGTCCATCTGGGGTGGACCGACGTCCACTGGCCTGTCACCGGAGAACCGCTGGTCCTGAGCCCAGAGGGCCTTGTGCGGCTGGAAGGACGTCTCGAAGACTGGCAGCTGGATGGCGAAATCACGATACAGGCCCCACCCTACCCTGAAGCGAAGCTGATGCTGCAAGGCCGTGGCAATGAATCATCAGCCGGGATCGATCTCGACCGGTCAGACCTCATGGGCGGCACGTTGCAGGGGATCGTCCATGCCGACTGGTCGGGCCCGCCGGACTGGAACGCGGAGCTGAACGCCTCGCGTATTGACCTGGGCGCGATTT
>Ga0181579_10004526_pt1 | contig 10828 bp, 11 predicted proteins | sample 071ome_24_FD_132996 | JGI IMG/M metagenome (GOLD analysis project Ga0181579, IMG submission 132996) | Coastal salt marsh microbial communities from the Groves Creek Marsh, Skidaway Island, Georgia - 071402CT metaG (megahit assembly) | ecosystem: Environmental > Aquatic > Marine > Intertidal... | reverse complement strand
TCCTGATTGTTACGATGTTCGTGTCCGATATCATCAATAACGCGGCGACCGCGGTAGTCATGGCGCCGGTAGCTCTGGATCTCGCGGACCGCATGGCGGTCAACCCGGACAGTTTCCTGATGGCGGTGGCCATAGGCGCCTCTTGCGCCTTCCTCACCCCGATCGGGCACCAGAACAACGCGCTGATCCTCGGTCCGGGCGGCTATCGGTTCAGCGATTATTGGCGCATGGGCCTGCCGCTTGAGATCGTGATTGTCGCCGTGGCCATCCCGATGCTTTTACTTGTTTGGCCCCTGTAGGAAACCGGTATCAACGCCGTCTTGACGGGATATGAAAAACACAAGCATCATCGGGCCAGGTCACTATCCTGCCTCCGAGAGGGGTAAAATGGCATTTGAAACCGCCCCCGATATCGAAGCCCAGGAGCACTGGGCCAAACGCGGCGATATCGACCTCTATATCTTCCGGAAATTTTCGCCCTCGGCGCAGGCCGCCAATCCCGGCCGCCCCGCCCTGATGCTGGTGCATGGGTCGAGCTTCTCGGCGCGCACGGCCTATGATCTCGAAGCGCAGGAATTCGGCGAATATTCGCTGATGAACGTGTTTGCGAGCCTCGGTTATGACGTCTGGACGATGGATCATGAAGGCTATGGCAAATCCTCCCGTACGGACGGGTTTTCCTACATCAGGGACGGTGTCGCCGATCTGGAGGCCGCACTGCCGGTGATCGAGAAAATCTCCGGTCACAAGAGCGCCTGCTTCTTTGGTTCATCCTCTGGCGCGTTACGCGCCGGAGCCTTTGCCAACGCCAATCCCCAGCGGGTCGACAAGCTTGTCCTTGCCGCGCTGGTCTGGACCGGAGAAGGCTCCCCGTCCCTGATCAAGCGCGCCGAACGGATCGATGAATGGAAGGCGTCGAACCGCCGGACGGTGGACGAAGCCGCCTATGAGGGGATTTTCTCACGCGACGTCACGGGGCTGACTATCCCGGAATTGCCGAAACTCGCCGCCGCCGCTGAAATGGCGAATGGCGGCGGGTCGGTTCCGAACGGCACCTATATCGATATGTGCATCAACCTGCCGGCCGTGGACCCGACGAAAATCGAATGCCCGGTGCTGATTTTCCGGGGCGATCATGACGGCATCGCCACCGACGAAGACGTTTTGGGCTTCTATTCGGCGCTGCCCAACAAGGACAAGCAGATCATCATGATGTCCGGTCAGGCACACAACACCACCATCGGCATAAACCGGCACCGCTTCTGGCATGTGCTGCACGATTTCCTGACCCTGCCCGCGCGCATCGATCAGTAACGGGACAGAAAATGGCAAATTTCCGCGAAAAAGACTATTGGGCCGATAATGAAGGCGTAAAGCTTTTCTTGTTCCGCAAGCGTCTGGATGACGACCGAAAGCGCCCGATTTTCTTTCTGGTTCATGGGTCTTCCTTCAGCGGACCGGGCGGATTCGATCTCCACGTTCCGGGAAAACCCGACTATTCGCTGATGGAAAAATTCGCCGGATACGGCTTCGATGTCTGGACGATGGACCATGACGGGTACGGCCGGTCGGACCGGACGGACGGAAATTCCGCGGTGATGAATGCGGTGCCGGAGTTGGAAGCGGCCATGAAGATTGTCGAGGCCGAGACCGGGCAACCCTCCGCCGCCTTCTACGGGTCGTCCTCCGGCGCGCTGCGCGCCGCGGTCTATGCCGAAGCCCACCCCGGCCGCGTCACCAAACTGATCCTCGATGCGTTTGTGTATACCGGTAAGAATGCGCCGACCCTGATCGAACGGGCGAAAAAGCTGGATCAATGGACTTCCAGTAACACCCGCAAGATCGACCGGGATTTCGTCCATTCCATCTTCACCCGCGACAAGCCGGGCACGTCGGAGGACGGCGTCGCCGACGCGCTCGCCAATTACGAGCTGGCGCTGGGTGATACGGTCCCGACCGGCACCTATGCCGATATGTGTCAGAAATTGCCTCTATGCGATCCAAAGAAGATCAAATGCCCGGTGCAGATCATCCGGGGCGAACATGACGGCGTCGCCACGGAAGAGGATTTGCTGAATTACTACAATGCGTTGGAGGTTCGGGATAAGCAGTTCATCATCATCCCGGGCCAGGCCCATGTGTCCTATCTGGGCGTCAACCGGGCGCGTTTCTGGCATGTGGTGAGATCGTTCCTCGACATGCCGGAACGGGTGGACGATAGCGGGCTTTAAGTCCCCGCCCCGTCAGGCGGGAATACTGTCCAGCAGCGCCCGCGCGTTTCCGAACAGAATCATCTCGCGCTCCTTCTCCGTCAGGCGCGCCCTGGCGATGGCGTCGAGCGACCAATCCGTGCGGAAAATCGGACAATCGGTGCCAAAGACCACGCGATCCGCACCATAGGTCGCGACCGCCGCCTCTATCGCCGTCGGCCCGAGCGAGGCGCAATCGACATAGACACGCCGCGCCTGGGTTGATGGCAGGGACGCCTCCGGGTCGCGCAGGCTAAGGGAATGATCCATCCGCTCAATCACCGCCGGCAGCGTGCCGCCAAGATTGGCGACCTGCACGGGAACATCGGGATAGGGGTCGAGAAAATCGGTAAACAGCAAGGTGACCATGGCGCTCGCCACCTTGTTTTGCACATCCAGCGCCTGGCGATGGAGCATGGTATCGGCAAAGGGATAGGCTGGCGGTGTGCTGCCGGGCGGCGGTACTTCGTCAGGCCGCCTGCCGGGATGGAGGAACAGGAGACCGCCTATTTCCTGCGCCGCCGCGAAGAGCGGCCGGAACTTTTCCGCCGCCGCCAGATTCAGAAATCCGTTGATCGGCAGGATCGCACCTCTCAGCCCAAGCTCGGCCCGCGCCCTTCTAAATTCCGCCACCGCCCGGTCCATATCCGCGAAAGGCAGCGCGGCGAGCCCCATAAACCTGTCCGGATACGCCTTGCACAGCGCCGAAACCTCTTCGTTAAACGGCAGAAGCAGCGGCTCAGATTCCGCGGCCGGCAGACTGTCAGCCCCGAACAGACCGGGGAACGACAATAGCTGCGTCTCTACCCCATGCGCCTCCATGAACTCCTGCCGGGCGGCCATGTCGACGTACTCACTGCCGAAGGAAAGCACGCCGATTGGCAAATGCAGCTGTTCCCCACCGTCGGGCAACACTTTTATCCACGGAGGCTCTGACCGGCGGCGCAGCGCATCGGCCAGATCGGCGGGCACAAAATGCACATGCATATCGATGGTCATGTCTGTATCCAACTCGAAAATTTATATGGGGCAATTCGATACGACACCGATGCCCCGCGCAAGCCTCACCATTGCTGGCCCGCGCGCCGTGTAATAAGGTTCCGCGACCAAAAAGGGAGGCTGAATTGGTATCTAAATTCGAAGATCATTGCTGGCAGGATTTTGTCGACCCCAAGGCGCTGGAGATTTACGCGGCTTATGAGCGGGAAACCTATGTCGGAAAGCGCCCGGCACTGCTCGCCATCGACCTCTACAAGCTGGCCTTTCAGGGCGGCGCCAAGCCGGTGCATGAACTGATGGGAAGCTATCCAAGCTCCTGCGGCGAAAATGCCTGGAACGCGTTGCCGCATCTGCAAAAACTGTTCGCCGCATGCCGCGAAGCCGGCATACCGGTAATTTATTCGACAACGGAGTCCCGTAAGGACGCCAATGTCGCCTCGGCCTATGCCACCAACCGGCAAAAGATCGAACGCGCCGATGATGTCTGGGAAATACAGGACGAGTTTGCGCCCGAGCCGGGCGACCTGATGGTCTATAAACAACGGGCCAGCGCTTTTTATGGCACACCCCTGATCGCGCAGCTCAACCAGATGGATGTCGACAGCGTCATTGTCTGCGGCGAAAGCACATCCGGGTGCGTCCGCGCCACCGTTCTGGACGCCTATTCCAACGGCATTCACGTGACGCTGGCCGAGGAAGGCTGTTTCGACCGCTATATGGATACCCACAAGATGAACCTCTTCGACATGCACCATAAATACGCCGACGTGATGCATGTCGATGAAATCGTCGAAGAGATGAAACGCCGGCACAACCAACAGACAAGCTGATGGAACCGCGGAAATACGGACCCTTTCCCTACACTCCGATAAACCGCCGGCCGAAGCTGAAATGGCCGAACGGGGCGCGCGTCGCGGTCTGGGTTATCCCGAATGTCGAAAGCTTCGCGCTGGATGAAAAGATCATCGGCGACCGCAAGATTCCCGAAGTCCAGAATTTTGCGCAGCGCGATTACGGCGCACGGATCGGCGTCTTCCGGATCATGGAGGCGCTGTCAAAACGCAATATCCGGGGCTCTGTGACCTTGAATTCGGAGGTTTGTGACGTCTATCCGGAAATCATTGAAGACGCCATGGCGCTCGACTGGGAATTCCTGGGTCATAACCAGTCCAACACCCGGCGTCTGCATGATATTCCGCCAGAAACCGAGGAGCAGGTCATTCATGACGCGCTTGCGCGTATCAGTGATTTTACCGGCGTGCGTCCGCGCGGTTGGCTCGGCTCCGGCCTGTCGGAAACCTGGAACACGCTCGACTACCTCGCCGAAGAAGGGATCGAGTATGTTTGCGATTGGGTCAATGACGACCAGCCCTATTTCATGGATGTCGGCGGAAAGAAGCTGATCAATCTACCCTATTCGTCCGAGATCAATGATCTGCCGCAATTTCGCGTCGGGCGCTCGAATGAGGAATTCGACGCCATGGCGAAAGCGGCCTTTGACCGGCTTTATCTGGAAGGCGCGGAGTCGGGACGAGTCATGGCGATCGCCATCCACCCCTTCGTCATCGGCGTCTCACATCGTATCTGGGTGCTGGAATCGATCCTCGATTACATCGCCGGGCATGACGATGTATGGTTTGCCACCGGATCGGAGATCGTCGATGCGTGGAAAAAATCAGATGCGACATTTTGAATGATCCATCCCCTGCGCGTTCGCCGCTAGTCGCCTACGCGCTCGCCTCGATCGCCATTCTCTGCTGGGCCGGCAATTTTATTGTCGGCAGAGTCGCCAATCTGGAACTCCCGCCGATTTCGCTGTCCTTCTGGCGGCATGTTCTGGCCGCACTGATGGTGCTGCCTTTCTTCCTGCCCGCGCTTAAAAAAGACTGGCCGCTGGTAAAGCAAAACACGGGAATGTTTTTGCTGCTCAGCTTCCTGTTCGTTGCCGGCAATACGCTGGTCTATTTCTGCGTGCTCCACACCACCGTGATCAACGCGGCCCTGATCAATGCGGGCGTGCCGGTGGTGGTGGCGTTCTTCAGCTGGCTGATCCTGCGCCAGCTCGTCAATCGCTGGCAGGGCTTGGGCATCCTGATTTCCTTTATCGGAATCGCCATTGTGGTGACGCGGTCCGACCTCGCCACCCTGCAAGCATTCGATTTCCGGCTCGGCGACCTGTTTATGCTGTTGGCTGTGATTTCATGGGCGGTTTATATGGTGCTGTTCCGGCGCGCCGCCATACAGATATCGCCATGGACGCTGCTATTCGTCCTCTGCGCTATGGGGGCTGTATGGCTGATCCCGGCCTACGCGGTTGAGATCGCGATGGGATACAGATCGACCGTTTCGTTCGCCTCCATCGGGGCCATCGTCTATGTCGCTCTGTTCAGCACCATTCTCGCCTGGGCCTGCTGGAACGCCTCCGTGATGCAGATCGGCCCGAACCGGACAGCGGCCTTTATGAATCTACACCCCGTATTCGGAGCGGCGCTCGCAATTCCGCTCCTGGGCGAAACGCTGCAACACTATCATTTCAGCGGGACCGCGCTGGTGCTGATCGGGGTTTTCCTGGTCTCGCGCACCTGGAAAGACGGCGCTTAACCCAGCGGCTTGCTGCCGTCCGGCACCTGTACGTCAGCAGTATTAAGGGTCATCGCGATCACGTTGTAATGGCCCATCAGCGCCACCAGTTCGATCGCGCCTTGCCTTCCGTAGCGGGCAATGATCTTGCCAAAGGTCGCGTCGCTGATCGATTTGTTCTCATAGAGCTCCGTCGCGAATTCGTAGATTTCCGCCTCGGCATCCTGATCGGCGGAAAAATCCGGCCGGCGGCCTTCGCGGATGGCATCGATGATCGCCTGATCGGTCCCAGCCTTCTGCGCCTCTTTTTCATGCGCATACCATTCATATTGCGCGTTCCAGTGTTTGGCGGTCACCAGAATGGCGATCTCACGCAGCGGCCAGGGTACGGAAATATCGAAACGCACATGCGCCCCCAGCGCCTGCACCAGGTCGGCAACGGCGGGTGCATAGAGAAGCGCATGGAACGGGCCACGCACGCTGCCGCGCGGCCCGCCCGCAATGGCCTCGGCCACGCGTTTCTGGTCTTCGTTCATGTCTGCGGGATCGAGCTCCGGAAAACGAGCCATGTTTTTTCTCCAAACTATCTGCTTCCGGCCAGCACCTTCTCGGCGATCATGGCGGGGGTTACGGGATAGCGGTCGAGCTTTACGGAGAAATCCGTCAACGCGTTTTCGACCGCCGCGAGCAAAGCAGGCATCGCGGCCATGACGCCGCATTCCCCGACGCCTTTCACACCGATGGGATTGCGGTCCGTCGGCGATACCTGGTGAACGATTTCGTAATTAGGTACTTCCGGCGCCGTCGGGATCAGATATTCGGCCAGATTGGTGCTCAGCGGCTGGCCGCTTTCGTCATACATCATCTGTTCGAAAAGGGCATGCCCGACGCCCAGCGTCACGCCACCCTGAACCTGCCCGTCGACGATCAGTGGGTTCACCAGCCGGCCGCTATCATGGATAACGACATAGCGCAGAATTTTCACCCCGCCGGTTTCCGGATCGACCTCCACCTCGCAGCCATGCGCGCCATTGGCATAGGTTACGTTTTCCGGCTTGAAATTGACCTCGGCTTCCAGCCCGGCAGAAATCCCGTCTGGCAAGGATACACCGGGTATTCCGGCAACCGCGTTAGCGACCTCCCTGAAGCCGACGGCCATGTCCGGCACGCCTTTGACGAAGACATTACCGTCTTTCAAATCGAGATCTTCTTCCGAAGCCTCCAGCAGATGCGCCGCGACGGACAGCACTTTTTTGCGCACCTCTCCTGAGGCCATATGAATGGCCGAACCGGCACAGACCGTCTGGCGGCTGGCAAACCCGCCGATGCCGTGGCTGACCGTATCGGTGTCTCCGGCGACGATAATCACGTCTTCCGGGCGGACGCCGAGCTGTTCGGAGCAAAGCTGCGCCATCGCGGTGCGGAATCCCTGCCCCATCGCCACCGCGCCGGTATAGACAGACACCTTGCCGGATGTGCCGATCCGGACCAGACCACTTTCGAACGGCCCGCGCCCGGTCGGTTTGACGTAATTCGCCACCGCAAGGCCGAGATAACGCCCATCACCCCTGGCCGCTGCCTGACGCGCCGGGAACCCGGCATAATCAAGCGCGTCCAACAGATCGGACTGGCATTTCGGGTAATCGCCGCTGTCATAGATGATGCGTTGGCCGGCCTGGGTCTTGAGCGGCTGTTCGTAGGGAATGCGCTCCGCCGGGATCAGGTTGCGGGCGCGAATTTCAGCCGGATCCATCCCGATCTTGTCCGCCATCCGGTCAATCAGCCGTTCCATGGTGAAATTACCCTGCGGATGGCCGGCGCCCCGCATCGATGTCGCCGGGACCTTGTTGGTATGGGCGACGGACACATCCATCCGGTAGCTCGGCAGGATATAGGGGCCCAAAATCGTCGTCGCCGCGCTGAACGGAATATTGGTGCCGCGCACGGTATAGGCGCCCTGATCGTGATAGAGCCGGCCGCACAGACCGAGCAGCTTGCCCTCGGCATCGGCAGCCAGTTCGACCTCCCATATCTGGTCGCGTTCCTGGGTGGTGGTCAGCAGATGCTCGCGCCGGTCCTCGATCCATTTGACCGGCTTGCCGAGTTTCATGCTCGCCGCCGCGACGGCCCCGTCTTCCGGATAGAAATTCAGCTTCGGCCCGAACCCGCCGCCGAGATGCGGAATAACCACCCGCACCTGATCTTCGGACAAACCCAGCAGATCGACCAGGATCGCCTTGTGGCCGTGCGGCTGCTGGCAGGACGCCCACATCGTGATCTTCTTGCGGCGGGGATCGAAACTCGCGACCACGCCACGGCATTCCATCGACATCGCCACCCCGCGATGCTGGTGCAGTGTTTCGGAAATGACATGGGCCGCGCCCGCAAAGGCGCCGTCGCAATCGCCATATCCCATGGAAACCGCGCTGAAGACATTGCCCTTGTTGCGGGTATCGGCGGGCGGCGCCCCGTCCCGCGCTGCTTCCCGGCAATCGGTCACCGCGTCGAGCGGATCGTAATCCACCATGACCATGGCGGCGGCATCTTCGGCCTGATAACGGTTTTCCGCGATAACCACCGCCACAGGCTCGCCGACATAGCACACCTCGTCCCGCGCCAGCACATAGGGGCCGAACTCCTCACGCGGTTGCGGAGGCGGAAAGGTTTCCGGCACCCGGTCCGTGGTCAGCACATCCATCAGGTCATCGACGGCATAAACCGCGACAACCCCCGGCATATCGCGCGCCACGTCGCAATCGACCGCGCCGAGCCGGGCATGGCCGAAGGCGCTGCGGACAAAAGCGGCATGCAGCAGACCGGCCGGACTTATGTCATCGACATAGCGCGCCGCGCCGACCAGCAATTCCGCATCTTCAAGCCGCGTTACGGCTTCGCCGACCAGACCGTCAGGCATTGGCTGTCCTTTATAAATTCGAGGGTCAGGAGGCCTTGGGATTGACGACGCCGACCATGCTGTCACGAGTGACGATGGTGGCGAGCTTGTCCTCGCTCCAATCCTCGGTGCCTTCGGGCCGTTTCGGAATCACCAGATAGCGGAGATCGGCGAGGCTGTCATGCACCCGAACCGTGACGTCATCTTCGACTTCGGTTCCGAATTCCTTCAACACTTCACGCGGCTCTACCACCACGCGGGAACGGTAGGCCTTTGACCGGTACCAGTCCGGCGGCAGCCCAAGAACGGCGCGCGGATAGCAGGAACAGAGCGTGCAGACGACGACATTATGGACGTCCTCGGTATTTTCCAGCACGGTCAGCTTAGCGCCGCCCGCATCGACGCCGAAATCGGCCATCGCCTCATTGCCGTCTTTCAGCAGCCGTTCCTTATAGGATGGATCGGTCCAGGCGCGGGCGACGATCTGCGCGCCGCGCGACGGTTGCCAGCTATCCAGCGTTTCCTGCGCCTGACGGATTTCATCCGCAGTGACGTGTCCCTTTTCGATCAGCAATTCGCGGATCGCATAGGTCATCAACTCATACCGTTCCGGCGGCGTATCCTCTATATCGGGCTGAAACTGCCGGTCGTGATCGTGGATATGCTCCAGCGCGTGCGCATCGGCATCCATATTGTCGTGATCATGGTCATGATCGTGGCTGTGCGGTTCGCGTTCGTCTGCCATCATCCAGTCTCCCTATTGCGCCGGCTTCAGCCAGTGCTCGTAAATATCGATATCAACGGTGTCGTTTTCGGGTCCGTCATAGCCGCCCCAGATATCGGCCTGTCTGAACCGCACTCGATAAAGCCGCCGCAACGGTTCACCATCAAATCCGTAGGCCAGCTCTTCCGGATTGCGGTGTTCGCCGCAGACCCGCTCTATCTCACCGACCTTGCCGCGGCAGTAATAAGGCGTGCGGCGGTGCCCGGGCGGATGCGCCTCCAGCACACGGACCTTGTCGCCGGTCTGAAAAATCTGACTCATTGCGCCCGGACCTCCGCGAGGCGCGATTCGATTTCCTTCATCCGCGCTTCCAGCTCTTCCTCGGTGAACAGACCCTGCTCCACCAGTGTGATCTTCGTGGACTCGGTCGTGCGTTCGAAATAATCGAGCGCGTTATACATCTCCTCGCCCATCCCCTCGCGCGCGCGGCGGCCCATATCGGTATTGACGATTTTGCGTCCCTGCCCGCCCATCGAATTGCCGATGGCGATGGACAGCTTTTCCCACGGTTTGATCTCCGTGGTTTCCGGATCGACCGGACCATAATCGAGCCCGCCAATATCGTGATAGCCGCGCCCCGGCTCATTTGCGCTGGTGAATTTTTCAGCCATTTTCGCCTCCCAGAAAAAACTATTCAGCCGCATTCTGTCAGTTTGGCGCGCGCGGTCAATACGGCGCTGCTTTGACCTTTTCCGACGCCTCCCTATACTTCGCGAAACAAGGCCGTTTCAGGGAGATATGGGATCATGGGCGACATCGTCTATCGCGATTACGATCAGGAGCAACTCGACTGGTGGTACAATGCGCGCGGACGCTGCAAGGAAATCGACCGGCTGAAAGCGGATCAGGAAGCCGGGTCGGAAGCCTGCCGCAACAAATATCGCTGCGAACTGAATATCCGGCTGGGCGATATGCCGCGCGAGGCGATCGATATCTATTACCCCGAAGGGGACGGGCCGCACCCGATCCATATCTTTTTTCATGGCGGATACTGGAAATCGAACGACAAGGAGACCTCCTCTTATGTCGCGGACTCGCTAGTTCCCTATGGCGCCATCGCGGTTATCGGCGAATATACGCTGATCCCCGATGTCCGCATGGATGAGTTGCTGCGTCAGTGCCGCCAGGTCGTCGCTTGGGTCTGGAAAAACGCCGAAAAAATCGGCGGCGACCAGAACCGGATAACCATCTCCGGCCATTCGGCGGGCGGTCATATCACCATTTCGATGCTGGCGACGGACTGGCCGGCCTATGATCCGGCACTGCCGCCGTCACCGCTAAAAGCCGCGGTGGCGACCAGCGGACTCTACGATCTGGTGCCGG
>Ga0181579_10004525_pt1 | contig 10828 bp, 11 predicted proteins | sample 071ome_24_FD_132996 | JGI IMG/M metagenome (GOLD analysis project Ga0181579, IMG submission 132996) | Coastal salt marsh microbial communities from the Groves Creek Marsh, Skidaway Island, Georgia - 071402CT metaG (megahit assembly) | ecosystem: Environmental > Aquatic > Marine > Intertidal... | reverse complement strand
GCAATAAAAACTGCTGAAATAACGGTAAAACTCAACGCTAGGGACCAGAAGGACCAACTCATCAGGATGTCTCGGAATGTCCATTCTTGACCTTGACCTTGACCTTGGCCTTGTCCTTGGCCTCGGTCCTGGTCTTGGCCTTGGCATCGGCATCGGTCTTGCCGTGTACTTGCCCCCGAGTCCTCCGATAAACGGTCTGCCTCACCGCTTTCTGCGTTTTTTGGTTTGTCTTGCAGGAACAGGCAGGCCGGCGTGATAACGACGATAACTAAACCCGCCAACCAAAGATTGGCTTCTCGCCAGCCATGGGTAGATTGCAAGTACACGATTAGCATGGGCAGTAGCAGGCCGCCGATGGACGAGCCAGTGGATACGATGCCTAGGGCCAGCCCAGCGTTGCGGTCGAACCACCGTGCAGTGACCGTCTGCGCGGTGATGGAACCTGCCAGTAATAATCCAGCAACAAGGGTTAGGGAAAAGATAAGGCCGATTTGCCACAACTCACGGGCATAGGCTGATAGAACCAATCCCGAGGCAAACAGAAAACCGCCAGCCATGACGAGCCAGCGGACGGGCAATCGGTCTGCTGCGCGTCCAGCAAATGCCGCAAACACCGCCATACCTATCTGAATGCTCATGAAGATAAGCATGATGACGCCCCGGCCGGCATCAAACTCGGTCTCCCAATAAGGCACCCAGAAAGTGAAGCCGTAAATAGCAATGCCATAGGTGATCGCTTGATAGGCGATGGCGATGCCAACGATGTTCCAACCATAAAACCAAGGCGTGTTGAGGCGCACGGTTAGCCTATAGTCCCTGAGTTCGTTTGCTAACGTGCAGTGTGCTACGTTCCATGTCGTTGTTAATGGCTCGTTCCTCTCTCCCCAAGGTCTAATTAGTATCCTAATAAAGCGGGGCGGTGTGCAAGCGCAAATGTTGCCGGTGATGGGCTAGGGCGCTGCGTTAAGCAGTTGCAGAAACTCGATTTGATGTTGGTCTGTGGAATTTTGAGACACAAAAGTTACGTGTCATGACGGCCCCACGGGCGCACTCGATTTACCGCCGGGATCTTGGTGACGAGTGAATAAATAGTATACTAGAAGGGGCTTGGATTCGCCAAGGCAAAACACAATGCTCAGCACGAAGAAGTTCAAGCTCGCCGTTACCGACAGATGTTAAGGCCAGAACAGCAGATAGTGGCCCGGAAAAGGCGTGATTCTGGGAGGGGCCGCCTAGCCTAGGTTGTTGGATTTTGCCAAAGCAATCGATCGTCGAGGAGAGAAATTGCAAGATGCAGACGCAAAAAAGTTTGGTCCCGTTGAGCGAGTGGCGGATATATCGGCGCCTTGGCTTACAGCGGCACTTGGTAACGCAGGCCTAGAAGCCGAAGTTGCCCGAGTCAGTGCTGCGCCAATTGGTACTGGGCAGATGGCAGACAGCTTCCGTCTTGAAGTGATGTATGCCAATGACGTGACGGACCGTCCGTCCAGTTTTGTGATGAAGATGCAGGCCGCCGACGGTCTGAGTCGGCAGGCGGGGGCAGGCGGCGCCTACGAGTCAGAAGTGCGGTTTTATAAAGATCTTGGACCAACTTTGGATGTCCTTGCGCCGAGGTGTTTTTACACAGTCGGCCCCGATGACAAACATCGTTTCGCCTTGCTGCTGGAGGATATGTCACCCGCGAAGCAGGGCGATCAGTTGCAGGGCTGCAATCTTGAAGCTGCCCGCAGCGCGGTGCTAAATCTGGCCAGATTGCACGGGCCGCGATGGTGCGACGCTACGCTGAAAAATTCGTTTTGGTACCGCACTCCCGAACAAACAAAGGCGCTTGGTGCCGCTGTACAAGACAGTACTGCTCGCTTTGTCGCGCATTATGAGGGGCGTATCTCTAAAGAGGATCAGGCAGTCTTGCAGGCCTTTGCACCACAATGCAGCCGGTGGCTGCAGGGGCGTTCTGAACGCTTTGCCCCGGTGCATGGGGATTACCGTCTTGACAATCTTTTGTTTCGAACAACTGAGGCCGGTGCAATCGAGGTGACTGCTGTTGATTGGCAAACCCTAGATATTGGTTTGCCCGGTCGAGACCTCGGTTACTTCCTAGGCAACAGCCTAAAACCCGACGATAGGCGCCGCTTCGAAGAAGATTTAGTGCGGTGTTACTACGATGCGTTACTGCGCTATGACGTTAAAAATTACGCTTGGCAAACTTGCTTCGACGACTATCGCTACGGGCAATTCCAGGGTCTGATGATTACCGTGCTGGCGGCAGTGGGTTTGTCGCATACCGAGCGGGGTGACGACATGTTTATGGCGATGTCCTCGCGCGCGTGTGAGGCGATTCGTGATTTGGACAGTTTTGACTTGCTGTAAGGATCAGCCTAACTGACTATCCAAGACACTGGCGTGTCGAGCAATTCGGGAGCCTTTTTTTCCCAATAACGCTTGCTTGCGGCGTGCATCTTGGTGGATATCTCAAACGCTTTCTCGGCATCACCGGCTTCGATCGCGCGCAGAATGTTCTGAGAATGCTTCAAATGCGCTTGGCGTTGTTCTAGGTCGTACTCGATACCCGAATCTTGAGACATTCGATGTAATGCATTGACCAGAAAGCCCAGCACAAGGTTTTTAGATGCCGCGGCTATCGTTTCGTGGAAGCGTCGGGCTTCATAGGTTGTCTCAGATGAGTCGTGCATAACAGCGCCGAGCCGCTCCACGCACCTGCGTAACTCAGCGATGTCTTGATGAGTCGCTTGGCGACAGGCTTCCGCAACCAGCACTGGATAAATTGCGCGTCTGGCCTCAAGTACGGACAAAAAGCTGGCATTGGCAAACTGCAGTTGCAGCGACATGGCGCTGGTCAAGTGATCGATGTCAGGAACGCTGACCACAGGTCCGCCGCCCGGTCCTGCTTTGATGCGCAATGCGCCCTGCATTTCCAGGTACCGCAAAGCCTCGCGCATGGTGGCTCGGGCAACACCGTACTTTTCGACCATGATGTGCTCAGGATCCAATTTTGCGCCTGGTCGCAGCCCTCGATCTTGGATTTCAACCACAATTTGTCTTGCGACTCGTGTGGCAGCTCTTTCGCTGGGTAAGGCAGTGACAGTCATCGGTGTCCAGATTTGCTGATTTCGACAATGCTTGAAGTAAGGCCAACTGAATAATCGTTCTAACCTGACCGAACTATAACATGCAACCTAGATAAGAAGTCATAGGGCTCGGCCTCGGCAATTGTTCCAACCGCTGTCTGCAGGGGCTACTGCGGGCTATTTCTGTCGCGAAACGCCCTAACCATAGGATCCCGCCCTTCGGGTTCACTTACTTTCACGAGGCCCTCGCCAAAGGGCTCGTCGCGCCGGCGCAGCGTTTCTTTCAGGCCATGCTCTTTGACGCTGCGGCCATAGTCGCGGACGGCCTGAGAGCGATGCGCTCGGGCGTCATTTTCCCCGGCCAGCCGTTGCAGCGTTTGCGCCCCCATCAGTTCCATAGACAGGTTGGTGATACGCTTGTTTGCTGACAATAGGTCCGCATCGATCAGACTGAGTCGGTCCGCCAAGCCTTCAACCTCGTCCTCCAACACGCTCGCGGGAACGGACTTTAAAACCAATCCAATTTTTTCTGCGTCAATTCCGGTAATGCAGTCGCCGGTCATCTGCAGCCGTTTGGCCCACTGAGGGCCGCAGTGATAAACCCATAAATTATTAGGTAATGCGCCCATGGCTCGGGCTGCGGGAAAACCGATACGGGCGTCGTCAGCGGCAATCACTAAATCACAGGCCATTGCTAAATCGGTTCCACCTGCTAAGCAATTGCCATGCACCTGAGCGATGCTGGGCTTGTGCATCTCCCAAAGGGTGCGGATGTGGCGGATATTTCGCTCGATGAGCCAAATATCGTCGTCGTGGGAGCGGCCGGTGCGATAACCCGGACGCTTGCTTCCGCCTAAAGCTGTGAGATCGTAACCTGAGCAAAAGGAAGCGCCATCGCCTTTAATTATGACGCAGTGCACTTGCACATCCTCGTCAGCTTCCCACAATGCATGTTCCAGTTCTTCGAGCAGTTTGGCGTTCATAGCATTGTGTTTGCCGGCCCGGTCCAAGGTTATGCGGGCTCGTCCATCCTCTACTTCGTAGCGGATTTCCTCATATTTCGTGTGCTCACCAGTTGCCATTGAGATCTCTCCTTAGTCCCTACCTTTTTAACACGACATACTCACAGCGGACGACGCTGATTGAGTTCGTTTGCATTCGTGAAAAGAATTTTCTCCTGTACCGCGAAAGGAATCCGCTCAACTTCCTCGAGAATGTCGCGCGGCTTCTGCAGGCCTTCCATATGCGGCCAATCCGATCCCAAAATGACTCGGTCTGGGCCTATTAACTCGATGATTTCCTCGATATCGTCCTCCCAGAAGGGATTTAGCCAAACATGTTCGCGGAAACTTTCGACAGGATCTTGGTCGAAATAATTTGGTAACCGATCCTTGGTGTGAGCCAAGAAACGCAACAGTTCGCTCAAAAACTCTGATCCGTTTTCTATTGATGCGATACGCACGTTGGGGAAGCGTTCAAACAACCGGTCAAACACGAGACTTGCTAAGAAATCGTTAATGTTGCGAGAACGGTGAAAGTTAGTAACGCTGGGTTTGGAACCCATGCTCAAGGCGTCGATATTTTTTGTGTCGTAGCCATTGCTGTCGTGCCGCGTTTGGCCAATGTGAGTGACGACGGTAATGCCGGCTTCGTTAACCCGTGACCAAAAGGGATCAAAGTCTTTGTGACCGGGATTGCGCGGCCCGTCCTTGGTAAATACCGCCGATGGACGCATGACCACCGTGCGCGCATCATTCTCCAAAGCCCATTCGAGTTCCTTAACCGCCCAATCAACATCAGCCAGGCTAATGTAGGGCGAGGTAAAGATCTGATTTTTATACACCAAGCCCCAGTCTTCATTGAGCCATCGGTTAAATGCGGTAAAGGTAGTGCACAACGCGCCTATGTCTTTCTTCAAATACTCCTCGTAAAGCACGCCCAGAGTTGGAAACAGCCATGCGCCTTCGAGGCCTTGGTCTTGCATGCGCGCGATGCGGGCGTCGCGATCCATATACTCTGCGGGCATAGGCTCTAAGGAGCTTCGCACCAGTTCAGCAGTGCTCATGCCTCGGGGATTGCCGTTGAAATACTCTCGTAGCACCCCTGGTTTGGAGATCGGGTTAAAGCTGGGGTTGTTGCTCCTGTCGATTTTGCCGCCGATGCTTTGATATCTGCGCCCATTGGCGAGTTCCACCCATTCCACGCAACGCGACTGCATCTTCTTCGGCACGTGGCGTGTAAACGCATCGTGTGCCTCGTAATAGTGATTGTCTGCGTCGAAAATTTTACCTGTGTATGAAGCCATCAGTTGCCCTCCAAAATGAAAGTTTCCACGACACGCTCTAAACCTTGACTCTGCGAACATAGGATGACGCGTCGAGAATCCAAAAACAGTATCATAGTTATCTATGGAACCACCACTGGCCGAGTTGCCGGAATAACAGGGGAAAAAGCCTGATTGGCAAGAGCGGCAAAGACAGCTTTCGGTAAAGTGCTGGGCAAATTACGGCAAACCCCGATGACGAGAACGCCATGGGCAGAAATTCGATTCGTCTCGAATCTCTGTAACTATGATGCTATTTTGGTTGAGCTTGACAGGTTGTCGACAGCGTCTGCAACACGCGGCGCAGACGCGGGTTGGGTGCCTACGTTGTCCAAGGGTATGCATGCCCAAGAAGTAGCCACACGAAAAATCAATCATGGGATGAGAAAATCGTGGAAAGAAAACCTGACCCAATCGACGGCGCTCGCGATCTTTGTTTTTGCCCGGTTGACCCTGCTGGCGCGAAAACCTTTACCGTCAAACAACTCGAACACTTTAATGCTGCTGGTTTTATATCCCCGGTGACGATATTTGACGCCCCAGAGGTTGAGGAAATCCGCGGTTATATCGATGAGTTACTGGGAAGAGTTTTAGGCGCTGCCGACCGCCGCAATTCTTACTCCATCAATAGCTATCATTTGGTCTGTAAAAAGTTATACGACTTAGCGGTGGATCCGCGCATCCTCGCTTGCGTGAAGGATATTCTTGGGGAGGAAGTTGTGCTTTGGGGACAGCACCTTTTCGCCAAAATGCCGGGAGATGGCAAGGTCGTACCGTTGCATCAAGACGCCGTATTCTGGCCCTTAACGCCCAGCAAAAGCGTGACTGTTTGGCTTGCCATTGACGACGCCGACATCGACAACGCAGCAATGCAGTTCGTACCGGGCACTCACCGTCGTGGCGCGCTGGAACACGAACAACTTGATCTGGATGGAACTCGGGTGCTGGGCAGACAGGTCGCTCGGGCCGAGGAATTTACCGATCGATTTCTCAATGTCTTAAAAGCTGGTCAGGTCTCGTTGCATTCGGATTTGCTATTGCATGGATCTGATGCTAACGATTCAAATCGGCGGCGTGCTGGTCTGACGCTTCGGTACACGGCCGCAGAAGTACGCGTGATAGAAGGTTATGAGTACTGGCGCAAGAACGCAGTGCACTGCTTGAACGGTGATCCATCTGGGTACTGGTTCAATCGTCGGCGGCCAGAGGGTGAGCATCCAGAGAAGATGAGCGATGTCTACGGGGAGTTTGACGGACAGCCTTTGGATGCTGGATAGCCATTTTTAGCTAAGGTAGCGGTGACTGCGAAAATCCACGCCGGTGCAGGTATTTGCAGGCGAAGGCGCAGACCACTTACGGGCCGCACTAGGACTCGCCAAGGGCCCGCTCGAGCGCATCGCACGGCGCTGGATCGGTCGATGATTTGACGGTTCACTCGGCCCATAGAGATTTAAGTCATTGATATCGATAGGAATACGGAATAGGTTTGAGCCTGAACCCTCGGAAATTTAAGGCTGATAGATATGAGTTCAGAAATAGAAGCCCTGGCCGTTCAAGTTCAGAGCAACAAGACGCTGTTGGCTCAATCGAGAGCTAACATTGAACAAAACAGACTGCTTGTGATGAGTAACTACGTAGCCGCTATGTCTGGCAATCATCAGCTTGCGCTGCATAACATTGAGGCAATTTTTGGCGCTCGAGATTCGATTTTAGAGGCCATTGATGCCGTTGATGACGAACATGCCAAGTATATAGAGGCCGCGCGGGTGAGATCGCAGCTCGATCTGATTGCGCAAAATGCACGCCTTAACCGTAAAAATCTCGAGTTGAATAAGCAACTCGTGGAAGTTAATGAACTACTGATTGAGATCAATGCGCAAATAATGCAGATAAATCAGGACGTTCTTGAGTTTAGTGAGGATAATCTTCAATCCAACGATGAACTCATTTCTGGCGGGCTTCATCCGTTGCTGATCGATGAAGAAATGACTAGCGAACTCGTTGCAGAAAATGAAAAGTCGTTAGCAGAACTTCGTGAGTTTGCCGGCGAAAACTCTGAGATTGTTTCCGACTTACTGGCAAAATCAAAGGAAAATAGATCCGTTGCGCTGACGAATGCTGACAAGATTAGCGATCGAAAACAGCGTTTGTATCAGAATCGTCAGGATATCGAAGAAATGCGCAGCAGAATCGGTTCCCCAATCCCCTTGACGGAACTATTCGAAATTGACGAACGTGAGTTGGAGTAGCGTAAACACAGGGTCTTCGACTGGCTTTACGAAACTGCTACCGGACTAAACGAAGCAAGCAGCTCTTGTTTGGCTCGCACAATACCGTTTTACGTTTCGCCCCAAGATTCGCTGCATCAAACTAAATTGCAAAATAATCCATAGCCAATAGCCCGCTGGATAGATTGGGGATGGCTTGTACCGAGATTTAACACTATGGTGATCCAACAACGTCAGTCGAAGCGATTTTCGTTGTTGAGAGGGCAAAGCAACAGTAGGCAGAACAGTAGGCAGAAGAGTAGGCAGAGAGTGGACATGAAATCTATAGCAACGTTATTCGCATTGGTGGCCTGTTTTGTCTTGCCACCGCCTGCCTACGCGCAGGCCGAGGAAAGTGCAGCAACAAGGGGCGAAAAACCCTTTGTTTTAATCGCGAGATTGCATGCTCTTGCTGGCGAGTCTGAAAAGGTGATGCAACTTTCTAAAGCGGCAGACAAGGCCGTTAAGGCATCCGAACCCGGCATGCTTCTCCATACCTTCGATCAAGATCCGGCTGATCCACAAAGGTTTGTGTGGACTGAGGTTTATGAAAATAGTGCGGCTCTGGTCTTTCATTTGGAAAATCCGCCACTGCAGCAGTACCTAGCGGAGGTGAGTCCGTTGTTAAGTAGCTTCACGGTTGAGCTATATGGTGAAGTTTCGGCGGAAGCCGTGACCTTGCTTAGATCGACCGGCACGCCTACAACACACTTTAAGACCAGATTTGGTTATATCAGAGACCTCACGCCCTAAGCTGAATTATCTCACGATCTTAAAGAGCTACCCGTCATGAGCAGCCCCGATGAGCAAGCCTAAGGCGTAAGCAAATCGGTGGTGTTGGCTTTGCAATCAACCATATGAAAACAATAAAAAGGAAAGGTTTATGACAATCGCGGCAATAACTATCTGGGAGGGCACTCCCAAAGGTTTGCAGATGCTTGAGGAAGGCTCCAAACAATCTGCGCCAATTCATGAAGGCATGGGAGCGAAGAATCCCCGCTTATGGAGGCCTGTCGCAGGAGGCGAGATCAATCAGGCGATTTACGAACTGCAATTTGACAATCTTGAAGCGTACGGGAAGTTCAACGACGCTCTGATGAAATCTGACTGGTGGTCTGGCACCCAACAATGGATGAACGACAACCGAGACGAAATTAGGAATATGGGCACGACGGTTTTATACGATGCAATTTAGTTCTAATGTGAGAATAGAAGGAATCCCCATGTACCAATCAGCGAAAAACCTCATAGTCGGCGTTATATCCGCTGCAATAACCCTAGGCGCGAGCCTGACTCATGCAGGACACCACGAGCAGCTCCAGCCGCCCGCCAAACCCGGACAGGTAGTTGTCGTTTATCAAGGAGCCTGTCCAGCAACGTCAGTCGACGCAGCGATAGATCAGGTGAAGAAGGTGATTGCCTACGAACGCGCGAATAGCCCCGTTCGGTATAGCTCATCGCCTGGCGTTTGGGCGGACGGTAAAGTTGGTGCTGTGGATATTCATGATTCTATGGCATCGATGAAGCAAGCATTTGCTTGGCAGGCTAGCGACGCCACATGGTCGGCAGGTTACGACGCAGTTGCCGCAAGTTGTGGGATTACGGTTGAAGACTTTAGCGTGTCAATTCTTGAGGCGCGTTGATCAGTTGCCATAGAGCAATGGCAAGCAAACCCGACTCTGGTGCAGCCAAAGGATGGAATTTCAAGTCATCGCTTGCGAGCGTAAAAAGCGCACCGCGCCGGCGACCATAGCCGGTGGCACCGCGTTCTCCGACGTTGGCATTGAGCGCACCGGCAACGATTTTTCCGCGGCGTTGTTGCTGCGGGTATCGAAAAGGATTGCAGCGGCCTCGCTGCCGGGCTTCTTGAAGGCGTTCCTGAGGCGCCGCTACAGCCTGAAGAAGGAGAGCCTTCGGCTCCATGCCTCAAGCCACCTTCTTTGAAGTATCACTCAACATCACCAAGCGATACCGCCAAGTAATAAGCGGCACTGAGAAGATCAAAATGCAGCCTTTTTGATGTTATCGAGCCTTAAAATTGCTTAACTCTTCAAAGGCCAACGGCCTCAATCAACTAATAAGGAAAATAAGATGAAGAATAAAATCCTTGGCGCGCTGACCGCTGCGCTCATCACGACCTCAGCCTTACTGCAAGCGGCTCCCACCGTGATTGTCTATGAGTGGGCCGTACAGGCGGGTAAAGCCGGTGAGTTTGCCGCTGCCCTCGATACATTGCAAAAGAGTGAGGTCTCGAAAGACAGAACGGCGCAGCTTCACCTCGAATCTATTGGCTTTAATGGCGTCAATCCGGCGACACATCGTGTCGTGGTGCTATACCCAAGCATTGCCGAGATGGAGAAATGGAACAAAAAATTTGTCGGCTCAGATGCTGGAAACGCTTTTTTGGAATCCATTAGTGACATCTCATCGCCAGTGGGCCAATACATGGAGCAGCCCCTGAAAAGCTGGGGCACAGTTTCTAATGAAGACAAAGTCTTTGATGTTGTGCGTCTTCAGGTCAGTGATCCTGCCGCGACCCTCGCGGGCTTGGATGCGCTGATGAGCGCCCCGGAAGCAAAAGACTTTCCCGGACAGATTTGGTTAGTTCAGGTTGTGCGCGGCAATGCCGCACCGGATGGACGTGTTACCCACCAGATCGTAGTGGGCTATGAATCCTTGGCTGAAATGGAGGCTTGGCAGGATTACGTGCTAACCACAAATGCTTGGAAGACATGGAGCGGTGTCGCTCAAAAAAGCTTTGTCGTGACCAACAGATTCACCGTTGACTGGTTGGCAGTGTATGACCACAACTACACCTTGGAAGACTTTGACTAGTAATTGATTGCAGGCGCCCACAGAGAAGACCTTTGGGCGCCGAACCGCGCCCCAAGCCGCCATTAGGTTTTGCTGGCGTTCCATTAGCAACGGCTCACCCATCGAATCCTAGGACTTACCCAATCAGCTTCACAGCCTTGGTACTCAATGGAGCATGAAAGGCCGCACCTGACTCCGCTTTGCCAACTGGAATAGGCCTCTGAGCGTTTTACCGGTATTTCGCTGAGATAAATAACCCTGCTAGACAGCACAGGCGATGATATGGCGGAAGAGGTTTCTTCATCACCTCAGCGCTAACACCGGTATCTTGTGAT
>Ga0181579_10004519_pt1 | contig 10833 bp, 9 predicted proteins | sample 071ome_24_FD_132996 | JGI IMG/M metagenome (GOLD analysis project Ga0181579, IMG submission 132996) | Coastal salt marsh microbial communities from the Groves Creek Marsh, Skidaway Island, Georgia - 071402CT metaG (megahit assembly) | ecosystem: Environmental > Aquatic > Marine > Intertidal zone... | reverse complement strand
TCTGCGAACTTGGTTTCGCCCTTCAACCCTGCCCCATACACGATGGTCACGGCTGCACTTGATGAATCGATGACGCTACTCAAAGCCGCGAGCTGCGAAGCGACGTTGAACTATCAAGCATCGGCAAATTTTAGGCGAGTGTTCACTGGAATTGGTGAAGAGCAGGGAAGGGTTGATGTTCCGAAGAGCCTCCTTTGAGGCATGCGTCGAACGAACCTGCTTGTGCTCATGATGGGTCGTGCACATGAACACGCCATCACCTCCATCCTGCATTTTCTTCCCAAGCACGTGGTGCTCATCACCACACCCACCTTCGCTTCCACCTACCGGCGCCGCCTTCCGCACTGGTCGAAGCGGTACGACTTCGAGGGTTGGGTCGAAACCATCCCTGAACCGTTCAGTCACGACGCCCCGGCCATGATCACCGAGGCCTTGGCAAAAATTCTGACCACGCAGCGCTTCATGGAAGCCCTTCGTTCTGCAGAACGAGGTGACGCTTCGGGCATCGAATTGGGCCTGACCGGCGGCACCACGCTCATGTCGGCCTTGGTGGCGTCGCTCGCAGGCATCATCCCATTGGTTCGAACACATTACGTGGTGCGACCGGAGGAAGGACGTGCAGTCTCGCCCCAGCGGGATGTGATTCGCCTCCCCTCAACCCACACCTCCGAAGTGCTCAAGGACGCTCCACCCCAGATCACGGCGTACATCTTGCGTCAAATCACCGAAGAAAATGACGGCCCAGAAGCGCAAAATAACTGGCTCTCGGACGCCGCCAACGAGTGGCCGGAAGAAATCGGGGCATTGATTCAAGCCGGATTGGTGCACTTTGATGCAGAGGAAGGCTTCGCCTTGTCGAGACTGGCCTTTTTTGCTTGCATCGCTGCTCGCGAACTTTCCCTTGATCTTCAGAACCTTCTTGGTACCTTGGAACCAGAAGACGAAGCCTTGGACCTGATGTTTGGATGAGCCGAAGCGGGGAGGGAAAAGCGGTGCACCTCGTCAGCGGCATCGGCCTGTCTCGCGTGAACCTCTTGATGGCCGTTCGAGCCCTGAAGCCGAGCACCATCACGCTGTTGAGAAACGAAGGCGTTCCGACGTTCAACGTCGCCTCATTCGCTGAGGTGTCCGGCGTCGATGAAGCCAAGATCAACGTCGTTGATGTTCCAAATCCCACAGTAGATTTGGCGGCGTGCATCCAGGGGGTTCATGACGTGGCCGCTCAGCAGGGGTCAGCCGATGTGTGTCTCCTTTCCGCAGGCACCAACGCCTTCGCCATGGCCGTGTTTCTTGCCTTTGGAGGCCGCCCTGCATCCATCGATCGAACCGAAGACATCGTCCTTCTGCCGTCGGAGGAGGATGAGGAAGAGCGCTTCAGCACAGAACCCTTCAGCATGGAGGAAGCCTTAGCCCTGCACGAAATCGAAGTCGTATCCGGAGAGGTCATCGTCGCGGGATCGAGAAGGGTCTCACTTCCAGGGGCGTCTTTTGATGGCATCCATGACCGTCGCATACGTGTTGTGTGGGACGACACCAATGTCGAACCGCGCGATGCAATGAAGCGACGATACGATATGATGGCCGGTGTTGAAGCACTGACCGCGCATTGTGGCTCGAAATTGTTCGAGCACGTCTATGTCGGCGAGCACGACCTGAGCCGCGCCATGCTCGACGCCGCATCACGGAGGAGCGCTTGATGACTACGTTGCACCTCTGTGTGGGTCGGGTGCATGCCTATGCCATGGCCTCGGTGGTGAACGCGCATGGTGGACCGTCGTGTTGCATTCATCTGGCCTTCGGGCGCGAGGAACTCAAGACGGAGGACCAAGGGGCGTTGTCACGTTTTGAGGCGTTCTTCAGTCAACGGTGGCCGAACTCGTCGCTTGACGTCGTTCTCCAAAGCGAGCGGCGGAAGCCCGCCTCCGGAGACGTGGTGGACGTCACCCTTGGTGCTTCTTTCGCGCACGCCCAAGCGCTCGATGGTGTGGGCGCAGTTCGTGTTTCAGCGTGCAACGGGGACTATACGAGCATGGTCTGGTTGCATGAAAGCCCGGAAGAACGTGAATCAACATGTGAGGCTGAACCCCTGAATGTTGGCCTACGGATCATGCTGGATGCGCTGCAATTTCGACCCTCGGGTATCAGCACGTTGAACAATGAGCCTGTGATTGCACTGGCCTTGTTGGCTCAACGGACGACGCTACCGTGTTTCGCTCTCAGGCCTGTTTCGGGGGGCCACTTGGTGACCCTCGACATGCCATGGGCCGGCAAAAAGAATCCCGAGGGCACTCCGAGAGCCACAGTCCGGACGAGGGGCGCCAAACGCGAAATCATCATGAATCCTGTCACAACGGAAAAATTTGCACTGGAACTTCATGACCCACATGACGGTGGCTTTTGGCTGGAGGACGTGGCCAACGTCCTCTTCTCCTTCAAATTTGGAAGTGAGGCGAATACCGTACTGATGAGGAACGTCGTCATTCCTCAACATGACCTCGACGCCCAATTGAAAAAGGGCCTTGGGAGGTTTCTGAACCAACGACCGAATGAACCTGATATTCGCATCAGAGCCGGAGGGGTCTTGGGTTTCGATCCATGGCATCGGTCGATGTTTGCTGAAACCCCAATCAAGGAATTATTGAACGCATTATGGGCGAGCAGAAAAACGGAGTTCCTCAAACAGATGAGGCAAGAAATTCTCGCAAAGGGAGGCATCAACGAAATCGACATGATTCTTGCACAAGGTGGGAACTTGATTCCAGTCGAATTGAAGCACAAGCGACCAGAACTGAACGATGTCAAGAAGTTGGTCGCCGTTGCACGCAGAACCAACCGGCTTCGCCCGACCAACCTCGAGGCTTGGCTTATTCACACCTTCAAGCCAGACGACCCAGATGCATGGCGGGACGAAAAGGAAGTATGGGAACGGATGTATCCCGGGCTTCGAGTGATGCACGTCTTTGACGACTTGTTTCCAAAACTTGCAATTGCCTCGTTTGGTGATGAGAAGAAACCACTGGTGTGGAAGGGATTTCCTTACGACGCATGGATCGCGACGCCTTCGTCCCTACGAACGATGCCGAGCCCGGAGATTGACGTTCAAGCTGTATTGAAGGAGGAACAAGTGGCTCTATCAAGCGTGATACGGTACGTGCTGCGAAGCAACAGGGACCACCTTTACCAGCCCCTGTTGGGCATCGACCTGCTATCAGACCCAGCGTCCATTATTGTGGACCTCGACAAAGAGGGGTGGGGGAAGTTCAAATCGTACGGCGAGGGCATCCTAGAGAAGGCCGTTGCTGCTTGGAAGTCTGGAACACCATACGCCGAACGGTCCTTCCTGGCCAACCTCATCGATCGTCCTTCAAAGGAGGGTTGAAATAAGGGCTTCGAACAAGAACGATTCATGTCAGAGTTCGACAAGGCTCCCTTTCCCGACCATCAGTTGACCGTCCCTGGAACCTACGTTCGGCGGGCCCCCCAGAGCGTGGTGGAGGAGGGCGCCGAAGCCCTGAACCAACACTTGCTCAAGGCGCTCGACATCGGCCTTATCGCCATGGACAGCGCCACGGCTGGGCTGAACATGGCCGATCTTGAGGACAAAATGGAGGACTTGTTGACCACGTTCGGTGACAGGTTGACGGCATCAACCACCGACATTGACGCGCTGATTGATGAGAAACTGGTGGGCGAACATTCGACACTCAAGATGGACCTCAAAGCAGTCCTCGGTGACGAAGGAAGCATCGCGAAACTGTTCAAACAAATGGCAGAGGACCTCACCAACCCTGACTCGAAGTCTTCTGTTCCAAGCGCTATCCTCGAATCCTTCGGCTCGGCGCTTGAGGCCGAGTTGCAGAAGATCACCGCGGTCTTGGATCCGACCAAGGACGGCCCCTTCGGCCAGGGCATCCGCACCATCAAGGAGGCGCAAAGTGATGCAGGGAATCAATTGAGGGAAGTTCTTGAGAAGATGGCGAAGGAGCAAACCGACCGTTTCAAGGAGATCCTTCACGGACTTGAGCTTGCCAAGAAAGACGAGGCACTGATCGCTCAAGAGAAGGAAGCCCTTCGAAAGAGTTCCCACAAAGGAGTGTACTTCGAAAACGACATGCTGGAAGCGCTCCAACAGATTCGTGCCGCTTCAAGGTGGAATGACGAGATCATCCACATTGGAGCCAAGGTCGTGGAAGGCAGCCTTGTCAAAGCAGGGGACATACATATCAAGATTGTCGATGCAGCGTTGACGGCTGCCACGGCGAGCATCGCCGTCGAGGCAAAGGCCGGCGTGTCAATTGGGCTGACCAAAATCAGCGAAGAAGCGAAGCGGGGCCGCGAGGCTCGCTCAGCCGATGCCGGCATCGGCGTCATGGTCCGTGAAGCCCGTGGCGCAACGCAAGCGATGCTCTCTTCGGCCAACGCAGGGAAAGATACCATCGCTGTAGTAGATTGGGCACCTGGTGAGTTGAACGACGACCCTGCACAGTGGGTTGCCCTTGAGGCTGCCTACGCCACGACGCGTGCCAGCTTGATTGCTGAAGCGGCTGCGGCTTCTGGCGGTGTCGACGCTGAGGCCATCCGCAAGCAGGCCGACCAAATCAAGAAGGACTTGCAAAGATTCAGTGACCTAAAGAAAAAGGTCACCAATGCGAAAACAAGCGTGGACACCATCGCCACCGCAGTGGATGACTTGGAAAACAAACTCAAGGAATCCATCGGGACGCTCAAAGACCTCACCCAACCCTGACCATCGACGGCGGAAAAGTGAACATGCTCCGTTGGGCATCGCCTCCCATGCGAGCCGGACGTGGCACTGAGGAACCGCGACTCGGCCTGCGCCTGCGCCATGCGTACCTGACGGTGGAACCAGAGTACGAACAAGACGGGAGAACGTTACGTTGGTTTGTGATCAAGGGCTTCGCGCGTTCGGAGGACCTCCCCGGCAAGGAGGTGTTTTCCGGACTTGCCACGCATCTGAACAACGGCCCCCGCCATACCCTAATCACGGAAGGCACAAGCAGAACGTGGCGTACGGAATCTCGATTCGGTTCACGCGGCGAAGTGGAAATCATCCTCCTGAACCGAATGTCTGACCTCGGGTGGCGCGTGCTGGATGCACGAGCGGGCGGCGCTCAACTCACCTTCCACCTTGTGCGCGAGGTTTCCGAGGACGCGACGTACCCTCATCACAACAAAACATGAGGTAATGCACATGACATCCTTCGCCCACTTGATCTTCGTTTGTCGAACAGGAACGAATTTTGTACAGTGGTACTTGTTTGGAGAAGTGGTTACCGCAGAAGAGCAAAACCTCCTGCCAGATTCTGTTCGTCAACCCGGCGCCCATGGCACCTTCTTTAGAGACATTTTTGCAACAGAAGCGAAGGTGTTGAACGGGCTCAGCAGGTTGGGTTGGGAAGCATGGAACACCACAGAGCGATTCCATAGACACGGCGAAAGAATTGAACGGACCATATCCTTGAGACGCCCCGTATCGGGTTCTGTCGACCATCCTGACCATCGAAAGGCCTGATCAAGGAAACGAGGTGGGTCGATCGTGCGGGTTCTTGTCCACCTCCAAGGCAACGCACGTGACCCGCTGTACATCGCGGTCGAGGAACTCAACCCGAAGGGCGTCATCGTCATCACCAACAAGGGTCTGAACGACGAGGGGCTCTTGGTCCTCGAATACCTCAACCGCCGTGACACGCGAAGGCTTGGCCCGGCCATCGCCGACGTCACCCACACCGAGGTGCTCTTCATCGACGAGGTGGCGTCCTCAAGAACGGTGGAAGAGGTCCTCTTGGCCTTCTCAAAGGCGCAGGACATCGCTCAACAATGGGCCGAGGGTCGACCCGTTGAGGTGTTCGCTGGATTGACCGGCGGCACCAAGCCGATGGTCATCGGAGGAACGATTGCCACCCTGCTTGGAGGACTGAAGCCCTATTACGTCTCGAAAGCCATGCTTGACCGTGAAGAACATGTGCACGACCTCGGTCACCTTTCCGGGTTGTCGAGCGCCTTCACGTGGGCCACCACCGACCGGCACGCCCCGGCCAACATGGAGCACCTTCGGGTGCTGATGGCGCTCGAATCGGAGGGAGGGAATGACCGCTTCACGTCAACCGAGGTTGCGGAGCGGAGCGAACGAAAACCGACCCCAAGGGCCGTTCAGAACGCGATGAAGGTCCTCAAACGATTCGGACTCGTCGAATTTGAGGAGGAACGAAAGCCGCTTCGCTTCGCGTCCACACCCTTAGCAGCCTTGTTGCTGAAGCTCCTTTGACGCAGCAGCGCTTCCGATACGGCGCTTCACCGCGATTCGTCGACGCCTCACCCCCACCTATCGGAAGCGTCACCTTCGTATGCTCCGCCGTTCGATGGGGGGGCTGTTCAAGCAGAACCGGTGCGTGTCCATGGCCAACCTCCACTACGCCAACCTTCCTGGGGTGAGGAACGGGCAGCAAGCAGGAGCCCTCGCCCATCTTGCCCGGGCGAACCTCGACAACACGGAGGCCTTCTTGGAGCGGATCAAGAAGCACCAAGAGGCGGGCACCATTGTCGCGGAGGTCGACCTTGCCGGTCAAACGCTTAACCTCCTTCCGCCGGAGGGCACCTCGCCAGCGGAGTTGACACGATGGCTCGAGGACGACACCTGCCGCCTCTTGACCATCGATGGCGAGGATGACATCAGCGCCCTCGACCTCGATGCCGCACACCGCCTCTTGACCCTTCACGACCACGATGAGGTCCCTTCGGCCGTCCTCCTCCGACGGCTCGACGCGAAGGAACGGTACGACGACAGGGTGCTCACCCTTCGGCCGCTCAGCACGTCCGACCTGAGGTCCGCCTCGCTCCCCAGCTACCTCGTTCGGCTCCGGCCGGTGCTCGACAGCGACGCTGCAGAAGAACTTCTTCGCCGGGCCGTGCGCTCCGCACCCGCTCAGGCACACTACATTCCATCCACACAAGTGACCAACGGGAAGGTGCATCGGAACTTTCTGAACAACCGAAAGGAGCACGGGAAAGCCGTCAAACTCGCTGACCACGCGCACCGGCGCCTGCTGCTCAGGGTCAATCGGTTGCCGGACGAAGGGCACCTCTTGATGCTGCGCCCCGACACGAACATCGTCCGTCAACAGATCGAAGCGGTGTCCATGCTTCGAGACCGCCCGCATGCAGGCCACCGTGGTTTGATTCGAACCTTTGAGACCCAACACCATGCGAAGTGGCCAGATGTGAAGGTCAACAACCGTGTGAACCGTTGGATGTTCCTTGAAGACGGGTATACGGGCGTCGAACAACAGCGAACCTTCGTGAACATCGCACTCAACACCCCCGATTTTGCCATCCTCGAGGGGCCGCCCGGTTCGGGCAAGACCGCCGTCATCACGGAGCTGATTCTGCAAGCCATCGAACGCGGCCAGCGCGTGCTCCTGACAGCGAGCACCCACGTCGCCGTCGACAACGTGGTGGAGCGCCTCAAGGACCCAAGCAACGGGGTCAGCGACAAGATCTTGCTCGTTCGGATCGGTGGTGAACGCAAGCGCGACAAAATCAGCGATCAGGCGCAAGCGTACATGCTCGGTGACATGGTGGACACCGAACTCAAGGCGCTGCGTCACGCGTTGAGTTCGAAGTCTGAATTGAATCCTGCACAGAAAGTGATGCGAGACGCCCTGCAGGGCAAGAGCGCAAACGAAGGACGGAGGTTGGTGGAGCGCCTCTTCCTTGAGGGGGCGCAAGTTGTCTGCGGCACCACGATGGGCTTGATGGAGCACCCTGAACTGCGCCAAGCCCAGCAGCAACGGAAAAGCACCCCTGTGTTTGACATGATGATCCTTGATGAGGCCAGCAAGACCTCTTTTCCGGAATTCCTTGTTCCAGCAGTGTTTGCACAACGCTGGATCATCGTTGGGGACGTGCGCCAACTGCCGCCGTACGCCGACATGGAAGAGATCGAGGTCAACGTCGCCGGTGCCTTCGACAAGGGGGTCCGCAACGGTCCTGAATGGCGCCATCGCATTCGGTTGATGCACGACGCGCTGCGCAACGAAGGTCGGACCGCCGTCCTCATTGACGTCAAGGATGAACGAGACCGTGAAGACGTCATGAAGCAAGCCAAGCACACAGCAACCTACCTCGGTGCTGGAAAGCGGTTCAAACCACATCAAATCGAGACCCTGGTTGCCGACCTCTCAACCATCGACGGGATCGAGGTGAACGCGAGCCTCGCGCTTCAGTCCGCGCCGATTTTGATCGGCACAGCCGAGGACATTCAGAGGCTCGAAGACGTGCTTCCCGTCGACCTCCTCTCACACGAACCGACTTCTCCTGCTGGGGAGGCTCGGAAACGGGCCATACCGCGCTTGACGTCAAAATCGCAGCGCTTGCGGACCGACGAGTCGTGGGAAGCAGGCATCGCTTGGCGCATGAAGCGAGAGTACGAACGCAAGTTGTTTCCGGACACCGATTTCGACGCGGGTGAGGACCTCGAAGAAGCCGAAGAAGAGGAAGAAGAAAGCGAAACCTGGCTTGACGACGTCAGGCACTCACCATGTCCCCCTCCGTCGAGGAGGCCGGTCTCGAACGCCAGGCGTGGGCGCTGACCAACGTGCTGAAGGTGGGCTTTCCTTCGGTGCTCGAAGCCCTGCAGTTTGGCTTCGGCCGGGGCCGGAGGCTCAAGAACCAAAAAACCGCGCTATCTCACGGCTTGCCGCACGCTGACCGGAAGCAGCGTCACGTCGCGTTGAGCCATCAACACCGCATGCATCCTGAGATCTCAGCGTTCCCAAGGAAGCGGTTCTACCGCGGCGAACGCCTGCACGATTCGGAGGGCATGGCCGAAAAGCGGGCTTTCCTCCCCGGTCCGCGCTCGCGCTGGCTTGATGTTCCAGACGGAAGCGAAGACGGCGAGGTCAAGCGAAACCGAAGGGAGGCCGACGCCATCCTCTACGAACTTCGACGCTTGAACGCCGACCTCGGCAACGACCAGCGGTTTTCCGGACGGCGATGGTCGGTCGCCGTGCTCAGTTTCTATCGCGCACAGGAGAGCTTGCTCCTCGACGTCTTCGCACGTTCCAAGGACACGAAAGGACGCGGCGGGCGCGGCTTCAGGCTCGGTTGCCTGGACATCGAGGTCTGCACGGTGGACCGGTTTCAGGGCCACGAAGCCGACATCGTGCTGCTTTCCTACGTCCGGACCTTTGTACCGGGTTTCCTCGACAGCCCAAACCGCCTCAACGTGGCCATCACCCGCGCACGCTACCTCATGGTGCACGTGGGGCGCTGGAACGGGTTGCGGCAGATGGGTAAGCGCGGAGCACCCCACGTCGCGGCCTTGGCCGCACACCACGAACACCTCAGGTCCACAGACACGGCAGGAAAGCGAAGGAGGCGATGAAATGAAGATCGAACTGCAGCGAAGGTTGGACGTCGAGTCCTGGGAAATGAAGGCGACGGTCGCGTTTCCTCAACGCCGTGACGAGGTGCAAGCGGTGCTCGCTTTGACCAAGCAACGCGGACACCTCACAGCAGCGGACCTCGTTCATCGCGAACATGGCCTGCTGCCAGGTCGAGCCGAGATCATGGGTGCGCGTTTGCTGACCATGGTGTCGGACCTCAAACTGCTCGAACAGAAGGGTAAGGAATGGGTCCTCACGGACCTAGGCCGCTCGTCGTTGGACGAAGGCCGAACCTATGTCCCTGAGGAAGACCTCTGGCAGATGCACTGGTCCGAAGACCCGCTTGTTCAGAGCCCCTTGCTCAGCGTTGAACGCATTGCGAGCAAGGGCAACAGCAGGTGGGACCACGACAAGCGTACGACCGCGTCAACCAACCGCTGGGCCAGCCGGAGGCCCGTTGTGCACGAGTTGCTCCGGGAAGTGTCCAAAACCCGGCAGGTTCGGATCGATCACTTGTGGAAGAACGGCCACCTTATCGGAAAGAAATCCCTCGGCGTGAGCATTGTGGCTGAGCCCGGCCAGCAAGCCTCGCTCCATGTTCAGGGCAGCCTCCCAAAGCATGGCGACGGAACAACCTCCATCGATCACCGTCGAATCCTGCATGACGTTCGACACGAGGACCTCTTGTCGCAGCTCTTGCTCGACGCCCCGCGCGGCTCGTGGAACGGCCATGCGTTGGAGATCGCCTTCGAAGCAACGTCCTTCGAAGAGCGACGAAACCAAATGGCGACGATCACCATCGACCAACCCAACCTCGACGTCCTCGGCGCTTTCGAAGTCGTGGAAATCCGCGATGTTCCGCTCCTCCCGGCGACGCCAGAGGAGGCATGGACCTGGGCGAAGTGGCTGCTGTGGGACGAGTGGAAAGAGACCCCGTGGCCCGAAGCCCAGAGGTCCAGATGGACCGCCCTCTGCGACTCGCTGGGCGTCACGGACGACGGGCGGGCCTTGCAACCAAGCCTGCGTGAACGTGTTATGGACCTCATCGTCAAGGGCATCGAACGAACACCAACCGAGTCCATCGCCTTCTTGCGGGCTCAGGCGGTGTTGGACCTTGGTGGAGGTGAGGCATGATGGCAACGGTTCCGAAACAGCGCGTCACGACGATGGACCTGAAGAGCAACCTCGTGTTTGCGCTCGGTTCTGGTCAATGGACGCCACAACACGAAGCGGGGTGGAAAGTCCTGTCCTCAGGACCGGACGAGCGCTTGCGGAACGCGGTCGTTGACGTGATCGATCGCGCAAAGGACACGCTCTTCGTGTGTTCCTTCATTGTCGCTGATACCAAGGTTCAACGCGCCTTGCTCGCGGCGGTGGACCGTCATGTGCGCGTCTACCTGCTCACCGCCGCGGCGTTGAAACTGAAACC
>Ga0181579_10004518_pt1 | contig 10838 bp, 11 predicted proteins | sample 071ome_24_FD_132996 | JGI IMG/M metagenome (GOLD analysis project Ga0181579, IMG submission 132996) | Coastal salt marsh microbial communities from the Groves Creek Marsh, Skidaway Island, Georgia - 071402CT metaG (megahit assembly) | ecosystem: Environmental > Aquatic > Marine > Intertidal... | reverse complement strand
CGAGCCAGCGGTCATCCAGAACGACGACGGGAAGGGAAATTCCCGCGCGCTTGGCAGTGGCGAGTTCGCCACAGGTCATCTGGAAACAGCCATCGCCGATCAGGCAGACCACCGGCTTCTCAGGTTCCGCCAATTTTGCGGCGATTGCCGCGGGCAGACCGAACCCCATCGATGACCAGCCATTGGTAATCAGAAAGCTGCGGGGCCCATGCGCCGGCCATTGGCTGGCAATCTGATGAGTATGGGCGCCGACATCGAAAGATAGTATTCCGTCATCGGGTAAGGCGCGGCGAACGGCGTCTATTGCCTGATGGGACTGGAACCCGTCCGCGGAGGGCCTCAACGCTGTCTGAAAACTGGATCGATGGGCCTCAAGCTCTTCTTTTTGCCAGCTATTTCCGCTCGCATCCCGGCGGGCCAGGTCAGTTAAGGAATGCGACAGTTCCCCGGTGACCTGTCCTTGTAGCTGAACCGTGTTGTCGATATCGACCGGATCAATGTCGATCTGCAGCAGGGGCGTCGCGCCGATCCAGGCCTCATACTCAACCTCAATCGTGTCATATCCGACACCGACAATCAGATCGGCCTTCGCGCAGAAAGCGCGCTGCATCTGTCGTTTGCCGCGTTCGATACAGCCAAGCGCCTGAGGATGATCGTCGTCGATAAGCCCCTTGGCCATGGTGGTGGTCATGAAGGGCAGTTGCCATTTCTCGATAAAATCCCGGATTACAGATTGATCCGGAATGCGCATTGCACTGGATCCGATTATCGCGATCGGCCGTTCAGCCTTGTCGAGTATTGCGGCAGCCTTATCCAGCGAGTCTGTCGTTGCATTGGAGAGCTTCTGTAACGCGGGTAAATCCGGAATGTCACCGGCTGCGGGCGCGAGCGCCACATCTTCGGGTAAATCGAGGTGAACCGGGCCCATCGGCTCGCTTAATGCCAGGGAAACGGCTTTTGCCACGGTCTCGCCGACATTATCAAAATCCAGCGCGAAGCTTGCCTTGGTGATCGGTTTGAAAAGCTGGTGATGATCTATCCACATCTGAATGCGGCGGCCGAGTTGCGGCGTATTCAGATTGCAGGTGATCGCGATCATCGGCGACCGGTCGAGCCAGGCATTGCCGACGCCGGTCGCAAGATTGGTCGCTCCGGGCCCCAATGTCGCGAGGCAAAAACCCGGCTTGCCGGTTTGCCGGCCCGAAACATCAGCGGCGAACCCGGCGCTGCCTTCATGCGCGGTCAGGACAAAATCGATACCACCCGTCCGCATCGCTTCCATCAGCGGCAGGACATTGCCACTCGGGATGCCGAAACCATGGGTAATACCGGCCTTTTTCAGGGTCGCGACGATCAGATCGGCGTTATTCATTAATTGAACTCATTCTATCTGCGGCCCTTGTACCAGAGGAGCAATTTGCTCAATGCCCAGCTAAGGGCTGATCCAAGGACAGTAAACATGATAACCATCACAATAAGCTGAACGATGTTAGTCATCGAACCGTTCACATAGACAATTGCCGCCCAGATCAGGGCGAAAAGAAACGCACCGGTGACATAGCGGGGTATCTGCATTCAGGCGGCCTCTTCCAGTTCGCACCACACCGGCGTGTGGTCTGAGGGTTTTTCCTTTCCACGCGGCGACTTGTCGATACCGGCGGCGGTCAACCGGTCAGCCGCTTCGGGGGACAGGAATAGATGATCGATCAGCAATCCGAAGTCCTTTTGCCAGGCGCCGCCGGTGTAGTCCCAATAAGAATACTTGCCGGCGCCCGGATTAAGCGCCCGGAAGGCATTGGTCAGCCCCAGATTGGAAAGGGTGCGAAAATAGTTTCGCGATTCAGGCCGGCACAGCGCGTCATCCGCCCAGCCTTTCGGGTCGTATACGTCATCATCGGCGGGGCAGACATTGTAATCGCCGCCCAATACCAATGCTTCCTAATTGTCGAGAAGTGCGCCGGCGTGGTCGATCAGGCGTTCCATCCAGGAAAGCTTGTAATCAAACTTTTCGCCGGGTGCCGGGTTCCCGTTCGGCAAATAGATGGATGCCACGCGAACGCCGCCGGTGAAACATTCGAGATACCGCGCCTGATCGTCTTCGTCATCGCCTGGCAAACCGGCTGTAACGTCTTCGATGGGATATTTTGAAAAGACGGCGACGCCGTTATAGGTCTTCTGACCGTGAACGGCGATGTTGTAGCCGAGCTCTTCTATCGCATCACCGGGGAAATTCTCATCGACGACCTTGATTTCCTGCAAGAGCGCCACGTCCGGTTTCGCCTCGGACAGCCAGTCGACGACGCGCGGCAGGCGCGCGCGGATCGAATTGACGTTCCAGGTAGCGATTTTCATAAATCCATCCGGTTCTTGAATTCCGAACGGTTTATGTATCGCGGTTTCGGGATTCAGCCAATGGAGAAGGAAACACCACAGCCACAGGTCGACGCGGCATTGGGGTTTCGAAGCGTAAAATAGGATCCGATCAGTTCTTCGGCGAAATGGACCTCGCTTCCGACAATCAAATCCCACGAAACCGGATCAATCAGAACATCGACGCCGCCTTCGGAAATCATGTGATCGTCGTCATTAACCGTGTCATCGAAAGAAAATCCGTATTGAAACCCCGAACAACCGCCGCCGGATACGGAAACCCGGAATTTCATCCCCGCGAACTCGCCGGAACCCGTCATTTCCGATAGGCGGCGTACCGCGCTGTCGCTAAGCATAACGGTGCCCGCCTGGATCTGAGCCTGTTCGGTCATGTCAAAATTGGTTCCGCGCAATGATTCTCCCCCTGCTATCTAGTTTGCCCTATTTTGCAGGTCAAGAAGCCGATCCGCTGAATTGCGCCGGTATAGAACCCGCTGTACGTTCCCGCCATGTATCCAGAAGGCCCTAATTTCCGCGGAGAGCGCGTGTCCTGGTCAAGTAATCCGCTTGATTCGCGCGGCCGGATTTTCGAGGAAGGGGGTAGTCCTACCCGTTCGCCCTTTCAAAGGGATAGAGACCGGATCATCCATTCCGGGGCATTCAGGCGTCTGAAACACAAGACGCAGGTCTTCGTCTATCATGAGGGTGATCATTTCAGGACCCGTCTGACCCATAGCCTGGAAGTCGCACAGATCGCGCGGTCGTTATCGCGCTTCCTCAGGCTCGATGAAGATTTGGCCGAAGCATTGGCTCTGGCGCATGATCTGGGTCACACCCCGTTCGGTCACGCTGGGGAGGACGCGCTGAGTGAGGTTATGGCGCCTTGGGGCGGGTTCGATCACAATGGTCAGGCGCTTCGCATCGTCACACGGTTGGAGGCGCGTTATGCGGAATTTGACGGGTTGAACCTGACCTGGGAATGCCTTGAGGGGCTGGTCAAACATAACGGACCTCTTGTCGCGAAAGAGGGCGATTTGACCGGCGTGCCCTGGGCAATCTGCGAATATGAACATGTTGACGGGTTGGAACTTCACACCCAGCCCGGGGTGGAGGCGCAGGTCGCCGCGCTGTCAGATGATATCGCCTATAACACCCACGATATCGATGACGGGCTTCGGGCGGGGTTATTCACGGTCGACGATCTGGCGGAATTGCCGCTGGTCGGGCCGGTTATTCGGGAAGTCTGGGACAAATACCCCGATCTGGAGCGTTCCCGCCTTATTCATGAAAGCACGCGGCGGATGATCGACCGGATGGTTCAGTCGCTGATCGGGGAAACACGAGCCCGCCTCGATAGATACAAACCGGAGACGCCTGCCGATATCAGGTCTCTGCCGGAACCGGTGGTCGCATTGTCGGATGATATGTTGACGGCAAATAAGACTTTGAAAAGCTTTCTTTTTGACCGTATGTATCGGCACTATCGCGTAAACAGGATGACCAGCCAGGCACGCCGGGTGGTCAAGGAACTGTTTTCCGTATTTCTGGAGGAACCGGAATGTCTGCCGACACGTTGGCGGGAGGCATTTGCCGCGACTGATGGAGCCACTGCCCGGGCCAGGCTGGTTTCGGATTATATCGCCGGAATGACGGATCGTTTTGCACTTGATGAGCATCAAAGGCTCTTTAGCCCATACGAGAAAAATGAATATCTACAATAAGATAAAAGGAATTATTCAGAATATAATTCAAAGTTCTTCGGGGGAATTCAACCTTCCTGAAGGCGCGCCCGTTGACCGTATCAACGTGGAACCGCCGAAAGATCCCACAATGGGCGATCTCTCGACCAATGCGGCGATGGTATTGGCGAAACCCGCCGGTATGAACCCGCGCGCTCTCGGCGAATGGTTGGCTGCAGAGCTGGCAAAGCACGACGATATCGCGTCGGTTGAGGTCGCGGGTCCCGGATTCGTCAATATCCGGATGTCGGATACTTTCTGGCACAGGAATTTGAACGAAATTTTGAAACTCGGAACCGCTTTCGGCGACAGCGAGATCGGTAACCGGGAGAAGATCAACATCGAATATGTGTCCGCGAACCCGACCGGGCCGATGCATGTCGGGCATGGGCGCGGGGCGGTTGTCGGCGACGTGCTGGCGAATTTGCTGGAAAAGGCCGGATATACGGTTTCGCGGGAATATTACATCAATGATGCGGGCGCCCAGGTCGATACGCTGGCGAGGTCCGTTTTCCTACGTTACCGGGAAGCGCTGGGTGAAGCGGTTTCAGAGATACCCGAAGGTTTGTATCCCGGTGAGTACCTGATCGAAACCGGTAAAAAACTGGCGGATCGGGATGGAGAAAAATGGCGGAATGCGGATGAGGCTGACTGGCTTCCGGCGCTAAAATCATTCGCGATCGATGACATGATGGCGTTGATCCGGGTGGATCTGGCGGCGCTCGGTGTCACGCACGACGTCTTTACCTCGGAAAAATCGCTGATTGATGCCGGCGCAATCGACGACGTGCTTGGCGAACTTGAGGGACGGGACCTTGTCTATACCGGGGTTCTCGAACCGCCCAAGGGCAAGAAGCCCGATGATTGGGAAGAACGCCCGCAATTGCTGTTCCGGGCTACGGGATTTGGCGATGATACAGACCGCCCGTTAAAGAAATCGGACGGGAGCAACACCTATTTCGCATCGGATATCGCCTATCACCGTGACAAGAACCGCCGTGGTTACAACCGGATGATTGATGTCTGGGGTGAGGATCATAAGGGTTATGTGAAACGGATGCAGGCGGCGGTGAAAGCGGTCACCGGCGGTGAGGGCAACCTCGAAGTGCGGCTGTGCAATCTGGTTAATCTTCTGGAAGACGGTGAACCGGTTAAAATGTCCAAACGCGCCGGGACGTTCGTAACGCTGCGTGATGTGATCGATATGGTCGGGAGGGACGTGGTGCGGTTTATCATGCTCACCCGGAATAACGAGGCGCTGCTCGATTTCGATGTTTCTAAGGTGAAAGAACAGAGCAAGGACAATCCGGTGTTTTATGTCCAATATGCTCATGCCCGGATTTGTTCGGTTCTGCGCAATGCGGCGGAAGCTTTTCCCTCGCTTTCTCTTGACGATTCTACATTGGCAGGCGCTGACTTTTCGGAACTTGAGGAAAAGGGCGGGTTGGATTTGGTAAAGTTGCTTTGCGGGTGGCCGCGCGTCGTCGAGGCGGCAGCGGAATCTCATGAACCACACCGAATTGCATTTTTTCTGAATGATGTCGCGGCGGCATTTCACGCATTTTGGAATCGCGGGAATGACGATGAGTCCCTGCGCTTTATCGTTCCCGATTCCGCAGAGAAGACCCAGGCACGGATTGCACTTGCCCGGGCCGTCGCGGTTGTTATTGCTTCGGGTTTGCAGGTGATTGGCGTGGAACCGGCAAAGGAGATGCGTTGATGGCGAATCCTGAGGAATTCGAAGAAGAAGATCTCTACGAGGAGCTGGAGGGCGGTTCTCGTCGGCCTTGGGGACGGCGAATCCTGACGGCTCTTATCGCGTTGGCGGCGCTCGGTGGTTTTGCCATGGTTGTGGTTTATTCCTACGATCGTGGAAAACAGGCCGGATTGGCCAACACCGCGCCGACACTGGTCGCAAAGGGAGGCCCGACACGGATGAAGCCGGAAGATCCGGGCGGAATGAAAATTCCCGATCAGGACAAGAAGGTTTTCGGGGAAATGAATCCGGATGAGAAAAAGGCACCGGTCGAACGCCTTTTGCCGCCACCCGAACCGGTAATGGCCAAACCGCCGCCCGAACTGCTGAAACCACCGGCTGTTGAGATGGGAGCAAAACCGGAAATGAAAGGCGCACCACCGGTACCGGCCCCGGCGGCCCCCGCTATGGCTGCCCCGGTTGCGCCCCCACCACCGCCGCCGGCACCTGTAACCAAAGCCCCGCCCGCCCCGAAAAAAACTCCGCCACCGGAACCCGCCAAGGTCGCTGCTAAATCACCCCCCAAGGCAATGGCTCCATCACCCGGAAAAGCCTATTCGGTACAGATCGCGTCCTTTCGCTCGCGCGCCGCCGCAAACACTGCTTGGAAAAAGCTTGCATCAAATAACAAGGATCTATTATCCGGTTTGCGTGCCGATATCGTTCAGACCGAAATCAAAAATCGCGGTACGTGGTACCGGCTTCGCGCGACGCCGATCAGCGGGGCTGTCGCCGCGCGGGCGCTGTGCAACAAGCTGAAAGCGCGCAAAGTCGGTTGCTTCATTGTTCGACCCTGATTGGGCAACGCATCGCGCCGTTATTCTGGGATGCAGCGGACCGGTTCTGACCGAAGAGGAAATATCCTTTTTTGAAGAGGCTCGGCCGCTCGGCTTTATTCTTTTCAAACGTAACTGCGTCGCCCCGGAACAGCTGAAAGAACTCACCAAAAGTTTGCGGTCGATCAGCGGACAGGCGTATGCCCCGATCCTGATTGATCAGGAAGGGGGCAGAGTGGCGCGGTTGGGCGAACCGCATTGGCGCCATCCGCCCGCCGGACGCGTTTTCGGCGAATTGGCGGAAAGGGATTTGGAGTCAGGTTGTGAGGCGGCTTATCTGAATGCGCGATTGATGGGCCGGGAACTCCAGGAAATGGGTGTCGATATCGATTGCGCGCCAGTTCTCGATATTTCGCAGCCCTTCGCGCATGAGATTATTGGCGATCGTTCCTATTCGGACGACCCGGCTATTGTTGGCGAAATCGGCAACGCTGTATCCCGCGGATTGGCCGAAGAGGGCGTCACGCCAATTATCAAACACATTCCCGGCCATGGCCGTGCCAGAACCGATAGCCATCTGGAGCTTCCCGTCATTGATGCCGAAGCCAATTCGTTACGGGATCTCGATTTTCAGCCGTTTGCTGAAAATTCTCATGCGCCCTGGGCGATGACGGCCCATATTCTCTATACGGCGCTCGATCAACAGCGGCCCGCGACCCAATCAGAGTGCGTGATCAGAGACGTTATTCGGGGAGAGATCGGCTTCGGTGGCGTACTGATCTCCGATGATATCGGGATGAAAGCGCTGGAAGGAAAATTCGCCGAAAGGGCCGATAAATCACTAGAGGCCGGATGCGATCTGATCCTGCATTGTTCGGGCGAGATGGACGAGATGGCGAGTTTTGCCCTCAATATTCCGGAAATTTCAGCGGATTCCCTGGAACGGTTGAGAAGGGGTGATGGGTGGGTTGATGAAATGAAGTTAGACTCCGTCAGAATGTCTCGGGAAGAAATCAGCAAGGCGCTCAGTGATTTGTTACAGAAGCAAGCAAGCTCCTGATGTATGACGGGCTTCTATACACTCTGTCCATCTGGCTGTTGCCGGTGCTGTTGGCAATCACGCTTCATGAGGCCGCTCACGGCTATGTGGCGTGGAAGCTGGGAGATGATACGGCGAAATCGCTGGGCCGGGTCAGTTTCGACCCTCTAAAACATGTCGATCTGTGGGGAACGATTATTATCCCGGCAATGTTGCTGCTCGCCCGCGCGCCGTTTCTTTTCGGTTGGGCGAAACCGGTTCCGGTCGATTTTTACAGGCTGCGCAATCCGCGGCGCGACATGGTTCTGGTCGCCGCCGCGGGACCCGGGATAAATTTCCTGATGGCGGTTGTTTCCGCATTGCTGCTTCACCTGGCCGTTCTGGCTCCCGAGGAGGTGTCTGACTGGCTTTACAAAAATCTTCAGAACGCAATTCTGATCAACCTTGTTCTGGCGGTATTCAACATGCTGCCGATACCGCCGCTGGATGGGGGCAGAGTGGCGGTTGGACTGCTTCCAAGGAGCCTCGCGGCTCCGTTGGCCCGGTTGGAACGATTCGGCCTGCTGATAGTAATATTCCTGATCCTGATTGTGCCTTGGCTGGCACAGAAGTCGGGTATCGGGTTCGATCCCCTGGCATGGCTGGTGCTGGAGCCGGTTTGGTTCCTTGCTGACATGATCGGGTTTCTGACAGGGCATTGAGGCAAAATGGTATCGGCGGAAGATTTTGAAGAGGATGAGATAAGTGAGGCACCCACGGGTGATTCACTCGTCGTTGACCTCGAAGGTTTTGAGGGCCCAATCGATATGCTTCTGGTCCTCGCCCGTGACCAGAAGGTCGATCTTCTCAGTATTTCCATTCTACAGCTTGCCGATCAGTATCTTGCCTATATCGCGGAAGCCCGGCGGTTAAGACTGGAGATCGCCGCTGATTATCTCGTGATGGCGGCTTGGCTGGCATATTTGAAGTCGCGTCTCTTGTTGCCAGCAGATGATGAAGGTGATGAGCCGACGGGCCCGGAAATGGCCGAAGCTTTGGCGTTTCAGCTTCGCCGGCTTGAGGCAATGCAGAATTCCGGCGGCAAGGTTATGGAATTGCCGCGGCTGGGACGCGATGTATTTCCCCGGGGCGCGCCGGAAGGCGTCAAAATTATCCGCACGTCGGTTTATGATCTCTCTCTATACGAATTGCTTAAATCGTACGGTGATCAATATAGCCGGGCGAAAGAGGATGAGTTGCTTGAGATCGCGCCCACGGAGATCTATTCGGTCGATGACGCGCTTGAACGGTTGCATCTGTTGCTTGGAAAGACGCCTGGCTGGTCAACTCTTTCAACTTATTTGCCGCATGAAATCCTCGAACCGTTAGTCTGGCGTTCGGCCGTGGCATCGACTTTTGCCGCAAGCCTCGAACTCGTGAAAAGCGGCGAGGTAGAAATTCGGCAGGGATCGGCATTTGGACCGCTTTATGTGCGGTCGCGTTCCGGAAAGGAAGGTTAGTTATGGACGGATCAATCCATAGCGGAGATATTATCGCGGAAGAACCTGCACAGTTTGGTGAAATGACACCGGAACTTCGAATTCTGGAAGCAATGCTTTTTGCGGCGACCGAACCGGTCACCGAGAAAAGTCTTGAGGATCGTCTGCCGGAAGGTAGCGATATAGCCGCCTTGTTGAGCGAACTCGCCACTCAATATAAGGGCAGGGGGATAAACCTCGTCCGGGTGGCGGGCCGGTGGGCCTTGCGCACCGCCCCGGATTTGGCGGGTAAGTTGGAGATCGAAGTCCCGGTATCGCGGAAGCTAAGCCGTGCCTCGGTCGAAACTCTGGCGATCATCGCCTATCATCAGCCCATCACCCGCGCGGAGATCGAGGAAATTCGCGGTGTCGCCTTGAGCAAGGGAACACTCGACATTCTGTTGGAAATCGGCTGGATCAAGCCGGTGGGGCGGCGTCGGACACCGGGACGGCCGGTGACCTGGGGGACCAGCGCGGAATTTCTTAACCATTTCAATCTGGACAAGGTCGGTGATCTGCCCGGTGTGGATGAACTGAAAGCAGCCGGTCTGTGGGATAAACGACCCGCCCGGACGATTTTTGGCGAAGTCGCGGCGCATCAGGGAGAAGACCAGCTGCCGCTTGAGGCGGCGGAGGAAGAGACAGCCGAGCCGCTTGATCCGCAGGATTAGTCAACCATGGCCGAACAGGACCTTCTTCATGACCACTCCACGGATGCCATCCGGGAGCGTCTGGAAGAAGGTACCACCCCAAGTTATCTCCGTGATTGGATATATGGCGGCATAGACGGCGGCATAACGACATTTGCCATCGTCTCTGGCGTTATCGGCGCAAATTTTTCAACCAGCGTGATCTTGGTTCTCGGCGCGGCAAATATTCTCGCTGACGGTTTTTCCATGGCGGCGAGCAATTACACCGGAACCAAAGCGGAGAACGATGAATTTGAGCGTATCCGCGCGCATGAAGAAAGACAGCTTGACCGCGACCCTGAAGGCGAGCGGAGGGAAATCCAGGAGATTTTCCGCAAAAAGGGGTTCGAGGGAAAGGATCTTGAGCGGGCGACGGCGATAATTACCGCTGACCGGAAGCTCTGGGTGGAAACCATGATGGTGGAAGAGTACGGCCTTCCGACCGTGGAAAGGTCTCCCTTCAAAGCCGCACTTGGTACATTTTTCGCATTCCTGATTTGCGGGCTCGTGCCGCTATTGCCTTTCCTGGTGAGTCCTTCGATCCTCGACAGGGTTTCGGCTTCGGTTCTGTGTGTCGTGTTGACCGCCGCGACTTTTTTCGCGATCGGTTCAGCGAAATCGAAATGGTCGCTTGCCAGCTGGTGGCGTTCCGGCATGGAAACCCTGGCTATCGGGATTGGGGCCGCAATAATCGCCTTTGTGATCGGATATCTGCTGCGCGACCTCGTCGCTTGATAAAAACGCCGGTTTTCCTCTAATTGCCGCAAATATTGTTTTACCGGTTTGAAGTGCGTCGTTGCGCTTTATATTTGCATGGGCGCGTGGCCGGTAATATGACTTATAAATCGGTCGCGCAGTTCGGTCGCTCACCGAACGCCGGTTATTTTATGCACTTCTTGGGGTCTCCCGCGATGGAGAGTTCCCGAAGCTACACAGGAGTTGGTTTTTTATG
>Ga0181579_10004509_pt1 | contig 10852 bp, 10 predicted proteins | sample 071ome_24_FD_132996 | JGI IMG/M metagenome (GOLD analysis project Ga0181579, IMG submission 132996) | Coastal salt marsh microbial communities from the Groves Creek Marsh, Skidaway Island, Georgia - 071402CT metaG (megahit assembly) | ecosystem: Environmental > Aquatic > Marine > Intertidal... | reverse complement strand
CCACCGGGTGTGATCGCCGTTTCTTTAGAATAACTTCAATTTTTCTGACTTAGGGGTTGTGACTAAAGTTAGGGAGGGCTAAATAAAGGTGATGGAGCGAGAAGTGACTTCGGGCTCGGCTGACCGAACCGACCAATCAACTGGATACAGCGCAAACGGGATGAGTCTTGCCCTGATCCTGGCGCCCGCGCTGCTGGCCGCAGGGCTGATGCTGAATGCCGAGGGCGAACTTCTCGACATTATATTCTCCGCGATTGCCGACGCCTACCTTCAGGTCAGCACATTCGTTGCCGCGACCTTTCTGATCATCTACGGGCTGGAACGCGCCCTGAAGATCGATGCAACAGCGATGCTGAAGCGCGACACCATCTGGCAGGTGCCGGTGGCGGCCGGGCTTGGCGCCCTGCCGGGATGTGGCGGCGCGATCATCGTTGTCACGCAATATGTCACCGGGAGGCTGTCTTTTGGCGGTGTTGTCGCGGCGCTGACTGCGACCATGGGTGATGCGGCGTTCCTGCTGATCGCGCGCGAGCCGATCACCGGCCTGTCAATGATCGTGCTTGGATTCTCGGTCGGCACACTCAGCGGTTGGATTATCAATGCCATACATGGCTGTGACTTCCTGCGCGGCAGCCAGACCACGCCGGACGCAAAGGTCGAGGCCGAGCATGATGACGCATCGACCTGGCTTCTCGACCGGCTGTGGATGCTGATCCTGATCCCCGGCATGGTGCTGGCGGCGCTTGTCGCCTTTCAGGTTGATGTCGACGCCCTGTTCGCCACCGAATCCCTGGAACGGCCGGCGACGCTCCTTGGCGTTGTCGGCGGCACGCTGGCGATGAGCATGCGTCTGGCACCGCGGTTCGGGATCAAGGGCGATGCCGCCTTTTCCGCCAGCGCCGGGCTGGTCCGCCGGACCATTTCCGATACAAATTTTGTCACCGTATGGGTGATTTTCGCCTATCTGGTGTTTGAACTGTCGGTCTATTTCCTCGGGCTCGACCTGAAGACGGTATTCGACGGCTGGGCGCTGTTGACGCCGATGATCGCCATTCTTCTCGGGTTCCTTCCGGGCTGTGGCCCACAGGTACTGGTCACAACCATGTATCTGTCAGGCATCATCCCGCTGTCGGCACAGATCGGCAACGCCCTCAGCAATGATGGCGACGCGCTGTTCCCGGCCATCGCCATCGCCCCGAAGGTGGCGATTGTCGCCACCCTCTATTCCGCCGTGCCAGCCGTCATCCTGGCCTATGGCTGGCTGTTCTGGATGGAATAAATCCTCGCCACCCGCCCTATTTTTCACGGAACGCCGTTGCCAGTGATTTCTGGATCGGGGTCATGATGTAATTCATGATCGTGCGCTTGCCACCAAGGATATCGACCTGCAGTGGCATGCCGGCGGTGATGACCGGGGTTTCCGGTGATTTCGTGAACGCCACCTCGGGAATGGCGATGATGGTCTCATAGAAGGGCATGGCGTTTTCCGGCTGCGTGGTGTTGCCCGCCACCTGACGCACAATGCCCATGATCACGCCATAGCGTGACGGGTCATAGGCCGCCAGCGAGATGCGGGCCACCTGCCCCGGCTGAACATCCTTGACATTCTGCGGCAGCCCCTGGGCTCGCACCAGATAGCGGGCCTCGGCCGGCACGATCTCGGCAAGCATAGTGCCTGCCTGGACGACGGCGCCAACCGTTTTCACATGCACCGCCGACACGGTGCCGCGCAGCGGCGCGCGGACATCAGCATGGCGCACCTTGCCACGAAGCGCATCCTGGCGTGCCAGCAGCTGCGCCGCCTTGGTCTGTTCCTCGACAAGCGCCTCGGCGGCGCCAGCCCGGAAATTGGCCATGGCGGACTCGATCTCGCGCCGCTTGCTGACCAAATCGGCCCGCCTTGCATCGGCGGCAAGCCGTGCCAGTTCGGCGGCACCTGTTTCCTGGTGATGACGCGCCCGCGCCGACAGCAGCGCGGCGCGTGGCTCATGCCCGGCCTCGACACGCGCCCGCACCGAGGCAACCTCGGTCTGCACCGCCTTGAAATTATCCTGTCTGACGGCAATCACCTCGGCGGTGCGGCGCAGCAGCAGCGCCAGACGCAGTATTTCATGGCTGCGCTCGCGCATCACGCCGAGGGCGTCGATCCGCGCCGCCTGCAGCGCCAGCGTGCGCGCCTCGGTACGGTTGCTGCGCTGCCCCCAATCGATGAAGGTGTGGCGGACCGAAACCTTGCCGTCATAGATGTTGTTCTTCTCATCATGATCAAACTCACGGGTATGCGCGCCCGTTTCCTCGATCTCATCGTAGCCGCGCGGTTTGACAAGACGGGGCCGACCATTTTCAGTTACACGCGTCAATGACGGTATTTCCTTGATCTTGCTCTTGATCTGACGGGTGCCGCTGATGCTGGCATTCACTTTCGGGCGTCCGGCGGCACGCGCCAGCCCAAGCCGGTGCGTCAGCTGACAGGCCCGCGCCGTCGCCTCGGCAACCTTCGGGTCGAGAAGCACCGCCTGGCGGAGGCGCGGTGACAGCGGCGCCACGTCACGATTCAGGACAACAAAGTCGGGCTTGTCCGGCTCGACGGGCGGGGCGGCGTGGACAGCCCCTGTCAGCATCAACAGAGCGATCGCCGTCAAAGCGGCGACAACCCGCCGCAAAATGCCGACCGAAATCATGCCGACCGAAATCATGCGGGCCGAAATCATGCCCGCCATCATGCCGGCGCCCCTGCCATCACCCGGCGGTTCGGGGCGCGGCGGTCCCGACGGGGGGACACGCAAGGCGCCCGGAGCAGGGACCTCCGCACCAAAGTGCCATTTTCCACAGACTCCAGGGACAAGAGGAAGACGGTCAAGGAGGAGACGGTCACGGACGCGCGATGGTCGCGCAAATCCCGTTCGAGAACATGCAGTCATCTATGAAAACTCGCAAAAGGTTACCGGTCAGGTCACTTCCGCGAGGATAGGCCACGCCTACCTAATTTTTCGTAAAGATGGCATGTAGAAACAGCGAGTTTCGCGTCCGGGCCATCGCATTTGCGTGAGGATAATTCTTTAAGTGTTAATTACTCAAAACTAATTAAAAGTTCCGCGTCATGGTGACGGAGTCGGCTTGATCACCGCCGCCATTGTCATCCTTGGCGATAGCTCTGATAGCCGTCTCGATGGCGTCAAAGGCCGGCAGCAGCGTCGCGCCCGCATCGGCAGGCAGCATGGCCATGATCCGCGATTCGAATGTCATCGCGAGACCTGACAGGTCGGCGGCGAGATCCCGTCCGGCCTGCGTCAGGGCGAGCCTGACAAGCCGCCGGTCGGTTTCATTGACAAGCTTCGAGACAAGCCCCCGCGCCTCGAGCCGCTGCACGGCGCGGGTCACGCGGGCGCGGTCCATATCGACGCGGGTGCATATATCGCGTACCGAAATCTCACTTTCCTGCGTCAGATGGACGAGGACCCGCCATTCCGGCACGCTGATCCGGTAGCGTGTCTCATATTGTGCGGCCAGCCCGCGGCTGAGCGCTGTCGCTAGCCGCGCCGCCCGGTAAGGCAGGAACCCGTCAAGCTGCAGAGTGTCGACCGATCCATCCATCCCGATCCATCTTTCCTATGTTGGGCCGTCGTCGCGGCTTTTTTTAGCGCCGCACAAATTCACAAATCTGCCGCGACCTCAAAAGAGCCGATATCCAGTGACCCGATATCGATTGACAATCATTTCATTTGAAATGATTGTGGAAAGGCCGTCAAGATGGAGGCTGACATGACGCTGGCGATGATGCCGGGATTCGGCAATGACTTCGAGACAGAGGCGCTGGAAGGCGCGCTGCCGCAGGGCCGCAATTCGCCGCAGAAATGCGCCTATGGCCTGTATGCCGAACAGCTGAGCGGCTCGCCCTTCACCGCGCCGCGGGCCACCAATGAGCGGTCGTGGCTGTACCGGATCCGGCCATCGGTGCGTCATACAGGACGGTTTGCGCGAATCGAGGTGCCGCTGTGGAAAACCGCGCCTGATGGCGATCCGGATGACCTGCCGCTTGGCCAGTATCGCTGGAACCCGTTGCCGGTTCCGTCCGGGGCTGTCGATTTCATCGACGGCGTCCGCACGATGACAAGCGCCGGCGACGCCCGCCAGCATGTTGGCATGACGGCCGGCATCTACACTGTCACCGCCGGCATGGCCGACCGTGTACTGATCAATGCCGATGCCGAGATGCTGATTGTCCCGCAGCAGGGCGCAATCGAGATTTTCACCGAAATGGGCAGGATGCGGATCGGCCCGGGCCAAATCGCCATCATCCCGCGCGGCATGTTGGCTAAATACAACCCGATCGACGGCACGGCACGTGGCTATCTGTGCGAGAATTACGGGGCCAAATTCACCCTCCCCGACCGCGGCCCAATTGGCGCCAACTGTCTTGCCAACCCGCGTGACTTCAAGACGCCGGTGGCGACCTTCGAGGACAGCGAGACACCGCATCAGCTGGTGATCAAATGGTGTGGCGGCTTCCATGTGACCGAGCTTGGCCACTCGCCGCTCGACGTTGTCGCCTGGCACGGCAACTACGTTCCCTGCTGCTATGACCTGTCCACCTTCTCGCCGGTTGGCGCGATAGCCTTCGATCACCCCGACCCGTCGATCTTCACGGTGCTGACCGCGCCGTCAGAGACAGCCGGCACCGCGAATATCGATTTCGTGATCTTTCCCCCGCGCTGGATGGTGGCCGAGAACACCTTCCGCCCACCCTGGTATCATCGCAACATCATGTCCGAATTCATGGGACTGATCACCGGCCAGTACGACGCCAAGGAAGAAGGGTTTGTCCCCGGCGGGGCCAGCCTTCACAATATGATGCTGCCGCATGGCCCCGACCTCGACGCCTTTGAGAAGGCCTCGAACGCCGATCTGAAACCGGTCAAGCTGACCGACACGATGGCCTTCATGTTCGAGACCCGTTTCCCGCAGAAGGTCAGCCGTTTCGCCGCGACGACGGACCGGCTTCAGGATGATTACATCGATTGCTGGGGTGGGCTGAAAAAGCATTTTGACGGCACCCCGTAGGGCACCAGCCTGCCGACGCCACAGGAAAGGAAAACCGGATGAAACTCGCCACCCTTGATGACGGCACCCGTGACGGACAGCTTGTTGTCGTGACCCGCGATCTGACGCGCTGCGCGCCGGCCGGCGATATCGCACCGACGCTGCAGGCGGCGCTTGACGAGTGGGAGATGATCGCCCCGCGCCTGGCGATTCTGGCGGCGGCGCTTGAGGCAGGCGATGTCGGGGGGGCGTCTTTCGATCAGACGGCGACAAATTCGCCGCTGCCACGCGCCTATCAGTGGGCGGATGGATCGGCCTATGTCAATCACGTCGCCCTTGTCAGGCAGGCCCGCGGCGCCGAAATGCCGGACAGTTTCTGGACCGACCCGCTGATGTATCAGGGCGGCTCGGATGATTTTTTGCCGCCCCGCGCGCCAATCCCGATCCCCGACGAATCCTGGGGAATCGACATGGAGGCCGAGGTGGCGGTGATCACCGATGATGTGCCGATGGGCGTGTCCGAGGCGGACGCGGCAGCCCATATCAAACTGGTGATGCTGGTCAATGACGTGTCGCTACGAAACCTGATCCCGGCCGAGCTTGGCAAGGGATTCGGCTTTTTCCAGTCAAAGCCGTCGACCGCCTTCTCGCCGGTGGCGGTGACGCCTGACGAGCTTGGCGATGCCTGGCAGGACTGCGTGCTGCACCGGACCATGGAGGTCGATCTGAACGAGGCTCCGCTTGGCCGCGCCGATGCCGGCACCGACGCCACCTTCAGTCTTGCACGGCTGGTCTCGCACGCGGCGAAATCGCGCAATCTGCGGGCCGGCGCCATTGTCGGATCGGGCACCGTGTCGAATCGTGACGCCGATGGTGGACCGGGCCGCCCTGTGGCGGATGGTGGCAGGGGCTATTCCTGCCTTGCCGAAATCCGTATGGTGGAGTCGATCCGCGATGGCAAGCCGGCAACCCCGTTCATGAAATTCGGCGACCGCGTGGGAATCGAAATGCATGATGATGACGGCGCCAGCATTTTCGGCCGCATCGACCAAGTGGTGGAAGAATATCATGGCTAAGAGCTTTGCCTCGCAGGGAGACCTGAGCGAAAAGACGATCAGCTTTACCGAGATCGGGCGTGATCTATGGGCCTTTACCGCCGAGGGCGACCCGAATACCGGGGTCATCATCGGCGATGACAGCGTGATGATCATCGACGCCCAGGCAACGCCGCGTCTGGCGAGCAAGGTCGTGGAAAAAATCCGCTCGGTCACTGACAAACCGATCAAGCATGTCGTGCTCTCGCACTATCATGCGGTGCGCGTTCTTGGCGCCTCGGCCTATGGCGCATCGGAAATCATCGCCTCGCAGACCTGCCAGTCGATGATTCATGAGCGCGGGCAGGAAGACTGGGACAGCGAGTTCGCGCGCTTTCCGCGCCTGTTTGAAGGTCATGAAAGCATTCCCGGCCTGACCTGGCCGACGATCACCTTCACCGACCGGATGACGGTCAATCTCGGCCGCCGCCGGGTCGAGCTGATGTTCCTTGGCCGGGCGCATACCGCCGGCGACATTGTCGCCTTTGTGCCCGACGAGCAGGTGATGTTCACCGGCGATATCGTCGAATATCACTCGGCCTGCTATTGCGGTGACGGACATTTCAACGACTGGGGCGGCACGCTTGACAGGATCGCCGCCTTCCGGCCCGCCGCCATCGCGCCGGGGCGCGGTGATGCGCTTGTCGGCGACGAGATGGTGACGACGGCAATCGAGAACACCCGTGATTTCGTCGCCAGCACCTATCGGCCGGCGGCGATGGTCGCGGCGCGCGGCGGCACGCTGAAGGATGCCTGGGACGCGGTGCGCGAGGAATGCGATCCGAAATTCGCCGACTACGCCATCTATGAGCATTGCCTTCCCTTCAATGTCGCACGCGCCTTTGACGAGGCGAAGGGGATCGACACGCCGCGGATCTGGACGGCCGAGCGCGACATGGAAATGTGGAACGCGCTGCAGAACGGCTAGCGACGGAAAGGATCGTGTGAGCATGGCAAGATACCAGTTTGAGCCTTTCGACTACGTGACCCCGCCCGAACTGTCGGGCGCGGCCAGCGCCTCGGCGCCGGTGATCATCGTCGGCGCCGGTCCGATTGGCCTGGCGGCGGCGATCGACCTTGCAACGCATGGCGTCGCCAGCATCGTCGTCGATGACAACAATGTCGTGTCGGTCGGCAGCCGGGCGATCTGCTGGGCCAAGCGGAGCCTCGAGATCTTCGACCGGTTGGGTGTCGGTGAGAGGATGCTGGAAAAAGGCATCACCTGGAAACTCGGCCGGGTCTATCGCGGCGACCGCGAGGTCTATAATTTCGATCTTCTTCCCGAGGACGGGCACAAATTCCCGGCCTTCATCAATCTCCAGCAATATTATGTCGAACAGTTTCTGGTCGAGCGTTGCGCCGACTTCCCTGATCTGATCGATCTGCGGTTCAAGAACCGGGTGCTGTCAGTCGGACAGGATGAAACCGGCGTCACCGCCGAGATCGACACGCCGGACGGTGCCTATACGCTGCGCGGCGAATATCTTCTTGCCTGCGACGGCGCCAACAGCCGGATCCGGCGGCAATTCGGGCTGGATTTCGAGGGCCGGCATTTCGAGGAACGCTTCCTCATCGCCGATGTCGAGATGGAGGCGGATTTCCCGTCCGAGCGCTGGTTCTGGTTCGCGCCGACCTTCCACCCCGGCCAGTCGGCGCTGCTTCACAAACAGCCTGACAATATCTACCGCATCGATCTTCAACTGGGACCCGATGCCGACCCGGAAGAAGAGAAAAAGCCGGAAAACGTCATCCCGCGTATCGAGAAAATCGTCGGCGGACGGCCCTTCAAGCTGGACTGGGTGTCGGTCTACTCCTTCAATTGCCGCCGCATCGACCGCTTTGTCCATGACCGGGTGATCTTTGTCGGTGATTCCGCTCATGTCGTGTCGCCCTTCGGCGCGCGGGGCGGCAATGGCGGCATGCATGATGTCGATAATCTGTGCTGGAAGCTGGCCGGGGTCGTGACCGGCGACGACGCGCCCGAATTGCTGGAAAGCTACAATAACGAACGCGTCCACGGGGCTGACGAGAATATCCGGAATTCCAGCTGGACTTCGCGTTTCATGTCGCCGGAACCCGGGATCGAGATGGCGTTCCGCAATGCCGCGCTGAGCCTTGCCGTCGATACGGCCTTCGCGCGGCGGGTTGTCAATGCCGGCCGGCTGTCGGTTCCCTGCCAGCTGACGGACAGCCCGCTGAACGGCGATGATGCCGGCGGGCTGGAGGTGCCGCAGAAGGTCGGGATGGTCGCCCTCGACGCGCCGCTCAGCGATCGTGACGGCAGGCCGACCTGGCTGATGAACCAGCTTGGTGGGCGCTTTGTCTGTCTTGTCACCGGCGATGCCGAGGCCCCGGCAGACCTTCCGGGCGGCGTCGAACTTGTCCGTATTGGCCGTGGCGGATTTGGTGATGCCGAAGGCCACGTTCAGGAACGCTATGGCGATGCTGTCTATCTGGTCCGGCCGGACCAGCATGTCGCGGCACGCTGGGTGGCGCCGGGTGTGGATGATATCCGCGCCGCCCTCACCCGCTGCGCCGCCACCATCGCCGCGTGAGGGAGGCGGGTATGGCGCTGAACACCGAATTCAATCTTGGCACGGAAAGCGACGCCCTGTTCAATGAGCTGTTGCAGGCGCATGAGGGCCTTAGCCGCGAACAATCCGAACAGCTGAATGCCGGTCTGATCCTGATCCTGATGAACCATATCGGCGAGGCCGGGATCATTCGTGAGGCTGTGGCACGGGCCCGCGCCGCGCTCGATGCCTGACCCCGCCACGCGCCGTGACGGGACCGGCAGCAAAGACAAAGGCAAAGGCAAAGGCCATGACCGAAACCGTTCTCTATGATTACTGGCGATCCTCGGCCAGCTTTCGCGTGCGGATTGCCTTGCATCTGAAGGGCATCCCCTTCACCTCGGTCACGGTCAATCTGCTGGATGGCAGCCAGCGCAGCGAGCCGCATCTGGCACGCAACCCGCAGGGTCTCGTGCCGGCTCTGACGATTGACGGGTTGATGATGACGCAGTCGCTGGCGATCCTCGAATATCTGGATTCGCACACGCCAAGGCCGCCGCTGATGCCGGATGACCCGGCCGAGGCGGCGCGATTGCGGGCCATCGCCCATGCCATCGCCATGGAGATTCACCCGATCTGCAACCCGAGCGTTGTCGCGCATCATGCTGCCGCCTTCGACGGTGATGCCGATGACAGGGCCGCCTGGATGCGGCATTTCATCGACAAGGGGCTGCGCGCTGTCGAAACCCTTGCCGACCACTCCCCTGGGGGCGACTTTTTGCATGGCGATGCGCCGGGTCTTGCCGATTGTGTCCTCGTCCCGCAGCTCTACAACGCCCGCCGCTGGGGTGTCGATCTTGCCGCCATGCCGCGCCTTGTCGCCATCGACGCCGCCTGCATGGATCTGCCGGCCTTCCGCGCCGCAGCGCCGGACACGGTGAAGCCGGCGGACGGATGACCCACCGGATATGACAACAGACGATGTTTCACGTCATTCTTTTCAACCCGCAGATCCCGCCCAATACGGGCAATATCATCAGGCTGTGCGCGAATACCGGGGCAAGTCTGCATCTTGTCCATCCGCTCGGCTTCGCGCTCGACGCCAAATCCTGCCGTCGGGCCGGGCTCGACTATCATGACCTTGCCAGCATCAGACAGCATGACAGCCTTGATGCCTGCCTTGCGGGTCTGCAACCGCAGCGGCTTTTCGCGGTGACGAAATTCGCCGCGCAGCGTTATGACAGACCGCATTACGCCAGCGGCGATGCCTTCCTGTTCGGTGCCGAGACAACCGGCCTGCCGGCCAACATTCACGCCAGCCTTGCCGATGAGGCGAAAATCGGCCTTCCGATGAGTGGTGGCAACCGCAGCCTCAATCTGGCCAATGCGGTGTCCGTGGTGATCTACGAGGCGTGGCGCCAATGCGGCTTTGGCGGTATGGTGGACCCGATGAGCGGCAACGAGTTTTCCTGACGCATGACACCTTCCGATTTACCCATTGGCGGCCCCGCCGACCTTCACCAGATCGACACCCTGCCGCCGGCCGACGGCGAGATCGTCCGGCTTGCCGAGGATCTGGTCTGGTACCGGTTCCGGATGCCGTTCCGGCTCAACCACATCAATTTGTTCGCGCTGGAGACCGAGGCCGGGTGGGTGCTGGTCGATTGCGGGATCAATACCGATGACACCGCCGGCCAGTGGGACACGATCCTGCCGCAACTGACAGCGCAGCGGCCGATTGCCGGCATTCTGGTCACACATCACCATGGCGACCATATCGGCCATGCCGGCCCGCTGGTGGCGCGCACCGGCGCGCCCATCCTGATGGGGCAGGCCGAACATGACATGGCGCGCGCAGCGCTGACGATGAGTGATGCCGAATATGGCGCCATGACCGCCGATGCCTATGCCAATTATGGCCTGAGAACGGAGGTCGTCGAGCGCAACCGCGGAATCGGCAATTACTATCGCCAGCTTGTGGCGCCGCTTCCCGAGGTCACGATCATCGATCCGTCATGGCGTCTTCTCACCATCGCCGGCGAATGGACGCCCCGCTTTGACGCCGGTCATTCGCCGGGACATGTCGGGCTGGTCGACAGTGAGCGCAGGCTCTATCTTGCCATCGACTTCCTGCTTGGCCGTATTTCGCCAAACATCTCGGTCAGCCTGCGCGCACCGGACGGCGATGTGCTGGCCGATTATTAT
>Ga0181579_10004504_pt1 | contig 10860 bp, 9 predicted proteins | sample 071ome_24_FD_132996 | JGI IMG/M metagenome (GOLD analysis project Ga0181579, IMG submission 132996) | Coastal salt marsh microbial communities from the Groves Creek Marsh, Skidaway Island, Georgia - 071402CT metaG (megahit assembly) | ecosystem: Environmental > Aquatic > Marine > Intertidal zone... | reverse complement strand
GGTCCACTCTCTTCCAAGGGTTATGTCGGTGCTACCGTTTTTAAGGAGGGTGGAAAAATTGAGGATTCATGGGGAGAAAACTGGCACAAGATGATTGAGGATCGCTTTGGCAAGACTGCGCTATGGGCCATCGTTGGGGAGGATCTTCCAGAGGAATCCAACCGGGTTCTAATCGACAACGACCTGGTGGATAGCGACGGCATTCCAGCCCCCAAGGTAGTCTACAAAACGTCTGAGAATTCGCGACGTATGCTGGCGTTCCACGCTGAACGTGCTAAAGAGTCAATGGAGGCGTCTGGAGCAAAGTCTACGTCGGTCATGCCGCAAATGCGCGACAGTGGTTGGCATCTGCTGGGTACCACGCGACTTGGGATTGATCCAAAAAAATCGGTTCTCGACGAATTTGGGCGTACCCATGATGTGCCCAACCTTTATGTTTGGGATCTTAGTGCTTTTCCGACAGGAGCGGGCGCCAACCCAACGGCAACACTAATGGCTGTGGCGCACCGTCAATCAACTCAATTCATTAACACAACACGCAACGCGGAGGCTGCATAATGAACTTATATAGTAAAGAAGATCGTGCCAATTTTGCCCGTCTCGCGGATTATCTGATCCCGGCATACAACGGAAAACCGGCCGCCAGCGCGGTGGGTGTGCATCTTGAAATGCTCGATGAAGTTTTTCGGATCAGGCCGGACTTAGACGAAGGTTTCCGCAGGGCTTTGGATTTCTGCTCAGGTAAGGACTTGTCAGACGGTCTGAATGCGCTGGCAAAAGAAGATGATGCTGCATTTAATGCGCTGACGACCGTCGCGACTGGCGGATACATGATGACAGATGAAGCGCGTGCAGCCGTCGGTTACAATGGGCAAGAGGCTGTGCCCTATGACGTCGATGAGGTCGAAGAGTACGTTACCAATGGAATGTTAGATCGAGTGATTGCTCGTGGGCCAATCTTCCGTGACACACGGCATCTCAAGTAAAGGGTCTGCAATCTATGCATATAGTTACAATTCTAAGGCTCAACCCGGTTCTTACTGATGAGCTTGAGCTGGCGGACGATGGCATGGACATTGACCGTGAATGGATCGGTGTTGAACTTAATCCACTGGACGATCAAGCATTGGAGCAGGCAGTCCTTTTAAAAGAACAGACAGGTGCGAAAGTTACCGCGCTAGCATGCGAGGCGGAGGGCGGTGAAAAGCTTCTCAAAACTGCTTTGGCAAGGGGAGCGGATGATGTTCTTCTTATTCGGCTCGAGCAGGACGAAGACGCTCCTTCACCGTCCTCTCGTGCCCGGATGCCATTGCTTGTAGATGCAATTAATAACCTGTCAGCTGATCTGGTTTTAACGGGAGTATTGTCCACAGATGATCTTTACGGAGAACTTGCTCCGCAGCTTGCAGCTTCACTAGGTTGGCCGCAAGCCTCAGCCATTTCTGATGTAACACTTGACGGAAAGGTAATTACGGTTCGCCAAGAATACGCTGGTGGCATGGCAGCCTATCTTGAGATGGATTTACCTGCAGTTATCGGTCTCCAAACTGCTACAAAGCCGCCTAGATATGTGGCTGGTAGTAAGTTGCGTGATTTCTTGACCCTTCAGGTTCCGGATCAGCATCCCACAGTAAATTTTGCCAGTGACCTATCTAGGGAGACGCGGCTTGAACTTCCAGACACGAGCGTTGGGGCAGAAATGATCGAAGGGTCTGCTGATGTAATAGCTGAAAGAATCCATAAAATTCTGAGCGAAAAAGGATTGGTATGATGCGTGCACTCATTTTTGTAGAACACTTAGATGGCACCGTATCTGATGCGGTCAATGAAATGGCGGCCTTGGCTGCGGGAGCGGGTTTAATTTGTCAGGGTATCATCTGTGCCGGTGACGCAAATGCAATCAATGCATTAGCGGGACAACTGAACGGGTTCGAAACGGTGGTGGCGATCACCGATGCGTCCTTAACCAACTACAACCCAGCATCCACACTAATCGCGCTTGAATCCGTTGTCTCTTCCCTCGCGCCAGACATCGTAATGACAAGTTACAGTACCGCAGGTGTTGATTTGGCTGCTGCACTGGCCGTCAAAACCGGGCGCGAAATGGTCGGGTATGTTTCTGAGCTATCAGTCAAGGGTGACGAAATCGAAGTAGCATCGCAAATTTACGGTGGAAAGTTGATCGCTCGCACGAAGCTTTCCGGTCACTCCGTACTCGCTATCATGCCTGGAGCGGCTAAGCCTGATGCGGTGGCACAAATGAGCACTGCACCAGAAGTAAGGATGATGCAGGTCGACTTATCTGCGAATCGTATCCGGGTCAAAGAAGTAATTGCTCCAGATACGACTGGTCTTGACCTGAGTAAATCTGAGAAAATTTTCTGTGTCGGCCGCGCTCTGGGTGGGATTGAGAAGTTGGAAATAGCGGCGTCTCTTGCAGCTAGCCTTGGCGCTGATTTGGCTGGGTCGCGCCCCGTAATCGACGCGGGATGGATGCCAAAAGCACACCAGGTTGGTAAATCAGGAACTAAAGTAAAGCCGAAGCTTTATTTGATGGCTGGAGTGTCGGGTGCTCCAGAGCATTTGGAAGGAATGGCAGATAGCGAGTTGATCATTGCTTTGAATTCCGATGAACAGGCCCCAATCTTCAACAAAGCTCACTTTGGTGCTCTTTGCGATATGTTTGAGGTTTTGCCTGCACTAACCAAACGCCTCCAAGGCGAAACTTGAAGTTATGGGTGGGGTAGGAACACATGTTTTGTGGGGCGTCACGGTTCTAGCTTTGGCTCTATCTGGATGGCGCTTCTGGGTGCGTTTTAGGCCATTGCTAGGTGCGCGACCCGCTCAGCGAACGGATCGTGTTGGCCTGCGCCTGTCTGGAATGTTCGGCGATATAGGAACGCACCGCCGACTACTGAGATTTACCTATTCAGGTGTATTGCACGCATTGATTTTTTCCAGTTTTCTCGTGCTGTTCACTGCCATTATCCAAGCTTTTGGCACTGGCTTGTTCCCGGGATTCTCGTTGAATGCGTTTGGCGGTCAAACATGGATACCACTTCTGCAGGATCTCTTCTCAGTGCTTATCCTTACCGGTCTCGGAATGGCAGCTTTCCAACGTTATGTGATCAAGCCTGAGCGCTTCAAAGGTTCTAAATCTAAGGATGCGTCAAATATTTATATTCTTGCAACTGCTATCGTTGTAACGATGCTGCTTGAAGCTTCTGCCCACATGGCGATCACCGGTGAGACAAATTCTTGGCGACCAATCTCGAGCCTTGCCTTCTACATATTTATGGCCTTTGGCATTTACGGCGAGCTAGCGTATTACGTCGAAAAGCTTTTTTACTGGGTGCATATTTTCGCCATTCTCGGGTTCCTAGTTTATATTCCAGGATCCAAGCACAGGCACATGTTTACTGCTGGACCTAACATTTTCTTCAGACCGTTGACCCCAAAGGGACAACTTGAAGCGCCTCCAAAAAATAGTGCATCAAATAGTATAAATGCAGGTGCGATTACGGCCTATCAGGATTTCACTTGGAAAGATTTGCTTGATACACTTTCTTGTACCGAATGTGGGAGGTGTCAATCAGTTTGTCCCGCTTATGCTGCTGGAAAGCCGCTAAGCCCCAAGTCACTAATTATGGATTTGCGTGACGGCTTCATGGCAGATCAGGGTCTCATTGATAGTTCCGATCATACTATGCCCATTGTAGGTGGTACAATCTCGCAAGAAACGCTCTGGTCTTGCACGACATGTCGCGCGTGTATGGAAGTCTGCCCAGTGCATATCGAGCATGTCCCAAAGATCGTTAAGCTGCGCAGAACGATGATTGAGCAAGGTGAAGTGGAACCGCTTTTACAAGGCACACTTACAAATTTTCAGTCACAAGGAAATTCTTTCAACAAGCCGGATAAGCAAAGGGCGCGATGGATCAAGGGATTAAGTTTCAAACCCAAGGATGCGCGCAAGGAGGCGGTTGATATTGTATGGTTTGTTGGTGACTTTGCAAGCTTTGATCCAAGAGTGCAGGAACTAACGCGTAAGGTTGCAGAGCTTCTCAATCAGGCTGGTGTGGACTTTGGAATTCTTTACGAAGGCGAGCGCAATTCTGGTAATGACGTACGTCGCGCGGGAGATGAGGGGTTGTTTGAGCTTTTGGCGCAGCACAATATCGATACGCTTGCAAGCTGTCAATTCAATCGGATTATGACAACCGATCCGCATTCTTTAAATGCTTTAAAGTCAGAGTATCCGACATTAGGTGCTTGCTACGAGGTACTTCATTACTCGCAGTTGTTCATTGAATTGATAAACAATGGCAAGTTGAAGATCAATCCGTCTTCCGCAGCGTCAGTGACGTATCATGACCCCTGTTATTTGGGTCGCTACAATGAAGGTTTTGATGCGCCGCGCGATTTGATATCGGTTCTCGGACATACATTGCGTGAGATGCCGCGTAACCGTGAAAATTCTTTCTGCTGTGGTGCTGGTGGCGCGCGTATTTTTATGGAAGACGCGCCAACAGGAGAGCGCCCAAGCGAAAATCGTATCCGAGAGGCCCTCGCGCTTGGAGATATTACCTACTTTGTTGTGTCCTGTCCTAAGGACGTAGTAATGTATTCAGCCGCGATTCAGGCGCTTGGTGTCGAAGACAAGATCGCCGTACGCGATTTGGCCGAATTGATTTCAGACAGTGTTAAGACCGCGTCGGTGGGACCTGAATGATTGCCAATAACTTTATAAAGGATGATGTGATGGCAATGACCACACGCGAAGATGATATACTTTGGGTGCCAAGTGACACCCAGAAGCAGACTAGTAATTTGTGGAAATTCGCTCTAACCCAGGGTATTGACCCCGAAGACTACGACACGCTGCAAAGATGGTCTGTCTCTCAAAAGGGAGCGTTTTGGGGTGCTGTTTGGGACTTCTGTGAGGTAGTGGGAGAAAAGGGCAAGACGACATTTGAGCCATCAGAGGCTGCTTGGATGACTGGGGCGCGGTTTTTCCCAGAAGCGCAGCTGAACCTAACAGAGAATTTTCTGAAAGGTGCAGGTAATGCCATTGCGGTAGTGACGATGAATGAGCTTGGAAGCTTAGTAGAAGTTACTCGAAAAGAACTAATGCAGCGTGTTGCAAAAGTCGCGGATGGATTGCGCAGCGCAGGTGTCTGCAAAGGTGACCGTGTTGCCGGTGTTCAACCTAATAACTTGGATGCACTAGTCGCGCTCATGGCAACGTTGTCTATCGGCGCGGTCTGGACGTCCTGCTCTCCAGACTTCGGGAAGACAGCAATTATTGATCGTATCGGTCAAGTCGCACCAAAAGTTCTTTTTGCATCTCCAAATTATCGCTATGGTGGTAAATTGCATGACATTGGCCAACGAATTGCAGAAGTGTGTTCAGAGATACCCTCGATTACATCTGTCGTTGTCAGTGGTGAAGGTGTGATCCCGGGCGTAGAGACGCTGTCACAAGATGATTTTGGTTCGGTGTGTGATCTTAAATTTACACGTGTGCCATTTGATCACCCCACCTACATTCTCTACACCTCCGGTACAACTGGAGCCCCAAAGGCGATTGTCCATAGGGCTGGTGGTGTCTTGATGCAGCATCTCAAAGAACATGTTCTGCACGGAGACGTAAGGTCGGGAGACAGGGTGATCTGGTACACCAATACTGCTTGGATGATGTATCATTGGCTGGTGTCCGCACTAGCCGCTGATGCTGCGATCGTCCTATATGACGGTGCACCGATCCTAAAAACAGACCAGGGTCTCGATTGCAGTCCACTTTGGAACTTGGTGGAAAAGTCAGGTGTCACCCATTTAGGCGTGAGCCCGAAATATCTTGCAACGCTTGCAGCTGAACATTACCTCCCTGGGGAGCACCACAATATGGAAACGCTACGCGCACTGCTTGTTTGTGGTGCTCCCACTTTGCCGCATCAGTTTGATTGGGTGTACACAGCGATCAAGTCGGATATGCCATTCTCCTCCATTTCTGGCGGGACCGAGATACTAGGTTCGTTTCTCATAGGATCTCCAATTCATCCAGTGCGGCGTGGACAATTGACAGTTCCCGCCCTGGGACACGCGGTCTCCGTGCTTGATCATCGCAACATCCCGGTGATTGGCGAACGTGGTGATTTGGTCTGCACGGAACCTTTTCCATCAATGCCACTTACCTTTTGGGGAGAGGATGGTGATGAACGTTATCACACCACGTACTTCGGTGATCGCAATGAAATTTGGACCCATGGGGATGTGGCAGAGTTGACCGTTACTGGGGGTGGTTTTGTGCATGGTCGGTCAGATAATACTTTAAAGCCCGGTGGGGTCAGGATTGGCATCTCCGAGATTTATGCAGTTTGCGAAACCTATTCCGAATTTGATGATTTTCTAGTGTTTGGAGCAGTGCACGATGGTGATGAAGAAGTGGTCTTGTGCCTCAAGCCCGTCGAAAATACCGAGGTAGGAGCAGATCTACTCAAAGCACTACGGAACGACATTCGCAGTCAAGCTTCTCCTCGACACGTGCCAGCGCGCATCCATTTGGTTTCCGATGTGCCCTACACGATAAATGGTAAAAGAGTTGAGAGTGCTGCCCGCACGACCGTAGCAGGTTTGCCTGTTAAGAACCTTGGGTCTTTGGCAAATCCTCTCTGTCTAGAGGAATACAAAACACTTGATCGGGAGCAGGCGCTATGAGGCATCTTAACCCGCGAGCTGCCTTAGTTGGTGTTGGTGAGCTTAAACCACAACGCCGAACCGAAGGTATCTCAACTATGGAAATGTTGATGAAGGTCTCGGCAGAGGCAATTGAGGACTCTGGTCTTGCGTCTGATGAGATCGATGGTCTACTGGTTGCTCCTCAGGTGGGTGAGACACCACAGCATGTACCTGCTACGGTGGCGGAATATTTTGGGATGCAGCCTTGCATGTCGAATATGGTAGACCTTGGTGGAGCGTCGGGGCCTGGCATGATTTGGCGAGCTGCAGCCGCGATCGCGGCAGGGCAGTGTGAGAGTGTCCTGTGTGTTATAGGCAACCACCGCAACACACCCGCACCGCGTTCACCCAATCGTAACCCAGCAAGAGAGTTTGATACACCCTTCGGTGCCTCTGGTGCTAACACGTCTTATGCTCTTTTGATGCAAGCGCACATGGCTGCCTTTGGATGTATGCCAGAGGACTACGCAGCCATAGCGGCTGGCTCGCGCGAAAACGCTCAGCTTAATCCAATGGCGATTTTCTACGGTAGTCCATCTTCCGTTGAAGAGGTTTTAGCATCGCCGATGGTTGCTTCGCCGTTACACTTGCTTGAAATTGTAATGCCAGTTGCTGGGGCAGACGCAGTAATCGTGACAACGCCAAAACGTGCAGAAACTCTTCGTCATCCACCTGTTTTTCTAAACGGGGCAGGGGAAAAGATTACCCATCGCGCTGTCAGTCAGGCTCCAAATCTCACATCCGGTCCGCTCAAACAAGCTATGGCACGAGCGCTCGCGCAGGCGGGCTTAAACGTTAAAGACATAGATTTTCTTTCGCTTTATGATTGCTACACGATCATGGTTGCTGCGACGATTGAGGATGCCGGCCTTTGTGCGCCCGGGCAGTTCGGAGACTGGCTGAGAGAAAATGGTGGTATGGGACCCGATGCCCGTCAACCGATCAACACTCATGGCGGACAATTAGGGTTCGGCCAGCCCGATCTGGCAGGCGGTATGACACATGTAGTCGAGGCTGTGCGCCAAATTCGAGGTTCGACTCCTAGCCGTCAAATAAAAAACTGCCAATCTGCTTTGGTGACCGGTAATGGGGCAACGATGTCGGAAGCTGTGGCAATTGTTTTGGGGGCTGACCTATGATTGATTATTCATCTCTCCAAGTCCCTGGACCAACGATCACTGATCTTTCGAGACCATTCTGGAATGGAGCGCAGAATAGCCAACTGATGTTACAATTCTGTACTTCTTGTCATCAACACGTGTTTTATCCACGCCCAATCTGTCCGCATTGCTGGCGCGGCAAACTTGATTGGGTTCCAGCCTGCGGAACTGGAATTTTGAAGTCCGTTTCTCAGATCTGGAAACCGGGTCACCCAGGCTGGCTGCCCGCTGCTCCGTACTACGTCGGTCTTGTGCTCTTATCAGAAGGTCCAACAATGTTAAGCCACATTTTGAATGACTCAGATGTGCCTCGTGTTGGCGATTCACTAGCTCTCGCGCCGACAGAAGTTTCTGGGCGAGTGCTGCCATTTTTCAAAACCATTAAATGAGTAAGGAGATCACAATTCATGAATGAGCAAACAAAAGATGGTTGGGCAAATGTGACCAACGGAAAACCCTCGGTTGGACAGTCGTCCGAGCGGAGCCGCGTGACACAGATGTCAGACATCCATGCATTTACCGAAATGACCGGTGATCGTAACCCGGTTCACTATGACGAAGAACTGGCTAAGAAAACACCATTTGGCAAGTTGATTGTTCAGGGGGGAGTCACGACCGGTATCTTGAATGCTTGCGTGGCGGAAGATCTTCCTGGGCCAGGCACCGTTTTCCTAAATACCAATCTATCTTTTAAAAAAGCCGTCGGGGTCGGTGAAAAAATTACAGGCCGCGTCGAGATTACTGAAATGCGTGACGACAAGCCTATTTGTCATTTGAAAGTTGCTATTACTGACAGTGTTGGCGACGTATGCGTTGAAGGCACTGCCATGACTTTCACCATGCCATTGGAAGGTCTCTAACGAATGCTTGATCTGCGGTGGTATGCCCTTGCGGGGACTGGTCTGGCGGTCGTGTTGACCCTTTCCACGTGGTTTTCTGCCACCGCAGTCGCAGATGAGTTAGGAGCTGAACTAGGCCTAAATGTGTCTGAGCTTGTTTGGCTTACGAATGCTGTACAGGCAGGTTTCGTTACCGGAGCTCTTTTTGCAAGCTTCTTCGCACTTGCCGACGTCCTTCCAATGAAGTTTCTGTTGGCACTCGGGGCGCTTGCAGCTGGTTTGGCAAATGCTGCGTTGCTAATGAATCCTGGCCCAATGGGCGCGATAGCAGCGCGGTTTGCCACTGGTGTTTCTCTTGCGCTCGTTTACCCAACTGCTATGAAGTTCATAGGGACCTGGTTTGTGACAGGTCGTGGGCTAGCCATGGGCGCAGTGGTTGGAGCGCTGACTTTAGGGTCCGCTGCGCCGCATCTTTTCCGCGCCCTTGGTGTTGGAATCGAGTGGCGAACGGTGATTGCTATAACAACGCTCGCTTGCGGTCTAGCGGTGATCATTTTTATTTTATTGCGAGAAGGGCCACATCAGTTCAAAACCACGCGGTTCAGAGTTGGGCAAATCAGCCGTGTACTCAGCAACCGCGCGGCTATGCTCGTCAATCTTGGTTACTTTGGTCACATGTGGGAACTCTATGCACTTTGGGGTTGGCTACTAGCCTATGTTACAGCCGCGAAAGTCGGTGGGCTGGATATCACCAACTCATCCTTGCTCACGTTTGCAGCGATAGCTATCGGCACGTTCGGTTGCTTAGCTGGGGGGTGGATGGCGGATCGATTTGGACGTTGTTTGACATCAGCACTTGCCATGGCGATTTCAGGCGCCTGCGCTTTATTGATTGGGTTCTTTTACAATGGTCCGGTAACGGTCTTCGTCTTGGTTGCATTGGTTTGGGGCTTTTCAACAATTGCTGACAGTGCCCAGTTTTCTGCCGCCGTCTCGGAGGTATCCGACCCGTCTTTGGTCGGGGCGAGCCTTGCGTTTCAAATGGGTGTTGGCTTTGCAATCACTTTGTTCGCAATTTGGTTAGTCCAATGGATCGCACTTGTCCTGGGAGATTGGCAATGGGCTTTTTCAGTCCTGGCCGTCGGCCCTATCTTGGGTTGTTGGGCAATGCTCAAGTTAAGGCTATTGCCCGAGGCGGCACAAATTGCCGATGGGAAACGATAATCGAAATCTATGGAGAAAAGATCATGAACAACAAGGGTATGTTTTACATTAACGGGGCATGGATCAACCCAGAAAGTTCCGAAGTTCACACGCTTATAAATCCGGCTGATGAAAGCGCTATTACAGACATACCGATGGGTAACGTAATAGATGTTAATAAAGCGGTTGCAGCCGCAAAAGACGCATTTGAGGATTTTTCGATGACTTCGAAAAATGAAAGGCTTTCGCTACTTCGCAAGCTTCTCGAACTATATAACGGGGCTTATGACGAGATTGCCAACCTCATGGTTCTTGAAATGGGCACGACAAAGGATTTTAGCCATAAGGCTCAAGCCTGGGTAGGTCGCGCTCATCTTGAACATGCGATTGCGGCGCTCGAGAAAGAGGTCTTTGAAGAACTGCGAGGCACCACTTTGATTTCTAAGGAACCTATTGGGGTATGTGCGCTGATTACGCCATGGAATTGGCCAATGAACCAACTTGTGGTGAAAGCAGCTCCCGCATTGGCGGCGGGTTGTACGGTGGTGGCCAAACCTTCGGAATATTCACCATTGTCGTCGATCCGCTTTGCAGAGCTGGTGCATGAGGCTGGATATCCGGCAGGTGTGTATAACCACATTACTGGGTCCGGTGAAATCGCAGGCGAGGCCCTGTCGCGGCACCCCGATGTTGCTATGGTTTCGATTACAGGATCAACGCGTGCGGGCGTGGCAGTAGCCAAGGCGGCAGCGGACACTGTTAAACGGGTCGCGCAGGAGTTAGGCGGTAAGTCCGCAAACCTGGTTATGCGCGATGTTGACATCGAACAGGCAGTTCGTGATGGGGTAGTCGCTTGTTTTGTGAATTGCGGTCAAGCTTGTCGGGCTCCTGCTAGATTGCTGATTCCACATGAGTATATG
>Ga0181579_10004503_pt1 | contig 10860 bp, 9 predicted proteins | sample 071ome_24_FD_132996 | JGI IMG/M metagenome (GOLD analysis project Ga0181579, IMG submission 132996) | Coastal salt marsh microbial communities from the Groves Creek Marsh, Skidaway Island, Georgia - 071402CT metaG (megahit assembly) | ecosystem: Environmental > Aquatic > Marine > Intertidal zone... | reverse complement strand
GTGAAGTGCAGCAAATCCATAAAAATTCGTTTCGGATTGTACTAACGCAAGGGCTCAATCGTCAAATTAGAAGAATGTGTGAATACCTAGGGTATCGCGTTACTAAACTCAAACGAATCCGTATCATGAACATTCCTTTGGATGTCAAAGTAGGAACGTATCGCAACCTCACCTCCAATGAATTAAAAGCCTTAAATAGGCTCGTGGCGTCTTCTAGCAAAACGGCTTATTGAAGTGTCAATCGAACCCGATACCCCTCATTGGACCGAACGTTAAATACGGTCTGGTCTCCAAAGATGAGGTACTGTCCTTTGATGCCTTTTAACACCCCTTGATAAGAGGGTGTTTTGCTCAGATTGAGACTGTTGACTTTCTGTGGATATTGATTTACAGGGAAATGAAGCGCCGTAGGGTGGGTTTCGGACTGCACATAGGGCTTTAGTTCTTCGGGCAGGGCGTTAATTGCTTGTTGACGGGCAGTTGTCCAATCTATTTGATCGTGGTCATTTTGGAGCATTTTACGCCAGTTGGTTTTATCTGAAAAAAGATTTTTTAAAGCCACTTCCCCTACACCCGCCAAATACCGATTAGGAACTTCTAACAACGATAGGGCAAGATGTGCCCCTTGATCGATCCAACGGGTAGGCACTTGTGATTTTCTGGTGATGCCTACCTTTAGATGGCTGCTCATGGCCAAATATACGATGTGTGGTTGTAATTGAATTTTGCGCTCATATGCCAAATCACGGTCTTCGATATCCAAATGGGCTGTGCTTAGTTCGGGTCGCATGATCCACTCCCCAGCCTGGGGAGACTCAAAAAAACAACTTTGGCAGAATCCTTGTCTAAAAATTGGCTTATCAGCCTGGCAACTCAAACATTGGGTACCGATCAACTCTATAGAAAGCGTATGCTCTAGGCACTGATTCATGTCAACAAAATCGGTGTCCAAATCCAAAAAGTACCGAATTGGAGCTTGCATTTCGGTCAACATTTTTTTGAGTGTACCCTCAAACATACTGGGAAAGTTTTATATTTTTAAACATCCAAAGATAACAAATCTAATGCCCATCCCCCTCTTCAATTCAATTGCTTCTTGGTTTTTAAAAAAAAGGATTCACCAAATTGAACTTTTTATAAAATACCCCCATGAGGTCCAACAAGAGTTATTACATCATCTTCTAAGTAATGCGGCTGGCACGGTTGTGGGCAAAAAATATGGGTTTGATAGCATCCGCAATTATCATGACTTTACCCAACAGGTCCCTTTGGTTACCTATGAAGATATTGCAGATGATATCGAACGTTGCCGACAGGGAGAACAAAATATTTTTTGGCCCACTTCAATCAAATGGTTTGCCAAATCCAGTGGCACGACCAACGCGCAAAGCAAATTTATTCCGGTGAGTAGTGAGGCGTTAGAAAATTGTCATTTTAAAGCCGGCAAAGACATGCTGTCGCTCTATTTTAATAATAATGAAAATGCCCAACTACTGTCTGGAAAATGCTTGCGTTTGGGCGGTAGCTCTGAATTATATCAAAACAACACCAGTTATTTTGGCGATCTATCCGCCATCATTATCGACAACCTCCCTTTTTGGGCAGAGCTGAGTAGCACCCCCAGCCAGAAGGTTTCTCTAATGTCCGAATGGGAGCAGAAGATGGCAGCAATCATAAAAGAGTCTTTGGAAGAAAACGTGACCAGTCTAGCAGGGGTGCCCTCATGGATGTTGGTTTTATTAGAAAAGGTGCTCCAACAAGAAGGTAAAACTTCGATATTAGAAATCTGGCCAGAAGCGGAAGTCTATTTTCACGGGGGAGTCAATTTTGATCCCTATCGGGCACAGTTTCAAAAATTGTTTCCAAGCAATAAATTTCAATATTATGAAATCTATAATGCATCAGAAGGGTTCTTTGCAATTCAGGATCAGAACAACTCTCAAGATCTTTTGTTGATGTTAGATTATGGTATTTTTTATGAATTTATTCCTATCAACGCCAGCCAAAACCAAGAGCAACCGATCCCTCTCAATGCTGTGCAACTCCACCAAACCTATGCAGTTGTAATCACCACCAATGCAGGGCTGTGGCGTTATCAACTTGGAGATACTGTTCGATTTACGAGTCTCGATCCCTACCGCATTCGGGTGAGTGGACGGGTAAAACACCACATCAATGTATTTGGTGAAGAGCTTATGATAGAAAACGCTGACAGAGCATTGGCAATGGCTTGCGAAAAATTTGGATTAGAGGTTGTTGACTACACAGCCGGACCGATATTTATGGAAAAAAATAAAAAAGGAGGTCACGAGTGGTTGATTGAATTTAAATCTGCTCCCCAAGATCTTGATACTTTTACGCACTATCTAGACCAACAATTGCAAGAGATCAACTCAGATTATCAAGCCAAAAGATATAAAAACATGACCCTTAACCTTCCAAAAGTACATGCTGCACCCAAAGGGTTATTTTATCAATGGTTGGCCTCTAAGAACAAATTGGGCGGACAACATAAAGTCCCTCGACTGTCCAATTCTCGGGAATTTTTGGAAGTGTTGTTGGCCCTCAACAATTAAGAAACGGCCTTGAGTTTGGGAAGCTCAATTTTACTCAATTGTGCTTCTGCATAGCTTTTGGTAACCTTAAGCTCGGTAGTTTCTGACTTGGGAAGTTCAAACATGGCTTCGTTGAGTATGGCTTCACATAACGAGCGTAAACCGCGGGCACCAAGCTTGTATTCAACCGCCTTGCTTACGATAAAATCTAAAGCCCCTGTGGTCATTGTTAGAGTAATGCCATCCATCTGAAAGAGGGCTTCATATTGTTTGATCAGTGCGTTTTTGGGCTCGGTTAAAATAGCGCGTAACGCCTCACTATCCAAGGGTTTGAGATGGGTCAGCACAGGGAGTCTTCCGATGATTTCGGGGATTAATCCAAATGATTTTACATCTGTGGGTGTAATGTATTGCAGTAGATCATTATCTTTTATCTGAGTACGCTCGGATTCAGCTTTATACCCTATGGCTTGGACGTTGAGTCGTTTGCTAATGTGGGCTTCAACGCCATCAAAAGCACCGCCAGCAATAAAGAGAATATTTGAAGTATCTACTTCAATAAATTTTTGATCGGGATGTTTTCGGCCTCCCTTAGGCGGTACGTTGACAATGGTCCCTTCGAGCAATTTAAGTAATGCTTGTTGCACACCTTCTCCAGACACATCTCGGGTTATGGAGGGGTTGTCGCTTTTGCGAGCAATTTTATCAATTTCATCAATAAAAACGATTCCTCTTTGTGTGCGCTCAACGTCATAATCTGCAGCTTGCAATAAACGGGTAAGAATACTTTCGACGTCTTCGCCGACATATCCAGCTTCGGTAAGTACAGTGGCGTCTACAATGGCCAGAGGCACCTTTAACAGTTTTGAAATGGTCTGTGCCAAAAGTGTTTTGCCAGTACCGGTTTGACCTACTATCAATATGTTGCTTTTTTGAATTTCTACCGCATCTGCTTCGGCAGGGTGTTGCAGAATTCTTTTATAGTGATTATAAACCGCGACAGAAAGTACCTTTTTTGCATCGTCTTGTCCAATCACATAGGTGTCCAAAAAGGTTTTTATTTCTTTGGGTGTTTTTAGCTCAATTTCTGGCTGTTGCTTTTCTTTGTCTTCGTGTCCTTCTTCTAGAACAATCCCATGAGCTTGCTCGATGCATTTGTCACAGATATGTGCATCTAGGCCGGCTATTAAAAGTTGGGTTTGCGGTTTTGTCCGACCACAAAAGGAACAACTCAATTCTTCTTTACTCATAGGATTGGGGTTTTAGGCTGTTTATTTTCGAGCGAGTACTTCGTCTACCATACCGTAAGCTTTGGCTTCTTCGGCACGCATCCAGTAATCACGATCACTGTCTTGATGTACTTTTTCTACTTTTTGATTGCTATGTTTTGCGATGATTTCATAAAGCTCGTCCTTAAGCTTAAGGATTTCACGAGCAGTGATTTCGATATCGGAAGCTTGGCCTTGTGCACCGCCTAGAGGTTGGTGAATCATGACCCTCGAGTGGGTGAGTGCAGAGCGTTTGCCCGCAGCGCCAGCACACAACAACACTGCACCCATTGATGCGGCCATACCGGTGCATATTGTGGCTACGTCTGGGGTGATAAATTGCATGGTGTCATAGATGCCTAAACCAGCATATACACCCCCTCCTGGTGAATTGATATACATTTGAATATCGCGCTTGCTATCGATACTTTGTAAAAACAAAAGTTGCGCTTGGATCACGTTGGCGACCTGATCATTGATTGCCGTACCAAGAAACATGATACGATCCATCATCAATCGCGAAAAAACATCCATCTGGGCCACGTTGAGTTGGCGCTCTTCAATGATGTATGGCGTCATACTACTGACAATTTTGTCATAGTACATGGCATTGATACCGTGGTGTTTGGTCGCGTATTTTTTAAATTCTTTTCCGTAGTCCATTTTATATTTTATTGTCTTAATAAAAGTAATGAAAATAAATTAGCCTTGACTGTACGCCTCTTTGACAAAATCGCCAAACGTTACTTTCTTAGGCTTAAGGGGTGCGTTTTCTTTATAAAATTCTAAGAGTTTGCTGCTTATCAATTGTTCGGACAAGCGGCGGGTTTCTTCTTGATTGGTCATTACACGTGCGACAATCTCATCGAGTTGTTTGTCCTCGGGGGGAAGTTGCCCATATTGTGCCATTTGTCTGACGATCATGCTTTTGGCAAAGGTTTTGAGCTCTTCAAATTGCAACTGGAGGTTGTGATCTGCAATTATTTTTCCTTCGATAAGTTGATAACGAATTCCCTTAACAGACTGGTCGTATTCGGCAGCAGCCTGTTCTTCTGTAAGGGGTTCTTTGGAGGTGGTTTGCAACCATTTTTTCAAGAAAACTTCGGGTAGATCAAATTGCGTGTTCTCGATCAGGTGGTCTGTAACGTCGTTAAGCAGTTTTTGATCGGATTGCTGTTCGAACTGCTTTTCGATATTTTCTCTAATTTTTTCTTTGAGCTGCTTTACAGCAGTGACGGTTCCGGGTTCGTAGAGTTTGTCAAACAATTCTTGGTCAAGTTTTGCCAAAACCCGTTCGTTAATTTCTTTAATACTGAGTGTGACCGGTCCTTTGAGGGCTTTTGCTTGGTCTGCACTAATGCCTAATTTTTGTTGCGCAACAGCGGCTTCTTGAAACAGGTTTTTGGTTTCGAGTTCTAGGGCTGCTCCGTTTTTGGCTACCTTGAGCGCATCGGTGTTTTTTTTGCCCTTTATTTGGTCAACCGTAAAGGTTGAAGTAGTGTCAATCTCTAGCGCTTCACTAAAAAAATGACCCGTGATTTCGTAGCCGTTTTTAATTTCTTTTTGTGCCACAAGTTTCCCATACTGCTTTTGAATCTGCTCAATTTGCTCGTCGATCATTTTATCTTCGGCAGTGATGATGTATTGCGTCACTTTTTTTCGTGATTTGAGATCGATTTCAAACTTTGGCGCCAACCCCAACTCGAACTCAAAATTGAGTTGGTCCGCCTTCCAGTCGAGCTGATCTTGGGCTTTGGGCAATGGATTTCCCAAAATATCAATGGCTTGTTCTTTGAGGTATTTGTCCAAATTTTCTTGCAAGAGTTTGTTGACTTCATCGGCAGTTACTGCAGTCTCATACTGTTTTTTGATCATGCCCATAGGCACATGTCCTTTTCGAAAACCAGGTATATTGGCTTTTTTACGATAGTCGCTTAGAATAGCCTCTACCTTTTCCGAAAAATCTTTACGGTCGATGGCTACAGTTAAAACAGCATTGAGGGCGTCGAGTTCTTGGTGCGAAATTTTCATAAAGAAATATAAAATTAGGGCGCAAAAATAAGGTTTTTTGTGGGGTTGAACAAACCATCGCTTAGGGAAGTGGCTTTTTGATCCATTGTAAAAAAAAACAGCTCGAATTGGGGCTGATCGCTGAGAACTAATTACATTTAAACGCTAAAGAAATTTGAATTATATAGATGGGACACCACCATGCGCATCAAATTGTAGATGAGGATACTCAAAACTTTAAGGTTGCGTTTTTCCTCAACCTGATTTTTACGCTCATAGAAATCATCGGAGGACTCTATACCAATAGCATTGCCATTTTGTCGGATGCCATCCATGACTTGGGTGATACCCTAACGATTGGTACGGCCTATTTTTTAGAGAAAAAATCTAAAAAACCCGCCAACAGAAATTACCCCTATGGCTTTAGAAGATTTTCGCTTTTAAGCGCCCTTATAAGCGCTATGGTATTATTGATCGGAAGTATCTTTATTTTTTTGGAGGGCGTCAAACGTTTGCTGCATCCAGAACCAACCGATGCCGAAGGCATGGTGGTTTTTGCCATACTGGGTGTAATCTTTAACGGCTTTGCCGCTTGGAAACTTCATAGTGGCCAAAGTATGAATCAGAAAATAATTTCGTTGCATTTGCTCGAAGATGTATTGGGATGGACCGCCATATTAATCGGATCTATTTTGCTTCTGTTTTTTGACTTGCCCTGGCTCGATCCGATGCTCTCATTGGGTATCATGGTTTATATTATGTGGAATGTGGTTCGGCGGCTTCGAGAAACTTTGCAGCTTTTTCTTCAAAGAACTCCGCTAAATATCAACCTTGAAGACATTGAAAAAAAGATTCTAGACTACTCTGAAGTTGTCGCTATTGAACATCTGAAGATCTGGTCTTTGGACGGAGCACAACATGTGGCTGATCTTAAACTGTTGGTCACATCAGACATAACTCCACAAAATTTGCCCGTATTTGAAGATAAAATTAAACAGTTGTTGAAACCTGATCAAATCATTGAATTTAATCTGGCCATAAATTGGAAATAAACCCTTTAGCACCTATTAAAAATTAAAAAAAATGAATAAATTTGACTCTAACCCCATGATTATGAAAAACCTACTGCTACTCATCCTCAATTTATTTATCGTTGTTAGTTGTCAGCAAAACACGATTACAACAATACAGCATACTGATGCCAACGGTTTCGATTATGAAACGGTCAGCAATGATCCAACCGGTCTTAGACTTTATACATTAGAAAACGGACTTAAAGTCTATCTGAGTCAAAATAAAGACGAGCCAAAAATCCAAACTTTTATCGGCGTACGAGCCGGATCTGTTTATGATCCTGCCGACAATACAGGGCTTGCACACTATCTAGAACACATGCTCTTTAAAGGAACCGATCAATTCGGTACACAAGACTGGGAAAAAGAAAAGGTGCTTCTTGATCAAATTTCTGGTCTCTACGAAAAACACAAGAAAACAGATGATCTAGAAGAAAAAAAGAAAATCTATCGCGAAATTGATCAAATCTCACTTGAGGCATCAAAATACTCAATCGCAAATGAATTTGACAAAATGATGACATCGATTGGTGCAGAAGGGGTCAATGCATGGACCTCTTTTGAAGAAACCGTATATCAAAGTAAAATTCAAAACACACAACTCAAAAAGTGGCTGACTCTTGAAAAGGAGCGAATGAGCAAACTGGTTCTCCGACTGTTTCACACAGAATTGGAAGCCGTTTATGAAGAATTCAATCGTGCTCAAGACAATGACCAAAGAAAATTATTCTATACCCTTATGGATGCCGTTTTTCCTAACCATCCTTATGGTCAACAAACCACAATAGGTAAATCTGAGCACCTCAAAAATCCTTCTTTAGTCGCGATCAATAATTATTTCGAAAAATATTATGTGCCCAACAATATGGCAATTGTGTTGGTCGGAGATTTGGAATTTGAAGAAACAATACAATTGGTAGACGCCGCATTTGGCAGCTCTAAAAAACAGCCCTTAACACACCCCCAACAGCCCAAAGAATCCGCAATAACAGCACCCATAGAAACAGCGGTTTTTGGTCCAGACCAAGAAGTTGTAAAGGTCGCTTTTAGAAGTAAAGGTGTTGGGTCTGAGGACGAAAAGTACCTCAGATTGATTGACATGATCCTAAACAACTCCACTGCAGGACTTATCGATTTAAACCTCAATCAAAAAAAGGCCCTTCAATCGGCCGGATCACGTGCTTCGTTTTTTAATGATTATGGTTATATTGAACTTACAGGAACGCCCAAAAAAGACCAAACACTAGAAGACGTTAGGGATTTGCTTTTGGGCCAACTAGAAGAACTCAAAAAAGGGAATTTTGAAGACTGGTTAACAGAAGCAGTCGTAAACGACCTCAAGCTTAGTGAGATCAGACAATATGAACAAGTAGGCAATGTTGCTTATTCCTATATCAAAGCCTTTACGCAGTTCCAAAAATGGGAAGACCGAGTTCGGTTTTTGGACGACATCAAAAACATTAGCAAACAAGACATTGTCAATTTTGCCAACACCTTTTTTCAAAACAACCATGTGGTTGCCTACAAAAGACAGGGAGAGGCTACGGGGCTTGTCAAAGTAGATAAACCTGAGATCACACCCATTGAGCTCAACCGCGATAAAAAATCAGATTTCTTAGTCCAATTTACCAACACTCCTAGCGAAGAGTTAAAGCCTGTTTTTGTAGACTATGACAACGCCATTTTAAAAAACAAAACGGCTTCGGATATAGAAATTGCATCCATAGAAAACCCTGTCAACTCACTCGCCTCACTGGATATGATTTTTGACATGGGGAGTGATAACATCAAATTATTACCCTATGCCTTGGGTTATATGGATTATTTGGGCACTACCAAATACGATCCAGAAGCACTCAAAAAAGAATTTTACAAATTGGGTATCGAATTTGATACACAATCCAGCAGCGATCAAGTGTTTTTTAGTCTTGCTGGACTTCAAGAAAATCTTGAAGAAGGCCTTACCCTTATGGAACACGTGATCAAAGACTTAAAAGTTGACCAAGAAGCCTACCAAAAGTATATTGAAAGTGTGGCCAAAAGTCGAGAAAATATAAAGAGCAGTAAAAGTAGTATTCTTTGGAATGGTTTTGCAAGTTATTTGCAATATGGTGAAAACTCACGATTACGAAACGTTATTAAAGTAGAAGAACTGGAACAAATTGACCCACAAACTTTAGTAGATTTGGTCAAATCCTTGCCAAACTATAAGCATCGTTTTTTCTATTATGGCAAAGATTTAGACTACATCTCCAAAAGTATTGACCGTGTACATAAGGTTGCCGATGTCCTAGAGGACTATCCAGAACCGGATACGTACATTGAAAAAGAAAATGAAGGGAAGGTTTATTTTGTGAATTATGACATGGTACAATCCGAAATCATCTTAATGCATAAAGGCGAAAAATATGATCCCTCCAAGACGGCAGCAGCTCAAATGTTTGGCACCTATTTTGGCCAAGGCTTATCCTCAATTGTTTTTCAAGAAATTAGAGAATCCCGTTCCTTAGCTTATTCAGCAGCTTCTGTGTATGCACAGAACTCAAAACAAGGAAAGCCCGACTTTCTATTCAACTATATCGGTACACAAGCCAACAAAATCCCTCTGGCTGTCGAGGCTTTAAACGAATTATTGTCTGATATTCCTTATGCCAAAGAACAATTCGAAGGGGCTAAAGCCGCTGAACTTAAAAAAATTGAAGCCGAAAGGATTACCAAAGACAAAATATTTTGGACCTATGAAGACCTAAAAAAAAGAGGCCTTGATTATGACATTAGAAAAGACACCTAACAACAACTTAAAGATTTTGAATTTGACGATCTAAAAGCCTTTTTTGATGAAAATGTAAAAGATGTTGTTTTTGACATGGCAATCATCGGAAACCGCAAAGACATTGATTTTAAAGAACTATCAAAAATCGGTGAAGTCAAAGAATTGGATGTCGATTATTTGTTTAACTACTAAAAAACACCTAACCCTACCCCCAAAAATTTACCTACTTATGAAAACCCACCTCTTAAACCATCAGGCGATACCGCCTGATGGTACCTTTACCCCCTCCCCACAATCAGAAAGTGCCACGCAAGCTAACCAGCCCAAAATAACCATCGTATTGGTTCACTCAGCTTGGCTGGGTAAATGGCAATGGAATGCCGTAGTTCCTCATCTTGAAAAAGAAGGGCATCGTGTGATTACACCAGACCTACCAGGCCATGGTGAAGACCAAACAAGTCCTGGATCAATTACTATGGAAGATTATATCAAGCACCTGGTTGAAATCATTGATCAAGAAAGCAAACCCTAATAACCCAAATCGAAAAACAATTACAATAAGATTTGTCGATTGTTGAAATAAGTTTACATTTGCAGCCTAATAATTAATAACCGGGGTCGTGCACCTCAAAATTTAATATACTATGCCAGTAAGAATTCGTCTTCAAAGACACGGAAAAAAAGGGAAACCTTTCTATTGGATCGTCGCCGCTGATAGCAGATCAAAACGTGATGGTCGTTACCTTGAAAAAATCGGAATCTACAATCCAACAACCAATCCCGCTACCGTCAACCTCGATGTTGATACTGCCGTGAAATGGTTAGAAAATGGAGCACAACCTTCAGATACTGCTCGTACATTACTCTCTTATAGAGGTGTGATGATGAAACACCACCTAAATGGAGGGGTTCGCAAAGGAGCACTTACTCAAGAAGAAGCAGACAAACGATTTGCTGCTTGGCTTGAGGAAAAAGAAGCTAAAATTCAAGCTAAAGTTGATGGTCTCTCAAAAGAAGAGGCCAATGCAAAAGCCAAAGCATTAGCTGCAGAAAAAGAAGCCAACGAAAAACGTATTGCTGCCCTGCAGGCAATTGAAACAGAAGCCGCTGCTGAAGAGGCACCTGCAACTGAAGAGGCACCTGCAACTGAAGAGGCGCCCGTTGCTGAAGAAGCACCCGTT
>Ga0181579_10004502_pt1 | contig 10862 bp, 13 predicted proteins | sample 071ome_24_FD_132996 | JGI IMG/M metagenome (GOLD analysis project Ga0181579, IMG submission 132996) | Coastal salt marsh microbial communities from the Groves Creek Marsh, Skidaway Island, Georgia - 071402CT metaG (megahit assembly) | ecosystem: Environmental > Aquatic > Marine > Intertidal... | reverse complement strand
CGGGGCAGCGGCGCTGTTCGGCTATGACGGGGCCTTCGACATGTCGGGACGCTGGACCGGCGAACAGGCGACCGCAGCCTGACCGGTGACTGACAGGAGGATGTCTGCGTGACGGTCGCGCCCATGAAGATCGGATTTGTCGGGCTTGGCCAGATGGGGCTGGTCATGGCCCCTCACCTGATGCGTGATGGCTGGCAGGTGACCGGCCACGACCTGGTGGCACCGTCTGACCTGCCGGACGGGCTGGATTTCAGCGCCGGTCTCTCTGATCTCGCCAGCAGCGATGTCATCATCACCATGCTGCCGGATGGCGAGGTGGTGACGCGGGTTGTCGACGGGCTGATCACCGCCGGGGCCCGGGCACTGTTCATCGATATGTCATCATCACACCCGGATGAGAGCCGCGTGCTGGCGCATCGTCTTTCGGACCATGGGCTCGATTTTGTCGATGCGCCTGTGTCGGGCGGCGTGGCGCGGGCGCGGACCGGCGATCTGACAATCATGGCCGGCGGCGCCGAGGCCGCCTTCACCAGGGCGCTGCCAATGCTGTCCTGCATGGGGCATGCCGTCCATCTCGGCCCGTCGGGATGCGGCCATGCGATGAAGGCGCTGAACAATTACGTGTCGGCCGCCGGTCTGATCGCCAGCTTCCAGGCGCTGGCCACCGCCATCGACAGCGGCATCGCGCCGGACCGGTTTCTGGACGTGATCAACGGCTCCACCGGCCGCAACAACACCACGCAGGTGAAGATCGACAGATTCGTGCTGAATGGCGGCTATGATTCCGGCTTCGCGCTGGCGCTGATGGAAAAGGATGTGTCGATCGCCGCCTCGCTGCTGGCAGATGCCGGTTATGACGGCGCGGTGACCGGCGCGGTGCTGGCACAGCTTCGCGACGGGCTGGCGGCGCTTGGCGACGGCGCCGACCATACCGAGATGTACCACGCCGTCACCGGTGATCGGCCAAAGCCGTGATCTGCCCCTCTCTCGACTTGACCGCAATGTGATCGGCGGCACGGGTTAACCGGCTGTAGGGTCCTTCACATTCCTTTTCCGGCGACATGGCCGTTCTGCCAGCGGAGGTGAATGTGACAGAGCTGAAACCGACGCTGACCGTGCTACGCGGCACCGGATTGATGCTGAACATCGTTGTCGGTGCCGGATTGCTGGCTTTGCCGGGACTGACCGTCGCGGTGGCAGGTGACCAGGCATTTTGGGCGTGGCTTGTCTGCGCGGTTGCCGCCATGCCGCTGCTGCTTGTCTTTGTCATTCTCGGTGGCCGCCATCCCGATGCCGGCGGGATCGCGCATTTCGTCAAGTTTGCCTTTGGCGAGGGCGGCTATATCGCGGCGTCGCTGATTTTTCTTGGCGCTGTGCTGTTCGGCCTGCCGGCCATCGCGTTGACGGCGGGGCACTATGTTGCCGCCATCACCGGCGGCGCGCCGGCAGCCATCGCCAGCGGGATCGTGATCCTTGCGGGGCTGGTCCTGACCACATCACCGGACATGGCGGCCAGACTGTCGACCCTCATCGCCTTGACCATCCTGATTGTTCTGCTGGCTGTCATCGGCATCGGCATGACCGGCGTCGACTGGACATATGCGACGGACCACATAGCACCGGTGACCGAGATCAGCCTGCCGGTTGTTCTGGCGCCTTTCATGATGATCTTCTTTGCCTTCACCGGATGGGAGGTGGCCACTCTTGCCATCCTTGTCGTCGCCGGGTTGCTGGTCGCCGAGGGCCTTTTCTCGTTGCTGTACCCGGCCGGGCTGGCGTTGTTCGGGATCGCCGTGGCGATACGGCGCCGGATGGCGGCATCGGGGTGACCGGCACGGCCTGATTGCCGCGCCACACATATCTGGACAGGCAGCCGGGTCACAGGCTTTACTGGATCGAGTGATTGAGTTTAGTGACGACCCGGAGCCCACATGCCGCAAGGGCGCTCCGGGAGCGATGAGGAACACCACATGAAAAGCCGCCGCCGCCTTGCCATCATCCTGACCTATGCCGCCGCCGTGTTCCTGTCTGCCAAGGCACAGGCCGGTGCCGCCGAACTGACGACACAGATCACGCTGGCGGCGCTCTATCTGGGGCCGGCGGTGATCCTGCATTTCATCATCAACTGGATCTGGGGCGACGAAAAGCCTTACAAGACCGAGGAATAGGACGACCGCGGCAAGGCAAGGCACGGCACTCCACAGTTATCAAGGTACAGTACACAAGGGAGGACGATCATGAACTACGTGGTTTCGACCATCTGGAAGCACCCTGCTGATATGGACAAGGCGCGGATGCGCGAGGTCCAGACACAATGGCGCGACAACCCTAACCTGGTGAATATCTACTGGTTCGAGATTGACAGCCAGACACACGGGTCGGTCAGTATTTTCACATCAAAAGCCGCCTTCGAGGCCAACCTTGCCAGGCAGGAAGAACATCGCAGCAAATCAACCAGCGAGAACGGCATCACCATGACGCATGAGGCAAAGGGCGAATGTTTCGCCATCCTGCATGGCTAGTCACGGTAAAACGGCCATGCCCGGCAGATTTGTCACCACCGGGCGTGGCCTGCCGGATCAGGAGCCGGGCTTGCGATAGGCCCCGGCGATGGCATTCGCCTTGCCGGCGATGGCGTTGATATCCACCACTTCCATGATCGTCAGTTCTTTCATCGCGCCGGAGGCGGCGACAAGCATCTTCACCGCGGCGACATCGTCAAAGCTGTCAGCCTCGCCCATGATGGCGAAGTCATACTCGCCGCGCAGGAAATGCATCGAGTGCATCTTCGCGCCCATTTTTTCCATCATGCCGCTGACAGCGGCCCGACGGTCATCCTCTGGGCTGCTGACGAACCCGCCAAGCGCCTCGTTTGAATAACTTCCCAGAACAAGAAACTGCATGTTTACCTCCCAAGGTTGATATGTGCTTGTTTCGACATGCCCTTCAGGACACATCATCAGTTCGGATATTCAGGCTGGTCTCATGCCGAGTATGCCATAGCTGAGCGCCACCGCAATGCGGTCTGGGGGCTGTCATTATTCGTTCTGCGGTAGTATATATCTGCGAATCAGGCAATGCGGGTCAGCATGACAGCCAGCATCGGACCAAAACCTTATCCACCGACACATATTCGCAGATGCGCTATGAACGGGATACCGGAAATGAAACACTGGCTTTTTCGCCTGCTCCTTCTTGCATCCATTATTTTGGGGAAAACTGCCGTGGCGGCTGAACTGCAGATTGAAATCATCACCGAGGGCGACGGCGTGGTGGCCGAGGCCGGCGCCCGCGTCAGCGTGCATTATGAAGGCCGGCTGGAGGATGGCGAGGTGTTCGACGCCTCGCGCCCGCGCGGCGAGCCCTTTGCCTTCACCATTGGCGCCGGCCAGGTGATCAGCGGCTGGGAACAGGGTGTCACCGGCATGAAGATCGGTGAGACGCGCCGCCTGACCATCCCGCCCGAGCTTGGCTATGGCGCCGCCGGCGCGGGCGGTGTCATCCCGCCGAACGCGACCCTGATCTTCGAAATCGAGCTGCTGGATGTCACCGAAGCTGTGATACTTGGCGAGGCGACGCCGGACGAGCTTTTGCAGGCGCAGGCCGACGGCGTCGTGATCATCGATATCCGGCGCGAGGATGAATGGCGCGAGACCGGCATCATCGAAGGAGCCGAAACGGTCACGGCCTTTCAGGCAAGTGGCCGCGTCGATCCGGATTTCCTCGACAATTTCAGATCACTGGCTCCCTCACGCGACACGCCGATCATGCTGTATTGCCGCAGCGGCAACCGGACAACCGGCCTTGGCAACGCGCTGATCGACCAGCTGGGGTTCACCGATGTGACGCATCTGTCGGACGGCATCAACGGCTGGCTCGCGGCGGACAAACCGACGGTCGATTACACGCCCTAGCCACGGACGCGGCCTGCCGGACGTAGCGGCAGGGGCGCGCCTTCATCATAAGTCATTCCAGCATCGGCCTGCGCCAACACCGGCGCCAACACCAGCGCAACACCGGCGCTGACACCAACGGCCTGCGCAAAATCTTTTCCGCGCCTCCATCATGACACTTGAAATTTCTAAAAAATACCATATGAAAGTAAAATGAAAGAAACATGCGGTCAGCGCCCAGTGACGGTGCCGGCCAGACGGAGACCGGAAGACACAGCATGTCTGTTGCCAAGCGTCATGATGAAATTCTGCAGCTTGTGCGTTCGCGTGACAGGATAGGCGTTGATGATCTGGCCACGTATTTCGGTGTCACGACGCAAACCATTCGCCACGATCTGCGCGAACTCGATCAGCAGGGGCTGTTGAAGCGCACGCATGGCGTCGCTCACAGGCTGGACACGGTCACCACGCGGGACTATGCCGCCCGGCGGGTCCAACGCGGTGCAGAGAAACAGGAAATCGGCCGCCTTGCCGCGGCGCTGGTCCCGAATGCCTGCGCCGTGATGCTGAATATCGGTACCACCACCGAACAGGTGGCGATGGCCCTGCATGGTCACGAAGATCTGATGGTGATCTCCAACAACATCAATATCATCACGCAGTTGTCAGGCAGCGCATCCAAGACACTGGTTCTTGCGGGTGGTCGGGTCAGGCAAAGCGACGGTGCCGTGGTTGGCGAGGACGCGGTTGCCTTCATCTCCCAATACAAGGTGGATTTTGCCATTATCGGCTGCTCGTCGCTGGATGCCGACGGCACGGTCCTTGATTTTGACATGCGCGAGGTGTCGGTCGCGCGGGCCATTCTGCGAAATTCACGCCGGAAAATCCTTGTCGCGGATTCCTCGAAATTCGAGGTCGATGCACCGGTAAGGATCTGTGACATCGCCGAGATCGACCATTTTGTAACCAATGCCCCGCCGCCGGACCGTTTCCTGCGTGCGGCGAGGCAGGGCGAGACCCATATCATCACCCCAGAAGGCACGCTGTAAATGACTGCTAATGACTCCATCCAGGAATTCGATCTGTTCATCATCGGTGGCGGGGTGAATGGCTGCGGCATTGCCCGCGACGCGGCGGGACGCGGGATGCGGGTCGGAATCGCCGAGATGAATGATCTCGGATCGGCAACCTCCTCGGCCTCGACAAAGCTCTTCCATGGCGGTCTGCGTTACCTTGAATTTCTTGAATTCAGGCTTGTCCGCGAGGCGCTGGTCGAACGCGAGACCCTGCTTCGTGCGATGCCGCATATCTCATGGCCGATGCGCTTTGTCCTCCCCTATTCCACCAATATGCGATTTGAGAGCAGCACCCCGGTATCGCGGATTGTCACCGCCATCATGCCCTGGCTGAAGGCGCGACGGCCGGCCTGGCTGATCAGGCTGGGGTTGTTTCTCTATGACCATCTTGGTGGCCGCGAATTGCTGCCGGGAACAAAGACACTGGACCTTCGCACGGATGCGGCCGGCAAAGCGCTGAAGCCGGAATTTCGTCGGGCCTTTGAATATTCCGATTGCTGGATCGAGGATTCGCGTCTTGTCATCCTGAACGCCCGCGACGCGATGCGGCACTGCGCCACAATCATGCCGCGCACACGCGTTGTCAGCGCGCGCCGCGAGGCCGGCAGCTGGGTGATCACATTATGCGACGACACCGCGGAATGGCAGGTGCGCGCCCGCATGCTTGTCAATGCGGCCGGCCCCTGGGCGGAAACCGTTATCAAGGGCGTTGTCGGGCAGAATTCCAGCGATCATATCCGTCTGGTGCGCGGCAGCCACATCGTGACAAGGCGTCTGTTCGATCACGACCGCAGCTATTTCCTGCAGGGCACCGATGGCCGGATCATCTTCGCCATTCCCTATGAACAGGATTTCACGCTGATCGGCACCACCGACAAGGACCACCCCGACGCCGCCACTCCGCCGGTATGCACCGAGGAGGAGAGCGACTATCTGTGCGATTTCACCTCGCAATATTTCGCCAGGCCGGTGACGAAGGAGGATATTGTCTGGCGGTTTTCCGGCGTGCGGCCACTCTATGATGACGGTGCCGGTTCGGCGACAGCCGCGACACGCGACTATGTGCTGAAGACCGACGATACCGACAATGTGCCGCTGCTGAATATCTTTGGCGGCAAGATCACGACCTACCGCAAGCTTGCCGAGGCGGCGATGGCCGAGATCGCGCCGCGGCTGGAGAACCGTCATGGTCCCTGGACGGCCGGCGCGCCCCTTCCCGGCGGCGATTTCGCAGTCGCCGAGGTTGCGGCGCTGATTGCCGACCTGCGCCGGCAATATCCGTTTCTTGACGCTGCCTGGGCGCGGCGGCTGGTGCGCGCCTATGGCACCGACGCGTTCGAAATTCTGGGGTCCGCAAGCAGCATGGACCAGCTTGGTGAGAATTTTGGTGCCACCATCACAGCAGCCGAACTCGACTGGGTGATGGCGCATGAATGGGTCGCCACCAGCGACGATTTCCTGTGGCGGCGCAGCAAGCTTGGCCTTGTCGTGACCGACAGCGAGGCCGCCGCCATCGACGATTATGTTCGCGGCAGGGCCAATCCGGCCAGCACGGCTACCAGCTCAGCCATGGGGATGGCCGGCGCCTCAGCCTGACAAAGGACACCAATTCCCCCTGCACAAACGCGGAAACGCCGTTATTGTCCAGGCTTGAACATGGCGGTGCTGGCGCCGTTGTCATTGAGGAGGTAAACGCAGATGAACGACATCTGGACAGTTATCGCGCCACTTTCCATTCTTGCCTTCCTGGTCCTCTACACGAGGGTTGCGAAGCGCATGAACATTCCAAGGCCGATCTACTGGACCACCATGATCGCCGGCGGATTCCTGCTGATGTCGGTTTTCACACTCGGAACCTGAGCCCATGACAGATTTCAGCAGGTTCCTCTCAAAACTGATCCAGGTGATCGCCGCGCTGTTGACATTGCGGGTCGCCGTCTGGTTTTTTGAACAACGCGCGCATGACAAGGAATACTGGCTGATTTTCGCACATGTAATCCCGTTCCTTGCGGTGATCTTCATCGGCGCGTTCGCGCTTCTCGTCATCAAGAACTGGGTGTTCAGGAGGCTTGCACGGCGGGCGTCCGGCCAAAGGCCATGACCCCGCGCCACCGCTATCAGCAATCAAGACAATGGGCCGTAGCGGTAGATGATGTATGTCCATCCGGCGACCATCATAAATCTCAAAGCCACCGCCGCCCGACCACGGGGTTGATGGGTTAACGCAATGCCGGGGCGTGTCGGCCCAGGGGCACCAAAGGCACCCTCACCGCCCCCATCTATTGGGTGGACATAAATGCTGAAGCCGGCAAAATGGCGCTGGTACCAAAGAGAAAAATCTTTTCAATGTGTCCCAAAGGCAGGTTTCAGCATGAAATTCGACAACAACGTTGGTCGCCTTCAAAGGCTGATGGCGGCAAGCATCGCCGGCATTGGTCGTCGATACGCGGTTCTGGACGCCCTGACGCTAAAGTCCGGCGACAAAATCATTGATGTGGGTTGTGGCGCCGGGCAGCTATTGGGGCACCTGGCGAAAGCTGTTGGTGAGACGGGAGAGGTTTTCGGCCTCGACCCCAGTGCGGATCAACTGGCTCAAGCCAGGGCCAGCTGCCGTGAATTCACCAACATTTCCTTCCTGGAAAATGGTGCGGACGACACAGGCCTGCCAGATGACTGCTGTGATGCCGCAACATCCACCCAGGCACTTGAATACATCCCGGATGTCGATGGTGCACTCTCAGAAATTCAGCGGGTTCTCAGGCCGGGTGGCAGCTTCGTAAACGTATCAATACTCTGGGATCACTTCAGGTTCCATGGTGCCGAGGAAGGGTTGAACGACAAGATCCATGACGCCTTCAGGGCGCATTGCAGCCATCAGATGCTTCCGATGGAACTTCCCGGAAAACTCGGGAGGCTTGGTTTCGACCACATCAAGGACAGATCGCTCGCCTTCATGATTACCCATCGCGATCAGAACTCTCCGGCTCTTTACACAGAGACTGTGATGGCAAACTTTGCCATCAGCCGGGGGATTTCAGAGAAAGATGTGGCAGACTGGCGCTCGCAGTTGGCGGACGCTGAAAAGAATGGTCGTTTCGGCTTCGCCAGCTTCCCCGTACTGACCACTGCCTATCTATCCGGGTGAGATGAACAAGGTCCGGAGTGTGCAAGCCTGATCCGGCGCAACCCAGAACAAGTTATGGGGCGCGAGGGAACAGCAACAATGAGGGCATTCGGCGGCATTTTTGAAATAAGCTGTTTGCCAAACTCACGGGAGCGGCCAATGTTGTGGCATGCAACTTTTTCTCGCTGGCGTGCGTGCAGACAATTAACAAACGCGACGTCATTCTGCTGAAAAACGGTGGTGAAAATTGCCGGGGCCGATTTATTCAAATTCTGTTGATGCCACAGGCAGTGAGGTTGGGGATAAATAATGATGCGCAAATTTGCTCTCATGCTGTTTTTTGGTTGCGCCGGTTTGCTCCTTGTTTCAGCCGCCGCGCAAATAATTTACGCGGTTTTCTGACGCGCAGACCGTTCTGTTTTCAAGGGTGGCATTCTGATGTCAGGGTTGGTCTTTCGCGCCACCCATTTGCGTCCCTGCATCACGCGACAAAAAAATCCTCGATGGTCTTCCCGAGGGTTTTTCGTTCTCGTGTCAGCAAGCCACTCCACAGCTGGGAAACAGTGCCATTCGCCTGAAATCATGCGAATATATTGGGTTTCCACATATCGAATCACGCCTGTGCCGGAGTTATCTTCACAACAGAATAAAATGTCCGCGTGGCGGGGCAGATTGATGCCGTGCCTGTTCCGGCCCTGTTCTCCGGCCCTGTTCTCCGGGCTTCAGATGATCCGGGCTTAAGATGGTCCGGGCTTTGGATGGTTACTGTCTCTCAAGCGTCAGGCTTGGCATCACCAGTCTTGCCGTCACAGTGCCAAGGAAGGATTTGGCCTGTAGCCTGACCGGAAGGAACAGCTCCGGCCGCACCTCAGCGACAAATATCAGAACATCCTCGGGCTTTGGCTGTTTTTTGCGCCAACGTGACTTTCGCTGGTGACCGCCGGTCGGCGTGCCGACAAACCCGCACACCAACGCCTTGCCCCCATAGGCGAACGGGCGGTCCTTTTCCAATGTCTCTGTGCCAACATCATGCAAGGTAAGCTCGGAGGTTCTCAGGCCATCATAGACCCGCTGCGAGCCTTTGCAGGTTCCGTTCCGCGCGATATTGTTCAGCGCGTTCAACATCGCGCTGAACGGGTCGATAGCTCCGTCGATATGCTCCTTGGCAAGCGGGAACACCTTCTGCAGATCCAGCTCCGGCTCCCGGTGGGTGACGGCGGCGCCGGTTGCCGGCGTCCAGGACGTGAAGGCCGCCCGCGCACGGCGCTTCGACACCCCCGAAATAACAAGCCTGTGCGGCAGATATCGCCCTTCCTCAATTCTGCCGGTGAGTTCCGTGCGGCCCCGATATTCCCGCAACGCGTCGGTCAAACCGACGGTCCGCGACGTGGCCACAAGTTCGAACGCATCCTCGCCAAAGACCCAGTCTGCGGTGGTTGTCGCCACGTCGACATCGCCCCACTCGATCTCATAGGTAAGCTGAAGCGACATTGTCTTCGGCTTGGCAAATGCATTTACAGGCCCGATGAGCGCGGCAACGGCCAGTGCAAGACAATATGCGACGGGCCTGATGCTGACCATCTATCGGGAATCCGAGATGCAGCGGAAGCCAATATAGACTACCGCCATATCCCTGGGTTTGGTGGCGCCATAATCAGCCTTCATCTGCGCGGCGCCATACCACCAGGACCCGCCCATCGTCGCCTGTTGCCTCCCATCCCCCACAGCGGCCCATTCCCAGACATTGGCCCCCATATCATGAAGACCATTCACGCCGGCTTTTGTGCTGCCAGTTCCGGCATGACCATAGCCGCGCATCAGGAATGGCGAATAGTCCGGCTTGCCGACCGGATTGCCGGCGGCAGCACCGCAGTCCCGCAGGCAATTCGCCCCAACAGGGCTGTCACCCGTTGGATAGGGATAGGTCCTTCCGGCAATAAAGGGTGGGGGTGGCGCGGCGCGGCGCTCGGTATAGGCGTTGGCGATCCACTCCTCGCGGGTCGGCAGACGAGCGCCGCGCCACTGGCAATATGCCGCCGCCTCGTCAAAGGTGATGTGAACCGCGGGTTCCTCCGGCGCGCTTTCCACGCCATAGGGGGTGCGCCAGTTCCAGCCGGGTCTTGTCACCCAACCGGCCTCGAACACCATGCCACCCGACTGTTCAGCCCCGGTGACGGTTCCGGTGGCGTCAGCGTATGCCGCAAAGGCCCCGATGGTGACTTCCGTTCGGTCGATGACGGCGCCACCAGCGCACACAGGCGACATGAACATCACGACGAATATGCCTGTCGGGAAAAAACGCATACGCTGGAAATATTCAACTCTGAATGATCAGCCTGACAGGCCACATCGAACCTGTTTATCTCTGCAATCTACATACATTTCGATGATATGAGATGAAATTCATATAAACAAGCATGACGCCGGCATGCGTCATACCCTGCTGTTTTCATGCAATTTTCTGAAGAGTGAAATGGTGGGCGTGACAGGGATTGAACCTGTTAAAAACATTGATACCCATGCAACTAAATGCAACAGGATCGTTATCCACGCTCATATTTTAGTCAATAGTTTATCTGCTGATATCTACCTATATCCGCTCAGTTAGTGTCGTAGCAGTGTCACCGCGACACTGTAATTAGTGTCGCGCTACCTAAACCGGCGCGTCTTTTTCATGATGCTCTCGGGCTGCTTGGAGAACTGTTTGCCCTGGGATTTCGCGCCGAAGATTTTTTGTCGCGTCTGTTGCCTACGACTACGGCCTTAATG
>Ga0181579_10004497_pt1 | contig 10864 bp, 8 predicted proteins | sample 071ome_24_FD_132996 | JGI IMG/M metagenome (GOLD analysis project Ga0181579, IMG submission 132996) | Coastal salt marsh microbial communities from the Groves Creek Marsh, Skidaway Island, Georgia - 071402CT metaG (megahit assembly) | ecosystem: Environmental > Aquatic > Marine > Intertidal zone... | reverse complement strand
CACATCACGGTGCGCGACCCCGAACTCACCGATCACTTCTGGGTGAATCCCTTCGGGCTCTCGTTCCGACACATGCGCGTGAGCGATCTTCTTCTCGTCAACCACCAAGGCGACATCGTGCATGGCGACATGCCGGTCAACCGAGCTGCTTTCGTGATTCACTCGGCAATTCATGCGGCGCGACCCGACGTGGTGGCAGCCGCCCACGCGCATTCGGTGCACGGCAAGGCATTCAGTTCACTCGGCATTCCCCTCGACCCGATCACCCAGGACGCGTGCATCTTCTACGAAGATCACCGCGTGATCTCCGAACAGGGTGGTGCCGTGGTGTTCGACGTCGAGGCCGGCAAGGAACTGGCCGCCATGTTCCCCACGGGTAAGGCCGCCATCCATCAGAACCACGGACTTTTCACCGTCGGCCAAAGTGTCGAGGAGGCCGCCTTCTGGTTCCTGTCGATGGACCGTTCGTGTCAGGCCCAGCTGCTCGCCATGGCGGCCGGAACGCCGAAGCACATTCCCCATGAGTACGCGGCCTACACGCGAGATCAGACCGGTCATGCCCTCGCCGGCTGGTTCCAGTTCCAGCCGTTGTGGCAGGAGATCTGCCGCACCGATCCGGAACTTTTCGACTGAGCCGATACCCCTGAACTCGTTCTCGCGGTTCTTGCGCACCGGGTCACCCGAGGCGCTGTTCGTCCTCGGTGCCACGTCGCAGTACATCGGCGCAACCATCGCCGTCGGATTGTTCGACGAGATCGATCCGGCATCAGTTGCCTGGCTGCGCATCATCGGCGCCGCCATCGCCCTCGTTCTGGTGTCGGGGAGGCACCTCTTCACACCATTCACCCGTGACGATCTGATCGCCATGTCGGTGTTCGGCGTGGCGACGGCACTGATGAACACGTTCTTCTACATGGCCATCGATCGCCTCCCACTCGGAAAAGGTGTGGCGATCGAATTCATCGGACCGATTCTCGTGGCCGCGGCGCGTACGCGCACCACACGCAATGCTGTCGCCCTCGTCATGGCCACGATCGGTGTCGCAGTACTTTCGGGCGTCGAGATCAGCGGTGAGCCACTCGGTCTCGTGTTCATCTTCGCCGCCTCGGCCATGTGGGCCACCTACATCGTCGTGGGATCCCGCGTGGCCCGACAGAACCGTGGCGTGGCCGGACTCGGACTCGGTCTTTTCATCGGCGCCGTCGCCGTGTCGCCGATCGGTGCACCGGGCAGCGGTCCGGCCTGGTCGTCACTGCGCATTCTGCTGTTGTGCGTGCTGGTGGGCGTGCTGTCGAACGCCATCGGCTACGGCATCGATCAAGCGGTTCTGCGACGTATTCCTGTACGTCGCTTCAGCATCATGCTGGCCCTGCTACCAGTCACCGCCGGCGTGGTCGGCTTCATCGCCCTCGATCAGACACCGACGTTGGTCGACCTGTTCGGCATCGCCTGCGTTCTCGTCGGCGTGATCGTCCAAGACCGAGACGAACTCCCCCGTGGTTCTGGTGAGGAATCTTCACCTCATAGGTAAAGATCGCGCACCAGAAATCCGATTAGTGACTCATCCAGGGGGCGCACATGCCGTCGAGTTCGCGCACCTCGATGCGATCTCGGTTCGCCCAGGTGACCGGGTTGGCCGGATCGGGCTGCAACTTGAACACACGGAACGACATCTCCGTCGTGTCGACCGCGAGAATACGACCGATCAGCGGATCGCCGAGATCGAGCAGGATCTTGATCGTCTCGAGCGCCTGGATCGAACCGATGATGCCCGGCAGCACGCCGAGTACGCCAGCCTCGGCGCACGACGGCGCGAGTTCGGCCGGCGGCGGTTCGGGCACCATGTCGCGGTAGGTGGGTCCGGCCTTCGGGTGGAACACCGACACCATTCCTTCGAATCGAAAGATCGATCCGTGCACGACCGGAATGCCGAGCTTCACGCTCGCATCGTTCAACAAGTAGCGCGACGGGAAGTTGTCGGCACCGTCGACGATCACGTCGTAACCCGAGATGATGTCGATGATGTTCTCGGCCGACAGCCGCGTGTCGTAGGCCACCACGTTGACATCGGGGTTGAGCAGCGTGAGCGTCTTCTTGGCCGAGTCGACCTTGCGGTCACCCACCCGATCGATGTTGTGCAGGATCTGGCGCTGCAGATTGCTGGCGTCGACTTCGTCCATGTCGACGATGCCGAGTGTTCCGACACCGGCCGCGGCGAGGTACAGCGCGGCTGGTGAACCGAGGCCACCGGCACCGAGCAACAGCACCTTGCTGCCGAGCAGTTTGGCCTGACCTTCCACACCGACTTCGGGCAACAACAGGTGACGCTTGTAGCGATTGGTCTGTTCGGGAGTGAGCGCAGCCGGCGTGGTCCAGGGACGTCCTTCGTCTTTCCACTTGCCGTACCCACCGGCCATCGACAGCACGTTTGCGTAACCGAGTTCGCCAAGAGTGCGAGCGGCGAACGCACTACGCACACCACCGGCGCAATAGACGACGACCGCAGTGTTCTTGTCGGTGATGCGACCCTCCACCTGTGCCTCGAGGTGACCGCGAGGAATGTGCAGCGCACCGGGCACGGCACCTTCGGCGTATTCGTCCGGTTCGCGAACGTCGAGCACCACGACGTCGCCACCCGAGATCTTCTCGGCTGCTCCGGCAGTGTCGATTTCGGTGATGACGGCCTTGGCCGCCGCCAGCAGATCTTTGAACGTCGCCATGAACAAAACCCTACTGGTTCAGTCGGGAATTCCCACGCTCGCCGTCACTCGGGAATGAGGCGAGGCAACCACTCCCCGATCGACCCCACCACCAAGGCATCGGCATACCGGTCCATCGACGTGGGTTCACCGTTCAGGATCACCACGTCGGCCCCGGCATGACGGGCCCGTGGCACCACGTTGTTGGCCGGTCCGACAGCCAACGTGGTGCCGACGGCGAGCAGGAGATCGCAGTCCTCGGCCGCGTCCATGGCCGCTTGGATCACGTGGGGCACGAGCGACTCACCGAACAGGATCGTCGCGCTCTTCAAGATCCCGCCGCAGACGAGACACGGCGGATCAAGCTCCCCGTCTTGTACGCGCTGCACGGCCTCGCTCATCGGACGACGATCGCTGCACGTCCAGCACACCGTGTCGCGCCACGAACCGTGCACTTCGATCACCTTGTCGGGTGAGTGACCCACGTCGAGATGCAGACCGTCGACGTTCTGCGTGACGAGAGCCCGCAGTCGACTCTGCTCCTCCAAACGGAACAGCGTGCGATGGCCGAGATTCGGCTCGGGACGACGTCGACCCAAGTTGGCCACTCTCCCCTCCCACGCCAGCCGACGCACGTCGGGGTCGCCGATGTAATGGTCTATCGTCGCGGTCTTCTCGGCGGCCGGATTCTTCGTCCAGAGTCCATTCGGTCCGCGGAAGTCGGGAATCCCGGAATCGGTCGACACTCCTGCGCCGGTGATGACGGTGACTCGTCGCGCTCTCCCGACCATGTCGAGAACACGCTCCACGGCCGGATCGCCGTGATCGGTGATCGTGATCTCGGGCTCGCGCACGACGACATTGTGTCGCAGCTTTCCTCCCTCGTCACAAGTGGTCGGCCACATTCACGACATCACACAGCCACGACATCTCGTGACCGACGATCGGAGAATCATGACCACACCCCGCACCCGACACCTCTTCGACTCCGACCCCGGCTCGTTCGCCATCGGACCGTGGATCGATCCGACTCTCGAGCAGTACGGATACACGGTGACCGGCGACTACGTCGAAACCTTCTGGCTCAGCACTCTCGGGCCCACCTCGACATGGCTGTTGCGTCGACTCGTGGGTGTTCTCGAGGCAGCCGATGCCGCCTCCGATCTGGACGCGTCGATTCGGATCGACGTGTGCGAAATCGCCGGTGCGATCGGGGTCGGCTCACCAGTAGATCGCCTCACACCGCTCGCCAAGGCGCTCGACCGCCTCGTGATGTTCGGAGTGGCGCAGGTACGCGGCGAACGCCTCGTCGTCCGTCGTTTCCTTCCACCCTTGGCCGCCAAGCAGATCGACCGCTTGCCAACTCATCTTCATCGTTGCCACTCCGCTTGGACAGCGGGCGAGCGAACAATTGAACTGCCCGTGGTGACGTCTCTCAGCCGCGCCCGGTCGGTCGCTTGAATTTCATCGCCAATTCGATGAGCAAACGCGTTCCGTAGCCCGTTGCGCCTCGGCTCAACCAACCGTCGTCACCGTCGACGTTCATCGGTCCAGCGATGTCGAGATGGGCCCACGGGACGTCACCGGTGAACTCGTTGAGGAAGAGGGCGGCTGTGATGGCCCCTCCGTATGGTCCGCCGATGTTCTTCATGTCGGCCACGTTGGAGTCGAGGAACTTGCGATACGAACGCTCGAGGGGCAGCTGCCACACCCGTTCGTCGGTGGTGTCGGCGGCCCCGATCACCTGGTCGATGAAGCTCTGGTTGGATCCGAGAACGCCCGCCATCTTCGGCCCGAGCGCAGCCATACAGGCTCCGGTGAGGGTGGCAATGTCGACGATGGCATGCGGCTTGGCCTCGACGGCGAGGGACAGGCCGTCGGCGAGGATCAGGCGACCTTCGGCATCGGTGTTGTGAATCTCGGAGGTCTTGCCGTTGCGGAACGTGAGCACGTCGCCCATGGCCATGGCACTGCCCGACGGCCGGTTGTCGGTGCACATGAGGTAGCCCGTGACCTTGGTGGGACAACCGAGCGCGGCGAGCGCGCTCATGGCCGACAGCACCGAGGCGGCGCCGGTCATGTCCATCTTCATGTTGGCGTGCATCGGATCGCTCGGCTTCAGGCTGATACCACCCGAGTCGTAGGTCACGCCTTTGCCCACCATCACCAGATGACCCGTGCCAGTTGATCGCGATCCACGTGCTGACTTCGGCGTGTAGGTGAGCTTCACCATGCGGGGAGGTTCGACCGACCCCTTGTTGACTGCGAGCAATCCACCAAGACCGAGGACTTCGATCTTGTCCTTGTCGAACACTTCGACGTCGAGACCGGATGCCGCCGCGACTTGCACGGCACGATCGGCGAGGAGCCGCGCCGTGAGATGGGCCGGAGGAAGGTTGGCGAGATCTCGCGCCAGATACACGGCGCCAGCCGTGACCTTGCCACGCTCGACACCGGCATCGGCGCCACGCGACTTCGACCCCGACGACACGATCGTGACCGTTCCACTCGGTACCGACTTCTGCGTCTTCAACTGGTGAAAACGGTATGACGCGAGCAGGAAACCTTCGACCGCAGCCTGGCCGGCCGAACGCGCGTCGAGTGTCACTGCGTCGACGATCGACAACGCGACCTTGTCGTGTTTGGCCGTCGCACGGGCGAAAGCTGCCGCTGCGTTACGAACGTCAGCTGCAGTGGCCTTGCGGGCGTCGCCGATACCGACGGCCACGACGGTTGCGCCACTCGCAGCCGGCACGACGAGGGTCTGGCCGACCTTGCCATCGAAACCATGGGCCGACAATGCGGCTCGAGACAGGCCGACACTGCGGGGAACCGCGCCGGACGTGGCGACGGCGATGCCGACGGCACCGGCCGAACGAGGTAGTGAACGAGAGGTCGCAACGGTGTACGTCATGACCTCAGTCTGCCAGCCCGGCAGGACGACTGTTCAGACGGCGATCAGTGAACGTCGCGGACTCGAAGACTTTCGCCCTCGTTCCAGCGCGCCATCGTCCAGAGAAGATCGGACAGTCGGTTCAGGTACGGCACCACGTGCGACGGATGAGGCGCGGCGGCGATCGAGTGTCGTTCGGCTCGGCGAACCACCGTGCGAGCGACGTCGAGCCAGGCCGACACCTTGTTGCCGCCTGGCACCACGAATTCGGTGGGTGGCGTGAAGCGCGTGTCGAGATCGTCGATCAGGTGCTCGAGACGCTCGACCATCTCGGGGGTGACCGACGACGAACCCGGGGTGAGCTTCGAACGATTCTCAGGCAAGGTGGCGAGCTCAGCCATCAGCACCCAGAGATCACGCATGATCGGGATGAGAAGGGCCTCGACCTCGGATCCGTGACCGGCTTCAGCGCGTACGACACCGAGGATCGCTTGCGCCTCGTCGGCGGTGCCATAAGCCCGAGGGAGGGTGGAGTCCTTGGCGACACGCCCTCCGAAGAACAGACCCGTCGTGCCGTCGTCACCATGTTTGGTGTAAATGCGTTCGCGGGTCACGGGGTGACCTTACTGGCGCATGTTCACGAGCGAGAGATCGTGTTCCACACGTCACCGACACCACTCGAAGCCTCTCGGGGCACGACGACCGAGAGGTAGCGTTGGCGACGATGTCGCGGCAGCCGTATCTCGAAGCGATCAGCGAACGGGTCATCGTGTTCGACGGAGCCTTTGGCACCTTCGTCCAGGGTCTCGATCTCGGCCCCGACGACTTCGGCGGAGCCAGCCTCGAGGGCTGCAACGAAATGCTGTGCCTCACCCGCCCTGACGTGATTCGACAGATGCACGCCGCGTTCCTCGACGTGGGAGTCGACGCCCTCGAAACGGCGAGTTTCGGCAGTTTCTCGACCGTGCTCACCGAATACGACATTCCCGAGCGGGCCTACGAACTCAACGTTGCTGCGGCGCGTCTTGCCCGCGAAACGGCGAACGACTACGAAGCCGACGGCCGTCCTCGGTACGTAGCCGGCTCGATCGGGCCCGGCACCAAACTCCCGAGCCTCGGACACATCTCGTTCGCCGAGTTGCGCGACTCCTACGAAGAGCAGGCGCGCGGACTCATCGTCGGCGGTGCCGACCTGTTCCTCGTCGAGACCTGCATGGATCTCTTGCAGATCAAGGCGGCGATGATCGCCTGTCGTCGGGCCATGGTCGCTGAAGGACGTGAGATCCCGATCCAGGTGCAGGTCACCATGGAGACCACCGGACGCATGCTCGTGGGCAGCGAGATCGGAGCCGCTGTCACCGCCATCGGCGCCATGCGACCCGACGTGCTCGGCATCAACTGCGCGACCGGCCCGGCCGAGATGCAGGAACACCTGCGCTATTTGTCGCAGCACTCTCCGGTGCCGATCAGCGTGCTGCCGAACGCCGGCCTACCGAGCGTCGTCGACGGTCGCACGCATTACGACCTCACTCCGCCCGAACTTGCCGAGTTCCACGCCCACCACGTGCGCGATCTCGGCATCGGCATCGTGGGCGGCTGCTGTGGTACGACCCCGGAGCACATGAAGGCCGTCGTCGAGGCGGTACGCGGCCTGACTCCTGCGACTCGACATCCCGTTGACGAACCGAGCGTCTCGTCGATCTACTCCCCCGTTCCGATCGATCAGGACAACTCGTTCCTCATCATCGGCGAACGCACTAACACCAATGGATCCAAGGCGTTCCGCGAAGCCATGATCGCCGGCGACTGGGACACCTGCTCGAAGATGGCCACTGACCAGATACGTGAGGGTGCGCACGTGCTCGACGTGTGCGTCGACTACGTGGGTCGCGATGGTGTGGTCGACATGAACGAGATCGCCTCGCGTTTCGCCACGCAGGCCAGCGCTCCCCTCGTGCTCGACTCCACCGAGCCGCCGGTCATGGAGGCCGGCCTGCAGCACATCGGCGGCCGAGCCATCCTCAACTCGGCCAACCTCGAGGACGGTGACGAACCCGGTTCACGTCTCGACCGCGTGTTCTCGCTCGCTCGCGAATACGGCGCAGCCGTGGTGTGCCTTTTGATCGACGAAAAAGGTCAAGCACGCGACGTCGAATGGAAGATGGAGATCGCCCATCGTCTGCATCGCATCGCCGTCGATCGCTACGGATTGTCGGCGTCCGATCTGATCTTCGACGCCCTCACGTTTCCTCTGTCGACCGGTGACGACGATCTACGTCTCGACGCCAAGCACACGATCGACGCCATTCGACGCATCAAGACCGAGATCCCGGGCTGCTTCACCACCCTCGGCGTGTCGAACGTGAGCTTCGGCTTGAAGCCGGCCGCACGTCAGGCGCTCAACAGCGTGTTCCTGCACGAGTGCGTGGAGGCCGGTCTTGATTCGGCCATCGTGCACGCCGGCAAGATCGTGCCGCTGGCTCGTATGCCCGAAGAGCACAAGCAGGTGTGTCTCGACCTCGTGTACGACCGCCGCCGTCCCGGCTACGACCCTCTCACCACGCTGCTCGACGTCTTCGAAGACGTCTCGACCGTCAATTCGGTGAAAGAAGATCGCTCGGGTTGGCCCATCGAGGAGCGTCTGAAGCACCGCATCATCGACGGCGACCGCGAAGGCCTCACCGACGACCTCGACGAGGCGATGGCCACCGGCCTCGCGCCACTGGCCATCGTGAACGAGATCCTTCTCGACGGCATGAAGGTGGTCGGTGATCTGTTCGGCTCGGGCCAGATGCAGTTGCCGTTCGTGTTGCAGTCGGCCGAAACCATGAAGACCGCCGTCGCCCACCTCGAGCCGCACATGGAAAAGACCGGCGAGTCGACGGCCAAGGGCAAACTCGTTCTCGCCACGGTGAAAGGTGACGTGCACGACATCGGCAAGAACTTGGTCGACATCATCTGCACCAACAACGGCTACGAAGTGCACAACATCGGCATCAAGGTTCCCGTGTCGGAGATGATCGACAAGGTCAAAGAGGTGGCTGCCGATGCCCTCGGAATGAGCGGACTGCTCGTGAAGAGCACGCTCATCATGCGCGAGAACCTGGAAGAAATGAATCGACTCGGACTCGCCGACGTGCCGGTTCTGCTCGGTGGCGCCGCTCTCACCCGCTCGTACGTCGAACGTGACCTGCGAGAGGTGTACGACGGCCGCGTGTTCTACGGGCGCGACGCCTTCGAAGGACTCAACACGCTCGACAAGATCATGGACATGAAGAAGTCGGGAATCGACGATCCCGACTTCGGTCGAGTGCCGACCGGCCGTGTACTTCCTGAACGCACGACGAGCGCTGACGCGCCCACCGACCTGCCACGCCGCTCGCCCGACGTGGCTACCGACAATCCGGTGTTCGCGCCGCCGTTCCTCGGATCACGGATCGTGAAAGGAATCGGCCTCGACGAGATCGCCCAGTACGTGAACGAAACGGCACTCTTCCGCAATCAGTGGCAGTTCCGACCCGAGAACGGCGAGTCCGACGACGATTTCAAAGCACGTATCCGCTCGGTGTTCCGCCAGGAACTGGCCGAAGCCAAGGCGGCCGGCTATCTCGTCCCACAGGTGGTGTACGGCTACTACTGCGTCAACGGCGACGGCAACGACCTCGTGGTCTGGACCGACGAAACGCGCACGGCCGAACTCGCCCGATTCACCTATCCGCGCCAGAAACAAGCTCCGTACTTCTGTATTGCCGACTTCTTCCGACCGGTCGACTCCGAACCCGACTACGCGGCGTTCCACATCGTGACCATGGGTGCGGCAGTGAGCGACGAAGCAGCCCGCCTGTTCGCGGCCAACGAGTACCAGAAGTACATGCTCGTTCACGGCCTTGGTGTCGAGATGGCCGAAGCTCTCGCCGAGCTGTGGCACAAGCGCATCCGCGACGATTGGGGTTTCGGCGCCGAGGACGGGCCGTCGATCGGCGGCCTCTTCCGTCAGCAGTACCGAGGCGGACGCTATTCGTGGGGCTATCCGGCTTGTCCCGATCTGGAGGACAACGCCACCGTGGCCACGCTGCTCGAGGCCGGTCGTCTCGGCATCGAGGTGAACGAGGACACAGGTTGGCAGTACCAGCCCGAGCAGACGACGTCGGCGATCATCTGCCACCATCCTCAGGCGAAGTATTTCGTCGCCCGCTGACGTCGAACCTGAGGAGACGCCATGTTCAAGTGGATCGTTCGCATCGTGATCGCCGCTGCCGTGCTGATCGGCCTGGTGTACGGGGGCATCCTGCTCTGGACCAAGGTGATCAATCCGCCCGAGAAGAGCCTCTCGACCGACGATCTTTCTGCCGTATTGGCCGCGAGCACCACGTCTGTCGCGACCGAGACATCGGTGGCTCCCCCGCCGACCGATGCACCAGCCGGCGTCGACGGAACGTGGACCGCCACTGACGAGTCGACTCTTGGTTATCGGGTCAAAGAAGTTCTCGGGGGCGTCGACACCGAAGGTGTGGGCCGTACCAACGCGGTCACCGGTTCGCTCACGATCGCCGGCGCCACGGTGACGGCGGCCGAGTTCACAGTCGACGTGGCCAGCATCTCGAGTGACAGTTCGCGTCGTGACGGTCAGTTCAACGGCCGCATCATGGACACTGCCACCTATCCCAACGCCGACTTCGTCCTCACTGCGCCCATCGAGCTCGGAGCGATTCCGGCCGATGGCGAACAGATCACCGTCGACGCCACCGGAGATCTCACCTTGCGTGGCACCACCAATCAGGTGACCTTTCCCCTCACCGCCGAATACGCCAATGGACGGATCGGCGTGTTCGGCAACATCTCGGTCACTTTCGCCGACTACGGCATCCCGAATCCATCGAATGGCTTCGCCGTGACCGGTGACGACGGTCTGCTCGAATTCGTTCTCGTGTTCGCCCGCTGAGCAACTGCGCAGTAAGCCGTCGATCAGACCGTCGGCTGACTCTTCTCCCACGCGTCGGCGAGTGCTGCGTACCGACCGCCGAGCACCACCAGTTCGTCATGAGTTCCGAGTTCGGCCAAGCGTCCGTCGTCGACCACTGCGATGCGATCGGCTCGACGAACGGTCGAGAGTCGGTGCGCCACCACGACCACAGTTCGACCGCTCATGAGCCGTTCGAGGGCTCGTTCGACTTCGGCTTCGGTTCCCGGATCGAGATTCGACGTCGCCTCGTCGAGAACCAACACGGCTGGGTCGACGAGGGCGGCTCGAGCCAGTGCCACCAATTGACGT
>Ga0181579_10004496_pt1 | contig 10865 bp, 10 predicted proteins | sample 071ome_24_FD_132996 | JGI IMG/M metagenome (GOLD analysis project Ga0181579, IMG submission 132996) | Coastal salt marsh microbial communities from the Groves Creek Marsh, Skidaway Island, Georgia - 071402CT metaG (megahit assembly) | ecosystem: Environmental > Aquatic > Marine > Intertidal... | reverse complement strand
TGGGCTACGACATTCATTTTTCGCAGCAAAACGGCGAGGCGACCGAGTTCCCGGACGGTTCGTTCGACCTAACGGTCTCACACATCGTGCTGCACGAAACCTCAAGGAGCGCGCTACGCAATATCTTCGCCGAGTGTTATCGGCTCCTCGAACCGGGTGGGTTGATGCTGCATGTCGAACAACGACAGCACTACGACATGGAACCCTTCGAGCAATTCTACTACGACTGGGATACCTTGAATAACCACGAGCCGTTTTGGGGCACGCTGCACGATACCGATCTCGCGGCCGTCGCGGCCGAGGCGGGGTTTGCCCCGACCAAAGTGGTTCAACAGATGGCGCCAAACGTGGTGGCGGCCGATCTATTGCAGGGCCAAATTGACGGCGGGCAGGACTTTAAGCGGACCGCCGTTTGGTTTGCCATCGCGGCGCGGAAATAGCCCGACCTAAATCGTCGGCGGCTCGACCCCGGAAGCCGCGAGTTCGCTGAACAGTTGCGCCTTGAGACGCTCCAATCCCGCTTGATCGCGGGCTTCGATGCGGGCAACAAGCACCGCCTGCGTGTTGGACGCACGCAACAACCACCACCCATCATCGGTGGTCACGCGCACCCCATCGATATCGACCACATCGGCATCCGCGTTGCGCATGCGCGTCGCGACTTCGGTGGCAATGTCGAATTTGCGGGCTTCGGCGCAGTCGAAACGAAGTTCCGGCGTGTTGACGTAAACCGGCAGTTCGTCGAGCAAGTCGCCGATCGACCGCCCGCTGCGATGAACGAGCTGAAGGGTCCGCACCGCGGCGTAAAGTCCGTCATCAAAGCCGTAGAAGGTGTCGGCAAAAAAGATATGGGCACTCATCTCACCGGCGAGCAAGGCCCCGGTCTCGGCCATTTTCGATTTCACCAAGGAATGGCCGGCTGCCCACATGATCGGGGTGCCGCCAAGCCGGTGCACCTCGTCGAACAATGCCACACTACACTTCACGTCGCCGATGATCGTCGCGCCGGGGTTGACCGACAGAACATCGCGGGCGAGCAAGGCAAGCAACTGATCGCCCCACACGATGCGCCCCGCAGCGTCGATGACACCGACACGATCGCCATCGCCGTCAAAAGCCAACCCGATATCCGCGTTCTCCGTTTTGACGGTGACACGGAGCTGCTCGAGGTTTTCGGGAATGGTGGGGTCCGGGTGGTGATTGGGGAAATTCCCGTCGACGACATCGTTGATCAGCACATGGCGACCCGGCAACCGATCGGTCAAGTTTCGCAGCACCGCGCCGGCCGCGCCGTTTCCGGGATCCCAAACCGCCGCGATATCGCCGGGCAAATCGGCATCCATCACAAGTCGCTCCACATATCGGTCCGCGATGTCGATCGTTTCGACACTGCCGACGCCAGCCTCATAGTCGCCTGCCGCGGCCAGTTGGCCAAGCGCTTGGATGTCCTCGCCGAAGAATCCCTTTCGGTCGAGCATGAACTTGAAGCCATTGTGGTTCGGCGGGTTATGCGAGCCCGTCACCATGATACCGCCGTCAGCGGCTAGTTCGTAAACGCTGTAGTACAGCATTGGGGTTGGCCCAAGGCCGATCTGTCGAACGGTCACACCCGTCGACACCAACCCTCGGGTCAAATGGTCTGCAAGATCCGGCGAACTGTGCCGTCCGTCGTAACCGACATTGACCGTGCGACCGCCCCGACGACGGACGATCGTGCCGAACGCTTGCCCGATCGCCAACGCATCCGAAGGCCCAAGGGTCTCATCAAGCACACCCCGGATATCGTAGGCGCGCAGAATCGACGGATCGAAAACGTAACCAGTCATGCGGTCGGAGGCAGGGCCGGACGACGCCCGATACTGTAATAACTGAGGCCCGATCGCGCGGCGTCGCCGGGGTCAAACAGATTGCGGAAATCGACAAGAGTTGTTCCCGCCATGGCAGCCTTAAGCGCCGAAAGATCGAGGCGGCCCGGTTTGAAATGATCCCACTCCGTCACGATGGCCGTCGCGTCGGCGCCTTGCGCGGCTTCTATCGGATCGGCACACCAGGTCACACCGTCAAGCTGGTGACGCGCTTCTTCGGCACCTTCCGGGTCGAAAACCCGAACCGTGGCACTCTTTGCCAGCAGACCCTTCACGAGGTCGACACCCGGGCTGTCTCGAACGTCGTCGGTATTGGCCTTAAAAGTGATGCCAAGGACGGCAACGGTACGGCCGCTTAAGTTCGCGCCCAACGCCGTCGCAACGCGATCAGCAAGCGCCTTTTTTCTGCCCGTGTTGATCTCGATCGCCGTTTCGACAAGCCGTATCGGCAATTGCACCGCCGCCGCGCTATTGGCGAGCGCCGACGTGTCCTTGGGAAAACACGAGCCGCCGTAGCCCGGCCCTGCACTGAGGCCCCAGCGTCCAATCCGCGTATCCAGCCCCATGCCCCTGGCTACGTCCTCGACATTGGCCCCAACACGCTCACAAAGGTCGGCAATCTCATTGATGAAGGTGATCTTCACCGCAAGAAACGCATTGGCGCTGTACTTAATCAGTTCCGAAGTTTCGATCTCCGTCGACATAAAGCAATCGGGGCGCCCTTCAAGGAGTGGCGCATGGAGTTCCCTTAACGTTTCGGCAGCACGACCAGTGTCGGTTCCCACGACGATGCGATCAGGTTTTGCAAAATCGGCAACCGCGCTGCCTTCGCGTAGAAATTCGGGAACCGATGCAATGTCGACATCGGCGTGTGGGGCGATCTCCTTGACGATCTCGGCAACCACGCGACCCGTGCCGACCGGCACCGTCGACTTCGTGGCAAGCACGGTATATCCCGCTAGAGAGGGGGCAAGTTCGCGCGCCGCGGCATGGACGTACGAAAGATCAGCGTTTCCCTGAGCGTCGGGGGGCGTCCCGACGGCTAGAAAGATCACATCGGCATCGGCCGCCGCCTCGATGGGCGACTCCGCAAAGCGAAGGCGGCCCGCCGCTACGCCGCGCGCAACAACGGCATCAAGCCCGGGCTCGTAGATCGGTATTTCGCCACGGTTGAGCCGGTCGAGAACCTTTGGATTCTTATCGACACACGTAACGTTATGCCCGATGTCGGCGAAACAAGCACCCGAGACCAATCCAACGTACCCGGTCCCAATCACCACAATTTTCATGAACCGGCTCCGAGACCAAGGGACTTAAGGTAACTAGTGAGATCGTTGCGCAGATCGTCACGCTGTAGCGCGAACGCGATATTGGCGCGCAGGTAACCCGCCCGCGTGCCGCAATCAAAGCGCTCGCCGTCAATTCGAATGCCCGCGAACGCCTCTTCGGTTGCGAGCCAGGACAGTGCGTCGGTGAGTTGGATTTCCCCGCCGGTACCGGTCTCTTGACGATCGAGATAGTCGAAAACCCTGGGCGTCATAATGTAGCGACCGACGACCGCCAAATCGGAAGGCGCGTCCGCCGGCTTTGGCTTTTCGACAAGCCCGCGGACCTCGACTACCGCGCCGTTATCGTCCGACACATCCAACACGCCATAGTTAGAGATATCGGGCCCCGAAATGGTTTCGGCCGCAACCATCCCGCCCCGGCCCGAGTAGGCATCAACCATCTGTTTGAGGCACGGAACGGCGGCAAGGAAAATGTCGTCGGGCAACAGCACCGCAAAGGGTTCATCGCCGATGAAGTGTCGCGCGCACCAAACGGCGTGGCCCAGACCTAGCGGCTCTTGCTGCCGGGTATAGGCGACCTTTCCCGGGGCCGGCAGCCAATTCGTCAGATTTTCGGCCTCTTCCGACTTGCCGCGGGATCGTAGAAGAGCCTCGAGCTCGCTGGAGTGATCGAAATGATCCTCAATAGCGCTCTTTCCCTTGCCGGTCACAAAAATGAATTCTTCGATTCCGGCCGCCCGCGCTTCTTCCACAGCGTAGTGGATCAACGGCTTATCGACGATCGGGAGCATTTCCTTGGGCAGCGCCTTGGTGGCGGGTAGGAACCGCGTTCCCAATCCGCCAACGGGAAATACTGCCTTTCGGACCAGTGCGGTCATGTTTCGAGATCTCCGGAGGGGACGAGCGCGTTCTTGTGCCACGCCCCCATGCCGCAGGCAAGATCAGGCGTTGCCGAGGAGCAGATCCTTCGCCTGATTGATCTTGGTGGCCAAGAATGTGGACCCGCCTTGGTCGGGGTGGACCCGTTTCATCAGCCGATGATGCGCGTCGCGAATTTCCGAATCGCTTGCGCCCGGCTCCAAACCCAGCACGGAAAACGCTTCTTCACGGGACATGGCGCCTGTCGATCCGGAGGGCGCTTGACGGGCAGATTCCTGATCGGCTGTGCGCCAATCCTGACCAAACCGCCGGTCAAGATAAGCTTCCAGCAACTGCGTCGACTCGTCATCGTAGCGAAGGCTCTCTTCACGCAAGCTGCGCAGATCGTCCTCGGTCAGCGAGTCGAGCGCTCGGCCCGAAAAGGCCCCCTGCATGACTTCGCCCTCGAGATCTCCTGTGTCGTGATCCAACCTCATCCGCAAGAGCGCGGTCCGCACCTCGGAGCTTTGACCGGTCGTCCGATCGGTCGGATGGGGGCGGCGAGAAAATGCTGCACGCTGTGCCCGGCGCCGGAGGAACATCAGACCGAAGAAGAGCAGCGGGAAAAGTGCGCCCCATAGTCCCCGGGCAGCAAGGAATCCAACCACGATGATGCCGAGAAGAATACCCAACCAACGGAGGACCCTGACGATCTCGGCGGGGTCGGCGCTTACGAACCAACGGCCGGCCAAAATGAAAAGACCCACGACGGCAAAGCCGATGAGAAGCCACGTCATTCAGCTATCTCAGCTGACTGGTTAGTTGTCGGACCGTCGCGCCACGACCCCTGCTGTAATCGGCAAGCGCGCGTCGACCGCCAGCCGCAAAGACCGCAACCGCCTTGAGGAGTTCGCGCAGCTGCGACGCACTGGTGGCATCGAAACGACAGTGCGCGCCGCCGGTCAACCGCGCGATCTGACGAAAGGCCATTTCGGCGACAGGCTCCGAGCCTTCCTGAAACAGGAAGACCGGGATACCCAAGACGCCGAGCTTCCCCGCCACGTTGCAGAGGTCGTCGACGCTTTCTTCGACGCAATCACCGACAAAAACGAGAGCGTTGACGCGTCCCTGGCGTGCTTCGACGAGCGCATGGCTCAAGACTTTCTGGATTTGGGTATGACCCCCGAGGCACGAGACGCCCGTCATTCGCCGAATGAGATCGGCGGAGTTCGATATCCACGGTGTCGCTGCAAACTCCTCGAACCCTCGATAATACGCGAGTTGAATCTCGAGGCCGCCCAGGCTCGCCGTTTCGCGGAACATCTCGGCCTGTATATGGCACGCCCGGTCCCAGGTGGGTTCGCGGCTAGCTGTCGCATCAAGTGCGAACAATAAACGCCCCCGTTCGCCGGCGCGGGGTGGCGGCGGGGTGGCGGCAACTTTGCTCAGGAATGCCTGGACGTCGCTGCGGTCGGTCTTTGCGGGCGTATGTCGCGGTCTTTTTGCCATGGCGCCTTCATTCTCGGCGCCAGTATATAGGGTGGCCTATGCGGTTCCAGAAGGGCCGGTTCGGCAACGAGCGTCTCAATTGCCGATTATTGGACGACGATCTCACCGTCCGGGAAAAACGCTTTGTAGGCAAACGCGAAGTCGATCCCGTACGGAAAGTCGACGAGTTCCCCTTGGTCCGTCCGCTGTTGCACAACCACATTCCCGACATCCACCCCGCGGGAGATTGCCGAGGAATCAAGCGCGGAATTTTGGCCGGGTTCCCATGTAATGACGAACCCATCCTCTGTTTCCACCCGGCCGCGCTCACGCAGGAGGTCCAGAGCCCACGCCTCCTTTTGGCCATCGCCGGAGCGATCAATCGTGATGACCCGCGCCAAGGGCGCGACATTCACTTCCTTGAGAGCCTGAAGTGCCTCACCTTGGTACAGGAACGGTGTGGAGAGCGAGTCGTAGCCGTTGTACGGGTTGGCACCGTAGCGCCGGAGACGTGCGTTGGTGGGCACTAGCAGGCTTGCGCTATCGTTGGCGCGAGCTTGGAAGTTGGCCCAGGATTCGAGACGCGACGGCAACACCGCGAGGCGTTTGCCGAGCATTTCACCGATGATTGCCTCGCCAAGGAACTGCTGCCACCAGCTTTCTGTCTGGCGGTCATACATGACAAGATCGGAGTTTCGTAACTTTCCGGTGGTGCCGAAATCCAGCACTTGGCCGTCAAGGCGTCGATCAAACACCACGGCGGCGTTGCAAAGCGGGCAGAACGTCACCGAGATCGGCACGCCACCGAGTTCATCGTTGACGATTTCGTGCCACATCAGGATTGAGAGTGGATAGGCCCGCATCTCACCGTTGATAACGATACCGACGACCGGTTCGGTCGCCTCGATCTCGAATTCGCCGTACCCGTCGACTTCATCCAACGCGATATGGCGGGGTCGGTCGATTGCCGGAATGCCATCCTTGGGTGGCCCGCCAGACAGGATTTCGTCGAATTCGACCGAGGACTTGTCAAAGTCGGTCGTGGGCCACTCGTATTTCCACACCGAGGGGTTTGCCGAGGCGGCGCCAGCAAGAATAACTGAACCAAAAGCGGCGACGGCAGCGGTCTTAAGTATGGTGGAGATCATCAACCAATCCTGTTTTCGTGGCGGTTTGCTTCCCATACACTGACCGCCTGTTCCAACGGCTCAAATCAAAGGGGGTCAAGCTTTCGTGACATTGTCGGTGGCAAATCGCCTGGCGCGCTTCGGGGCACGCCGGAATGGCTGATTCTGTTGAAATCGTCGTAGTAGGCGCTGGCGTCGTCGGCCTAGCCATCGCGAAATGCCTCACTGAGTCGGGCCACGAAGTTCTTGTCCTCGATAAAGAGAAGTGGATCGGTAGCGAAACCAGCTCGCGCAACAGCGAAGTCATCCATGCCGGTCTCTACTACCCGCCTGAATCCAAGAAAGCCGCGCTGTGCGTTGAGGGAAAGGAAGCGCTCTATACCTACTGCGCCGAGCGCGGCATTCCGCACCGACGGTGCGGAAAGCTCATCGTCGCAGCCGACGACGGCGAAATAGCCAGCCTTCAAAGGATTCGCGCTAACGGCATTGCAAGCGGTGTCGATGATCTCGTTATCATCGACGCGGACGCCGCGACGGCGCTTGAGCCCAACCTGAAATGTGTGGCCGCGCTTCACTCGCCCTCGACCGGCATCGTGGACAGCCACCAATACATGCTCGCGCTTGAAGGAGACATCGCTGCGGCGGGAGGTATGATCGCGCTGCAAACGACGTTCCTCGGTGCCCGGCGGTCGGCCCAAGGGTTCTCCGTCACGACGCAATCTGTAGACGGTGCAGAAACGCTGCTTTCGTGTCGGTGGCTCGTCAACGCCGCTGGACTCCATGCCCAAGCGGTCGCGCGATCGATCGAGAACATGCCGTCTGCGGCGATTCCGGCTCGGTACTTGGCAAAGGGGGTCTACTTCACGCTCTCCGGCCCCGCCCCGTTTCAGCGACTGATCTACCCGCTGCCGACGACAGCGAGCCTAGGGTTGCACTATTCCGTCGACCTCGGCGGTCAGGCCCGCTTCGGTCCTGATGTCGAATGGATCGACACCATCGATTATGAGGTCGACGGCAGCCGGGCGCAGAGATTCGAAGACAGTATCCGGCGCTACTTTCCCGCCCTCAAGCCGGGGCGTTTACAACCCGGATATGCGGGCATTCGCCCAAAAATCGTTCCCGCCGGCGCGCCGGCTGGCGACTTTCTGATTCAAGGGCCTATCACGCATGGGATCGACGGCTTGATCCATTTGTTCGGCATCGAGTCACCCGGACTGACATCGTCGTTGGCAATCGGGCGGGCGGTCACAACGCTCATCGGCTAACGTCATTAGAGGCTGCCGAATTCTTGTCGGGGACTCCCGAAACCGCTAGGTTAGCGGGATAATATCCCTGGGTTCCGAACATGCTGAAACCAATCTTTGCCGCACTTTGCTTGGCCTTAACGACCTCGACCGCAATTGCCGCAAATGTCGGCGGCACCCGAAGCTATGAGAGCCAACTCGCAGGTGCCACCGATACCGCGATTGATTTCGCGCGCGAGAATGAGTGGTCGGGAATCATCGGTGGCGGCGTCGGCTTAAACCCAGAGTTCATCGGATCCGACGACTACGAAGCGAGCGCGCTCCCGTTGTTCGACGTGGAATGGCGCGGGGCTTATTTTGCCAGCACCCAGCGGGGCGTCGGTCTGAATATGATTCGAAATCCCGGCCTGAAAGCGGGGCCCCGATTCACCTACGACCGGGGAAGAGAATCATCGGATAGCACCTTTCTCTCCGGCCTGCCGGATGTCGACGCTGGTGTTGAGATCGGTGCGTTTATCGAGACCCTGAACGGACCTTGGCGCTTCAAAAGCGACTTACGCAAGGCCCTCGGGGGCCATGAAGGCCTCGTGGTGTCGCTCGACTTGGCGCTGGGCGGTCGCCTTAGCGATCGCGCCAATCTGATCCTCGGCGGGACGACCCACTTCGCGAGCAAGGACTACATGAAGTCCTATTTCGACTCGAGTGTTGCGGGAACTGGGCGCCCGGTTTTTCTGACGGACGGTGGCGGTTTTTCCGATATCGGCGGCTACGCGACCCTGGTCTACAACTTCAGTGATCGCGTTTTTATTTCGGGCGTTCTGCGTGGCACCCTGCTGATCGGCGATGCGGCTGACAGCCCGATCTCCCAGTCGGACGGCCAGTACTTCTTTGGAACCATCTTTGGCTATCGTTTCTAGCTACCAAGCACCTATTTCCTTGAGCGTGCGAGCGAGAGGGGCCGGAAGGTCAGCGGGACCGGCGGTCTTTCCATTCGGCAAATCGAGTGGCGTGTCCGCCGCTTCGAGATAGCGCCAACCTTGATGCGGCCGCCGCGGCTGATGCTCGGTTAGAATCAGCTGCGGTTCCAACACGAAGGCGCACTTCTTACCCCCTTCATTGGTCACCGACTGAATATCGACAATCACCTGCCGGACCTGTATGTACCCTCGAATAATCCAGTAGAGCGAACCTTCACCGGCGATCTCTTCCGCCCGTCGTGGACGGTGCCGGGTGAAATGACGAAGCGTCCCCTGCTCCCCCAAGCGGCGAGCCTGAATCGTGCGGAGTTGATCCACATCGTCGACACCGACGCATAGCTTCAGGATATTCAGGGCCATCGCGCTTTAGCGTACCGATGCGCGCGGAGCGGGCAAGTCCAGATGGTATGTGGAGAGGTCCAGCAAATTGTCCATAATCCCCAAAAAAGAGCCGGGAGACCCCATTTGAGCGCGAACAACACGAATAACGATCGAGTCGTCATTGCCGGTGCCGGACCGGTAGGCGTTACAGCGGCCTACGCCCTATTGCGACAGGGCATTCCGGTCATATTGCTCGATTCCTACGCCGACCTTCCGACGGACCCCCGCGCCTCGACCTTTCATCCCCCGACGATGGAGCGCCTTGAGAGCTTGGAGGTTGCCGAGGAACTGCACGGCATGGGGATTGAGGTGCCGAAGTGGCAATTTCGCGATCTCAAGAAAGGGCTGGTCGCCGAATTCGACCTTTCGATCTTGGGGGACATAACCCGCTATCCCTTCAGGCTTCATTGCGAGCAGCACAAATACGCGCGGATGCTATTGAGCAAAGTCGAGAAGATGGACGGCTGCGAAATCCGCAAGAGCCGCACCGTCACCAGCGCGAGGAGCGACGAAAACGGCGTCACCGTGACCGTAGACGGTCCAAATGGCGCCGAAGAAGTAACCGGTCGCTATTTGATCGGTTGCGACGGCGGCAAAAGCATTGTGCGACATGCAATGGGAGTCAGCTTTGAAGGACTAACGTTCGAAGAACGTTTCTTGGTCCTGACGACGCCGTTCGATTACACCGACCAAGGATTTAGGGGTACCTGCTACATTGCCGACCCTGACCGCTGGTACTCGATGTTCAAAGTACCCGCCGAAGGGCCGCCGGGACGCTGGCGCGTCGTCTCACCGGTCGAGCCTGACGTGGACGAGGCGACTGCTTTCGACGACGACGCCTGCCAAGAACGCATTCAGGCCGTCATGCCGCACCCGGACGGCGGGACCTTCCCGATCATCCACAAGAATATTTACCAAGTGCACCAACGTATCGCGGGACGATTTGCGGTTGGCAACGTGTTCCTTGCCGGCGATGCCGCGCATATCAATAACCCACTTGGCGGCATGGGCCTGAACTTCGGTATCCATGACGCGCTCAACCTCACAGAGAAAATGGTTGCTGTTTACCGTGGCGAAGCGTCGGCTGAGATATTCGAGCTCTACGATCGGCAACGGCGCACCGTTGCGGAAGAGTATTTGCTTGCTCAAACCGCACAGAACAAGCGCGACCTTGAGGAAAGCGACCCGGAGAGCCGCGCGCAGAGACAAAAGGAATGGCGCGAGACCGCTGATAATCCGGAAGCGGCACGCGAATTTCTTTTGCGCACGGCGATGTTCAAGTCGGTCGAGCGCGAACGATCCATTCAATAGGGGCAAGACAGGGTTCACCCCCAAATCTCATTCAGACAAAGAGGATACGAGTGCCTGACTCACTTGGCCATCGACTGAAGATTGGCGTAATCGTTCCATCGACCAACACCGTTGTGCAGACCGAGTTCGCCGACATGCAGCCCCCCGGCGTGACCAACCATGTCTCGCGTATTGCCATCCCCGACGCGAAACTCGGCTCGGATAATGATTTTATCGCCCACATTGAGCGCATGCGTTCGGGAATCGATGAGTCGATCGAGCGCGTCATGACGTGTCATCCCGACTACATCATCAACGGGCTTTCGCTCGAGGCCTTCTGGGAAGG
>Ga0181579_10004493_pt1 | contig 10866 bp, 12 predicted proteins | sample 071ome_24_FD_132996 | JGI IMG/M metagenome (GOLD analysis project Ga0181579, IMG submission 132996) | Coastal salt marsh microbial communities from the Groves Creek Marsh, Skidaway Island, Georgia - 071402CT metaG (megahit assembly) | ecosystem: Environmental > Aquatic > Marine > Intertidal... | reverse complement strand
TCACCGTGACGGATACTTCCTCGCGTGTATCAACCATCGCGAGGTCCTGCCTTGCGCCAGGACGACGGAGAAGAACGCAAAACCACGCTCCGCCGTCGCCCTGGCGCACGGCGGGGCCTCGGCTCGAGATTGTCACAGTGACGGATGCTGCCTCGCGTGTATCAACCATCGCAAGGTCCTTGTCTATTTTGCTGGCTTTGCGCCAGGACGACGGTAAGCATGAGAGAAGCGCCGATCCCAAATCTTTGTCGAGCCTGGTCGACTTGTCATTTTTCGCTCCCCTGGTGATAGTTCTGGCGAGCGCCGGGGCATGCCTCGGGACAAACCGAAAGCGCCTTCATGAAACTCATCCGTCCCCTGGTGATTACGGCCGTCCTGCTCGCCGCCTGGCAGTTGATCGTGTGGCTGAGCGGGGCACCGCATTACATCCTGCCGGGGCCGGGACGGGTTCTGCTCGCCTGGCGCGAGCACTCGGGCGAACTGCTCAATCATGCCGGCGTGACCCTGGCGGAGATCCTGCTCGGCCTGGCGATCGGCACCCTGATCGGAGCGGCGACTGCGCTGTCGATGGCCCATGCCCGCGAGATCCGCCGCTGGCTGTTGCCGGTGCTGGTGATCAGCCAGGCGATACCGGTTTTCGCCCTCGCCCCGGTGCTGGTGTTGTGGCTCGGCTACGGCATGGCCTCGAAGGTGGCGATGGCGGCGCTGATCATCTTCTTTCCCGTCACCGCCGCCTTCCATGACGGCTTGCGGCGCACCGAACCGGCGTTGATCGACAGCGCCCGCACCTTGGGCTGCCAAGGGCTGGCGCTGTTGTTCAGGGTGCGTATACCCGCCGCCCTTCCGGCTTTCGGCTCCGGGCTTCGTGTCGCTTGCGCGGTGGCACCGATTGGGGCCGTGGTCGGGGAATGGGTCGGCTCCAGCGCCGGTCTCGGCTATCTGATGCTGCATTCCAACGCGCGCATGCAGATCGACGTGATGTTCGCCGCCTTGCTCACCCTGGCGGTGATGGCGGTGGCGCTCTACGCGGTGGTGGATATCTCCCTGCGCGCCGCCATGCCCTGGCAGCCGGGCGAGAACACCGATGATCCCTGATGCGCAAGGCGCGGATGGTTTGACGCCTTAGCCGGTTTCGCAAGCCAAGTCCGCCGCCGCGTTGCCGGCGATCCGTCCCAGGGTAACCGCGGTTAGCAGACCGTTCCCCGAGAGATAGCCGTGCACCGAAGTGCCGGAGACGCCGACAGCCGCCCCACCACCGGCGAAAAGATTGGGCAAGGTGGAGCCGTCGGCCCGCAGCACCCGACCGGACTCGTCGATCGACAACCCGCCCTGGGTATGAAACAGCGCGCCGGTCACCCGTACCGCGAAATATGGCGGACAGTCCAACGCCGGCGCGGTGTTGAAATCCCTCCCGAACGGACAGGCGGAGCGGCCCGCCACGTGACCGGCCACTTCCGCCAGGCTCGCTTGCAGCGCGGCCAATGGGACCTCCGTGAGCGCGGCCAAGGCCTCGACACTCTCGGCCCGGCGGATCGCGCCACCCGTCTCGGCGTTGCGGTAATCCTCGAACTGCATGGCTAGATCATGAAGCCGCGTGTCATAGACGTTCCAGGCGATGCGCCCCGGCTGGGCCAGAACCTTCACCGACTGCTCGGAATAGCCTTCGTGCTCGTTCGAGAAGCGCCGACCGTCGGCATTCACCTGAATACCGCCCTCCATCATGATCGCCCAGGTAATCAGCGCGCCATGCGGGGTGGCAACCGAGCCATGGCCCTGATACGCACCCAAATGCAGCGCCTCGGCTCCCAAGGCCTCGCCCCAGCGCACCGCGTCGCCCTGATTGCCCACATGCCCGAAATACAGCGCGTCGGCCATCTCGGGAATGTGCCGAGCGACCATCTCGGCATTGCCGCCATAGCCGTTGCAGGCCAGTACCAGGGTCTCACAGCCAAGCGCTTCGGTGGCGCCGTCCGGGCGGGTGATCTCGACGCCTTTCACTCGGCCATCGGGCTCCCCGAACAGGGCGGTGACATGCGCCGAGGTCACCACGTCGATCCCGGCGCGCTCGACCGCCGCCGCGAGACTGTTCACCAGGGCGCCGCCGGTCTTGTCCGGATGCGCGTGCATGCGCAGAACCGAATGCCCGGGATAGCGAAACCCGTCGAGCAGCACGAACTCCTGGCCATGCGCGTCGGCGAGCCATTCCAATGTTCGGCCAGAGGCCGCGGCCACCGTTCGCGCCAAGCTTGGGTCCGCCTCGCCCTTGGCCTTGGCCTGAATGTCTCCGACGAACTGGTCAATCGGGTCCGAGATTCCCATCGCCCTTTGCCAGCGTGTCTCGCAAGCCGGAACTAGGCCGGAAGAGAGCGCCGTCGACCCGCTAGGCCGCTCGTCCCGCTCCAGCACCATGACCTCGGCGCCCGCGTCATGGGCCGCCAGCGCCGCTATCAAGCCGCAGGCGCCGGCTCCGACGATCACCACGAGAATCGAGATGTCGAAATCGCGGGCCGGCTTCAGACCCGGAGCCTGGGTCAAACCCAGGGATTTGGGGGCTTGAAAAACCAAGCTCTTCACGCTCCTCGCGACCAACTAGTTCGAGCGCCCGTCATCCGGCACCACGCTCTGGGCGATGGTGTTATCCAGCGCCTCATAGTCGTGATAACCGATCGCCGCGTAGATATCCTTGCGCGTCATCAGATTATCAAGATAGCCGCCCTGACCGCGGTGCTCGGCGAGATGCGCATAGAGATCCCGCATCGCCGCCGCCTCGCATCTGAGCGAGGTCACGGGCCAAATGACGATCTTGAAGCCGAGTTCCGCGAACTCCGCCTGGCTGAGATAGGGCGTGCGCCCGAACTCGGTCATGTTCGCCAGGGTCGGGGCGTCGATCGCCGCGTTGAATTCGCGCATTTCCTCCGCCGAGGTTAGCGCCTCGGGAAAGATCACATCGGCGCCGGCCTCGATATAAAGTTTCGCGCGACTGATCGCGCCGTCCAGCCCCTCGGTCGCGGCGGCGTCGGTGCGGGCGATGATACGAAGGTGTGTTCGCGCCCGACGCGCCGCGGCGATCTTGGCGGCCATCGATTCGGGGTCGTTCAGGAGTTTGTCGGACAGGTGACCGCATTTTTTCGGCAGCACTTGATCCTCTAGTTGAACCGCCGCGGCGCCCGCCGCCTCCAGGTCCTGGATCAGCCGCATCACGTTAAGCGCCTCGCCATAGCCGGTATCGCCGTCGACGATCAACGGCAGGCCGCTGGAGCGGGTGATCATCTTGACGAAGGTCGTCAACTCCTCCGAGGTGATCATGCCCAGATCCGGTAGTCCCATGCTGGCCGAAAGCGCGCCGCCCGACAGATACAGCGCCTCGAAGCCGGCGTTCCGGGCAAGGATCGCGGTCAGACCGTTATGCGCGCCGGGAACCCCGAGAGCGCCGTCTCGAGACCACAGGGCCTCCAATCGATCGCCGGGCCGTTGCGCGCTCGACGAGGAATTGAACCATGTCATCCTTGGGGTTCCTTTTCAGAAGCGTGGTCGTTGTCGCCTCTCCGTCCGGGCGGGGTTGGCGTTGTCAATCCGATATGGCATTAACACGGACAGGCGAACGGACAAAAATAAACGGACGGAAAAGTCCGCGACGTTCCGTCGAAAGAGGCGCGAAGGGGGAATTGCCGGAATGGTGCATGTCGTCGGATTGGGCGCGAGCCTCTTGGCGTTCTGGCTGTTGATGTCGGGGATCTACACCCCGTTGATCATTTCGCTCGGCATAGCCTCGATCCTGCTCGTTCTCTATATCGCGCATCGCATGGATCTCTACGATCACGAAACCTTTCCCTATCACCTGAAGGGACGGGTGTTCGGCTACTGGAGCTGGCTGGCGAAGGAGATCTTCAAGGCCAACATTGATGTCGCCAAGATCGTCATGTCGCCGAAAATGCCGATTTCACCCCGCATGGTGCGCGTTAAGGCCACCCAGAAAACCGATCTCGGCCTGGTGATATTCGCCAATTCGATCACGCTGACACCCGGCACCGTCACGGTTGACATCGAGGGTGACGAGATGATCGTGCACGCGCTCTCCCAGGAACTCGCCGACGGAGTCCTAAACGGCGACATGGATGCGCGGGTGACCGCGCTCGAGGAGAGCTAAGCGGTGTTCATCGGAGCCACAGCCGCCCTTCTCGTGGCCATGCTACTAGCGCTGGTTCGCGCCTTCGCCGGCCCCAGCCTGTTCGACCGGGTTCTTGCGGTAAACAGTTTCGGCACCAAGACGGTCCTTCTGATCGGCCTGCTTGGTTTCTTGACCGAGCGGCCCGAGTTCCTCGATATCGCGCTGCTCTATGCCCTGGTGAATTTCATCGGAACCATCGCGGTCCTGAAATTTTTCCGCTATCGCAATCTCGGCCTGTCCAGCGCCGAGGTCGCCCGGCGAGAGGAAGCCGAGTGATGGAACTTATCCTCGATATCGCCTCCGGAGCGCTTCTAGCGGTCGGCAGCTTCTTCATCCTGGTGGGAACGCTGGGACTCGTTCGACTTCCGGACTTTTATACCCGGCTCCACGCCGCCGGTATCACCGACACGCTTGGAGCGGAATTGGTGCTGATCGCCATGATGCTGCAAGCCGGCTTCAGCCTCATCACGGTTAAGCTGATCATCATTTCGATGTTCATATTCTTTACCAGTCCCACCGCCACCCATGCGGTCGCCAACGCCGCGCGCACCATGGGGCTTCGACCCGCCCTGGTGCCGGAGTCCGATATTCAGCCCCCTTCCGGTATCGGGGAGGGCAAGCGATGAGCGGCGCCGACATGGTCATTTGGGTGAATTTTTCATTGCTCACCATGCTTTGCCTTAGCGCGGTGGCGATCCTGCTCGTCCGTCATCTGTTCGCCGTCGCGGCGCTTACCGGTGCTTTCAGCCTGCTCGCGGCGGGTCTTTTCGTGGCGCTGGACGCGGTGGACGTTGCCTTTACCGAGGCGGCGGTCGGCGCCGGGATCTCGACGGTGCTTATGCTGGGAACCCTGGCCTTGACCAGTCGTAGGGAAAAGATCACGCCCAGTTTTTCGCCCGTCGCGCTGGTCGTGGTCCTGGTCACCGGAGCCGCCTTGATCTACGCGACAAGCGATATGCCGGTCTTCGGCGATCCCAACGCACCCGGACATGTCCATGTCGTGCCGGATTATATCGAGGGCTCCGAGAAGGATCTGGTCATTCCGAACATCGTCACGTCGGTGCTGGCCAGCTATCGCGGCTACGACACTCTCGGCGAGGTCGCGGTGATCTTCACCGCCGGGATCGGCGTGATGTTCCTGCTCGGGTTGCGGCGCGAGGACGAGGATGACGAGGGAACGGTTCGCAAGAACCGGAGGCCCGGTGGCAGGCCTCTTGACGAGGAAGGAGACGAGGCATGAGACATCATCTGGTCCTGCGCGTCGTATCCAAGATATTGATTCCGTTCATCCTTCTGTTCGGTCTTTATGTTCAGTTCCATGGGGATTTCGGCCCGGGAGGAGGTTTCCAGGCCGGCGTGATCTTCGCGGCCGCCTTTGTCCTGTATGCGCTGGTTTATGGGGTCGAGCACGCGCGCGAGGTCTTGCCGCCCAAGGCCTTGGCGATACTCGTGCCGGCTGGCTTGCTGATCTACGCGCTCACCGGGTTCGCCGGAATTTTCCTCGGCGGCAAGTTCCTGGATTATGACGTCCTGGCGGCGACGCCGACGGGGGGGCAGCATCTCGGGGTTCTGGTGATCGAGTTTGGCGTCGGCGTTACAGTGGCGGCGGTGATGGTCAGCGTCTTCTACGCCTATGCGGGCCGTACCAGTGACGTCGACGCGGAGGACTGGTAGCGATGCTCGACGCGGTCCTGGCGCATTACAATTACTGGCTTATCGTCGTGCTGATGATGATCGGCCTCTATGTGGTCATCTCGCGCGGCAACCTCGTGAAGAAGATCGTCGGGCTGAACGTCTTTCAGACATCGGTCTTCCTGCTCTACATCTCGCTGGCCAAGGTGACCGGCGGCACCGCGCCGATCCTGACCGGCCAGCCGGAAGTGTTTTCCAACCCCCTGCCCCACGTGTTGATCCTCACCGCGATCGTCGTCGGCATCGCGACGACGGCCTTGGGCCTGGCGCTGGTAGTTCGCATTCGCGAGACCTACGGAACTATCGAGGAGGATGAAATCCTCGCCGCCGAGGAAGTCACCGGCACTCACGAGGCCGAGGCGGCCCGGGAGGCGTCGACGTGAGCCTATTCGTCGACCATATGGCGGCGCTCCAAGTCGCGATCCCGCTGATATCGGCGCCGATTTGCGCGCTGTTGCGCGGCGGCCGACTACCCTGGCTATTGGCGCTGGCGGTCAGCTGGTTCGCCCTCTACGCCTCAATCAGTCTGCTGACGCAGGTCATGGATAGCGGCCCGATCTCCTATCACATGGGGAACTGGGCACCGCCCTTCGGGATTGAATATCGGGTCGACGCGATCAACGCCTTCGTGCTGATGATTGTCTCCGGCATCAGCGCCATCGCCCTACCCTATGCAAGGCGTAGCATCGCCCACGAAATCGATCCGCGCCGCCATGGCCAGTTCTACACCGCCTATCTGCTGTGCCTGACCGGATTGCTCGGCGTCACGATTACCGGCGACGCCTTCAACATCTTCGTTTTCCTCGAGATTTCATCGCTGTCGACCTATGTCCTGGTCGCGTCCGGCGCGCGCAAGGATCGACGGGCCCTGACCGCCGCCTATAACTATCTCATTCTGGGAACCGTCGGCGCGACCTTCTTCGTCATCGGTGTCGGCCTGCTCTACATGGTGACCGGAACGCTGAACATCGCCGATCTGGCCGAGCGTCTGAAACCGCTCGCCGACAATCGGGTTGTCCAGGCCGGCTTCGCCTTCGTCATTGTCGGCATGGGGCTTAAGCTCGCCATGTTCCCGATGCACACCTGGCTACCGAACGCTTACACCTACGCGCCGTCGGCGGTGACGGTTTTCCTCGCGGCAACGGCGACCAAGGTCTCGGTCTATGTCGTTTTGCGGTTCTTGTTCACCGTGTTCGGTCCGACCTATGGGTTCGTGCCGCTGACTTTCGAGTTCATCTTCCTGCCCCTGGCGATCCTGGCGATGTTCGCCGGGTCGAGCGCGGCGATTTTTCAAAGCAATCTGAAGCGCCTGTTCGCCTATTCCAGCGTCGCGCAACTCGGTTACATGGTGCTCGGCGTCGCACTCGGGAATATCGCCGGGCTGACCGCGACCGTACTTCATCTGTTCAATCACGCGCTGATGAAGGGCGCGCTGTTCATGGCGCTCGGCTGCGTGGCGCTGCGCATCGGCGCGGTGACCATCGATGGCGTGCGGGGGCTTGGAAGGGAAATGCCCTGGACCTTCGCGGCCATGGTCGGCGCCGGCCTTAGCCTGATCGGGGTACCCGCGACCGTCGGCTTCATCAGCAAATGGCATCTCATCCTCGGCGCCGTGTCAAACGGCTGGTGGCCGGTGGTGGTGCTGATCGTCGCGAGCTCGCTGCTCGCGGTGATCTATATCTGGAAGATTGTCGAGGCGGCCTATATCGGCCAGGCACCAGAGGGCCGCGCGCCGGTCGCCGAGGCCCCGCTTTCGATGCTGGTCCCGCTTTGGGTTCTGGTGCTCGCCAATTTCTACTACGGCATCAACGCCGAGCTCACCACGTCGGTGGCCGGCAAGGTGGCGACGACCTTCCTCGGAGGTGGCTCATGAGCACCGAGTTGGCCCTCGCCCTCGCGCTACTCATTCCCTCGCTCGGAGGTGTCGGCATCGCGCTGATGGGACGCTTCCCGAACGCGCGCGAAGCCGTGACTCTTACCACCGCGGTGATCCTCTTCGCCGTCGTTCTCGGTCTTTTGCAAGATGTGCTGGCCGGCGGGCGCCCGACCCTCTCGCTGATCAAGGTGATGCCCGGTTTGCCGCTCATGCTCGAGATCGAGCCGCTGGGGATGCTGTTCGGCTGCATCGCCTCGGGGCTCTGGATCATCAATTCGCTCTATTCCATCGGCTATATGCGCGGGAATAACGAGCACAAGCAGACACGCTTCTACATCTGCTTCGCCGTCGCTATCGCGAGCGCCATGGGCATTGCCTTCGCCGGCAATATGTTCACCCTTTTCATCTTCTACGAAATTCTCACCCTGTCGACATATCCCCTTGTCGCACATAAGGAAAATTCCGAGGCGCGATCCGGCGCCAGGATTTATATCGGCCTGTTGATCGGGACCTCGATCGGCTTCCAGCTGGTGGCGATCATCTGGACCTGGTTCACCGCCGGCACCTTGGATTTCACCGCCGGCGGCATTCTGCGCGACAAGATCGACCCGACCCTACTGCCAATCCTGCTGGCGCTTTATATGTTTGGGATCGGCAAGGCGGCGCTGATGCCTTTCCACCGCTGGCTACCCTCGGCCATGGTGGCGCCGACACCGGTCAGTGCACTACTGCACGCGGTCGCGGTCGTGAAGGCCGGCGTGTTCACGGTTTTGAAAGTCGTAATCTACATTTTCGGCATCGACCTTCTGGCGGAAACCGGCGCCTCGACCTGGCTGATCTGGGCGGCCAGTTTCACCCTGCTCGCCGCCTCGCTCGTGGCGATGAGCAAGGATAACCTGAAGGCGCGGCTGGCCTATTCCACCATCAGCCAGCTTTCCTACATCGTCCTCGGCGCGGCGCTTGCCAGTAGCCTCGGAATTCTGGGCGGCGCGCTTCATATCGCCACCCACGCGCTCGGCAAGATCACGCTGTTCATGTGCGCCGGCGCGATCTATGTCGCCACCCACAAGACCGAGATCAGCGACATGCGTGGTCTTGGCCGCGCCATGCCCTTCACCTTCGGCGCCTTTTGTATCGGGGCGCTCAGCATCATCGGATTGCCGCCGCTCGCGGGAACCTGGTCGAAATGGTACCTGGCGCTGGCCGCCGCCGATACCGGCGTTCTACTGGTCGTCGGCGTCTATATGGTCAGTTCGCTTCTGAACGTCGCCTACCTGATGCCCATCGTCGCGCGAGGTTTCTTCAGCCCCTCACCCGAACCGATCCCGCAATCGGTCGGCGCCGCGGCGACACCTGGGCGCGGCGGGATCGCCGAGGCGCCGCTCCTCTGCGTGATCCCCCCATGCCTCACGGCGGCGGGATGTCTCATCCTGTTTTTCTACGCGAGCGACGTGATCGACTTGCTGCGGCCAATCGTGGAGTGAGGAAGCGATGACGGAAGCCCATCACACGCCGCCCTCCGACGAGCCCAACCGCTGGCTGGATGACAAGGGCAATCGACGCAAGCTCGTTATCGCGCTGTTTGTCATCTGCGCCGCGCTGTTTCTTGCCGACGCCGTCTATACGAAAAACCCGGTGCATTGGCTGGAGGAGACATTCGGCTTTTACGCGCTTTACGCGTTTGTCGGCTGTGTCGTGATGATACTCGGCGCCAAGGCCATGCGCGCGTTCCTGATGCGGGATGAGGATTACCATGACCGCGATGGTTGAGCTCTTCATGCCCCTCAACCCGGGGATCCTGCTGATCTTGGTCGGGGTGATCGCCGCGCTGATTCCCGAGCGCGCCGGTCGTTGGCTGGTCATTGCCGCGCCGGTGGTGATGCTGGGCTATCTCTTCGGCGTCGATTTCGGTCATCACGCGCCGATCGCGTTCCTGGATTATCAATTGGAAGCGTTCCGGTTGGATGCATTGAGCCGGGTGTTCGGCACGATCTTTCTGATCTCCGTCTTCCTCTGCAACGTCTTCGCCATGGGCGACAATATCGATCGGACACAAAGAGCCGCCGCTCAGATTTACGGCGGTAGCGCCGTGGCCGCGGTTTTCGCCGGGGACATGATCACGCTGTTCGTGTTCTTCGAGCTTGCCGCCGTCGCCTCGGTCTTCCTGATCTGGGCCCGTGGAACCGAGCGCGCCTACCGCGCCGGCATGCGCTATCTGATCATCCAGATCACCGCCGGCGTGATCCTGCTGAGCGGCGTTCTAGTGCATGTGGCGAACACCGGCTCGATCGCCTTCAATCATCTCGGCCTGGATACTCCCGGCGGCGGCCTGATCCTGGTGGCTTTCGCCATCAAATGCGCGTTTCCGCTGCTGCATAACTGGCTTCAGGACGCCTATCCCGAGGCCACGGTCAGCGGCACGGTGATCCTGTCGGCCTTCACGACGAAGATGGCGGTCTATGCCCTGGCCCGGTCCTATGCCGGCACCGAGATGCTGATCTGGATCGGCGCGGTGATGGCGATCTTCCCGATCCTGTTCGCCATTATCGAGAACGACCTGCGCCGTGTTCTGGCCTATAGCCTCAACCACCAACTCGGCTTCATGGTCGTGGGTATCGGGATCGGCACGGAGTTGGCGCTGAACGGCGCGATCTCACATGCCTTCGCTAGCGTTCACTACCAGGGCCTCCTGTTCATGACCATGGGCGCCGTCCTGTTCCGTGTCGGAACCGCTAACGCCTCCGAACTCGGCGGCTTGTATAAGAGCATGCCATGGACCGCCGGCTTCTGTCTGGTGGGCGCGGCGGCGATCTCGAGCCTGCCGCTGTTGGCTGGATTCGTGACGAAATCGATGACCTTGACCGCCGCCGCGAACGAGGGATACGAACTCGCCTGGATGGCGCTTGTGCTCGCCTCCGCCGGCGCGTTTCTGCATTCCGGCATCAAGGTGCCGTATACCGCCTTCTTTGGTGCCGATAGCGGCAAGAGGCCGAAGGAAGCCCCCCTGCCCATGCTGGTCGCCATGGCGTTCACCTCGGCGCTGTGCATCGGGATCGGCGTTTATCCCCAGGCGCTTTACGCCTTGCTCCCCTTCCCGGTGGATTATGTGGCCTACAGCACCTATCACGTG
>Ga0181579_10004491_pt1 | contig 10872 bp, 7 predicted proteins | sample 071ome_24_FD_132996 | JGI IMG/M metagenome (GOLD analysis project Ga0181579, IMG submission 132996) | Coastal salt marsh microbial communities from the Groves Creek Marsh, Skidaway Island, Georgia - 071402CT metaG (megahit assembly) | ecosystem: Environmental > Aquatic > Marine > Intertidal zone... | reverse complement strand
AGCGCGCTCGACGGTGAATGCTCAAAGAACCAAATGATTGGTGCTTGCGCGAGCTGGGCCCTCACGCTTCCAGAATACATCAGACAACGCGACGACTTCAAGCCGGAAATGTTCTACCTGAACGCTCTCGCCGGCGTCGCCTTGACAGCCGTCTGCGCCAAGGCGGTAATGGATCGCAAGTAGAACGGTTCACAGTCTGACCCGTTCGCGCGTTCGTCGAACGATAATAAGCACGCGATAGGCCGTCTCTGTGCGTATTGGCGTCATGATTGCGATTCGTTGCAGTTCTTGTTGTTCTTGTTGTTCTTGTTCACGTTGTAAGTACATGCACTTTCGTTGAGTTTACACGGGCGACGCTTCCACGCCTCCACTCGCACGCGTGCGCGCTCGACGCGACGAAACCTCGACGCGTGACACGTTGAAAAAGAAAGAAACCTCGGTGACCGATGGGATGCTCTTCCAGCGCCCCCGTTTCCGCCGCGAAAACCCGGTCGCGTTTCTCAAACTTGCCCGGTGTGACTCAAAAAGCCATCCTCGACGCTTTGGACGCCGTCGCCGCGGATGACGACCGAACCCGTCGACTCTGCTCCGCTTTAGGCGCCGTCGAAGCTGAGCGCGCCGTAGATGTCTTCGAGAGGAGCGTTTCCGAGGCGAAAACGTCCACGTCTGGGACGTTGGAACCCGTCAAGGCTGATTACGAGATCGTCCCGGGGAGCGAAGACGCCGAGCGTTGGAAAGCCGTCGGAATGGAATTGATTCGCCGGGGTAAACTCGGCGTGGTTTTGCTCGCCGGTGGTCAAGGAACGCGTTTAGGAAGCGCCAACCCCAAGGGGATGTACGACATCGGTTTGCCGAGCGGTAAATCGCTCTTCGAGTTGCAAGGCGAACGTCTGGCGAAACTCGCCGAGTTGAGCGGGGCGACGAGCGCGCCGGCGTGGTACGTGATGACGTCGCCGTTTACGCACGACGCCACGGTTGAGTTTTTTAAAACGCACGATTACTTTGGTTTGAACGGAAAGGATGTGATTTTCTTCAAGCAAGGGACGCTGCCGTGTTTTACAGAGGAGGGAGAAATCATCTTGAAGAGTTTCGACGAGGTGTCCGAGGCGCCCGATGGTAACGGCGGCATTTACGCCGCCTTGGCGCGCGAGGGCGTTATTTCAGACATGCGCAAGCGTGGAATAGAGCACGTGTATGCTTACTGCGTCGACAACGCGCTCGTTCAAGTCGGTGATCCGACTTTCGTGGGATGCTGCGCGGAACAAAAGTGCGAGGCGGGCGCCAAGGTGATTGCCAAGGCGTATCCGACTGAACCGGTGGGCGTCTTTGCGCACAAAGTGGATGCGAAAACGGGTAAGAAGGAGTACCACGTCGTGGAGTACAGCGAGATACCCGAATCTCTCGCCACGGCGAAGGACCGGAAAACCGGTGAGCTGAAATTCAACGCCGCCAACATCGCGTTGCACTATTACTCTTTCGATTTCCTGTCTCGCTGCTGCCTGGACATCAAGCTTCCGCATCACATCGCGCGAAAAAAGATTCCCTATCTCGACCCAAAGACGGGAGAGACGGTTACCCCGAACGCACCCAACGGCATCAAGCTCGAAGCGTTCATATTCGACACGTACAAGTACGCGAAATCAGTCTGCGTCGTCCAGGGCGACCGCTTCCGAGATTTCGCCCCGGTGAAAAACGCCGAAGGCGCCGGTAAGGATTCTCCCGACACCGCGAGAGAACTCATTCAAACCCTCCACGCGAGTTGGATCATCTCAAACGCCGGCACCATCACCGACGTACCCAAGAAACAAGTCGCAAAGTGTGAGATCGCCGCCGCCGCGTCGTACGCCGGCGAAAACGTTCCATCCGGCGTCGTCCTTCGCCACGGCGCCTTCGCGGCTTTCCTCTGACCCAACTTTTTCCGCCGTTCCTCCGTTTCCCCCCGCTCGCCGCGCGGTCGTTCTCATCGACGAGACGGTCGTACCGGTCGCGAGTTAAGCGGTAACAATCGCGCGTACGCACTACGTAGGTAGTAATCATAATCACACAGCAGTCAGTCACACGCATACATACAAAACCACCGAGCGCCGCCTCCCTCGTGGGAAAACGCGTCCACATCCCAATAATCCCAATATCCAAACTGGATGCGGGTGTGGGTGCGCGCATGGGGGGGGTCATCGACGAGTCGTGATCGACGAAACGCATCCACGGACGGACGGACGGCGGGGCGCAGCGCTGGGACGGACGACAGACGACGCGGGACGCTCGAGCGAGCGAGCGACGGGAACGGAAGGCGAGTGGTTAGAGCCCGTAGGTCGTGGAGGTCGTGGACGGAGACGGAGACGCGGACGGAGGAGCGCGCGGACGGACGGAGGAGAGCGCGGACGGAGGAGCGAGCGGCGCGCGCGCGCGCACGGGAAAAGAAGCGAGGGAGGCGCGTGGTTTTTGTGTTTGTGTTTGGTTTGGTTTCTTCGTTTTGGGTGACGACGCGAGAGGGGCGCGACGTCGTTCGGTGGTTACGCGCGGGGCGTTCGTGAACGGAGAAGACGATTAGAATCGTCGTCGTCGACGACGGGGGCGATGAGCGAACACGAGGCGCCGGAACTATGCCCGCTGTGTTGCAACGAGATGGACGCCACGGATCGAGCGTTTAAGCCGTGTCGGTGCGGGTATCAGATCTGCGCGTGGTGTTGGCATCAGTTGATGGAACTCGCGAGTAAAGACGACGCGAAAGGGAAGTGCCCGGCGTGTAGGACAGAGTACGACGAGGATTCGATATCGTTCGACGCGCCTCCGGAGGAAGAGCTCACGGCGCAGAAGTCGAAGAAGAGGGACGGGAAAGGGGTCGGGGCGGCTGCCGTCGGAACGAACGGGGCAAAGGGCGCGATCGGTGCGGCGGGAAGCGCGGGGACTTCTAGAAAACATTTGCAGAATGTTAGGGTTATTCAGCGGAACCTCGTGTACGTGGTCGGTCTCAGCTCGCGTTGCTGCAAGGAGGAGGTGCTGAGGAAGAGCGAGTTTTTTGGCAAGTATGGCGACATTCTTAAACTGCAGGTTTCCATCAATAAACAGGGCAGCTCGTCGTACGCCGGAAGGGACGCCGAGAACACTGGTAGCGCGTACGTGACGTTTTACGAGGAGACGGATGCGATGAAGTGCATTCAGCACATTGATGGGACGCCTTTGGATGGTAGGATTTTAAGGGCGTGCTTTGGCACAACCAAGTACTGCAACTCATTCCTCAAGTATCTTCCGTGCAACAATCCAGACTGCTTGTACTTGCACGACATAGGTGAAGATAACGATTCGTTCACAAAGGAAGAAATGTTGGCGCACTACGGAACGAAGCATCAGAGCTTCCAGGAGGCGACGAGGGCGGCCTCTACCAGTGGCGGCGGCGGCGCCTCGATTGAGAGAACGTCTAGCTTGAGTTCCATTCCCGCACCCTTGACGGGTGGCTTGCGGGTGCCACCGCCTAGACCACTGATTCCTACGCCACCTGTGGGACCGCCGCCACCGAACGCTTTGGGAGTCGGCGTCCCAGTCGCCAGCGCGTGGCCTAGCCTGGGGAGCAGCAACTCTCCCTCAAAACCTGCGGCCGCTGCTCCGCCCGCCGCTCCGCCCGCGCCCTCGGCCCCGCCCCCCGCGCTCACAAAGGCGAACAAGTCGTCGATCCCTGCGCCGCGGGTACCCGCACCGAGAGCGACCGGTGTGTGCCCGGTGCGACCGGCGGGTGCGGGAGGACCCGGATGGGGATCGACGAACTCGTCTTTGGGCGTCTTTGGGGGGCCATCGTCCGCGACGGCTGCGTCCACTGCCACGTCTGCGACGAGCCCGTCGAGCGGTTCAAACTCTCCAACGTCTCAGTTGAAGACGAAGAACGGGTTCACGCTGCCGCAGCCTCGCAAGATAGCAGGAGTGACGGTGCCTGCGCCAAAGGCTGCCGCGCCGGCTGATGCGACGGTGCCGTCCGCACACAGCGCGCCGAGCCCCGCGGGAGCGGATGCGGCGAGCGCGTTCCCGGATGCGCTCTTCACCGATGCATTCAACACATCGTTAGACTTTGACCCGGGCGCCATACTGAGGAAGCACGTCGGCGCGTCGCAGCAGGGCTCCCCGGTGGAACAGCCGAGAGCTTCTCGATTTGGCTTTGCCCTCGAGGCTCAATCGCCTACGGCACAGGTTGCGCAAGCGAAGGATGGCGAGTCGATGTTCCGCGCTCTCTTACCGGGTGCGAACGTTAGAATCGCGACGCACGAGCCGTTGACGACGCAGCCGCCGAATAATGCGACGAGTATTCCGGCACCTAGACGAGGGCCGCCGCCGGGATTTGGCGGGGCGCAAAAGTAAGACTCATGGCACGAGCGAGTTTGAGGTAGACAGTAAAGCAAGCAGAGCAAATGTGTGGTTATTGTGTGCGATAATTCATTGGACATTTTTTGTGTAGCGTCAGACCGTAGATAATGGAAAACGGAAAAGCCTAACGTGGTGTTGAGCGTGCGCTCGAGAGCGAGCCCGCTCAGGGCTTTATTAAACAGATTTTGTAATTCTCAAGTCAACCTTATTTGATCATATTTGAAATTCGAGCTAGTGAACATGCGTGGAAGCGAACCGCGTCTGCAAGATTTCGCACATCTTACATGATGGACGACGCCTTGATGACGAGCGGTCTCGCTGACGCTAAATCTTCGAGTCCCATCTTCAAGTTGGCGTTCGCGCGCGCCAGAACCTCCTTCACCGACTTTACCCTCTTCTCCTCATCCACTCTGACCAAATCACCCTCAATCGTCACCTTGACGTCACCGCAGTACGTATCATCCCCATCCAAAGCACTCGCGCCTCCGTTCCATTCCTTGAGGGTGTAGGCTGAGTTGAACGCCGTCAAACTCGCCTTGACGCTATCCACAGAGACATCCATGAGAGCCGCGAGCTTGTCGACTTGAATCGACGCGTACATCTTCAAGCAGTTGCGCAACTTTGGCACTGTCGCATGCGAAGCGACGACTTGGGAAAACGCACTCTGTTGCGCTTTGAACGCTTCTGCGTTATCGCCGCCGACAAACTTGGGCGACGCGTAAGAGAAGAGTTCGTCAAACAAGGCAGATTCGCCGCTCGTCATGCGGTTAATCTTGTCGCTATACTTTTGGTGCAAGGTGAGGGAAACAGACTCATCGAGCAGGTAGTTCTGTCCCGGAACGAGCGATAAAATCATCGCGAGGAGAGCGTACATTTGCTCTTGCTTCTTCAAGAGGAGAGGCAGTGCGTGAGGTCTGATGGCGCCGAACTTGATGCGCTCAATGTTTTGGACGCTCTCGTTCAAGTGTCGAATCGCATCCGTGTATCGGCCGAGCATAAAATAAGCGAAGCCGGCGTGATAGCGCGTGGAAACGTTCGCGCCGGCAATCTTGGTGAAGAGACCAGCCTTGTCCAAATCGATGGCGTCGAGCGCCTTCAACGCGCCTTCGAAATCACCCTTGAGCACGTGCACGCGACTAATACCGATTTGCGCGTAGTAACCGAGGACAGTGAGGACGTTGCTCGAGGAGAGATCGTAACCCTCAGTCTCCGAGAAAGAAATCTCTCCCTTGCGTTCGCGTTCGAGGATAGCCTTGATGCCACTCTTGTCCACCAGCGTCTGCAACACGCCCACGACGCCCGCTTGGTCCCAAACCTTGGCGTCCAACGCCTTGAGCGCGCTCACCTCCTCCGGAGTACGCTTCGCTCCACCCTTGAACTGTTGGAACGACTGGTACTGGTAAACAAACTCATCAATCATCTCGAACAACCACAAAGTCGGAAGCTGCATGTTTGCCTCGCCAGTGGAGAGCGCGCCGAACAACGCGCAATAGTTGTCCCACGCGCCCTTGCGCTCCTCGGCGCTCGGCGTCGTCGCCGCGTGGATGTGTCTGTAGTACAATTCTGAGTACATCATCTTGAACATCGCATCGTTATCCGCCAAACCCGCGATCGCGTCCGCCTTGGGCCACGCCGACTTTTTGAAGAACCTCTCGCTGATGGCTGAAAAGGATCTTTCGTACACGCTCAGCGTCTCGTACACTGCGTCGTCGTCATCGTCGCGCGACATTTCAAATCTCCGTCAGTCTTTCGTCTCACAATCTCCGTCCGAATCGTCCGACGAATCTCTCGCTACGCTCGCGCCGACGCCTCAGAGCGTCTCCCGGAAGCCACAGGCTTCGCAGCGCGCGTGAAAAACCCAAAAAAACAAAAATCGCGCTTCGGCATCGCGTCGTCGCGCGTCGCGTCGTCCGTGCCCGGGAACGCACCATTCTTATCGCGCACGTGCCCGTACAGGCACGTCACAAACTGTTTCACCGCCTCGGGGACGTCACCGGCGGACATTTCACCGTTCCGCGCGCGTCGTCTCTCTCTGCCGCCGCGCCCGCGACCTCGACCTCGACCTCGACCTCGACCGACCCCGTGGGGTGGTTTCTTTGAGTCATGACTCGTCACCACTCGGGACGTAGATGTCTACAGAGTGAATGCCCATACGTACGTCCAACAACCACAGCCAGTCGAACGGACGACGCATCGGCGAGGACGGACGGCCGCCGCGACACGCGCGCGCGCGGCGACGGAGGGACGGACGATGGAGCGGGCGAACAAGACGTTCGTGAAAACGATCAAACGAGGCAAGGCTGTGCAAAAAGTGCGGCGGGAACACTACCTGCGGGACGACGTGTACGTCGGACACGAGGCGGCGGAGGAGCGGTACCGAGGAAAGGACCCGGCGGCGTGGGTGCTGCGACCGGAACGACGGAAAACGGGAAAGGAAGGGAAGGATGGAGAGGACGGAGAGGGAACGCGCACGATTGCCGTGATTGATACCAACGTCGCTTTGCATCAGATGGACGCGTTGGCGGACTCGAGGGTGACGGACGTGGTGGTGTGCGCGACGGTTATGGAGGAGACGCGCGCGAAGAGCCGAACGAGTTACGAGCGGTTGCGAGCGATGTGTCGAGACAAGGGGAAGAGATTCTTTGTCTTTAGCAATGAACATCACCGGGAGACGTACGCGCGGGATGAACCGGGGGAAACGCCGAACGATAGGAACGATAGAGCGATTAGACTGGCTGCGGCGTTTTACAGGAGAGTCATACCGAAGAGCGCGTGCGAGCGGGTGGTGCTCGTGACGAACGATCGAGGGAACGCGAGAAAGGCGAAAGAGGAGTCGGTAGAGGTTATGAGTGTCTCAGAATGGATCGCATCCATCTCGGAGGACGCGAGTCTGCGCGACTTGGTCGTGGCTGGTGGCGGAGCGGAAATTCCAGACGAGCGCGAATCCAAGAGAGCGAGGGGAGGCGCGGCGAAAGGAGACAAGGTTTTCAGCGATCATCTTAGCGTCGATGAGATTAAAGAAGGTTTAGTGAGCGGGAAGCTCATTAAGGGTGGTATCAGAACGTCTCGTTACAACCCTTTCGAGGCGTACGTCATGAATGAGGCGACGGGAGATAGCGTGTTGCTCGACGGCCGATCGGCTATGAACCGAGCCATCGACGGTGACGTGGTGGCAGTGGAGATTTTGCCAGAGTCAGATTGGGTTCGGCCAGGGTCCAAGCTCGTCACGGAAAGCACCACGGATGATGCAAGCAAGGAAGAGGGCGCGGATGCGGGAGGTTTGGCGCCAGAGACGGCGGACGAAACTGAAACAATTGCGGCGGCGGCGAAGAAGACAGCTGGCGCGGTGCCGACTGGTAGAGTCGTCGGGATTATCCGCCGTAATTGGCGAGAGAGAGGCTACGCCGCGTCGATCGACATGGGTAAAGATGGTAAAGGCCCAAACCCTGCAGCTGGAGGATTCGCCTCTCGCGTGCTGTGCGTTCCCAGCGACAGGCGCTTCCCAAAGATTCGCATTCAGACACGACAACTTGAGAGTTTGCTCGATCAAAGAATCGTCGTGGTGATTGATGATTGGCCCGTGGACAGCATGTATCCCGTAGGACATTACGTCAAATCTCTCGGATTGATCGGAAGCGTCGATGCCGAGACACAAGCGCTGCTTCTGGAGAATGACGTCGACGATAGGCCTTTCGCGCCCGCCGTCTACGCGTGCGTCCCGCCGCTTCCTTGGAAGGTGACTGAAGATCACCTGGCTGAGCCCGGTCGAGAGGATTTGCGCGATTTATTAGTTTGCAGCGTTGATCCTCCGGGGTGCAAGGATATCGATGACGCTTTGAGCGCGCGTCTGCTCGACGACGGGCGCATTGAAATCGGCGTTCACATTGCCGACGTCACGTCGTTTCTGTTCCCAGGGACCGCGATGGATGAAGAAGCTGCTAGACGTGGAACAACGACGTATCTCGTTCAGCGCCGCTTGGACATGCTCCCGGGGGCGTTAACGACCGATATATGCTCTCTGGTTGGTGAGCAAGAGCGTTTGGCGTTTTCCGTATTTTGGATACTCGACAAGGAAACAATGCTTCCGGATGAGAAAATCCAGCCTCGTTTTACCAAGAGCGTCATCAAGAGCGCGGCGGCCTTGACGTACGAGCAGGCGCAAACGCGAATCGATGATCTAACCATGAATGACGATCTGACGCTCAGTCTGCGTCGACTCCGTGATGTGGCGAGAAAACTGCGAAAACGCCGCATGGACAACGGCGCATTAACGTTGGCTTCGCCCGAAGTTCGCTTTGAAATGGACCAACAATCCAGCGACCCCCTCGATGTCGGTATGTACGTCACTAGAGAAACGAATCAAATGGTTGAAGAGATGATGTTGTTGGCGAACGTGAGCACGGCGGAGCGCATTTTGCAAGCGTATCCCACTGCGGCGATGCTTCGTCGGCACCCAATCCCTGAACAGAAAATGTTCGAGCCGTTGTTGAAAGCCGCCAAGGCTTGTGGCGTCGAACTGAACACGCAGTCAAACCAGACTCTCGCGTCCACTCTTGACGCCGCAGTTCGTTCGGAAGATCCGTACTTCAACACACTTCTTCGTCTTCAGGCGACTCGTTGCATGTCGCAGGCTGTCTACTGTAGCTCTGGTCAGTATGCCGGACCAGAGCGCATGCACTACGGTTTGGCCATGCCGCTCTATACGCACTTTACATCACCCATTCGCCGTTACGCCGACGTCATAGTGCACAGGCTTTTGAGTGCGGCCATCGGTTTGTGCCCTCGCCACGCGTCGCTCGAGGATTCAGATTCGGTAAAGGCGATTGCAGATGTGTGCAACGTTCGGCATCACAACTCTCAGCAAGCCGGGCGCGCATCTGTTGAATTGCACACGATGGTTTTCTTTCGCAAACGTAAGATTGTGGCTGACGCACGCGTCTTCAAGGTGCGTTCGAATGGGCTCGTGGTTTTTGTGCCAAAGTTTGGCATCGAGGGCCCGATTCTCTTTGAACAAGAGTCGACGACGACGTTGGACGAAGAAGCGATGGCGGTCACGAACGGCGGGAAGACGTGGAAAATATTTGATCAAATTACGGTACAAGTGGAGGTTGAGCACCTTCCAGCTCACCGCAGTAGACTCCTAGTCAGCATCGTCGACGACTCGACGCCGCGCGGAGAAGTTCGAGAAAATGAGTAGAGCTCTTGTCATAAATGCACTAGCGAATTGGATAGCAGTATTACAAAAGAAAACAAAATGTATGATTTACAGTAAGTTCCGGGTAGGATTTCCATCCAAGTTTACGAAAAGAACGGCGCCTTGCACGTGCACAGCCTTCTGTTTCCTTGGCACACGCCCTCGAAGGATGGGAACCGTTTCGAGAAGCTCGGCTCGGGCGGTATAGCTAGTAGTTTCGCTTGTTCCGAAGCGAGCAACTCGGCATTATCCTTGATTTTCAAAAAGTGTGAGTACAGCCTGATCGACTTGACGCAGTCACCCTCGGCATCATGAGAGTCGTTCACACCGCCGGCGAGAAGCGTACGCACCAGATGGTCCTGAGCGAAAACGCTCCACGACTTGAAGCGATCGTTCCACACTCGCCAGATACCAGTGAGATCTATCAAGTCGCCGTAATCAACCCCCCTCTCCAATTTTAACCAATCCTGAACGTCTTTCAACACGCCTTGCCCGACGATGACGCTGTCCTTTGTTAACTTTGACTTGACCAACGCCAACGCGTCCTCAAACGAGACTCCCTGCTCGTCGAGTAACTCCTTCGTGATGCCCGTCAGCGGCGTGAGATAGCTCACCACGTTGTCAACTTTGACGTAGCAGTTGAGCAGCACGTTTTCATCCGAATCTACAATCGCTATTTGCGCCACCGATCGGTCGTTGTGCGTCGTTCCAGTGGCGACACACTCGACGTCAATGGACACGACGTTGGTCGGGAAGCTTTGCGGCGACGCCATTCCTCGCGCGCGGTTCGGTGTGCGGGCGTGAAACGCGTGTGGGTTTGTGCCTTGTCCCGTGGCGATGCGCGCGATGCGAGGGAAGCCTTCACCACTCGGTTAGCGTCCCGAGACGCCGAGTTGTGGGGGCATTCGTTGACGAGAGCACTTGGGAACACACAAAGGCGTTTTCTGCACTTTGAGACGCGCCAGTCCTCGTCGCAGAGCTGGTCGCGCGACGACGGCGACGCACTCGAGGAGGAACGAACAACGGGAAGAGGGAAATTCGCAATCATTTCGCGTTACATTCTACTATTGTCGTCGAATACTACGTACTGTACTTGTGGATGGGTTCGTCGTGAAGATGAAATCAAGCGACGAAATGCGCGCGCCGTCGGGTACATGCGTGTGCGCGTGCGCGTGGCACATGAAGACAAGCAGCGGGTCAACCTAGAAAGCATCACTGATTGGTTGGGCCGCCGCCGCGGAGCACTGAGCCGCGTTGAAGGCGCGAATGGGGTATTTCGGCGGCGGCGGCAGCGCAACTGGGTCGGATTTCGCGATCATATCATT
>Ga0181579_10004489_pt1 | contig 10874 bp, 9 predicted proteins | sample 071ome_24_FD_132996 | JGI IMG/M metagenome (GOLD analysis project Ga0181579, IMG submission 132996) | Coastal salt marsh microbial communities from the Groves Creek Marsh, Skidaway Island, Georgia - 071402CT metaG (megahit assembly) | ecosystem: Environmental > Aquatic > Marine > Intertidal zone... | reverse complement strand
GTCGACCACCGCGGCCAAGAAGCCGGCGGCGAAGAAGAAGTAGTAGTCGTCCCCGGCGGGGCGGCCCGGCTCAGCCGCCGTCTCGCCGGAAGACCACCCGCGCGACGTCGCCATGCTCGACGGCGGCGAGCGCGAGGCCAGGCACCACGGCCGACGCCACGTCGTCCGCCGTGCGGGCATCGCCCTCGATGAGGGCGCGGGCGAGGGCGCCCTTGAGCGCCTTGCCGGCATGCCCCACCGCGCGGCGGCCACCGGGCCCGTCATCCACGATGTCCACCTGCACCAGCCGACCGGCGGGCAGCGCAGCAGGTCCGATGGCCGCGCGGTGCTCCTGCGGCAGCAGGTCCAGCACGTAGCGCCCACGGGCCGCCCTGCGCAGGGCGTCGGAAACCCGCGGTCGCCACCACATGGCCAGGGGCCCGAGCGGGGGGACCCGCGCACCCATCTTCAGGCGATATGCGGGAATGAAATCCGATGCCCCGACCAGTCCCCACAGGCCCGAAGGCACCACGATGCGCGATAACGCGCGGCGCCGGATGCCCGGGGGGAGCGACTGCAGCCCCAGGGCGCCCCACACGACCCCCGTGTAGCGCCCCGCGGCGGGCATGGTGGGCGCATCGTCGAGATGGCCCCACTCGGCCAGGGCACGCTCCAGGTGCGCTCCGCGCACTCCCAGCAGCCGGCCCGCCGTATCCGGTCGCGACAGGTGGTGGCGCACTGCGTCGCGCACCTCACGCCGGGCATCACCCAGCACGCTGAACCTGCCGCCACGCCAATCGACCGGCGGCCCGTCACCCCCGGCGGCCTTGCCCTCGGACGGGGGAAGAAGGATGAGGGGAGTGGCCGTCGCCATCAATTTGCACGCTACGGATGCGCGAACTGTGAGAAAAGCGTGAAGCCACAACACAACCTTCGTATAGGGGTGACGCTGGGCGTAGGTTCAGCCCATGACTACTCCCCGCACTCGCTCACGCCGCATCACCGCCGCCCTGATCGGCGGGGCAATCGCCACCGCTGCCCTTGCCGCGGGCGGCGCCTCCGCCGCCGATACGCGTCAGATCGTGATCATGGACCCCACCGCCAACCTGAGCGCGCAGGTGCGTGACGAGGAGCGCCGGGGGAACGACGTGGACGCAGTCATCCGCACCATCGGCAAGGGCTTCGTGGCCGACCTGGATGCCGCTGACGTGCGACGGCTGCAGGCGGACCCGGATGTGGTGCACATCGAGCCCGACCGCCCCGTGAGCCTCGCCGCAGGACCCACGGCCGCGCAGGCAGGCATCCCCCCGCTCGACGGCGCGTCCGCGATCAAGACCGCTGCTGCCGCGAACGACCCGTTCTCGGGGGCCAGGGAGATCTCCGGTGCGTCCGGATCGGTGATCGGCAGCACCGTGGGCGCCACTCGCGAGGAGGGCGAGCCGGGCCACGGAGGCCCGGGGGGCACCGCATCGATCTGGTACCGATGGACGGCTCCCGACGATGGCGTCGTCACGGTCACCACCCAGGGATCGTCGTTCGACACGCTGCTGGGCGGTTACTCCGGGGCATCCCTCGCGGACCTGCGCACCCACGCGCACAACGATGACAACCCCGGCAGTGGCACGTGGAGTCGCATCGCCTTCGATGTGACCGCAGGCACCACCTACTACTTCGCCGTCGATGGCTACGGCGGCTGGACCGGGTCGAGCGTGCTCAACTGGTCTCTGGCAGGCCCTCCCCCTCCGCCGCCAGTCATCCCCAACGACATGTTCAGCGCTGCCGAGGAGATCACCGGGGCCACAGGGTCGGTCACCGGCAGCACCGTGGGCGCCAAGCGCGAGGCCGGAGAGCCCTACCACGGCTCGAGCACCGGCCGGGCGTCCATCTGGTACCGCTGGACGGCACCGGCCGACGGCAACCTGCAACTGAGCACGCAGGGCTCGTCGTTCGACACCCTGCTGGGCGCGTACACCGGGGCGGCCCTGGCAGACCTGGACCAGCTGGCAGCCAACGACGACTTCGGGGGCGGCCTGTGGAGCAGCGTCACCATCCCGGTGACCGAGGGCACCACGTACCGCGTCGCAGTCGACGGATGGGGTGGCCGCTTCGGCGCGACGCGCCTGAGCTGGAGCCTCACGCAGCCTGCGCCCGAGCCGCCTGCCGAGGAGCCGCCGCCGAGCGACCCCGGGTCGGTAACGCGCCAGGCGGCATCGTGGGGGCTCGACCGCATCGATCAGGCGGGGCTCCCGCTTGACGGTGTCATCTCGACCTCGCAGAACGGCTCCGGCGTGACCGCGTACGTCATCGATACCGGTGTCCGGCCGGACCACGCCGACTTCGGCGGTCGCGTGACATCGGGCTTCAGCTCGATCAGCGACGGCAACGGCAGCAACGACTGCAATGGCCATGGCACGCACGTGGCAGGGACTGTGGCCGGGGGCAGCTACGGCGTTGCACCCGCCGCCACCGTGGTGCCCGTTCGAGTGCTGAGCTGCTCGGGCTCGGGCTCGACGTCCGGGGTAATCGCGGGAATCGACTACGCCGTTCGCCACCATCAGGCAGGCACGCCCGCCGTCGCCAACATGAGCCTCGGGGGCGGCTACTCCGCCGCGCTGAACGCGGCCGTGGCTGCAGGAGTGGCCGATGGCATCACGTTCGTGGTGGCCGCCGGCAATTCCAACGCGAATGCCTGCAACTACTCACCGGCCTCGGAGCCGACGGCCATCACCGTGGGCTCCACCGCGAGCAACGACTGGCGATCGTCGTTCTCGAACTGGGGCTCATGCCTCGACGTGTTCGCGCCCGGTTCGTCGATCCGCTCCGCCTGGTACACGTCGTCCACCGCCACGGCGACGCTCAGCGGAACCTCAATGGCCTCTCCGCACGCCGCGGGCGCGGCCGCCCTGCTGCTGTCGGCGACGCCATCGGCAACGCCCGCCTCGGTGGCGCAGGCGATGACCGCATCGGCCACCACCGGGGTCGTGGCCGACCCATCCGGGTCGGCCAACCGGCTGCTGCGGGTGGACAACGCCGTCCCCGCGGCGCCATCGGTCTCACCCCCTCAGGACGTGACCCCCATCACGGCCCCGCTTCCCGCGCCGGCTGCAGCACCGGCGCCACCCGCAAGCGCACAGCCCAGGACGCCGCGGCGCAACAGCCTCACGGAGACCCCGGTGCTCGCGCTGCCCGGCGTGATCGGTGCCCGCAAGACATCGAGGGGCATCACCGTGCGCGTGACGCCGCCGGACAACCTCTCAGAGATGCAGGCACGGGCGAAGAGCGCGGCCGCGAAGCGCGCCACGGCAGCGAAGCGCGCTGCCGCACGCGCTGCCGCACGCGCCCGTCGCGCCAAGGCATCGAACGAACGCGGGCAGACGTCGTCCGCCTCGGCGAAGGTGCTGCAGCGACGAGCGCTTGCCGCCAAGCGGAAGGCCAGCGCCGCAGCCCGCGTCGCCAGGAACCCGCGCGTCACCTATGAGGTGGTGCTGAACGGGCGCCGCATCGCGCGATCCACGCGCACCACCATCGTGGTGAAGAGCGGCGCGGCGCGGAATGCCAAGGCGGGGACCGTCGTGCGGGTGCGTGCCACGCTCCCGGGATTCCGCTCGAAGTTGTCGGCACCCATCCGGCTGCGGTAGCACCGCACTGCCGCCCCCTCGCGCCGCGCCCCGCAGGGACGGCGCGAGGGGGCGTGTGCCTCACAGCCCAAGCGGCAGGCGCGCGGGCAACTCGTCCTCGCCCTCGGAAAGGGCCTCGTGTCGCGCAGCGATGCGCACGGCGATGAGGAGCACGATGTCCACCGCGAGCCCGACCGTGGCCGCGCCCGGGGCGTCGTAGAACGTGAATACCTCGGTGATCAGGATGTCCACCAGGACCGCGCGCTCGAACCACCGATAGGCACGGGCGCGGGACCCGCGCCACCGGATGAGCCCAACCACGATGAGGATGGCGGACGCCAAGGTGCCGGCTACCTGCATCCACTCGGTGAACGACACGCCATCGTGCTCGAGGAAGATGGGCACGGCCAGGCCGATCGTGGCCACTCCGACCATCACGAACACCCCCAGCACCACCCCGGGGAACCACGACCGGGTCGCCATGTGGTCATAGGCCCCGAGGGCGCGGAGGCGCATCCGCTGCCACGTGCTGGGCGGCAGGTCTGCACCGGTGCCGGCGGCGGCGACGGCGTCACGAAGCACTGGCACCAGCGGATCGGACGGGTCGCTCCGGGCCAGGAGGCTCAGGACCTCGCGCCGTACGTCGGTGGCGGCGGGATCGTTTACGGCCTGATCGTGCAGGGCCATAGCATTGGCCAAGGCACTGCGCGGGTCGAGGTGGGTGCGCCGCCGGATGACGGCCAGGGTGATTAGCAGCACGACGAAGATCACGTAGATCATGGCCACGGCCGGCTGGAAGAAGTAGTTGACGTCCGACGTGACGAACTTGCCGATCTCGTCGATGAAGAACCCGAACCCGATGCCGGCGAGCACGGCGCCGATGCGAAGCGCGGGGCGGCCCAGGCGCAGCAGGATGAGCAGCACTCCCGTCAGCATCAGGAGGCCGCCCCACAGCACGTGCGCGATGTGCAGGCCGCCGCCGCCCAGTTGCGGGTAACCCGTCGCCGACAGGTAGGCGCGGATGCCGAGCACCGTCACCACGGCCGACACCAGGAACGACTCGGCAGTGGCGACGCCGTCGGCGCGCGGCAGCATGAATGCGCGGCGCCGCAGGTCGCGGGCCCCCCGGACCAGATCGGTCGCCATGCGGGCAGCCTACGCCCGCCCTCCCTGCCCCCCGACCCGTAGCCTTGCGCCGTGGCCCACACCGCCCCCGACGCAGACGGACGACCCGCGCGCGCACCCCTGGTGCTGGTGGCGCTCATCCTCGGGGCGCTCGTGTGCAACATCAACCTGGCCGTGGCCAACGTGGCGCTGCCGGACATCGGACGCGAACTCGACGCCTCGCAGACCAGCCTGACGCTGGTGGCGGTGGGATGCACGCTGGGCCTCGCGATGTCGGTGCTGTACTTCGGCGCCCTCGGCGACCGCTACGGGCGCAAGCTGATGCTGCTGCTCGGCCTCGGCCTGACCATCCCGGCCAGCATCGTGAGCGCATGGGCACCGAACGTGGAGGTGCTGATGGCGGGGCGCCTGTTCACGGGCCTCGCCGCAGGCATGGCGTACCCCACCACGCTCGCCCTGATCACCGCGCTCTGGGCCGAGGGCCCGCGCCGGGTGCGCGCCATCGCGCTGTGGTCGGGCGTGAGCGCGGGGGGCACCGTGTTGGGGCCCGTACTGGCGGGACTGCTGCTCGAGAGCTACTGGTGGGGATCGGTGTTCCTCATCGCCGTGCCGGTGGCCGCCGTGGCGTTCGTGCTGGTGGCCATGTCGGTGCCCGCCCACGTGCATGAATCGTCCGACCGCGTGGACCACCTGGGTGGCTGGATCTCGGTGTTCATGGTGGCGGCGCTGGTGCTGGGCATCGGCACGATCTCGGCACCCGACAAGTTGACCATGGCGCTGTCGCTGCTGGCGGGCGCGCTGGTGCTGGCCGGGTTCTTCGCGTGGCGCGAGCTCCGGGCGCCCAACCCCATGTACGACCTGCACTACGCGCGGCGCCGGCTGTTCTGGGTGCCGGCGATCGCCGGGATGATCATCTTCGGGTCACTGGTGGGGTCGATGTACGTGGGCCAGCAATTCCTGCAGAACGTGCTCGATTACTCCACGCTGGACGCCGGCACGGCGATCCTGCCGGCCGCGATCGGCATGGTGTGCGTGGCGCCGCTCTCGGCGAAGCTGGTGGTGCGCATCGGGTCGCGCGACACCATGCTGCTGGGATACGCGTTCATCTTCCCGGCATTCCTGGTGATGCTGTTCACCTGGGGTGCGGGCACCGCCTACGTGTGGGTGGGCCTTGGCTACCTGCTTATCGGTATTGGCGCGGGCCTGGCCCTGACGCCGGCCGCGCGGTCGCTCACGGGGTCGGTGCCGGTGCGCAAAGTGGGCATGGCCTCGGGTACCTCTGACCTGCAGCGCGACCTCGGCGGGTCGGTGATGCAGGCCCTGCTCGGCACGCTGCTCACCATTGGCTACGCCTCGGCATTCACCAACCAGATCGACGCATCCCGGCGGCAGGCCGGGTGTCGGAGTCCACGGAGAACGCGCTGCTGCAGTCCTATTCCAGCGCCGCGACGCTGGCCGAGCGATACCCCGAGTACCAGCAGCAGATCATCGACGCGGCGCGCACCAGCTTCATCGACGGCGCCAACTGGGCGTATGCCGCAGGCGCCATCGCGGTGGTGCTGGGCGCGATGCTGGTGGCCCTGCGGTACCCCGGCCACGCCGGCGAGCTGGCCACGGTGGCCGACTACCAGCGCCAGGACGAGCCCGCGGCGGCGGCCGGCTGACATACTGACCAGCGCGTGAAGGCCTTCCGCTCACTCGTGGCCGTCCTGTCGGTGGCAGCCGTATCCGTCGTGGCCGTGGGCTGCGCAGGTGATGACACCGACACCATCTGGACGGCCGGCGAGCGCCCGCCGCTCTACGACTGCACGAAGGACGGCCAGGGCTTCACCGGCGGGGCCACCGTACCCCGGCAGATCTTCGGAAGCTACGGCCCGGGGCAGTCGCTGCTGTGGGACGTGAAGGCGGGGCGCACTGCCGGCGATGCCCAGAACGTGCAGATGGCCACGGGCTTCCCAAACGGCATCGTCACCATCCTGTGGGGGGAGGGCGCGAAGGCCGGCGCGAACGTGATGACGGTGGAGTGCACCACCGGGTGGGGCACGTATGACCCCGACGACCCCTCGCTGCTGTGGCAGGCCGGGATCATCTTCGACGAGATCCCCGGGCTCGGCACCAACACGTACTTCTGCCACCACATCGAGATGGACACCTCGGGGCCGCGGACGGTGATGAAGATGTGGGAGAGCTACTGGACCTACGGCGAGCCCTATACCTGCCCGGCCACGCTGCGCGATGCACTGGACGGAAAGGGCGACTTCCCCAACCCCATCACCTATCTCGAACTGCCCGACACCGGGATCGGCGCGGCCACCGTGCCCCCCGCGGAATGGACGACCACCGGCACCTCGGTGGGCGTGAACACCGGGTAGCGAACCTCCGCCGTCTGCGGCACCCGGCCCATGCACTAACGTGGCCCACTATTCCTGACTTCGGCGTACTGAAGAACATCCGCTCCACGGCCGGCGTGGGACTCGCCCTTGCGGGCGTCGCCGCGCTTGGCGCGCTCGCCGGTGAGCCGGCCTCCGCAGGCCCCACGCGCACGACGTGCGTGCTGCAGGCGAAGGCGTCGTGCGCGGGCGTGCGCCTGCGCGAGCGGGCGGTGCACCACGGTGACCTGCGCCGTGCCAACTTCCGGAAGGCCGACCTGCGCGGCGCCGACTTCCGGGGCGCCGATCTTCGCTCCGCCGACTTCCGGGGCGCGAACCTGGCCGGCGCCGATCTGCGGGGGGCGCAACTCACCGCGGCGCGGTTCCAGAACACGCCGAGCCGGCGCGTCACGCGAAACGGCGTGCGGGTGCTGCGGTGCTATCCGCGCTGCCGCGGGGCCAACCTGACCGGCGCCGACCTGTCGGGTGCCGACCTGGCGAAGGCCGATCTCTCCTTCGCCCGTGCCGCGGATGCACGGCTGGTGGACGCCGATCTGGCAGGCGCAACACTGCTGCTCGCGTACCTGCGCGATGCCGACCTTTCCGGGGCCGATCTGTCGGGGGCCGACCTCTCGTACGCCTCGATGCGCGGAACGCGCCGTGCCGGCATCACCTGGGCCAGGGCCACATGCCCCGACGGCCGCGTGGCGCGCACCCGCTGCCGGGGCCTCTAGCCGCCCGCAACCTCCGTGACCCGCACGGCGACCATGTCGTCGAGCAGGGCCTCGTCCACGTCCCAGTCCAGTGGCACGCGGAACGTCTTCCTGTTGACCACGTAGCCGTCCAGGCGGTCGGCGAACCGCACCATCATTCCCTCGCCCCACGGAGCGATGGTGATGTGCGGGGCGGCCACGGAGACGCCCAGCAGGTAGTCGTCCCCCTCCTTCACCATGGGTTGGTTCCAGGCGATCACCACCTCCCTACCCGGGTGGCCGCGCGTCAGCGCGTCGAGCACGCGACGCACGGTGCCCGCCGCCACCGGATCCACCTGCGCCAGGTACGCGTCTGGCGAATCCACGCGCCGCGAACTGGCGGAGCCACGGCAGTACATGACCACGGCGTTGGCGTGCGCGCGGCTGAAGCCGAAGCCGTCGATGAGCCGGCTCATCTGCTCGCCGTAGGGCCGGCCGTCGAGCGCCGCTATCTCGTCGAACCACCGTGACATGGGCGACCCGTAGCGGGCCTCGATGGCCGGCCAGTAGCGGGTGCGGTCCCCATCTGCAGGCGCCATCGCCCGCGCGGCCCTAGCCGTTCCAGCCCGCGGTAACCGACGGGCCGGAGGCGTTTCGCACGAGGGTCCTCGGCGTGCCGCCACGGATGCCGATCACCCGGATGTTCACCGGGGGTCCGTCCACGCCGGCGGTGTAGAGCACCCGCCGACCGTCGGCCGAGATGGCCGCGGGAACGTCGATCGCGCCCCGGCGGAGCACCCGGATGGCGCCGCGCGGCACCGAGATGGTGATGGGGTCGGACTGGTCCTCGCCGCCGATCGAGCCCAGCAGCAGGTTGCCCGCGGGTGCCCACGCAACCGGATAGGGACCCGTGGTGAGGCCCTTCGCGGAGTAACGCGTGAGCTGGCGGGCGCCCGTGCCGTCGGGCTGCACCGTCCACACCTGGGTACGAATGAGGCGCATGGGTGGGCCGCCCAGCGATACCCGCACCCGACGCGACCGGGCCACCGCGATACCGGCGTCTCCCCACACCGGGCTGCCCGCCCGGGTCATCACGCGGGTATGCGCGCCCGAGTTGGAGAGCGGTGCCACCAGCAGCGTGCCGCCATCGATCGGCGGCGGATAACTGCTGAACGAGAACGCGATGCGCGATGAGTCGGGCGAGAATGCCATTCCGTAGTCCACGGAATTGCCCTTGGCCGCGACGTAGTCGGCCACCGGCAACATGGCCACGCCGGACAGCGACGCGGGCACCGACACCAGCCCGAGGCCGTTGCCGGTGACGAAGCCCTTCGCGTTGGCCGACTGCGTCTGGCAGGCCAGCCACCGCGAATCCGGTGACCAGACGGGGGTGGTGATGCACGCCGACCCCAGCGCGGTGCGTGCCCCGGTCGCGATTTCCACCACGAACCCGCTCCACCCGGTGTCCGTCGACGACGACACCGCCTGGTAGGCCACCTTGGTACCATCGGGTGAGATGGCCGCCGACTGCCCGCGGGCGATGGCTCGCGCGCCGGTGCCATCGTCATTCGCCACCATCACCTGCGAAGGCGTGGTGATGCTGCGCGGGGCCGTGACGTAGGCCATTGCCCCGGCGCCCACCGCGGGGAGCGCGGCCGCCGCCAGCCCGGTCACGAGGATGGTCGTGTGCATGCGTCGCATCGCTGCCCCCTGCATCGTGATCACCGGCGGCGATCCCGGGAATCATGCTACTCCCCGCCCGGGCGCGCCGAACCACCCATGTGGGTGGATGCGTCAGGCGCCCCGCGGAGCATCATCGTAGGTAGACCGGTCAGGGACCGGCAGACCAGGCAGCGGTTCCGATCCGCTGCCGGCGCATCACAGGGCGGGGTGGAAACGGCCAGAGGGGCCGGGAACGCCCCGCCCTCCCGCTGCCCCGGGCGAGCGGGTCCGCGGGTGCGGCGCGCTATGGTGGCCCTCGTGGTCCGCCGCGTACTTGCCGCCGCAGCAGTGACGGCCATCGCCCTCGGGGCGGCGGGTGGCGCGAGCGCTGGAAACGTCGTCACATGGGACCCGCGTGGGGAGTACGCCAGCGGGGGAGTTCTCCAACTGGACAGCCCCTTCCGCTACACCTACGGGGTGAACGGCAAGAGGCGCACCTGCACCCTCGCCCGGGGGGCCAAGTGCGTCGGCGCCCAGTTGCGCGGCCGGGTGAAGTACCACGGCAATCTGCGGGGGGCCAACCTGCGCCGCGCTGACCTGCGCTTCGCCGACCTTCGCGGGGCGAACCTCCAGGGGGCTGATTTCAGGAGCGCCAACCTGAAGTACGCCGACCTGCGCGGGGCGAACCTGAAGGGGGCGAAGTTCCAGTACGCGCCGCCGGTGCACGGGAAGAAGGCGGAGCGGGGCAACAAGTACACGACGCCCCCATGCGCACCTAACTGTGTGGGCGCGGACCTGACCTACGCGAACCTGGGCGGAGCGAACTTCACCGACGCGTACCTGAGCTACGCGTACCTGATCCACGCGAACCTGACCAACGCGAACCTGACCAACGCGTACCTGACCGGCGCGAATCTGTCCTACGCGCGCCTGTGGGGGGCGAGCCTGACCTACGCGAACCTGACCAACGCGAACCTGTTCCGCGCAGACCTTGGCGGCGCCGGCCTGGACGGCGTCACATGGGAAAGCACCACCTGCCCCGACGGCACCGTGACCTCCACCGGCTGCCCGACCTAGCGGGGGCGGGCGGTGTTGCCGCACCCCGGGACGGCGACCTGCCCCCGGCAGCCCTGCTTCCGGGTGATCCCCGGGATGAGGCTCAAACAACCGATCGCGCAAGCCAATACAGCGGGTCGGGGCGGCGTCAACGCGAACAGCCCGCGGTCACGGACCACGAGATAAGTGCCCCCGGCAAGATTCGAACTTGCGACACCAGGATTAGGAATCCTGTGCTCTATCCCCTGAGCTACGGGGGCCTACGGTAAGAGTAGCCCCGGTGGGGGGCCTGTCCTACCCGGTCACCCGTGCCCGCGCGGCCCGCGGCCGGGTAGCCGTCCCGCCCGGAGGCGGGAGTCGCACGAGACGTTCGG
>Ga0181579_10004487_pt1 | contig 10876 bp, 9 predicted proteins | sample 071ome_24_FD_132996 | JGI IMG/M metagenome (GOLD analysis project Ga0181579, IMG submission 132996) | Coastal salt marsh microbial communities from the Groves Creek Marsh, Skidaway Island, Georgia - 071402CT metaG (megahit assembly) | ecosystem: Environmental > Aquatic > Marine > Intertidal zone... | reverse complement strand
TGTCCGGCAAAGCTCAGTATCGCCATTTTTGTTTTCGGCATGGACAGCATCAGGTGGCTATGCAAATAAGGAGGCAAAGATGGCTGGAGTCGTAGTGGATCTCAAAATGGACAATAGTGACAAAAACAAGGCGCTGGAAGCCGCAATCGGGCAGATTGAAAAGGCGTTTGGTAAAGGCTCGGTGATGAAATTGGGCCAGCGGGAGTCTGCGGTTGATGTGCAGGCGATCTCTACCGGATCACTTGGCCTTGATATCGGGCTTGGCATCGGCGGCTTTCCGAAAGGCCGAATCATTGAGATTTACGGGCCGGAATCTTCAGGCAAGACGACTTTGGCACTGCATGCGGTGGCCGAGGCGCAAAAAGACGGGGGCAATTGCGCTTTTGTCGATGCTGAACATGCACTTGACCCTGTCTATGCGAAAAAGCTTGGTGTCAATATTGATGATCTTTTGATCTCACAGCCTGACGCAGGTGAGCAGGCGCTTGAAATTGCCGATACGCTGGTGCGTTCGGGAGCAATTGACGTGTTGGTTATCGATTCGGTTGCGGCGCTGGTGCCACGGGCTGAACTTGAGGGCGAGATGGGTGACCATCATGTTGGCTTGCATGCCCGCCTGATGAGTCAGGCGCTCCGCAAACTGACCTCGTCGATCGCGCGTTCAAACTGTCTGGTGATCTTTATCAACCAGATTCGTCTGAAAATTGGTGTGATGTTTGGCAATCCGGAAACAACCACAGGTGGTAATGCGCTGAAATTTTACGCGTCTGTTCGCCTCGATATTCGGCGAATTGGTGCGATCAAAGATCGGGATGAAGTGGTTGGTAACCAAACACGCGTTAAGGTTGTGAAGAACAAGGTGGCGGCACCTTTCCGCACCATTGAATTTGATATCATGTATGGCGAAGGCATCTCTAAAATGGGTGAATTGATTGACCTTGGTGTTGCTGCCGGCTTGGTTGAAAAGGCAGGAGCCTGGATCTCATACAAGGGACAGCGCATCGGTCAGGGACGTGAAAACGCCAAGAATTTCCTTCGGGAAAACCCTGAATTAGCAGATGAAATTGAAGCGGCTATTCGTCAGAATGCAGGTCTTGTTGGCGATCAGATGTTGGATAATTCAATCGCTGACATGGATGAGGCAGTTGAGCCTAACTCGCCGGATATCGAACCAACAGCCAGCTAGGCGTCTTGGGCACCGGTGGCATAATTCACCGGCCGCAGAACTGTGAGTTCTGACTAATCTTGATCCCGTTGCCGACAATGCGGCAGCGGGATTTTTTAATGGGCCAACATCAAATCATGTCATTTTAACCGGATGACATTATCCGATCGCATATTTGCCCAAACGATTTTTTTGCCGGTTTCCGCTTTGCCGGTATCGTCTGCCTGCGGGTTTGACTGGACATTTAGTCGACACGCCGATTAAAACAATCCCACGCGCGGCGTGGGTCGTGTTGGTTGTTTGATCGCCGACGATAATCGGCATGAAGTATGTCCCTTGGATCTGCTGTGAGATGGGGGCTTGCTGTGAGATGGGAAAATCAGAATGAGTAGTGTCAACGATATCCGTTCGACCTTTCTTGAGTATTTTGGCAAGGACGGCCATCGGATTGTGGGGTCCAGCCCCCTTGTTCCGCAAAATGATCCAACGCTGATGTTTACCAACGCCGGAATGGTGCAGTTTAAAAATCTGTTCACCGGCCTTGAAACGCGTGATTACAATCGCGCGGTAACCTCGCAGAAATGCGTACGTGCTGGTGGCAAGCATAACGATCTTGAAAATGTCGGCTATACTGCGCGTCATCACACATTTTTTGAAATGCTTGGTAATTTCTCCTTTGGTGACTATTTCAAGGAACATGCCATTGAAATGGCCTGGAACCTTGTCACCCGCGAATATGGGTTGGCCGCCGAAAAGCTTCTCGTCACTGTGTATCATGAGGATGATGAGGCCGCCGGTCTGTGGAAGAAGGTTGCCGGTTTGTCAGATGACAAAATCATCAGGATAGCCACATCGGATAATTTCTGGGCGATGGGTGACACCGGACCTTGCGGGCCGTGTTCTGAAATCTTCTATGACCATGGTGATCATATACCCGGTGGCCCTCCGGGATCTCCCGATGAGGATGGCGACAGATTTATTGAAATCTGGAACCTTGTTTTCATGCAGTTTGAGCAGACAGCGGAGAGCCGGATCAATCTGCCGAAACCGTCAATCGATACCGGTATGGGGTTGGAGCGTATCGCCGCCGTTTTGCAGGGCAAGCATGACAATTATGACATTGATCTGATGCGGGCGTTGGTGCTTGCCTCTGCAGAGGTGTCTGACACAGACGCTGACGGCGAAAAATCCGTCTCGCATCGGGTTGTGGCGGACCATCTTCGCGCCACCTCGTTCCTGATTGCCGATGGTGTTCTGCCCTCGAATGAAGGGCGTGGCTATGTGCTGCGCCGGATCATGCGCCGGGCCATGCGGCATTTGCATCAGCTGGGCTGTGAAGAGCCGGTGATGTGGCGACTGGTGCCTGCGCTCATCGCCGAAATGGGCGGGCATTATCCGGAACTGGGGCGGGCGCAATCGCTGATTACCGAGACTCTCAAGCTCGAAGAAACGCGCTTTAAGGAAACGCTTGGCCGGGGTTTGCGTATCCTCAATGACGAGGTGGAGGGCAAGGCGTCCGGCGGCACACTTGATGGCCAGACAGCGTTTAAGCTTTATGATACCTTCGGTTTTCCGCTGGATCTGACGCAGGATTTCATGCGCGGGTATGGTTGGACGGTTGATATTGAAGGTTTCAACACCGCCATGGCCGCACAAAAGGCGGCTGCACGCAAGTCGTGGAGCGGCTCGGGTGATGCCGCAACGGAAACAATATGGCTTGATATTGGCCAGCGCCATGGCGCCACCGAATTTCTTGGCTACACATCTGACAGCGCCGAGGGTGTTGTTCTGTCACTTGTGGCGGATTGCAAGGAAGTTGAGGCTGCTGATGGTGAGGTCAACATCGTCACCAATCAAACACCTTTCTATGCTGAATCCGGCGGGCAGGTTGGCGATCAGGGCCAGTTGGCGTGGACTGATGGCACCGCCAGCGTGACCGACACATTCAAGACACCGTCCGGCACCTTTGTGCATCGGGCAAAGGTGACAAAAGGCAGGCTTGTCACAGGTGAACCTGTGAAAATGACGATTGACGGGGAACGGCGTCTGCGTCTGCGGTCTAATCATTCGGCGACTCATCTTCTTCACGAAGCCCTGCGCCATGTGTTGGGAGATCATGTCGCGCAGAAAGGGTCGTTGGTCGCACCAGACCGTCTGCGATTTGACTTTTCGCATCCAAAAGCGGTGAGCGCCGATGAATTGGCCAAGGTGCAGGCGATCGTCAATGACCGTATACGGATGAATTCCGAAGTGTCGACACGGATCATGACGCCTGATGCGGCAATCGAACTTGGGGCATTGGCGCTGTTTGGCGAGAAATACGGTGAAGAGGTTCGGGTGGTACAGATGGGCGGTGATGCCGAAACAGCCGGGCGTGGTGCCTGGTCTGTGGAATTGTGCGGCGGTACCCATGTCGGCAGAACCGGCGATATAAGCCTTCTCAAGATTGTATCTGAATCGGCTGTTGCGGGCGGCGTTCGCCGTATTGAAGCGGTGACACAGGCCGGTGCGATGGAATGGATTGAAGGGCGCGAAAAAGTATTAAGCGAAGCTTCTGATATACTCAGGGTCGCGCCGGAAAAATTGGCCGAGCGGGTGGCCAAACTCCTCGAAGATGCCAAGAAGGCAGAGCGCGACATCACCAATCTAAGGCGTAAAATCGCTGCTGGTGGCGGCACGTCGAGCTCGGGTGCCGAGACGCTGAATGGTGTCAATTTTGTCGGCCGTTTGCTTGAGGATACACCTGCCAGAGAGCTGAAATCGATGGCTGATGAGTTGAAGTCAGGTATGGAAAAGGCCGTCATCTGCCTTGTCGCGACTGATTCCGGCAAGGCGTCAATTGTCGTCGCGGTAACGGCCGACTTGCTGGACAGTCACAACGCGGTGGAACTTGTGCGCGTTGGTTCAGCGGCACTTGGCGGTGGCGGTGGCGGTGGTCGGCCCGATATGGCACAGGCAGGCGGGCCGGACGCGGCGAATGCCGAAGCGGCCTTGCAGGCGGTGTCGGGGGCGCTTCAGACCTGATTAATCTTGGCTTATTTCAGCCATTGAAAACGACAAAAGCCCCGCCGAAGCGGGGCTTTTTGGCCGAATCCGTCCACTATTGACTTTCAGTCCAATGTGGTATTAAATATATACCATGAAATCGCATAAAAAGAATGTTGCTGCTATTTCTGCACGAATGCTGAAAAGGCGGGTTAATCAAGTAGCCATTGACTCCGCCAATGTGGCTTTTTCAAAGCATGCTGTACAGCGGTCCACAAGTCGCAAGATCACTGTTGCAATGATAATACGGGTGCTTCGTGCCGGCGACATTCGTGGCGACATTTTGCAGAATAACAGCGATGAATATCGGTTTACCGTCGCCGCCAGAATTATGGAGGAGGAAATTGGAGTTGTGGCGGTGATGCGAACAAGCGGTGAAGGCAGGGTATATGTCATCACCGTGATGGAACTGGTACGATGATGGAGGACGGGAAAATGAAAAATGATGCTGTCAAGGTGATGCCGCTTTGCGATGATGCTGATCGTGATGAATTGCATCACTACACCGCCAGCGGGCTTGTCAATTACTGGCTTTCGCCTGGCCTGTATGAAGTGGCCAAACATGATGAAGAGGATGTGATCATTTATAAGCAATTGGATGATGTGCAGGCCGCCATTGGCATGCATATTTGCACCTTGATGCGCCCGCTTGGCCCGCGCGAGATCAAATTCCTGCGGAGTGAGTTGGGTTTTTCGCAAAGTGAAATGGGCTGCGCTTTGGGATATCGGGATAAGCAACCTGTGTTGAAGGCAGAGCGATTGAATGAAAAGCGTGAGCCGTTGTCGGCCACCGCCGATTTGCTTTTGAGAAATGTCTATCTCGGAATGATTGGTGAGCATCCTCTGGTGGGTGAAGCTTACAGGGCAGAAGCTTTGAGGTTAAGCAATTCGCTATTGCAAATGCCGCGCGCTGTTGAGGCGGAGATTGATTATCAGATCGCAGCATAGCGCCAAATCAAAATTCTTTTTGACTTGAGGCAAGCCCCGGCCATTGGTCGGGGCTTTTTGGTCGTTGAAATGATGTGTGGTGCGGATGGGTTACACACCCATTGCCTTTTGCAGATTCTGATCAATCGCATCAAGGAAGCCATCGGTTGAGAGGAATGGCTGTTCTTGTGAGATGAGCAGTGCCAGATCCTTTGTCATCTGCCCGCGTTCGACCGTCTGAATGCAGACTTTTTCAACAGTGTCGGCAAAGCGGGCGACCTCTGGTGTGTCATCAAACTTAGCGCGATAGGACAGGCCCCTTGTCCATGCAAAAATTGATGCAATCGGGTTTGTCGATGTGGCTTTGCCCTGCTGATGCTGACGATAGTGGCGGGTGACAGTGCCATGAGCGGCCTCAGCCTCGACAGTCTTGCCATCAGGCGTCATCAGGACGGATGTCATCAGGCCAAGCGAGCCAAAGCCCTGTGCCACAGTGTCGGACTGCACATCACCATCATAGTTTTTACAGGCCCAGACAAACCCGCCGTCCCACTTCATCGCGCATGCCACCATGTCATCGATCAGGCGATGCTCATAGATGATGCCGGCGTCTTTGAATTTGTCTTCAAATTCGGTTTCAAACACCTCTTCGAACAAATCTTTGAAGCGGCCGTCATATGCTTTCAGGATTGTGTTCTTGGTCGACAGATAAACAGGCCAGCCAAGATCAAGTCCATAATTCATGCAGGCGCGCGCAAAGCCGCGGATTGACTCGTCAAGATTATACATCGACATGGCGACACCGCCGGCGGGGAAGTCAAACACCTCATGCGTAATGGCCGGGCTGCCATCAGCCGGCTGGAACGTCATCGTCAATTTGCCGGCTCCGGGTGTCACAAAGTCGGTGGCACGATATTGATCGCCAAAGGCATGGCGGCCAATAACAATTGGTTTTGTCCAGCCCGGAACAAGCCGTGGCACGTTCTGGCAGATGATTGGCTGCCGGAAAACAGTGCCGCCAAGAATGTTACGAATGGTGCCGTTTGGCGAGCGGTACATGCGTTTCAGGTCAAATTCCTCAACGCGGGCTTCATCTGGTGTAATTGTCGCGCATTTCACGCCAACGCCGTATTCTTTGATCGCATTCGCACTATCAACGGTGATCTGATCGTCTGTCTCGTCACGTTTTTCGATGCCAAGATCGTAATATTTCAGATCCACATCCAAATAAGGGTGAATGAGCTTGTCTTTGATTTTCTGCCAGATGATGCGTGTCATCTCATCGCCATCAATTTCAACGATAGGATTTTTGACCTTAATGCGTGACATGGAAACGTCCTTTGATTTTGCTTTTGAATGGGCCTGAAACCAGGCTGGCACCATGACAACAGGTGATCGCCGTTTCATAATCCCGCGTCATCATTGTGACGCAAGACCAATGGGGGCATCGTGATTACGACCGGTCGTCAATTATGCCGTGGTTTTAGACTGGAAACCGGGTTGGCGCAAGGGTTGACCTGGTCACATCTCTGCCGGATTGGCGATACTGTCCAGATGATCGGCAATCGCGTCAAGATCATCGGCTTGCTCAAAATGTGAGACATTGCCGTGATGCATGAATCCGGCATCAATGACATGTTGTATCTGGCTGAGAAGATGGTCCCAATACCCGTTTATATTCAGAACGATAATCGGTTTCTTGTGAAGGCCAAGCTGACGCCATGTGGCAATTTCCATCGCCTCATCAAGGGTGCCGAGTCCTCCGGGAAGGACAATGAACGCGTCACTTTCGGCATACATCATGTCTTTGCGCTGATGCATGGTGTCCATGATGTGCAATTTCGTCACGCCAGCATGTCCGATCTCAACGCTGTCAAGGAAGCGCGGAATGATTCCGGTGACATGGCCGCCAGCGTCAATGACCCCATCGGCAACATGTCCCATCAATCCCATTTTGCCGCCGCCATAGACCAGTCCCAGTCCCCTTGATGCAATCATTTCGCCCAATTGACGGGCAGTTTCGGCATAAATCGGATCAAAACCAGAGGAGGCACCGGTAAAAACACAGACTTTTTTCATAGGTTGAATATATCCAGACATTGAACAGACGGTGCATAAGCATTACGCTTACAACAAAGGAACACCAGAAAAAAAGGAACTGGCCGTTGCGCTTTCTGACCTATTTTTTGCTGGGTGCCGGGGGATTGATCGCTTTGGCGGCCTTGGCCGTTGTGTTTTTCAGCGAGACCGAGCCTGAGAGCATCGCCCCGCAACCCTCTGCCGAAGCCACCCAAACCGCCGAAACTGCGGTATCAAATGGCAGTGATATCTCCTCAGATGCAAGCGCAAAAACTGACGACAAACCCGACGCGGCCAGTGATGAAACTTCAGTAACGCAAAGCAGCGATCTGGTGATCGATCTTGCTCAGGTTAAGCCGGACGGACAGGCAGTTTTTGCCGGAAAAGGCAAAGCCGGTGCAAAAATTACAGTTTTTGAAGGTGACGTGCTGCTTGGTGACACGATTGCCGATGCCAATGGCGAATGGGTCATTATCCTTGAGAAAACGCTCGGTCCGGGCCAACACCTTGTTTCCGTGATGATGGAAACCAAGGATGGTGAGCAGACCCTGTCCGAGGTAACGCTTGCGATCGAAATTGCCGAGTCAAAGTCGGAAAAGCCACTGGTTGCTGTCTTGCCGCAGACGGATGCACAAACCCCGAAATTACTTCAATCTCCGGACGACAAGCCGGTGGCGTCTGCAGAGGCAAGTGATGCTGGTAATGATGCGGCTGAAAAGGTCGCAGATCTGGCAACCTCTGATAGCCGTCTTGCCAGCAGCCAGGAAGTGGTGGCGGTTGTGCCCGCGCTGGCGCCCCGGGCTTTGGTATGGCGCGACAATAATCAACTGGCGGTTTCCGGCGTTTCCAAAGGCGGGGTGCGTGTTGGTGCAACACTTGACGGTGGTGCATTCTCAGAAGCGCTCGTCCTTAGCAATGGCGACTGGATTTTAGCGGGTGAGATAGACATGACCCGGCGCCAGGTTGAGCTTGGCTTCACCCTCTATGATGAGACAGGGGTCGCAATTGCCTCTTATCAATTGCCGGTGAAGGTTCGTGACCTTGAGAAGGGGCTGGATGGCAGCCAGATGGTCGTGATCAACAAGGGGGATGCGTTGTGGCGCATTGCCTATCGTCGCTTTGGAGAGGGCGTGCGCTACGTTGATATTGTACGCCGGAATGCGGCGGTAATAGATGATCCAGACCTGATTTATCCTAATCAGATTTTTGCACTGCCGAAAGAATAGTGGCTTTGGAGTCACAGAGCCAGATCACGGCGATGGGGATGTTCTGATATGCTAAAGCAACATTCATCTTCAACTGGCGTGATGTGGCAGATTGCAGATGAAGGCTGGCCGGTGCTGGCCTTGGCCGGTTTTGTCACAATTTTGCTGACGATCCTGTATACGCCGCTGGGCACATTTGCGCTTGGCCTGATCGTGTGGCTTGCCCATATTCTGCGTGTGCCGCATCGCCAGCCACCAGAAGCTGATGATGCGATCCTCTCGCCTGCAGATGGCCGGGTGATTGAAATTGCCGACAGTCATTATCCTGATACGGCAACAGACAGACCGGCAATCCGGATCAGTATCCGTACAACGCTGGGTGATGCGCAATTACAACGGGCCCCGATCGAGGGACAAATCACCGACAATTTTTCCCTGCCGGGTATGTTTCACCCGTTCGATGATATGGAACTGGTTCGTCTCGACAATGAGCGTCGCGAAATCACCTTGCAGCACGCAAGCGGCTATGACGTGACATTGGTCCAATTGGGCGGCAAAACCGCACGGCAGCTTGTCTGTCGCCATCAATCGGGACGGTTCATGATGCGAGGTGCGCCGCTCGGCATGATCAGAATTGCCGGTGTTGTCGATATGTTTATTCCTGCCGATGCTGACATTGATATCAATAAAGGTCAGCATGTTCTTGCCGGAGAAACGATCCTCGCACGCTTTGATGATACCATGTACCGCAAAAGCCAAACCAAGGATAAAGACAGGAACAGGGGCACGCAGGATGCTTGACGCCAGCTTGCGTCCTTTCCTTGACAGGCTGGTCAATCCGGTCGGCGCATGGCTTGCCGCGCAAGGCGTCAGCGCGAATGTGATAACAGTTTTTGGTTTTTTGATTGGTCTTTTGGCGGCTGTAATGATCTCAGTTGATCATATGGAGGCCGGATTTGTGCTGATTGTAGTCAATCGTCTTTGTGATGGTTTGGATGGTGCTGTTGCCCGTGCCACTGGCCCATCCGATTTTGGCGGCTATCTCGATGTGGTCCTCGATTTTATATTTTACGCAATGATACCCTTTGCATTCGCTGTGAATGACCCCGGCAATGCGGTGGCGGCGGCCTTCCTGATTTTTTCTTTTGTCGGCACGGGAACAAGCTTTCTTGCCTATGCAATCATGGCCGAGAAATATGGCGTAAAAAGCATAAAACACGGCAAGAAATCATTTGCCTATCTCGGTGGATTGACCGAGGGAAGCGAGACCATCATTCTTTTCTTGTTGATGACCCTGACCCCTGCTTATTTTGTGTATTATGCCTGCGTTTTTGGTGCCTTGTGCTGGATCACAACGGCGTACAGAATATATGAAGCCCGGATTTTGACAGACGGGTAGCCGGCACTCAGCGAGCCAAGGGAACATGATTACATGAGTTTGAAAATTGGCAAGCCAACCCCGCGTCTCGAGGATTTGCGTCTGCTCCGTGGGGAGGGTTGCTATACCGATGATATTGACGTCGGCGAGGGATTGCATGTTGCTTTTTTGCGCGCGCCTTTTGCCCATGCACGCTTAACCGGGTTGGACCTGTCCGAGGCGCAGGCGCTTGATGGTGTTCATTTGGTGGCGTCACAGGCCGATCTTGACGCCGATGGTGTAAAGGACATTCCTTTTGAAATTGATCTGAAAAATGCCGATGGCAGCGATATGATCAAGGTGGCCAAACCGGCTATGGTTCGTGACATCAATCGGACCGCCGGTGAGATTGTTGCCATGGTCGTTGCTGAAGATCTTGTAACCGCGCTTGACGCGTTGGAATTGATCGACGCCAGCTATGAATCGATGGATGCCGTTACCGATGTTTATGCCGCCGTTGCCGAGGGGGCACCGCAACTCTATCCCGAATATCCAAACAACATTGCCCTTGAATGGGTGGCTGCGGATCATCAGGGAACCCAAGCCGCTTTTGCCCGGGCCGAACAGGATGGGCTGGACATTCTCGGCATTGATATTGTCAACAACCGCGTGATTATCAACGCGCTTGAAACACGCCCGATCATTGCCGGGCCCGGCGCGCATGAGGGAACGCTCGACATATGGTGCGGTACACAAGGTCCGGTGCCAATCGCCAGAAAGCTTGCCTTTGCGCTGGGGATGGATGTTGCCGATGTGCGGGTGCGCACACCTGATGTTGGCGGTGGTTTTGGCTATAAGATTTTTCTCTATCCAGAACAAATTGCCATGGCGTGGGCGGCGCGTCGTCTTGGTCGCAAAATGCGCTGGCAGCAGAGTCGCACCGATGGTTTCATGTCGGATCTGCATGGACGCGACAATCGGACCCGCGCACGGGCGCTGTTTGATGCTGAAGGCAAGGTGCACGCCATTGAGGTCACTGCCTATGCGAATATGGGGGCATGGCTGTCAAATTTCAGCGCCGGTGTGCCAACCCTTTCC
>Ga0181579_10004483_pt1 | contig 10882 bp, 8 predicted proteins | sample 071ome_24_FD_132996 | JGI IMG/M metagenome (GOLD analysis project Ga0181579, IMG submission 132996) | Coastal salt marsh microbial communities from the Groves Creek Marsh, Skidaway Island, Georgia - 071402CT metaG (megahit assembly) | ecosystem: Environmental > Aquatic > Marine > Intertidal zone... | reverse complement strand
GCCGCCTTGGAGAGCAGGCGATTGCCGCGATAGCTGCCCTTGTTCAGGTGCATCTGCACAAATTTCATGTAGTCCGACGTAGTGGATGTGAGCCCACCACCACCAGACTCGAACTTCGGCGCGCTGAGAAAATCAAAACCTCCGGCGATACCGGGACCACTGTCAGTTCTGCGCAGCGTACCGTCATTGTTCGGTGCGTATTGGCGTGACAGGCGCGATGCATTTTCGGGCTTCACGTAGAAACCGGTATCGTTCATGCCCAGTGGTCCGAACAGTCGCTGCTGCAGGAAGTCGCTAAAAGACATGCCGCTCAGCTTTTCAATGAGATATCCCTGCACATCGACTGAAATGCTGTACACCCACTGGCTGCCGGGTTGGTAGCCGAGGGGAATGTCTTTCAGTGCCGGCATGGATTCCGCCATGGTGTGACCGGTGAGATCCATGATGCCGGCGCGTGCATAGGCTTCTGCTACCGGGCCCTGGGACAGCGGTGGTGTGTAGAGCATGCCACCAGTGTGACTCATCAATTCGCGAATAGTGGGCGGATGTGCCGCAGGCTCAGTAACCCAGCTGCCATCAGCATTCTGTGAAACGAAGACCTGTGCGCCGGCGAATTCGGGCAGGTATTTCTCTACCGGATCATCCAGCTGGAACAGTCCCTCGTCCCACAGCATCATCAGTGCAGTACCGGTGATCGGCTTGGTCATGGAGAAGATGCGAAAGATGGTATCGGTTTCCATCGGCTGTTGATCTTCCACGTTCTTGTAGCCCATGGCTTCGTGCAGCAAGACCTCACCATCCTGGGCGACCATCACTACGGCGCCTGACAGCTTGCCTTCGTCGATGCGAGATTGCAGGTCAGCGGTGACCGCATCCAGCTGGGCCTTGCCAACGTCGGCCCAGGCGATAGCTGAAGCAATTAAGAAGCTGAGTGCGAGCAGCGCTGCATTAAGGCGCTTTAAATGAGTACGTAAATCCATGATTCCCCCGAATTGAGTGTTCATTGCATGGTTAACAGTCGGGCTATTAGAGCATTTAATGCCCCTGGGGAAAACGCCGGATAGCGAAGCTGTTGGTCAGGCGACTCCTGCGCCACTCACTCCGACGTAGACGGAGTAAAGGGACTGGCTGGCAGTCATAAACAGGCGGTTACGCTTCGCTCCGCCGAAGCACACGTTGGCACACACCTCCGGCAGGCGAATCACACCGATGCTGTCGCCATCGGGCGCAACGATCTGCACTCCGGGGCGAGCGCCGGCCCACACGTTGCCATCCACATCACAGCGAATACCATCGGCAGAGGTGCGGTTGCCGTTGGTGGGATCAACCAGCTCGGCGAACACGCGACCATTGCGCAGGCGTGCACCATCCACATCCCAGACCCGTATGTCACGACCGGCGCCGGTATTGGCAACGTAGAGCATTGAGTAATCAGGCGAAAAACAGAGGCCGTTAGGCGCATCGATATCGTCGGTGACGCGGGTAATGCGTCCGTTGTTACCATCCACCCGATACACAGACAGAGGCAACTCCTGTTCTGCACGATTACCCTCGTAGTTGCCGCGAATACCATAGGGCGGATCGGTGAACCAGATGCTGCCATCCGGATGCACAACCACATCGTTGGGTGAATTCAGCGGTGTGCCTTCGAAATTGTCTGCGATCACCGTGGTGGAGCCATCATACTCGTAGCGTACGACCCGACGATTGCCATGTTCGCAGGACAACTGTCGGCCCTGATGATCGAAGGTGTTGCCGTTGCTGTTACCAGATGGCTCGCGAAACACGGTGACGCGATCATCGTCTTCGACCCAGCGCAGTTGGTGATTGTTGGGAATGTCGCTCCACACCAGGTAGCGGCCAACGCCATTCCACGCTGGACCCTCGGCCCACATGCAGCCAACGTGGTGACGTTGTATCGGCGTATTGAACAGGATGTAACGCTGGAAGCGACTATCCAGCGCGACCAGGTCGGGATCCGGATAACGCAGTGGCGTATTGCCGGACCAGTCTCGTGGAGCGGCGGGCTCCAGGTCTTGGGCAAGGGCGCCCTGTGCCAGTAATGTGCCGGCGCTCAATGTTGCTGCCGAAGAGAGGAAGTCGCGGCGTCGCATGGTGTCACCTCTTGCTGTTTTTATTGGTGTCGCGATTGATGCTAATTGAAGGCCTGAGTTATGTCGAGCTGCTAGACTTCGGCAAATAGTTGTTAGTGGTTTACGGAAAAGAACACTGAGCGATAAAGGATGGGAGGGAGGCAGTAGATTTTCAGGACCGTGCGCGGCAGGGATGCCGCGCCCGAGCCCCCAGGGATGGGTTCACGGCGTGTCCGGAAATTCTACTGCCTGCCTCGCAGCCGTTAACCGATCTATAAAGTGTCCGGTAAAAAACCAGTAGTTCTTACAAACTAGTGTAGATGCCAATTGAATGAATAGTTACCTGATCATCAAGACCCTGCACATCAGCTTCGCCGTTCTGTCACTATGCGGCTTCGCTTTGCGTGGCTACTGGATGCTGGCCGCATCGCAACTGCTGAAGGCAAAACCGACAAGAATACTGCCCCATATCAACGATAGCCTGTTGTTACTAACAGCGATTGTGTTGGTAGTGATGAGTCGCCAGTATCCGATCGTCGTCGGCTGGGTCACCATCAAGATAGGCTTGTTACTGCTTTACATAGTGTTTGGCACCATGGCGTTGAAGCGAGCGCCCAGCAAACAATCCCGCAGCCTGTTCCTGGTGGCTTCGCTGATGGTTGTTGCCATGATTTTTGTTGTCGCGCTGACTAAGCCCGGCTGGTGAGTACTGACTTGTCCGTATCGGCGGCATCGAGGAAGGGGCCGTCTACACAGAGTCGACGACCGTCTGGTGCGTCGCAGGCGCCGCAGATGCCCACGCCACACTTGGTGAGATAGTCGATGGCATTGAAGATGCGATCGGGAGAGCAATACTTGCGCTGGATCTTTTCCGCGGCATGCACCATGGGCGCTGGGCCGCAGTTGTAGAATACCAGCTGCTCTCTTTCTTCCGGGCTCAATGATTCCAGGCGTTGTTCCAGTAATTCAGTAATCACACCGTGGTGACCGCGACTGCCATCGTCGGTGGCAATATGCAGTTCGCTGACCTCTGCGCTCTCTTCCACGAAATAGAGCCTGTCGGCGGAGCGGGCACCGAAGAAGATTTCCGTGTTGCCAAAGTCACGCGCCAGTTGCCAGACGGCGGCGAGGCCGGTGCCACCGGCCACTGCCATGATCTTCGAATTCTCCGGTGGTGCTACCGGGTTGCCATGAGGCCCTCTGACATAACATTCGATACCGGGCTCTATGGACATCAGCTCATCGGTGAACTGGCCAAGATTGATGATCGCCAGTTGAAAAGGATCATCGGTAAGGGCAGAGAATGGTTTCTCTCCTAATCCTGGAATCCACAGGAATACAAACTGGCCAGCCTGGATATCGATCTTGCGATCGAAGGTCAGGATACAGATATCATCTGTTACGCGCTTGTTGGCAACCAGGTTAACCGGACGGAATTTCATGTCCACGTCGTAGCGCACCAGCTGTTCCGCTTTTTCAGTATCCTGCTCAAGGTCGGCACTGAGTACGCGGAAATATTCACCGACCTCATTGGTATTCATGCCGATCAGTGCCGAGCCCACCCCGATAATCGTGGCTCCAGCCTGCTGAAAGGCGCGCACATCGGCGGCGCTGCTGATGCCGCCACAGGCGATGATCGGGCAGTCCACCGCTTCATGTATCTCGCTGACACATTCCAGAGCGCGATCCAGTACACCCTTGCCGGAGACGCCGCCAACCTCGTTGCTCAGTACCGGGTGTCCGTGGGCGTCATGACGCTCAGGCCCCATGGTGTTGATCGCGCAGATGCCATCGGCACCGCCGGCAACGGCGGCTTGCGCAATCTCTGCCACGCTGGGCACATTGGGAGTGAGCTTGGCAATAACCGGAATGTCCACCGCGGCTTTCACTGCAGCGACGATCTCCTGCACCAGCGCCGGATCCTGGCCCATGGCCATGCCATAGCCCTTGGCGTGTGGGCAGGACAGGTTCAGCTCCAACCCATCTCCGTGGGGCGCCAGTTTTTTCGCCACGTCTACATACTCCTGCACGCTGCCACCAAATATGGAGATGAGCAGGAATCGATCCTCTGGAATCCTCAGACCGGCCAACAATTCAGCAGAGCGCTCGGCGCCCGGATTGGTCAGGCCAACGGCATTGGTAAAGCAGCCCGGCTCATACTGGGTCAGGATTGGCTCGCGATAACCGAGGCGAGGCTCGGGACCTATGCTCTTGGTGGTGAGCACGCCGACTTCCGGCATGGTGTCGAACACGCGTTGAATGATGTTGGCGGAGCAGGTGACGATACCGGAGGGTACGGTGAATGGACCGGAGAGGGTCTTACCCAGAAACTCGATGTTCAAGAGAGAAATTTGCCCGCGCTTGCTTGCTACTCAGTAGCTGAATTGAATCTGGCGCGCATTATACCCGGTTGTGAGGTGAGCTTCTAACGGCCTTGGCGTGGGGAAACAATTTGTGCAAAAAATACACTGAACGAGAAGGCGGGATGGGAGGAAAGGAGTAGCAATCGAGACCGTGCGCGGCAGGGGCAGAAAATTGCTCCTGCATTTTCTGCATTCCCGCCATCCCTGGCGGTCATGCCGTGAGCCCCCAGGGGTGAGACCGAGCGCTTTGCAAGCGCGAGCTTGCAGCGAGCATCGAACGCCGCCGATCTGTGATCGGCGGCTGGACTGAGGTTTACGGCGTGTCTCGAGTGGTACTCCTTTCCTGCCAGACCGCCGTCCGATCCCAGACAAGTTTTTGCTTAAAGCGGTACAAACGCCAGTGCATAGTTACCGTTGAGCGGAATCACCAACTGATTTTGCACCGAGTCGTAGCACATTGAAGCCGCACTGGGGATACCAGAAGCGATCACCTCAGCATCCTGCCCCGGTCGAATCCGCGACACGCTGCCATATCGCACGCTGCTCACGTACTTGGTGCCATCTGCCAGCACAACTACACCATCGTTGCCGCCCTCCACCGCATACTCGGTGTTGATGACTTCGCCATCCGTGTTGTAGGTAATGACTGCGTTATCACCCACGTTGACCACGACGATGTTGCCATCCGAGTCGATCGCGACACCATTGGGAGCGGCCAGCGGTGCGCCTTCCGCGAATACCGACACCTGGTCGTCCGCGGTGACCTTGTAGATGAGTTCCGGGTTACGGGTGTTGGACGCGTAGACGGTGCCGTCATCGGCGACAGCGATACCGTTGAGCACAGTTGAACCCGGAATGGGCACTGACTTCAGCGGCTGGCCCGTGCGCAGGTCGAAAGATCTCACGTGGCCCGTGTCGACCGTGTAGAGCACTCCGTTGCTGACCGCGCTGCCCAGGGGGTGGTGCAGTTCCAGGCCATCGCGGGTGACGCCGATCCACTTGGGAGTATGTACCGAGCCATCGGGATTGATCAGCGAAACATAGCCGTCGTTCTCGGTGCCGTCGCCGCGTTCACCATTGTTCATGGCCAGGATCAGATTGCGCTCCGGATCGAACGTGCAGCTCTCAGAGAAGTGGAAACTTCCGTACACCTTCACGTTGGTTGACATGGGTACGCGCACACCCTGTTCATTGACCGAACCGATAGGCTCGCCAGCGCGAAATTCCTGCGCGCTGCTGGCAATCGCAAGCAGCAACAAGGAAAGTGTCGTAAGTGACTGAATCAATGCGCGTGCAACGCGGTTTTCAATAATCTTCATCATATTCTCGAGTCCTCTTCGATAATGCAGCAATCAGCAGCAGGCATTGTAGTGCCTGCCGCCGAGGGTACCAGTGATTTGCGACGAAATTCTGACTGTCCGGGTTTACACCATCTCACGCAGGGCCGGCTTGGTGACCTTGCCCATGGCATTGCGTGGCAGTGCGTCGACAATCTTGATTGCCTTGGGAATCTTGTACGATGACATCCTGCCATCACACCAGTTCTTCAGATCTTCATAACTCATGGATGCGCCTTCATTGAGACCGATGAACGCGGTAACGGCCTCGCCCCAGGTGTCATCCGCAACGCCGATGACAGCCACTTCGGCGATGTCTTCGTGGGTGAGCAACACGCCCTCGATTTCGAGCGCGGATAGTTTGTAGCCGCCGGACTTGATGATGTCCACCGAAGAACGGCCCATGATGCGATAGTAGCCATCTTCCATCACCGCCACGTCACCGGTACAGAACCAGCCATCCTTGAATGATTCTTCGGTCGCCTTGGGGTTATCCCAGTACTCCAGGAATACGTTGTCACCCTTGATACGAATCTCCCCGGGGATGGCTTCTTCCGTGATCGGCTGGTCATACTCATCGAAGAGTTGGCACTCAACGCCGGGCAGTGGCTGGCCGACACAACCCGCACGTCGTTCGCCGTTGTAAGGATTGGAGATGCCCATGCCGATCTCGGTCATACCATAGCGTTCCAGCAGGACCTGACCGGTGAGATCGCGCCACTGGTTGAACAACTTGACCGGACAGGCAGCAGAACCGGAGATGTTCAGCCGCATGTCCTTGAAGCCATCACAGATCATTTCGACTTCCGCAGGATCGATCGTGTCGAAGTATTGAATCAGCTTCACATAAATAGTCGGCACTGCCATGAATACATTATAGGTGCCAGCTATCACTTCTTTTGTGATTCTGGGGATGTCAAACTTGCTGAACAGATGTACGGTCGCTCCCGCCCACAGGCCGCAGCTCAGGATATTGATGATGCCGTGAATGTGGTGCAGAGGAAGAAACAGCGGAATCACATCTTCGCTGGTCCATTCCCAGGCATCAATCAGGGTAGTGATCTGGGCAACTATTGTCTTGTGGGTGCTGACCACTCCCTTGGGCTTGTTCGTGGTGCCGCTGGTAAACAACATCATCGCCCTGCGGTCTTCATCGAGTGTCGGCAGAGTGCCGGCGGTATCCGCCAGTACATCATCAACCGACAGCAATTCAATATTCAGTTCCGCGCACAGCTCCCGCAGTGACTCCTGGTAGTCGCCGTTGGCGATCATGCGGGTCACGCTGGCGCAGGTAAGATAGTGGTCCAGCTCGGAGACTGCTGAAGCTACATTGAGAGGTACGGCGATGCCGCCCGCGCGCCAGACACCGTGCATGACGGTGACGTAGTCTAGTGAGGCAGGAATGAAGAAAGCGATGCGCTCTTCATTCAGGTCTGCGCTGTCTCCCAACAATCCAGTTGCGAAGCGATCGATGCGTGCATTGACCTCGCCATAGGTATAGGAAGTGTCGCCTTCGACCAGGGCGACCTTGTCATTGTCGTTGTTGAGATGTGGAAAAGTTTCAACTGCCATGATGCTTCCGCTTTAAGAAATTCTGTTTAGTGTGACTGTCAATCCATAGAATCTAGAACATGCCACTGACGATGAAAAATAGGATAGATGGACCCAGCAGGCAACCAACACCAGTGTAGAAGGTTGCAGTCATCGCGCCATATGGCACCAGCTTGGGATCCGTGGCAGCCAGTCCTGCAGCGACTCCCGAAGTGGTTCCCATCAGGCCACCAAATACCATCGCCGATTGGGGATTATCCAGGCCAATGAAGCGGGCCACCAGTGGTGTGCCGATCATCACCAGTATCGATTTAACCAGGCCTGCGGCAACGCTAAGAGTGATGACAGCATCGCTGGCACCGATGGCCTCACCGGTAACCGGGCCGACAATGTAGGTGACTGCGCCGGCACCGATGGTGGTGATCTCGGCCGCATCGGTGTAACCGAACATCACTGCGATTGCGGCACCGACGATGAAGGACACGATCACGCCAGCGAAGATAGATACGACACCGGCAAGGCCAGCCTTCTTCAACTCACTCATGTGCACGCCGAAGGCGGTAGCTACGATGGCGAAGTCGCGCATCATGCCGCCACCCATCAGGCCTATGCCGCTGAGCAGTGCGACATCGGCGACCCCGGTGTTGCCTCCGGTGGCGACGCCACCGAAGTAGGCGGCCAGCAGTCCGAGTGCAATTGCGATCGCCGAGCCATGGATGCGGCCCTGGGTGAGTTTGTCGGCGAGAAAGTAGGAGACCCAGATAGTGACTCCGACCACTGCGAAGGCAACGATCAGGTTATTGCGGACGAATACGGTTTCCAATATTTCCATTAGTTGGCCTCCTCGTTGTCAGCGACAACCTGGGGCGAACTTAACTTACTCAATACCGGTACCAGCGCGAAGCTCACCACCACGGCGGCGACTCCGGCCAACAAGGCAAGGAACCCACCATCGACCGCGGCAGCAACATTCTGTCGTGCCGCCATCGCTACCACGATGGGAATGTACATGGCGCTCCAGAATTTGATGCCGGAGCCGGCCGCGTCCTCGGTGAGGGATCTGAACAGGTCAGAGTTACTGGCGAACACCAGGAACAGCATGGCGATACCGACGCCACCAACGTTGGCATCCACACCCAGCAGCACGCCGAGTGTCTCGCCGATGATCATGCCGAGTATCAGGCACACGGAAAGCAGGGCAACACCGTAAACAATCATGCTTCTTCCTTATTGTTATTGTTGATGTGAGGGCAGGAGGCCACGGAGTCGCGACAGTTCCAGCCTGGTGCGAGGATGATATGACGCGAGCGGAGGGCAGCGCAATTTACTCATTCCGGGCCCTAGGCGAACAGTACGAGCAGGATTGCGAATCCCACCAGGCCCACGCCGAGAACTACCGAGTAGGCAAGGGAAGCCACCAGGTAGAGCACGGCGGTGACGAACCAGCCACTCTCGAAATAGCGTTTCAGGCTGAGGTAGAGATAGACGAAGATCCAGACAATGGCGATGATACTGAGCACGCCCGAGACTTCGCTGATCACTGGCAGGGCTGCTTCCTCAACGAGGCCCAGCAGCATGGCAATGAAGACCATCAGGATCAGGAAGGTGTGGTTGTGCACCGTCAACACCAGGTGTTCCACGTAGTAGCGCCGACTCAGGATCCACAGAATCTGCTGGATCAATGCCAGCACCGGCATCATCAGCAACATGAAGAAGGTGACGTATTCCAGTGATCCAGTGAGGAAGTCACGCGGATTCTCTGCCAGCTCGTCAACATTGGCTTCGAACTGGGTGATCAGCACGGTGCGCAGGTTGCGATTGGCTTCCTCTGTAAGGAATGGCAGGTTGACCTGCTCCAGGATATCGATGGCTCCCTCGAAGTTGGCCGGCTCATCTTCGCTGGCTGTCAGACCCTCTTCCAGCGCATCCCGAATCGGCTGCTCCGCGCTCTCGCCGGTGGCGATCTCTGTCATCTCCTGGCGAATGCCCTCTACGGAATTAACCAGGGACACAATCAGGAAGAAGCCAATACTGACAATCAGGAACAGACGCAGCGGTGGTGTGTATCTCATCCGCCGGCCAGCGAAATACTGCCGGGTCAGGAAACCCGGACGCACGAGCAGGTTGCCGACCGTCCTGTAGGCCCGGCCGTCAAGCTCGAACACCACCCAGATAAATTCCTGGATGAACACGATAAAAGGCCGCCTGACCTCCTTCTCCTCCTGGCCACAATGGGCACAGAACTCCGCCACTATAGGCTGGCCGCAGTTCAGGCAGTGCCTTTCGGGCACTATGGTGTCGGTTTCAGACATGGGCAGGGTGTCTCGGAGCCATAAAACACGGCGTATCTGAACACGCTTGCGGGCGGATGAGAAGGGGGAAAAGGGAGATTGAAAGTGAGGGCCCCGACCCACTGCCCGGACACGCGAGCCGGACAGGGGCGGGGATCTCAAGGAGGGCCCGGGTGCTGATTAAGAGGTGTGGAGGGGTGGCACCCGAGCTAATGCAATACGACATTTGATCACTATGCTGTGTTGCGTTGGCCACATTACCACTATATATAGTGAATAACAAGCAGTGACACACAATAGATTGGGGTGTCAAAATCAGCCCGATCTTACTATATAGTAAAGTAATTACTTTACTATGTATTTGCCACTTTTCTCGGCCTACCAGCCCCTGTCAAAGCCCCGTCTTCACTGAGGGTCGACCTTCTTGATATAGGTCAATGTCCCTGCTCGGTGCGTGTGGTCTTATTGTCCTCAAGCTCAATCGACATCTGTCTTACTTCGCACGTGGCAGGTTCGATTGCAAAAGCTTCTCAAGCAGGGATGGGGTTGTCGCTAAGTTAAGGGCAGCCCCATTTTTTTGCCTGCGATTTGCTCCTCCTTCTCCCCCCGATCCAACACAGACTTATTATCCGCTGAGAACTATTTTGCTTTGGGTGAAAGTTTTTCCAGAGTGCAGTTAGCCGAATTCCAGCCCCTGAAATTTAAACCCTCCATAGGGGTCTTGTTCCCATAGACAGATTCTGAGGATCGTTAAATGGACCGCGCCAAATTCATGCACTACCTGCCCTGGGGGATGGCGATCTTTATCGCCGTCGTGTTTGTGCAGTCACTGTTTTTCAAATTTTCCAACTCGTTCGAGACCCAGCATATCTTTGGCACCATCGGTGAGTGGATGGCCGGAATCGGCTTGTTGGAATTCGCCGCTGCTGGTTTTGTCGCCTATGGCGGATACACGATAGGTACCATCGAACTGATTGCATCGCTGCTGCTGCTCTGGCGCAAAACCCAGGCGCTGGGGGCTACCATCGCCTTCTTCGTGATCTCCGGCGCCATCTTCTTTCACCTGTTCACTCCCCTGGGAGTCAGTGTGGTGATTAATGAAGCAGGCGATCGTGATGGAGGGCAGCTGTTCACTATGGCAGTGCTGGTGTGGCTGTTCTCGCTCAGCATTGTGGGATTGCGACGCAACGATTTGTTGTCGGCGTTTGGCCGTTCAGCGAATCCTGCCGTAGTTCAAGGAAATGAGG
>Ga0181579_10004480_pt1 | contig 10885 bp, 8 predicted proteins | sample 071ome_24_FD_132996 | JGI IMG/M metagenome (GOLD analysis project Ga0181579, IMG submission 132996) | Coastal salt marsh microbial communities from the Groves Creek Marsh, Skidaway Island, Georgia - 071402CT metaG (megahit assembly) | ecosystem: Environmental > Aquatic > Marine > Intertidal zone... | reverse complement strand
TGCTCTCGTCCGCCTTTTCCGCGTCGCCGGCATCGGCCTCGTCCCCTTCGGGATCGGCCATCAGTTCCTCCGGCGTCACGGTCTTCTCGGTGACGGTCGCCATCTCGAGAACGAAATCGACGATCTTGTCCTCGAACAGCGGCGCGCGCAAACTGGCCATCGCTTGCGGATTATTCTGATAGAGCTGCATCACCTGCTGCTCCTGACCGGGATAGCGCGAGGCCTCCTGGAACATCGCGCGGCGCACCTCGTCCTCGGTGACCTCGATGTTGTTGAGCCGCCCGACTTCCTGAAGCATCAGTCCGAGACGGACCCGCCGTTCGGCGATCTTGCGATACTCGGCCTTGTCCTCGTCGCTGAGGGATTCATCAGCCGACGGATGCGCGTGAGCATGATCATGGTCGTGGTCGTGGTCATGATCGTGCGCGTGGTCGTGGTCATGATCGTGCGCGTGGTCATGGCCCGCTTGCGGGTTCACGGCGCGACAGATCGCCTCGTATTCCTGGTCCGCCAGCCCCTGGGGTACCTCGAAGGCCTCGCCTTCCTCGAGCTTGTCGAGCAAGGTCCGTTTCAGGCGAGCGCGGGAGGCCTGTGCGAATTCCTGTTCGATCTGCCCGCGCATCACATCCTTGAGCGCGGCCAGGTCGTCCATCCCGAAAAGCTTGGCGAAATCATCGTCGATCTCGACCGGTTTCGGCTCGCGAATTTCGGTCACCTTGGTCTCGAAGACCGCGTCCTTGCCGGCCAGGTTGGGCTGGCCGTAATCCTCGGGAAAGGTCACCTTGACCTCTACGTCGTCGCCGGCCTTGGCGCCGACCAGCTGATCCTCGAAGCCGGTGAGGAACTGGTTCGAGCCCAATTCGAGGTGATGGCCCTCGGCGGCGCCGCCCTCGAAAGCCTCGCCGTCGATCGAACCGGTGAAGTCGATTACCACCACGTCGCCGTTCTGGGCCCCGCGATCCTCGGTGATCGGCTCGGAGCTCTTGTGGTTCTCGGCAAGCCGGCCAATGGCCTCGTCAAGTTCCTTGTCGCCCGGCTCGGCGGTCATTTTCTCGAGCGTTAGGGTCGAGAAATCGATCGGCGTGAGCTCCGGCATCAATTCGACCGACAGGCTGAACGCCAGATCCTTGCCCTCGTCGAATTCGGTGATCTCGATCCGCGGCTGCATGGCCGGGCGCAGACCGCGCTCTTCCAGGGTGGCCTGCGAGGACTCGTTCACCGCGGCCTCGAGCACCTCGCCCAGAACCGCTTGTCCATAGCGCTGCTTCAACAGCTTCGGCGGCACCTTGCCCGGGCGAAATCCGGGCAGCCGGATGGTCGGCGCCAACTCGTTCAGTCGCCCCGTCACCTTGCCGTCGATATCGGCGGCCGGGATGACGACCTGAAATTCCCGCTTCAGACCCTCGGTAAGGGTTTCCGTAACCTGCATGACTGTCGCCCGATCCCTCTAAAGCGCCCTTCGACGCTCGTGCTAGTTAACCTTCCGCTCAACCCGGTCCTCGGACCAGGCAAATCGACCCAAAGCCGCCCCGCCTCGGCGTCCGCCTCTCGGGCGCCGTCGGCATGGTGCGGGTGAAGGGACTTGAACCCCCACGGCTTTCGCCACCAGAACCTAAATCTGGCGTGTCTACCAATTCCACCACACCCGCGCGCAACCCGATTGCCAAGCCGATTCAACCCGTCATCGGCGCCAGCCCCCTGGTCGGAGCGGCATGGCTAACGGAAGCCGCACTTCGCGTCAACAATCCTTCGTCATTCCGCGACATTCGGCTTTTTGCTCAGCCCCGCGCCAAGGTGCGCATCGCCGTGGATTCGGCGATCGAGAGGTCGGTGATATACGCCGTGCTGTTGGCCTCGATTTCAGGCAGGCGATAGAGGTAGTTGATCATCAAGCCGTGCGATTGCGCGAACCCTCGCTCCGAGCGATCTCCCAACCAGTTCAACCGCTCGGCCCGCGCGCCGTTGGTCAGATGAAAATGCGCGACCGGGTCAAGCGCGCGTCCACCGCGTCCCTTGGCGGTCAGAACATAACGCGCCGCCAGCCGGGTTATCGGAGACTTCATCGCGTCGACCAATATCTGGTCCGATTGCGCGTCGAGCCGACTCAAAAACCCGCTCAGCAAGGCGCCGTCGTTGGCGCCTTCTCCCAGCGCCGTCAGGACCTTGCGATCGGCGCTGGTCAGCAGCACCGCCTGCTCGTCTTGCAGTTGCCCGTCGAGCCAGCGCGCGAAACCCGGGATCGGGGACAAGGTCGCGAAGGTCTTGAGGTTGGGAAAATCGTGGCTCAAGAGCTCCACGACCCGCTTGATCAGGAAATTGCCGAAACTGATACCGCTCAAGCCGCGTTGGGCATTCGAGATCGAGTAAAAGATCGCCGTATCCGCCGTCCTCGGGTCGGTTTCCGGCGCCTCCTCGTCCAAGAGCTCGTCAACACTGCCGGACATGCCGTTGACCAGCGCGACCTCGACAAAGATCAGCGGCTCGTCCGGCATGTTGGGGTGAAAGAACCCGAAACATCGACGATCCGACTCCAGCCGGTTCTTCAGGTCGTCCCAGGACTTGATGGCATGAACCGATTCATAGGCGATGAGCTTCTCCAGCAAGGCGGCGGGAGAGTCCCAGCCGATCTGGCGGAGATCCAACAGACCGATATCGAACCAGGCGCCCAGCATGGTCCTCAAATCGTCCGAGAGGGCCTTGATCGCCTTGTCTTCGCGCGCCATCGTCAGCATCTCGGCGCGTAGATCGACCAGGAACTTCACCCCTTCCGGCAAAGTGGTGAAACGGCCAAGCAGCGCGCGCCACCGAGGTTCCAACGCCTCTCTGAGGGCGCCCTCGGCCGCGGACCGGGTTTCGTCATCGGCCTCCTGGACCGCGAGCATGGCCGCGTCGACCGCTCCCCGGTCCACGTCGAACTCGCCCGCGAGCATGGAAAGGAACCTTCGCCGGCCATCGGCGTCGAGCCCCATATAGACGTGACCGAGAGCCGCCGCGTGGGCGCGCACCGAGGCCTCGTCTCCCCGGCCCACGATACAAGCCTCGATCTCGCCGCGAACCCGCGCCAGATCCTCGTCCGGCAACCCCGGGCGTGGCTGCCGGGAGATGTAGTGGCGAGTGGTATCCGAGAGATCCGTCCAGGCCCGGCGCAAATTTCTCAGCGTGCGGTCGAATAGAGTGGAACCGTGGTCGTCGGGCATCATGGCTACTCGGTTTAAGGCGAAACGGTATTACTGGCATATGCGAATAGCGTGAATTTGTCACCGCTTTTCGTGCATGGCCAGTGAACAATTCATGATAGTGCCGCCGCCCGGCGCGCGCTGGCGGCCATGGCGGCGAGATGGTCGGGAATATCCTCGGCGATCAAGCCCTCGCCGATCGCTTGCGCCGCCACGCCGTTCAGCCAGACCGCCGCCGCCGCCGCCCCGAAGCCGGACATGCCCTGGGCCAGCAAGCCGAGCACCGTTCCCGCGAGCACGTCGCCAGTGCCCCCCGTCGCCAGCCAGGGCGGGGCGTTGGTGTTGATCAGCGCGGTTCCGTCCGGCGCCGCGATCACCGTGTCGGCGCCCTTCAGCACCACCACCGCTTTGCTCCGCCGCGCCGCGATCCGCGTCCGTTCCAGCTTGCCGAGACCCGCGAGATCGGGAAACAGGCGCGCGAATTCGCCGTCATGCGGCGTCATCACCAAGGTCCCGGCCCGTCGATCCGCCAAGGCCTCGGCCTCTCCGGCGAACAGGGTCAAGGCATCGGCGTCGAGAACCACCGCCCGGTCCGTGTCCAACGCCGCCTCGGCGAAACCGCGGGTTCGCGGCTCCAGACCGTTGCCCGGGCCGACCAGAACCGCGTTCCGCCTGGGATCGGCGAGCACCGCCGCGCATTCATCGCGCGTATCGCAATCGTCGACCAGAAATCCCGGCGCGGCGGCGCGAAACAGCGGACCCGCCGCGGCCGGCGGAGCGATTGTCAGCAATCCCGCGCCAATCCGCCGCGCCGCCATCCCCGCCAACCGCGCTGCGCCGGTCATCACGCCACCCGCCGCGATAACCGCGTGGCCGCGTCGGTACTTGTGATCACTCAACCCGGGCCGGGCCAGTTCGCGTGCCCACGAGGCCGGCCCGTTTCGGCCTTGATCCGGCGCGATCTCGTCAAGCACCAAGTCCTCGATGCCGATATTGATGACCCGCAACACGCCGGCCAGCGCGCGGCCCGGCAACAGCAGGTGACCGGGCTTGGCACGAAAAAAAGTCACCGTCATATCCGCCGGCGCGGCATCGCCCAGAACCCGACCGGTATCGCCCTCGACGCCGCTTGGAACGTCGATGGCCACGATCTTGAGAGCGCCTGCCCGCGAGCGATCTCTCGCGGCGCGGATCACCGTCAATGCATCCCCGACGAGATCCCGGTTCAAGCCCGCGCCGAACAGCGCGTCGACCATCAGACCCGCGCCATCCAAGAGCCCGGAGGATATCGGCTCCACCGCGCCCCGCCACGCCGCCGCCGCCAGCGCCGCGTCGCCGGTCAACCGATCACGGCTGCCCAGCAATCCGACACGCACGGGCCAGCCGGCCTCGCTCAGGGCCCGCGCGACGACGAATCCATCACCGCCATTCATCCCCGGCCCGCACAGAACCGCGACGGGCCTCGGGACATAACGGCGCTGGATGCATCGCGCGGCCCCAAGCCCCGCCGCCTCCATCAGGGTGATACCAGGTGTGCCCGCGGCGATTGTGAGTTGGTCGGCGCGCGCCATCTCGGCCACGGCAAGGAGAGCGTCTTCCGCGGGAATCTTCATCACTGCCTCCGGGACCCGAGCCGGGCCAAGGTCTGGTTCAAGCGCGACGTCACCGCGCGATGCCTCGATAATAGCCCAACGCGGATGGATTTCCGTTCGGTGAGTTACCGCCGCCGGTCCGCTCGACATGGAGCTGGCGAACACGTGGAATATGCCGCTCCCGGCGTGTAGACTCTCGCCGCAGGAGACCTGGGAGCCTCGAATTCGGGCCATGGCATCTCGAATATAGCGAATGCATGACTTTAAAAACGGTCTATATCCTACTGTTATCATGAAATATATATGGATCATACTTGGCGTGTTCGGCGCATCGGCGATTGCCCTGGCGGCAATCGGCGCGCATGCCTACGCGGCCCCCGAGGGATTTGATCGTGGAGCCTTCGAGATCGCGATACGCTATCACCTCGCTCATGTTGTCGCCGGGGCCGTCGCACTGGTGCTCGCGCGCGGCGGCGATCGCATCGCGCTGGCGACGGCCTGGATCTTCTTGATCGCCATCATGCTGTTCTCGGGGTCGATTTATTTGAAGCAACTTGCCGCCGTGCATATCCCGACCGCGCCCCTCGGCGGTGTCGGTTTCATGGTCGGCTGGCTCTTGTTGGGGTTTAGCGGATGGCGATCGGCGTATTCCGGAAGGAAGGATAAGGCGGATTAACGGCGCCCCTCTTCCGGCGGCTCGGGATCCTGGCGCGCCCAGCCCATGATCCAAAGCACCATGGGGAGCCAGACGATACCCGCGACGCAATAGTAGATCGCCACGAGCCAGAATATGTCCGGCAACAAATCCGCCAAAAGCGACGCGAGCGCGACGTAGATGGCGAGGAACACGAGAATCGCGATGGCGGCGAGAGGGGTTCTCCATCTCATGGGAAAAACTCCGGCGGCCTCTAGGCGTTCCGCTATATCGGGGGAAAGTGGGGCGAGTGAGGGGACTTGAACCCCCGACTTCCAGAATCACAATCTGGCGCTCTAACCACCTGAGCTACACCCGCCACCGAAGGCCGCATTAGGTACTTTACCGTTTCGACGTCGTCAACCGAAATGGGCGGCCAGCTTTGCCGCCGCCTCGTCAAGGATCCTGTCCTGCTTGGCGAAACAGAACCGAATGAAGGTTTCCGGGCCGCCTTCCTGGTAAAACGCGCTGACCGGAACGGCGGTCACCCCGGCCTCCGTGGTGATGTGCCGGCAGAAATCCACGTCCAAGCCGTCGAATCCGGTGCCGGCGATATCCACGAATAGGAAGTAAGTGCCCTGGCAGGGCGCCGGAGCAAAGCCCGGGATCTTATCCAGGGCCTCGCTCAGCCGGTCGCGCTTGGCCCGCATCGACTCGTTCAAGCCGTTGAAATAAGCGTCGTCCTGGCCCAGCCCGAAAGCCACGGCGCGTTGGAGATTTGGCGCGGTGGTGAAGACCAGGAACTGGTGCGCCTTGGAAACCGCGCGCATCAACGCCTCCGGCCCGGTCAGATAGCCGACTTTCCAGCCGGTCAGCGAGAATGTCTTGCCGGCCGAGCCTATCCTGATCGTGCGCTCCCGCATCCCAGGCAAGGTCATCATCGGGATGTGCTCCCGCCCGTCGAAGGCCATGTGCTCGTAGACCTCGTCGCAGATCGCGATTGCGTCGAACTCCTTGACCAGTGCCGCGATCGCCTCGAGTTCGGTCCTCGTATAGACCTTGGAGGCTGGGTTTTGCGGCGTGTTGATCAGCAAAAGCTTGGTCTTTTCCGAGAACGCCTCGCGCAGGGCGTTCAGATCGAGCGACCAGTCCGGCGGTCGGATCGTCACCAGCTTGGGGATGCCCCCGGCGCGCCGGATAATCGGCAGATAGCAGTCATAAAGCGGCTCGATCACGATCACTTCGTCGCCCGGCTCGATCAGCCCGAAGAAGCACGCCGCCAGCCCTTCGGTCGCGCCTGTGGAGACCATGGTCTCGGTCTGCCAGTCGATATCCAGATCGTAGAATCGCTTGCCATGCGCCGCGACCGCCTGGCGCAATTCCGGCACGCCCAGCATCGGCGGGTACTGGTTCGGCGGGTCGTAGAGAAACCCCGCCGCCTGTTCCAAAACTGGATCGGGGCCCCTGTCGTCCGGGAACCCTTGGCCCAGATTGATCGATCCGGTCTCGATGGCCAGTCGGGACATGACCTCGAAAACCGTTGTCCCATAAGACCCAAGGACTGAGTTCGCCGCTTTCATTCGCCTCTCCGGATAAGTTGACTATCGATTAGTTCAACCCGCCCGTTGGCTCAAGCGCGCAATAGCGGGACGACGTTCATCACCGACCGATCGCTTGCCGAAATGAGACGAATCTGTAATCAATTGGTATTGTTAATGTCACTCGCTGAAATGCTTCCGTCGACGGTCATCATCGCGCATAACGAACAATACGACATTCAATCGAATCTCGCCGACCGACTCACCCGATTCCAGCGCGAGGCATACAACACCGTGTTTCGACATTCGAAATCCCTCACCCAAGTGGCGGCGTTTCCCTACGTCATCCATGGAACCAGCGTGGAGGTTCTCTTGGTGACCTCAAGGCGACGCGGGCGCTGGTTGCTTCCTCGTGGCTGGCCGATCGAGGGCATGTCATATGGCATGGCGGCTTCCAAGGAAGCGAGCGAGGAAGCCGGCGTGGTCGGAGAGATGGGCCATAAAGCGCTCGGCGACTACCACTATGACAAACGCACGGGAAACGGTTACCGGGTCCCATGCAGGGTCTTCGTCTATCCACTTTTGGTAACCCAGCAACAACTCGATTGGCCGGAAAAAGACCAGCGGGAACAAATCTGGTGCAATCTTTCAGACGCCATTGCAATGGTTCGCCAGGACAGCCTCGCCAAGTTCCTGAGCAGCTTGCGAAACGTGCCTGATCTGCGGACGCACCTCGCCGCGTACCACTAATCGACCGATGGGAAAATATTGATGGCTCCGTCCAAACCGACTCTCGACAAGGATCTTTCGAAACTCATCCATGTCGAGGCCGCGACCCGGTCACTGGCGAGCAACTTCGTAACCCATGGGCTCGCGATCCTGTTCCTCGGCGCGGCGGGTGTCCTGGCCGGGATCTACGCGGGCATCGACGCGAACACCGCGCTGATCGTCTTCGCCGCGATCCTGGGCGGCTACATGGCGCTCAATATCGGCGCCAACGACGTTGCGAACAATGTCGGCCCGGCGGTCGGCTCGCGCGCGATGACCCTGATGACGGCTCTGATCATCGCCGCGATCTTCGAGAGCGCGGGCGCGCTCATCGCCGGGGGAGACGTGGTCTCGACGATTTCCAAGGGTATCATCGACCCGGCCCAGGTTCCCAATAGCGACGTCTTCATCATGGCGATGATGGCGGCGCTGATCTCGGCGGCGCTTTGGGTCAATATCGCGACGATGATCGGCGCGCCGGTTTCCACCACCCACGCGGTCGTCGGCGGCGTCATGGGTGGCGGTATCGCGGCGGTCGGCTTCGGCCTGGTCAACTGGGCCACCATGAGCAAGATCGCGGCGAGTTGGGTGATCTCGCCTCTGCTGGGCGGTGTGATCGCGGCGCTGTTCCTGTTCTTCATCAAGGCGAACATCATCTATCGCGAGGACAAGATCGCCGCGGCCCGGCGGTGGATCCCGCTACTGATCGCCATCATGGCCGGCGCCTTCGCCAGCTATCTCGCGATCAAGGGCTTGAAGCGCGTCTGGAAAGCCGACGCGATGGCCGTGGCGATGATCGGCTCCGCCGTGTTCGTCGCCACCTGGGCGCTGATGCACCCACTCATCAGGCGACAATCCGAAGGCATGGAGAACCGCAACCGCTCGCTCCGCGAACTTTTCCGCCTGCCGCTCATCTGTTCCGCCGCCCTACTCTCCTTCGCGCACGGCGCCAACGACGTGGCCAATGCGATCGGACCGCTCGCCGCGATCCTGCACAGCGCGGAGCATGGCGATATCGCCTCAAAGGCGGCGGTCCCGGCCTGGATCATGGTGATCGGCGCCTTCGGCATCAGTCTCGGCTTGTTCCTCTACGGCCCCAAGCTCGTGCGCATGGTCGGCGACAAGATCACCAAGATGAACCCGATGCGGGCCTATTGCGTCGCCCTCTCGGCGGCGATCACGGTGATTATCGCCTCCTGGCTGGGCCTGCCGGTCAGTTCCACCCATATCGCGGTCGGCGCGGTGTTCGGCGTCGGTTTCTTTCGCGAGTACTACACTTCCCGCAGTTTGCGGCGTATCGGCATGGTCAACCGGTCCGGCGATCTTTATCCCGCCCGTAAGGGGCCGGAGGAAATCCGGCAACGCAAACTGGTACGCCGATCGCACTTCCTGACCATCGTCGCGGCATGGGTGATCACGGTTCCGGCCGCGGCCATCATCTCGGCGATCATCTTCCATGCGTTAACCATGCTGCGGTAAGGCCCACGCGGCATTCCGGCTCTTCCGATCCCGCGGGTTAGGCCATATGGTGCCGCGCTCCGCCATCCGTCATTCACCGCACCCTGGGGACAGAACGATGTCAACGCTCGCCGACCGGATGAACCATCTGGGCACCGAAACCGCTTTCGAGGTCCTGGCCCGGGCCAATCAACTCGCCGCTCAGGGCCGCGACATCATCAATCTCGGGATCGGACAGCCGGACTTCAAAACCCCTGATCATATCGTCGAGGCGGCGGTACAGGCGCTGAAGGACGGGCATCACGGCTACACGCCCGCCAACGGCATTCCACAGCTTCGCGAGGCCGTCGCGGCGGATCTGCATCGCCGTCTCGGCGCCGAGGTCGATCCGGGGCAGGTCCTGATCGTGCCCGGCGGCAAGGTGACCATGTTCCTGGCGATGATGCTGTACGGAGAGCCCGGCACGGAAATCCTTTATCCCAATCCAGGTTTTCCGATCTACGAGTCGGCGATCCGGTTCTCCGGCGCCGCGGCCGTGCCGATCCCGTTGCTCGAGGAGAACGGCTTCGCCTTCTCCGCCGAGGACGTGCTCTCCCGGATCAACGAGCGGACCCGGCTGATCATCCTGAACAGCCCCGCCAACCCGACCGGCGGCGCGGTCCCCAAGGCGGAGTTCGACACCCTCGTCGCCGGGCTCGCGAAATGGCCGAACGTCACGGTGATGAGCGACGAGATCTATAGCCAGATGCTCTATGACGGACGCGAGCATGTCAGCCTGCTGAACTATCCGGAATTGCGCGACCGGCTGATCCTGCTGGACGGCTGGTCCAAGACCTACGCGATGACGGGATGGCGCCTTGGCTACAGTGTCTGGCCGAAGGACGTGGTCGGACATGCTGAAAAGCTTTGCGTGAACGTGCATTCCTGCGTCAACGCCTCGGCCCAGTTCGCCGGCATCGCGGCGCTTGAGGGTCCCCAGGACGAGCCCGCCGCCATGGTCAAGGCCTTCGACGAGCGCCGCCGCGTGATCGTCTCGGAGCTCAACCAGATCGCCGGTATCTCCTGCATCGAACCGGGCGGCGCCTTCTACGCCTTTCCCAACATCACCGGGACGGGCATGACATCGGACACCCTGCAGAAGAAGCTGCTCGAGGAAGCCGGTGTCGCGGTCATCTCCGGCACCAGTTTCGGCTCTTATGGCGAGGGCTATCTCAGGTTCTCCTACGCGAATTCGACGGAGAACATTCGCCTGGCGCTTTCCCGCATCCGCGATTGCCTTGCCTAGGGAATGAACAGAATCGATGGTTAATTTTTGGGCAAACGCCTAAAATCCAGGCGGCGAGCCTGGAACTTTCTCGATACGATTCTGTAATCCATTGTTTTCCCTGCCTTTTAATCAGCGCACGGTTTGGCACGGCGCATGCTATTCATGCGCGTCCCCCCGGGGGACGCCAACATCCTGGGATTGGCGAGCACATGAAGAAAGTCGAAGCGATCATCAAGCCCTTCAAGCTTGACGAGGTGAAGGAAGGCCTTCACGAGGTTGGAATTCAGGGGATCACCGTCACCGAAGCCAAGGGCTTCGGCCGCCAAAAAGGTCACACCGAGCTGTATCGCGGCGCCGAATACGTCGTCGATTTCCTGCCCAAGGTGAAGATCGAGGTGGTCATGGAAGACAACCAGGTCGAGCGCGCCGTCGAGGCGATCCAGCAGGCCGCC
>Ga0181579_10004476_pt1 | contig 10887 bp, 10 predicted proteins | sample 071ome_24_FD_132996 | JGI IMG/M metagenome (GOLD analysis project Ga0181579, IMG submission 132996) | Coastal salt marsh microbial communities from the Groves Creek Marsh, Skidaway Island, Georgia - 071402CT metaG (megahit assembly) | ecosystem: Environmental > Aquatic > Marine > Intertidal... | reverse complement strand
TCTCGGCTTGGCCGGAGGGGCGGCGCTACTGCTGCTGTCCCCGCTGCTCAAGCGGATGATGCACGGAGTTAGGTAGCGGCGGTGCCCGCGGCTATCGCGTCTGGTAGGTCAGACTTCCCTGCTTTCGCGAGCCGCCACTGCTTCCAATCGTGGCCAATCAGATACATCGCCGGCACCAACAGCAAGCTGACGAAAAGCGCGAAGAACACACCAAAGGCCAGTGATAATACCGCCGGTTTCAAAAACTGCGCGCCCGTCGACTGTTCCGCCATCATCGGAATAAGGCCCACAAAGGTCGTTACCGTGGTCAAAAAGATCGGTCGGAACCGACTGACTGCAGCCGTCACTAACGCCTCCGGAGAGGCTTCCCCCTCGCGCTCGAGACGGCGCACATAGTCGATCAACACCAGGTTGTCGTTAATGACGACTCCGGCCGCCGCGCCGATACCAAAATAGGAAAATAACGCCATGGGCAGGTTAAATATCAAGTGCCCAAAGACGGCCCCCATAAAGCCAAACGGCATCGCCGTCATGATCAACAGGGGCAGACTGTAAGACCTAAACGCAACCGCGATCAGCGCGTAAATCACAAATAAAGCGATGGTGTAGAGTGCCGCGATCTCGCTGAAGAACTCTGCCTCGGCCTCCTGTGAGCCACCCTTTAAGACCTTGAGGCCGGGGTACATCGCGACCAGCTCAGGCAAGTAGTCGTCCTTCACTGCCCGGTTGATCTCGCCGAGCGACTCGGGCTCCACCGTCGCGCGCACTGTGACCACCCGCTCGCCATTTCGCCGCGTGATCCGCCGTGTTGCCTGGCCAACCTCGATTTCCGCCACAGACAGCAACGGGACCAAACGCCCGTCCACCGTACGGATTCGCACATCCTCAAAAGACGCCAGTGACTCACGCGCCGCCTCGGGATAACGCACCATCACGCGAACATCGCCATCCTCACGGGGTAATCGTTGCACTTCTTCGCCGTAAAAGGCCTGGCGCACCTGCATCGATACATCGCCCAGTGTGATCCCAAGCTTCTCGGCACCGGGCTGCAAATGAAAACGCATCTCCGGTAACGAGCCCCACTGATCGTCGCGGATAAAGTAGGCCTTGTCATAGCTCGCAAGATGTTGCTGTAACGTCATGCTGGCCGCATTGAGCATCTCCAGATCTTCGTGCTGCAACAAAAACGTAATACTCGCTTCGCTATCACTCAGGGTGTAGTTCACCTTCACCTCATCTGCGTCGGGAATATCGCCGACCAGGTCAGAGAACCGTTCGGCCGTCTCACGAGCACTCAGGTGTCGAGTCTCAGGCGGCGCCAACTGCACAATCGCGATGACGTCCCCGCGGCGCGCCCGGGTGTACCAACTCTCAACCAGCTCACCCGAGCCCTTGCCCGCGTCCGCTTCCGCATTGATTTCTTCGGCCAGCTGCTTTTCGGCGGCCTGTAGCTGCGCCAACACCTCCATGGAACGGCTATAAGGCGTCCCTGGTGGCAAGCGCACATTGATATAGACCTCCTCGTTCTCTACTTGGGGCGAGAAAAAGAACTTCACCCAGCCACTGGTGAATAACCCCAGCGAAATCAGAAACAGAGAAAAGAACACCATCGTTGTGCTGTAACGTCGCGCGAGGCACTTCTCCAAAAAGGGTCGGTACGTCTGCTCGGCGAATCTCACAATGCTGTCCGCAATAGCTTGCTGCCGTCGCCGCCAGCGGCTCGTAGGCGGATCCACCTCCAGCTGCCGTAGGTGACTGGGAAGAATTAAAAATGCCTCGATCAATGAGAAAGTCAGCGCCAGCGTGATGACCACCGAGAGTTGCCGCGTAAATTGCGCGGTAACGCCGGTGAGGAACAACCAAGGGGCAAACGCCACGATGGTCGTCAGCACCGCGAAAATCACGGGTCGGCTGACGGCAAAAGCGCCGGTAATGGCTGCCTGCTCGCCGCGCAAACCACGCTGATGAACGTGGTGGTGAATACTCTCCCCCACGACAATTGCGTCATCAACCACAATGCCCAACACAAGCAGAAAAGCGAAGGTCGACAGCAAATTGAGTGACACCTCGTTAGCGGGCAACAAGGCAAACGCACCCAGGAAGCTCACGCCAATACCGGTGGTCACCCATAATGCGACCTTCGGCTCGAGGGTCAGAATCAAAATAATGAATACCAGTATCAAGCCGAGGATGGATGACTCTGCGATTAGCTCCATGCGGTCATTGTAGATATCGGCAGTGTCCGACCAGAGCTCAAGATCCACGCCCACGGGTAATGAAGGACGGGTTTTTTCAATCCATTTCTTTACGGTCTCACTGGCTTTGACCACCTGCATATTGTCGGTTGATTGCACTTGAAGCAGCACGGCGGGCTTACCGTTAAGCGTGGCGAGAATTTGATTTTGCTCGAAGCCGTCGATCACGGTCGCGACGTCGGCGACGCGAATCTTGCCGCCATCCGCCGTTTGGCGAATGACAATTTGCTCGAAGTCGGTTTGCGTGTCCGCGAGATTTTCCGCGCGCAGTTGAATGTCACCCGTGCGCGTTCGTACCTCGCCCACGGACACGTTCATGGAGTCACGGCGAATCGCGGTTGACACATCCGAGAAGCTCAAGCCGTAGTTCCTGAGTGCGCGCTCGGAGAGCTCAATGGTGACCTCCTCTCGACGTGCGCCAAACACCTCCACCTGAGACAGATAAGGGAGCCCCGCCATTTCGTTGCGCAACCGATGACCCAGACGTGTGAGGGCTTTTTCACCGACGTCGCCGACCAAAGCGACTCGAATCATTTCCTGACGCCACTCCAGACGCCTCACCCTTGGATTTTCTATGTCGCGCGGGAAGGACGTCACAGAATCGACGGCGTTCTTCACGTCATTGAGAAAAGTGTTCAGATCAACTGACGGAAAAGTCTCGACAGTGAGCGAGCCAAAGCTCTCTCTCGCCTCAGAAGTAATCCGGTACACGTTGGAGACGTTTTTTAGCGCTTCCTCGACGCGCTGGATCACCTGCTGCTCAACTTCTTTGGGGGAAGCACCTGGCCAGATCAGTTCGACCTGCACGATATCGGGCTGAACCGCTGGAAACGCCTCTTTTTCGATATCTCGCAGACCGAGCCAGCCCGCGGTGATGATGATTAACATCAGAAGGTTGGCGGCGACAGGATTGCGCACCCACCATCGGATCAGACTCTCCATGTCATCAACCTCAGGCTTCGTTGTCGTCGGTCACTGGCTCTGCAGCTCTTGGGCTCTCGGCGATTCCATCGCCGTCAATGGCCTCCAGCCGCATGCCCCGCACAGGATTGCGGATGGCCGAAATGATCACTCGCTCACCCGCCTCGACACCCGATGCCAACAACACCGTGTCGCGGTTACGGTGCAAGACGCTGACCTGACGCACATCAAGTAAACCTTCACCGCCGAGCACGAATACTTCGTCTCCCGCGCGCAAACCCTCGGCCGCGATCTGAATTGCGTCAAAAGCGAGGCGACCCTGCACCTCAGCGTCGACATACAAACCGACCGCCAGCGGCATTTCGCCGATGGTTGCCACATCATAGGGATTCTCGATACGCACGGTGCCATACACCGTGCGTGTAGCGGCATCAATTGCCGCATCCAAGCGCGTCAAATGCCCGCTCCACTGATGCAGCTGCCCCCCTATCACCGCGGACAAGGTTGTCGCGAGCGCGTCATCCCCTTCACCGACGAAACCGATCGGAATACCCAAAGCTGACAACTGCCGATCGGTAAACGCCAGCCTGACTTCCGCGCTATCCGTACCAAACACAGACCCCAGGACTTTGCCCGGCGTGACGAACTGACCAAGATCAGCCGCCTGACTTTGTACCCGGCCACGGAATGGCAAGCTGATCTGGGTTCTGGCGAGGTTGGTTTGCGCAAGCGACAAACTTGTTTGTGCGGCTTTCAGAGCGGACTCCGCGCGTGCCACCTGGGGTTTTTTCAACGCCAGCGGTGAGGGGTTTTTTTGTCCCGCAAGCTGTTTGCGCGCCACGTCGGCATCTGCCAGCGCCTGCTCGAGATCAACCTGGGCAGCAGCGACGCGCGCACGCTGCTCATCAACCGCCGCCCGATAATCCGTGTCTTCAATACTCAGGAGTACTTCCCCGGGCTCAAAGGCGCCGCCTTCGATAAACGAAGGCGCAATAGCAGTAATGCGACCACCGACCTGGGCGACCAATTGCGTGCGCACGTCGGGTCGCACCTCGCCATAGGCCACCACGGTGGGGCGGGACGTCGCGCGAATAGCGGGCACTACCTCGACACTGATGGGGCGCGGCGCATCCACCTTGGGCGCAGGACGCGGCTTGGTCACTTGTAACACCACGACGACGGCCACACCGGCCAAACCGATGCCAATAGGCCACCCCGCGCGACGCAGTCGGGTCAACATTTATTTCTCCTTGGTCATATCGCTAGTGTTAGCGGCTCGGCGCCGCGCAACCTAACAACGGCCACCTTCCTTGGTGGGGTTCCACAGACCGCGCAGTGTAGCGCGCGCAGACCCCAGGCTCTATGTGGATATGTCGCATCTGATGGATCTTGATAGACGATCGACGGGCATGACGCTTGGATTATCCGTCTGAACTCGATACGGGCAGTCAACTGCCTGCCCACCGCCGCCATGAGCTGCAAAGAAGTACCAGCATCGATCGCCCGGGTCTGGGGCAAGACTTGCTACCCTTTCGGGCCTTATACCGACCAGGTGGACACCCATGTCAGACCGAACTTATGAAATCGTCCTCTACGGCGCCTCCGGCTTTACCGGTCAACTCGTCGCCGAATACCTCGCGACGGAGCATCCAAATGTAAAGTGGGCGATCGCCGGGCGTAATCAGCAAAAACTGGAACAGGTGCGGCGCGACATCGATCGACCTGACTTGCCTATTGTGATCGCCGACAGCGATGACATCGCCCAGCTCACAGCGATGGTCCAGCAAACGCAAACCATCATCAGTACCGTCGGGCCCTACGCGCGACACGGATCCTTGCTGCTAGAGAGCTGCGCGCGCGAGGGCACACATTATTGCGACCTCACGGGTGAGGCCCAATGGATGGCGGAAGTCTTTGAACGCATCAACCCCATCGCGCAAGCGAGCGGCGCGCGCTTGGTGCACTGCTGCGGCTTTGATTCAATCCCCTCCGATTTATCGGTGTTCTTTCTACAACAGCAGTTCAAAGCCCGATACGGAGACTATGCGAATCGCATCTCGGGTCGCATGGGTCGCGCTGCAGGGGGCGTGAGTGGCGGCACCGTGGCGAGCCTGATGCTGGTCGCAGAGCAGGCCTCCAAGGACGCGCGTATCCGTGAGCGGATTATGGACCCCTACGCACTCTACCCCGCGAATGTCGCGCCGGGTAACGACGGCCCAGATCAAACGGGCATTGCCTGGGATGACGATTTTCAATCCTGGACCGGCCCCTTTGTCATGGCCGCCATCAACACCAAGGTCGTGCGACGCTCGCATGCCCTTGCCGGCCTGCCCTACGGCGCCGACTTTCGTTACGACGAGTCGCAACTGTGCGACAGCCGCGCCAAAGCCCTGTTAAGCGCCGGCGGCCTCGGCACGGTAATGGCAGGGACTTTCTTTGCGCCTACGCGCGCGCTGCTCAAGGCGTTACTGCCTGATCCCGGCGAAGGCCCCAATGCAGAAAAACGCGAAAACGGATTTTTTGAATTCTGGACTCACGGTTCTAACGGCACTCACAGCATGCGCGTCAAGTGCACCGGCAAAAGAGACCCCGGATACGGCGCGACCTCGAGAATGCTCGCCCAAGCCGGTCTCTGCCTAACTTATGACACGCTATCGGTTGGCGGCGGCATCTGGACGCCCGCCAGCGCGTTGGGTGATGCGCTACTTGAGCGCCTCAAGACGGTCGACATCGCGTTCACGGTTACAGAGACCGCCTAGCAAACGAGGATTCCTGCCCACAAAAAAGGCCGCTAGCGAGCGGCCTTTTTTGTGCTTCTCTTTACTTACAGCTTTTCGTACTTGAACTTCTGCCCGCTGATCGTCGCCTCATACATCAAGCCGCCCTTGGCAATCGTGAACACCGCCATGCCACTGCGGTCGTCATAACTCTCGTCGGTGACTGTACTCAATCGCTTGTCCGTACCCGAGGACGCCGAACCCGAACCCCCGGTCGAAGTCTGCGCGGAAGCACCGGCCGTCAAAGCAACCGCGCTCGCCTGAGCGCCAAATTCAAAATTGCCCGACGCGAAATCGTTGAAGGCGCGCTCATCGCGGAAAAAGATGATCTGACTGTACGCCTGGCCACCTAGCTGCAAACCATACGACACCTGAGACATGCTGGTCTTTGCGACCTGCTTACCCCCGACATAAACGCCGCCTTTGCCGTAGGCACCGCCGATCCCAATACCGCCTTTACCAATACTGGGGAAAACGGCGTAACCGTAGGATTCGTCAATAAAATCGCCTGTCCCCGCACTGCGGAAGTTCTTCACGGTATCCGCGTCTTTTGCCGCATCTGCCCACGTCACTTGCGCGGCCAGCGCGAAAATCGTTAACCACAGGGTTGCCACTAATTTCATCGTATCTCTCCTTGGAACACAGCGGGTGTGCCACGAGTCTACCGCAATGCACCCCTCGGGAATGTGCAAAACACGACAACACACGCGCCGCAGTGCTTACCAGGGAATGGTCTCGCCTCGCCAGTCGAGATAGGAAAGCTCGCCGTCAGGCTCGAGACGACTGACCACTCGATCCAGCGCTTCGGCCGCCCGCTCAGGCGTCAGCAACTTCTCGGGATCCACCCCTGACTGAAAGGGTCTCGACAATGGCGTATCGACAGTGCCCGGATGGTAGGCCACCAGCTTGGCGTTGCGATTCAGACGTCTGAGCTCCAACGCCGCGCATTTGAGCATCATATTGAGCGCCGCTTTACTGCCGCGATAGCTGTACCAACCTCCCAACTGGTTGTCGCCCAGACTCCCAACGCGCGCCGAGAGGACCGCGATCCGGGGGGCGGCGGCACGCTTAATGACGGGCGATAGCGCTGACAAAACCCGCATCGGTAAAAAAGCGTTAATCTCAAAAACCGCGCGCATAGCTTGTAGGTCAAGCTGAGTTAAGGCCCGCTCCGGGCGATACCCCTCCCCTTGCAGGACGCCGTTGCAGATCACTAGTCGAGTCACGTCCGCGCCACTCTCCAACAAGTTCGCCGCCAACGCCGCGAGACTCTCATCGCTGTAATCGACTGGATACGCGCTCACCGCAGGGTACGCGGCAAGTTTTTCAAGCGCTGCAGACGGGCGCCCTATCGCCCAAATGGGCCGCTGGCCATCCGCTTGCCAACGCTCGATCAACGCAGCGCCAATACCGCTCCCGCCACCGACCACACAATCGACTGTCAACGCGTTTGCCATACAAGTCATCCTCTTTCCCAAGGGCACTTCGGTTACCCTTCTCTCCTTTTACGGAAAGAAGACAGAGCAGATGACCGTTTCACAGCACGTCGCATTCATTGGTCTTGGCGCCATGGGCTACCCGATGGCGGGCCATCTCGCCAACGCCGGCCACCGAGTCACCGTCTTTAATAGAACACCTGAACGGGCACAGCGCTGGCTGTCCGAGTTTGAGGGGAACCTCGCCAGCACCCCGGCCGAGGCTGCGGCGGGTGCCGATGCCATCATGATCTGTGTTGGCAATGATCAGGATGTCCGCGAAGTCACTACCGGGCCCGAAGGCGCACTGGCCGCCCTGACCCCTGGCGCTCTCATCATCGACCACACCACCACCTCGCAGGCGCTGGCGGTCGAAATCGCTGCCACCGCCGCGGACAACGCTGTTTCATTTTTGGACGCCCCGGTCTCTGGGGGCCAGATCGGAGCCACAAACGGGGTGCTGACCATTATGGCCGGTGGCACAGACGAAGCGTTTGCGGCAGCTCGCCCTCTCATGTCGAGTTACGCGAAGAGCCTGCGTCACATGGGTCCCGTGGGCACTGGGCAGCTGACTAAAATGGTCAACCAGATCTGTATTGCCGGGCTCCTGCAAGGTCTGTCGGAAGGCATTCACTTTGCCGAGCTGGCCGGGCTAGACGTCACCGGCGTGATTGATGTGATCTCCCAAGGTGCCGCCCAATCCTGGCAGATGGACAACCGCGCGAGCACGATGATTGAAGGCGAATTTGACTTTGGATTCGCGGTCGATTGGATGCGCAAGGATCTTGGTATCGCCATCGAGGCTGCGCGCGCAGTGGGTGCAGCTGTGCCCGTTACCGAGCTGGTTGACCACTACTACGCTGAAGTTCAAGCGCTGGGCGGAAACCGATGGGACACGTCCAGCCTGATTCAACGGCTGCGCGCGGGCGAGAAGCGCCCCTGATCCGCACCGGCCGCTGCCGCTCGCGCCCAGAGCGATAACGGGATTACATGGCGCCGGGGAACGCGCCCCCATCGAGCAGGATATTCTGACCGATGACGAAGCCCGCTTTATTCGAGCACAACCACGCGCAGGCCGCGCCAAATTCCTCGGAGGTGCCAAAGCGGCCCGCGGGCACAGTGGCGATGCGGGCTGTCCGCGCGGCGTCTTCCGTCACGCCTTGCGCGGCCGCATCGACTTTATCGAGCATGGCCAGGCGATCCGTGTCATGCAGACCCGGCAATAGGTTATTAATCGTCACACCACTACCGGCAACCTGTCGCGATACACCGGCGACATACCCGGTCAGACCCGAGCGCGCAGTGTTCGACAAACCCAGCACCGGGATCGGCGCTTTAACCGCAACGCTGGTGATATTGACGATACGACCCCAGCCGCGCTGCATCATGCCGGGTAACGTGGCTTTGATAAGCGCAATGGGCGTTAACAAATTCGCGTCGAAGGCGGCGATGAAATCGTCGCGGCTCCAATCAGACCACAGTCCAGGGGGCGGCCCCCCCGCATTTGTGACCAAGATATCAACGTCAACCGCCGCCTCAAGCAGTGCGGCCTGACCCGCTTCGGTGGTCACGTCCACCGCGACGGTGTCCACGCGAACCCCATAGGTGTCGCGAATCTGTTGCGCGGTCTGCTCGAGCGCCTCCTGCCCGCGGGCGTTGAGAATCAAATCGACGCCCTCACCGGCAAGCGCCTCGGCGCAACCTCTGCCCAACCCCTTGGAGGACGCACAAACTAACGCCCGTCGACCCTTGATTCCCAGATCCATATTTAACGACTCCCTCACTCTGTCGGTGAGGATTATCCGCCATCCGGGGGCACTGTTGTAGCGAGGATAATGAAACACCTCTCCTGCCCAACTTGGCCCCCAGAGGCTCATAATGCCGCCGGCATTAATTATTTGCCCGCGTCCAATCCAAGTTCCAACGCGACGCGGCCATTACGGTAGTATCAGAACACTCACTCACAGATGCGGATCCAATCAGAGCGCGGCATGCCTGAAATACCTTTTTGGGAACGGAAAACACTCAGCGAGCTGACCGATGCCGAATGGGAATCGCTGTGTGATGGCTGCGGCAGATGCTGCCTGCATAAACTGATCAACGAAGAAACGGCAGACGTTTTCTATACCCGAGTCGCCTGCCGATTGCTGCACCCGGACACCGGGCGCTGCAGCCACTACGCAAATCGGTTATCCGTGGTCGAGGACTGTGTAGACGTCCGCCGGATGAGCGATGCGGAGATGGCCTGGATGCCGAAAACCTGTGCCTACCGACTGCTACACGAGGGCAAACCGCTGCCCACCTGGCATCCGTTACGCTCCGGCGACCCGGGCTCGGTGGCGGCCGCCGGTATCGCGGTCGCTGGCCGCACGATTGATGAAGCAACAGCGAATTTAGATAACCTCGAAGCGGACATCATTGAATGGGTGGAGGCGTAAGCATCCGATGGACCGAGTCAGCCAATTGAGCGACTGGCGCGGGTCAATAGCCGATCCAATTGATCAGCAAACGCCTTGCGATCGGCCTGATTGAGGGGCGGCGGCCCACCGGTGTGCTCACCCGAGGCGCGCATGGTCTCCATGAAGTCCCGCATTTGCAGTCGCTGGCGAATATTGTATTCGGTATAGCGCTCTCCCCGCGGCGTGATCACCAGCGCACCTTTCTCGAGCACCTCGCTGGCGAGCGGGATGTCTGCGGTAATCACCAAGTCGCCGGGCGTCACGCGCGCGGCAATTTCGTGATCCGCCATATCAGGACCCTTGGCAACTTGATACAAGCTGATCAAGGGTGACTTTGGGATCTGGAAGGACTGATTCGCAAACAACGTGAGCGGCAGCTGCCGCTTCTGGGCCGCCCGGTACAGGATTTCCCGAATAACGACGGGACAGGCGTCAGCATCAACCAATATGTCCAAAGCATCTCCATCAATGCATGGCACTCACAACGAAGTCCGACCGCGCACAGCGGGCCGGCCAGGATCATCAGAGCGCGTTCTATGACCGCCGTGCAACCGACGGTGTGCGCCAGTTTACTGAAGCCGAGCACTGACGTCTGCCGCGCCCCGGAGGGTTATCTGTGGCTGGCCTGACACAGGCAAATGTGTATACTACGCGGCCCGACGGGGACCCCGTCGAGCACACCGCGGAATTAGCTCAGCTGGATAGAGCGTCGGTCTACGAAACCGAAGGTCGCAGGTTCGACTCCTGCATTCCGCGCCACTTTCCGTCGGCAACCCGTCCTCAACTACCTGCCCGCATCGACCTGCCGCGCTATCGGACAGAATGCCGTAGCCGGGACATACGACAAGGTCGCGTCGCTTGGCGTGACCCGATTGCAAGAGCTACAGACGCAGATGTCTGATAACAAATGCGCGACACGTGCCGCGCCGAATACCCGTGAGTGCTGTCGTTCTGCTGGCAGACGTTCGAGGTGTCAGACGACCAGGGGTGAAGACCCCTT
>Ga0181579_10004474_pt1 | contig 10891 bp, 8 predicted proteins | sample 071ome_24_FD_132996 | JGI IMG/M metagenome (GOLD analysis project Ga0181579, IMG submission 132996) | Coastal salt marsh microbial communities from the Groves Creek Marsh, Skidaway Island, Georgia - 071402CT metaG (megahit assembly) | ecosystem: Environmental > Aquatic > Marine > Intertidal zone... | reverse complement strand
TTTTCATCGGCAGGATGAAATTTCCAGTTTGGCCTTCTGGGATGTCGATATCCAGTCCATTGAGTGCCAGACGTTTTCCGTCAGTGGCAACAGTCATGAGCTTGTTCTCATCGAAGTTGAAGAATACGCCGTTGAGCATGTGGCGGCTTTCGTCCGAGGACTGAGCGTAAGAAACGCTTTTGAGCATGAGCTGGAGTTTGCTCTGATCGAGGGAAAACTCGTGGTCATTTTCAAAATCGGAAAGGGGAGGGAATTCGCTTACACCAATGGCGGTGATGGTAAACTTGGATTTACCAGCCGTGATTTTGGCATGTTCGGCGTCGAGGGCTTCGACTTCCACTTCCATGCCTGGCAGGTCCCGAACAATGGTTGCAAGCTTCTTGACGGGAAGAGTCATCGCTCCTTCCGTTTCCACTTTGATTGCCTGAATATTGCAGCGGATGCCGAGGTCGAGATTGGTCGTGGTGAGGGAAATCTGGTCGCCAGTGGCTTCAATCAACACGTTGTTGAGTATGGGCATCGTTGGTCTGGCTGGAACAACGTTTTGTACTTGAGATAGGCCGTTAGTGAAATGCTCCTTGAGGATCGTGAATTTCATGTGGAATGAGTGAAGGGTGTTTCAGGCTTTTTACAATCTGGTTTTAATAATAAGAAAAGAAAATTTAAAAAAAGTCTCTTCTTCTTATATTGGGAAATAACTGTAGTAAGTGCCGGGAGGCTAGTATTGGTGAGAGTTGGTCGATGGGAATGAGTTTGTGAAGAATTCCAGAACCAATGGGAATAACAGAATGGGTTGTGAGTAAGTTTTAAGAAAATTCGAAGAATCCCGGCAGTTGTTCACGGGTTGTTCTTCGTTCAAATTTCAGGATCCTTTACCGAGAGTTTCGATGTATTTCCAGAAGGATTTGTGCTGCTCAAACATTTGTTCATCCGAGACCGGGAGTTTACAGCGGAAAATAAAGTCAGTGAGTGTGTTTTTATCAAGGATGTAGTGGCAGAAGATGGTGTCGTCGTTCTGCTCAAAATAAATTCGATGGTTGTCGGCCCGAAGCCTGTAGATTGTCCGGCCATCCCGATGAAACTTCCCAAGGTCTCCCGAGGGCTTCTGAAGCCTGGCGTCCGTAAGATTCGAAATGAGGTCTACCAGTTCGAGCTGTTTAATCTTCGGAAGGGAATTGAGAAAGCGCATGCTTTGCTTGCTGAAATTAACCTGGTACATGGGTTCTGCGGTTGCGGTGTTTGAATAGGACATAAATTTTAGGTTAGTGAGACTTCAACTGTAAAGGCTCCGATTTTGCCGGGGTTGACGAATTGTAGACCATTTCTGTGAGTAGGACTATTGGGGGGACTCATCCATGGTTCAATGCAGTAATAGGGGGTGTCTTCATCTGGTGACCAGGTGACAATGGACCTTGCGTTATTGAGGGGTTCGGTTTCCAGAAAACGAATGTGGACGGGCTCTTCTCCTCCTGCGGGATTGAGTGTGCATTCATTGGACTGGAGGTAAAGGTGTATACGGTTGATGAGTTTCGGGTCGTTCAGTGAGTAAATTTCTTTCTTCTTGTCGAGAATTTCAGGCTGTAATTTTCCGTTTGGCAAATGTCGGAGAGCTCTTTTGGCAGGAAGACGAAGTTGATAATCTCCTCGTGCCAAGCCTTCGTGCCAGGGTACATTAAAATAGAAGTGATGGCCAGGAGACCAGGGAATGGCGAAATTTTCGTGGTTGGTGAGTTGGAGTTCTACTTTAAATCCAAGCTCTTCCATGATGTAAGTCACCACGAAATCATAGTCGTAGGGGTAAGCGGCTTCTGAATTTTCATTTGGAATCAACCGGGTGGTGAAACGATTTTCCCGACAGTCCAGAAGTTCAAATTCACTATGCCTAGCAAAGCCATGCTGGGGAATGGCACGCTTTTCCCCCTCTGTGTCCAACCAGTATCCAGCCTCCTCTTCCACATGACATCTTCCGACAAATGGGAAAAGTATCGGGTTGCCTCCATGAATATCACCAAATGCCAAGTCCTCTGGATTTTCCGGCCAATACAAAATATCTCGGGTAGATCCATCTGCCAGACTCACAAACCAGCTCATCAGGCGGCTGCCAGCTGTCGGGTCTGCAAGAAAAGTTGATGCACCTATTTTCCAGCGGTTGATTTTCCGGTCTTGATATTCGATAGTTTCCATGTACTAACCTTGAGATAAGAAAGAACGGTTCGTGTTCAAAGAGGTTTTATCAAATTTCCAAAAACTAGTCTGTGTACTGGTTCTGATAAGTTGTTGTTGGTCGGTATATGGTCAATCCCCGACTGGTGGGACAAAGCCTTCAGCTCTCAACAAGGGGAATGGTATGGCGGAAGTCTTTGTTATTCCAATTCACGGTCCGATCACTCCGACTCAGCTCTACATTCTGCGACGAGGTGTTAAGGAAGCCTTGGCTTCAGATAACGCAGCAATCCTGATTGATGTGGATACGCCGGGCGGAGAAGTCAAAACGACTCTGGAAATGATGGAAGTGCTGGATCGTTTTGAAGGAGAGACAATCTCTTTTATAAGAAAAGAAGCAATTTCCGCAGGTTCCTACATTGTGTCTTCTACACGTCATATCTACATGGCTCCGAAGAGCGTGGTTGGAGCGGCGGACGTGGTGCTGGGAACAGGCGATGATGTGCCTGAAACAATGAAGCGTAAGATCCGCTCTCTCCTTCGGGCCAAGGTACGGGCTTATAATCAGGAATATCGCTATCGTTCCGATGTCGTCCGAGCCATGATGGAAGATGAATTCGTGCTGGAAGTAGATGGCGAAGTGATCAAAGAAGAAGGGGAGCTCTTGACTTTGACAGCTGAGGAAGCCGCCAGGGAATTTGGCAAACCCCCCGAACCGCTTCTGGCAACTGGTATTGAAAAGGATGCGGAAGCGGTTTTGAAGCAGCATTTTGGACAGGATGGCTACGTGATTCAAAACTTTGATGTCACCTGGTCCGAAGAATTGGCTCACAAATTGAATCTCATCGCCCCAATTTTGTTGGGCTTGGGGCTGCTGGGGCTTTTCATCGAGTTCAAAACACCGGGCTTTGGAGTCTTTGGCATTTTGGGTCTGACTTTTCTGGGCATTGTATTTTTGAGCCATCATGTTGCGGGCTTGTCCGGCCATGTGGAAATACTCGTCTTTCTGGTTGGGGTAGGGTTGATCCTGGTGGAAATTTTTCTCCTTCCGGGTCTTATCATTCCAGCAATGGTGGGAGCGATTTTGATCATTGGTTCCCTCGTTTATGCCTTAGCAGATTACTGGCCTGGAAACATGGGCGATAATGTCTTTGATGGACAGGAAATCCCCTTCTTTGATTTTACGGTCGAGACCTTTTTGCATCCGACCATCCAAGTGCTTCAGGGTTTCCTGATCGCCGCAGTTGGAGCCATGATTGCGATTCAAATCTTACCGCGAACCAGCTTCTGGAATCAATTGGTGTTGCAGAAATCGGTCGGCACCATGGACCCTGTGGTTTCTGCCGGAGGTGTAAGCAGTAACCAGGATTTGGAATTGCCTCCACCGGGTACGGTTGGCCAGTCGGTCACGGATCTATTTCCCAGTGGAGAAATTGAAATTGAAGGCAAGCGTTACCAGGCAAGGGTCAAAATCGGCAGCATAGGCCGGGGGCACAATGTGGTTGTAACAGGGAACGAACATTTTGCCCTGGTAGTCGAAGAAGCCAAAGAGAAAGAGAGTGAAGCATGAGTTTGATCTTTGGGTTATTGCTATTGTCGGCTGTATTGATCGGTTTTGAAGTGATCCTTCCGGGCGGAGTACTTGGGTTTGCCGGGATACTGGTCTTTTTTGGAGCCTGCTTTCTGGGGCAGGTTTATTATGGTTGGCCTGGTGCCATCATTACCTTTTTTGGCGGGGGTGTCTTTCTTGGAGTGTTCCTCTTCATTGGTTATAAATGGTTTCCCAACACACCACTGGGCAAAGAGTTCATTGTTGAAAAAGAAATCACAGGAGCCTCCAACAAAGGCATTCCGGAATCCGTGATTGGACAATCCTGCATCTCCATTACCCCCCTTCGTCCAACCGGTCTTGTTTTATTGGGGGAAACACAGTACGAAGCCATCTCCAAAGACGGTTACGTCGATGCCGATACCCACCTCATAGTTAAAGCCAAAGATAACTTTCGAGTCGTTGTCATTCATAACGAAAACGCCTGAATCCAATTTCATAAACAACTAACCTACAAAACACCTACAACCCATCATGCCTCCAACAAATGTGTTCTACATCGTATTGGTCGGAATCGCCCTCCTGGTGCTTCTGGTCCTTTTCCTGATCATCCTGAATTTCTTCAATACCTGGCTCAAGGCATTCCTCGCCAAAGCACATGTAAGCTTTCCAAACCTTGTCGCCATGCGGCTTCGTGGAGTGCCCACCAACATGATCGTAGATGCCCGCATTACCGCTGCCAAAGCCGGCATGATGTTGTCAACCGATGACCTTGAGTCGCATTACCTCGCAGAGGGCAACCTGCTTCCCACCGTTCGAGCCCTGGTCGCGGCCTCCAAAGCCAACATCTCCTTGAATTGGGAACAAGCCTGCGCCAGTGACCTCGCAACTAAAGGCACCAGCAAGTCCGTCATCGAAGCGGTGCAGACCTCAATTAACCCCAAAGTCATCGACTGTGTGATCGAAGGCCGGGACACGATTGATGGTGTCGCCAAAGATGGTATTCAGGTAAAAGTTCGTGCCAAAGTAACCGTACGTTCCAATCTCGAACACTACGTTGGCAGTGCCCAGGAAGAAACGGTCATTGCCCGTGTCGGTGAAGGCATTGTTTCCACCATTGGTTCCTCGGAAAACTACAAAATCGTCCTCCAAAACCCCAATGCCATCACAGAGGGAGTGCTGAATCGCGGTTTGGACGTGGGTACTGCCTTTGAAATTCTCTCCATCGACATTGCGGACGTGGACCTCGGAGAAAACCGTGGTGCAAAACTGCAAGCCGCTCAGGCAGAAGCCAATAAAGTCGTCGCACAGGCTCAGGCTGAAATTCGTCGTGCAGCTGCTGTGGCTCTTGAACAGGAAATGAAAGCCAAGGTAGAGGAAATGCAGGCCAAACTCGTGGAAGCCGAAGCCGAAGTGCCCATGGCCATGGCCGAATCCTTCCGCAGTGGAAATCTTGGAATCATGGATTACTACCGCATGAAAAATATCCAGGCTGATACGGGAATGCGTGAATCCATCTCCGATTCAGACGATAAGTAATTCTCCACTGGATCTGACATGGAGCAGTTTTTTGATGTTTTAGGCCCCGTAGTTATCCTGGTCTTCATTGCGATCGGGAAACTACTGGAGGTCGCATTCAAGGGGAAGGGGGAGAACAACACCCCTCCCCGGCGTCGTCCTGCTCCAGGTTCTCGTCAACCCGAGTCTGAATCTGGCCATGAAGACCTGAGTGAAGTACAAGAGCGGATTCGCCGCCTCATCATGGAAAGAGCCGGCATTGAAGAAGACAAACCCACAAGGTCAACACCTCCTCCTCCAGCTCCGGAACCCGAACCTCTTTACTTTGAGGAACCGGAACCTGTCGTTCAGGACTACACACCTGCACCCCCTCCAAAACCTCCAGCTCCACCACCTAAGCCCAGAATACCGCCCCCTTCTCTCAGCTCTGCCATACAGAGTCGCAGACGCACTTCCGCACTTCGCCGCAAGCTCGGCCTGAACAACAAAGAAAATCTCAAGAAAGCCATCCTCCAGCGGGAGATTCTTGGGCCACCACTTGCCCTGCGTAAGGAAGACCAAAGAGATACCTGGTAATAAGCAAAGTCGCTTGATGCGTCTCCCCTACGTTCCTATTGCAAGGTTACTCAAATCAACGTGAGGAGCTGGGTATATACCAAATCGAAGAAGCTTTGATTGAATGCATGGGTCTTCCTTGTTGGAGTTCACACTTCAGGGTGTGTTGAGACTTGGTAAAAGACGAATAGGCCCCATATGTCCTACACGGCCTATTGGGCAGCAGCACAGCTTTCCCCCGGTAAACAAAGAAACCGCATGTTGCCATGCGGTTTCTTAAAAGTAAGTTTCCTGAAATGGCTCAGGGAATGGCAGTTCGACCAGGCCCGGATTTGGGCATTTGGTAGAGTTTGTCATTCAGGCGAACAAAGATGTTGGAACCCTTGTCGAAGATGATCGCCATCGGTCCGGTCTTATCCACGTTGACAGTGTCGCCATCCTGAATGGTTTGGTCGAAGACAGTGCCGCCTGTACGTTTGTCGATCAGGATCACGTGTACATCGCCACCTTTGGCTTCAAGGCCCATTTGTTGTTGGGGAACGACTGCACCTCCGACTCCAGGTTGTGTCAACCCTGAGGGTCCTTGAGCACCGCTTGTGGCAGGATTGGAAACCGCAGCCGGGTTATTGGCCGGCTGGTTTGCGGCGGTTTGCGTAGTGGCTGTTGTGTCATCCTTGAAAAGGAAGGCCAGAAAGCCAACTACGACCAACAGCGCAGCAAAACTGACGCCTACGGCGGCCCAAATCATTTTATCTCCTCCCAATTTGGTTACGTTGGAGGGTTGAGCCTGTGCTTGCGGTTGAGCAGCAGGGAAAGGAGTGCGGGTATCCTGGGTTTTCTGCGGTTTGGGTTCAACAGATTCGGATTGCTTGCGGAAAGGGGAGTTGACCACTTCTGAAACGACTTCCTTCTCCGACTGTTCACGCTCCACTTTGAGTTCGGATTTGTTGGAAGAAGCCATTTCCAGTTTCCCGAAGTTTTCACGGGAAGCGTTGTTTTTCGTGCGATTGGCAGACTTGCTTCCGCTTTTGCCCTGTGAGCGGAGATAAGCTGCTTCGATTTCATCCGGATCCAGGTCCAGAAGTTCTGCGTAATTCTTCACAAAGCCTTTCCGGTAGATTTCCGGTAAGTCGATGTTGAAGTCATTTTTTTCAAACGCCTCCAGGAAACTCACCCGGATCTTGGTCCGTTCCGATGCTTCCTGGATTGATATACCTTTATTGACTCTCGCTTCCTCAAGCTGTGCCCCTAGTGTCTTCATCATTTGTCCTTTTATTGTTTGTTCATCAAGAGAGTGATAAAATTGTTTATAGCATATCCAGGTCTACCAGGATTTCCCGACCTTGTGCTGCATTTCCGTTATCCGGCCCAACAATGCCCCGTTCTTCCAGTTCATCCATGATTCTGGCTGCCCGGTTGTAGCCGATTTTAAGTTTCCGTTGTACCATGGAGGTGGAGGCTTTCCGAGTGACTTTGAGAACCTCCAGCACCTTGCGGAACAATGCGGCTTCCTCGTCATCATCTTCAAAATCATCGCCTCCAGCTGCTTCTCCATCCTCATCTTTGACGCTGTTGTCCACCTGGCGTTGAATTTCTTCAATAATTAATGGTGGCCCATTTTGTTTAAGGTGGTCGACGATGGCGTCACGCTCTGGATCGTCCAACCATGCACCTTGGGCCCGAAGGAAGTTGGGAGCTCCCGGAGGTTGGAAAAGCATATCTCCTTTACCAATGAGGGCTTCCGCACCCTTGGTGTCGAGAATCGTCATACTGTCCCGATAGCCACTGACCCGGAAGGCGATGCGGCTGGGCAAGTTGGCTTTGATGATACCGGTGATGACGTTGACCGAAGGTCTCTGGGTCGCCAGAATCAGGTGGATACCGGCCGCACGGGCAAGCTGAGCGATCCGGGCAATCGAAGTTTCGATGTCATTTTTGGACACCATCATGAGATCGGCCAGCTCATCAATGATGCAGACGATGAATGGCATCTTGCTAGTCGGCAGTTCACCCTCTACATCTTCATCACGGGGAATGGAAATGCTGTCCATCATGGACTGCTCCTCAATGCTCATATCGTCATTGATTTGTTGATCGAGCAAGAGAGCCTTTTCTTTTTCCTCTTTGTTTTTGGCAACCTTGGCGTTGTAGCCAGCGATGTTGCGGACGCTGAGTTTGGCAAAAAGTTCGTAACGCTGCGTCATCTCCGTGATGAGCCACTTGAGGGCACCCGGTACTTTCTTGGGCTCCGTGATCACAGGAATCAACATGTGTGGTAAGTCATTGTAGACCTGCATTTCCACTACCTTGGGATCGACCATGATGAAGCGCAGATCACTCGGGGAAAAGCGGTAGCAAAGGGAGCTGATGATCGTGTTGATACAGACGGATTTACCGGAACCCGTGGAACCCGCGATCAGCAAGTGAGGCATCTTCGCCAAGTCTGCCACCAATGGCTTTCCGCTTACATCCTTACCCAGGATAATCGGAAGATCTCCCTTGGAATCCGACCAAGCTTTGGACTCCACGATCTCTCTGAAGAAGACTGGAGAAGCCACTCGGTTGGGTACTTCAATGCCCACACAATCCTTTCCTGGTACCGGAGCCAGTATCCGAACCCCCTCGGATTTCAATGCCATGGCAAGGTTCTTATCCAGAGTGGCCACTTTTTCCACCCGTACTCCAGGGGCCAGATAAATTTCGTAACGGGTAATAACCGGGCCCACATGGATTTCTCCGATTGTGACTTCTACCCGGAAATCCTTGAGCGTTCTTTGAATCGCTTCGGCTCGGGCTTGGTGGTCATCCATGTTATCCACCTTCTCCTCCGGTGGCTCTGGAAGTAATTCAAGTGGTGGAAAATGATAATCTCCTTCGACCTCCGGGATTTTGATTTCTCCCTTTTCCATCTTCTCCCCACGGATGATTTTCAGAGTCTTCTCATCAGGAGGTGGCAGTTTCTTTTTCTCTTCCTCTGGCTCTGGTTCTGGCTCCACTGCTGGAGCAGGTGCCTCTGCTTGAGGTTCCTGTATCGACTCTGGTTCCGGGGTAGGCTCTGGAGCTGCCTCTAAAACTTCGGCGGCAGCTTCTTCCGGAAGGATGTCGGATACAGCGGCTGGAGGTTTTACTTCGGGTTGCTGAGTTGGCTGAGGTTCCACAGGTTGCGGAGCCGGTTCCTGAGGAGCTTCCTGTACAGGTTGGGCTTCTTCTGCCTTGGCCTTTTTCTTTCGTTTGGCCTTGGGATTTTCAGGAGTGGGTTCAGCTTCCTGGGGTTTTGACGGTTCAGGGGATCGCTTTTGGACCGGGGCTTGAGGTGCACTCTTACCCGGCAATGGAGAATCTCCAAACAGGAGAACTTCTTTGTGTTCATCTACAGGCGGCGCGTCAATATCGAAGAGATCCTGAGCAATCGGCTCTTTCTTTGGCTCGGGGGGTTGTGCAGCCTTTTCCAATTCTGCTTTCTCTGCGGCTTCTTTGGCGACTGCCGCTTTTCTTTCCGCCAGTGCTTTGGCTTCTGCACGAAGTTTCGCTTTCGCTTCGCGGGCCGCTTTCATGCGGGCCTTTTGCTCCTTGGAGAACGTCTCAAAGGTGGCTTTAAAACTATCCACCAAGCTACCAGGGTTATCCGTCAAAATTAAAAGGGAGGCCGAGCAAAAGCCGACCAGAAGGATCACCGTCCCGCCGAAGTCTCCCATCCATGGATAAAGAAAACCCTGGAATATGACATTGCCGAGATTTCCTCCAAGACTACCGCTGGGAAAATAACTGCCAGCCCTGATATCAATCGTCTGGCCAAAACCTCCTGCCAGGGCACACATCAAAAAGGGGAGCGCCACCAGCAATACGGGCTTCAGCAGGCTGGGTTTTCTACGCTTTCCAAATACTGAAGAGTAGGCAAAGCCAATAAAGTAAACCGGGATAAACCATGCTCCGATACCGACTGCACCCAACACCCAATTGGCAAAATTCGCTCCAATGATGCCAACCCAATTCTGGGAAACCGGGCGTGTGTTGTTTAGGCTGTCCTGTCCAACATCATACGACAACAGGGCAGCTGCGCTTAAAATACCCAACGCTACGAGAAAGAGCCCCAGCACAGGCCGGGCCTTTCCACGCACACTGGTGGAGTTAGCAAGAGTTTTCGACTCCTGCTTTTTCTTGCGGGTTGTTTTAGTTGCCACTTTCCTCGTTTACAATCCTCTTGGTAATTGCCTTAGTTCATCAAAGGGCGAGTATGACACGTGTTTTTTCGAAATGTTCAATCAAAATCCTATCACCAATTCAAAATATACCCAATCGATAGCCCAATTCTTAGCTTTTTGTCCCAATGCCTAACTATCTTTCTTGTCATTCCCTAAACACAAGCACAGTGTGCAGCAACTGAATGGTAGAAAGGCATGGGCAGAGCTGATTCTCCCACTTGTTTAGTCTGCGGATGCTCCTTTTGGTGAACACAAAGTGAAGCCACAACATTTTTTGATAACTACAGGCAATGAATAACCTCTTTGCATTGAAATTTGAGCCCTTGTATCAGACTCGTGTCTGGGGAGGGAAAGGTCTGCATACCTCACTAGGTAGAGATTTGCCGAAGGATCAGCGCATTGGGGAAAGCTGGGAAATTGTAGACCGGGAGGAAGCTCAGTCTGTCGTGGCTGACGGGTGTTGGAAAGGTCTGACCCTTCGGCAAGTACTGGAGCAACATGCCGAGTTATTGATGGGACCTGGCTGGTCTCCGGAGCGTCGCTTTCCCATTCTGGTCAAATGGCTCGACTGCCAGGAACGCTTAAGTTTGCAGGTCCATCCACCTGCGGAAGCGGCGGCCCAACTTGGGGGAGAGCCCAAGACCGAGCACTGGTATGTTGCCGAAACATCCGGAGATGCGGCCCTCATTGTCGGCCTGAAAAAAGGAGTCTCCCGGGAGGAATTTGAATCTGCCCTCAAGGAATCCCGCCTGGAGCAATGTATTCACTCCTTCCCAACCCAACCCGGCGACAGCATTCTCGTGGAAAGCGGGAGACTTCATGCCATTGATGCTGGCAACCTTATCCTCGAAATCCAACAAAACTCCGACACCACCTACCGCGTCTACGATTGGGGACGGGTTGG
>Ga0181579_10004471_pt1 | contig 10892 bp, 9 predicted proteins | sample 071ome_24_FD_132996 | JGI IMG/M metagenome (GOLD analysis project Ga0181579, IMG submission 132996) | Coastal salt marsh microbial communities from the Groves Creek Marsh, Skidaway Island, Georgia - 071402CT metaG (megahit assembly) | ecosystem: Environmental > Aquatic > Marine > Intertidal zone... | reverse complement strand
TGGAAATTCTTGGACAGGCCATCGAAGGCGCGGGCACGCTCGACCGCAAGGTCGTCACCCAGTACATCAAGGATAACACCTTTGACACGATCATGGGCCCGATCAGCTTCGAGGGCCAGATCTCGAACAAATTCTGGACCGTTGGTCAGTGGCAGGACGGCAAGTTCCGTGGCGTGAAATCCTCGCAGATGGATGGCGCCGCGCCGATCGTCGTGAAGGACGGGTGGAACTGATCAACCCAATCTGCGAAGTCGGCCGCGCAGGCCGTGGCCGACTTCCTCTTCGTTTAATCTGTTTTCCCATGGATCCGGTATGACGGCGTCTGGACATCGGCTCGTGCCGGCCGGGTTTCGTATCATGGGGTGAGGTGAGATGGATATCATCATCACAGGTCTTTTGCTTGGCGGCACCTACGCGCTGATCGCTTTCGGGCTGAACATGCAATATGGCGTGGCCAGGATCATGAATCTCGCGAATGGCGAGTTTCTTGTGCTTGGCGCGCTGGCCGCCTTCTGGATTTTCCTTGCAGATGCGATCAGCCCGATCCTGACGATGTTGATCGTGGCGCCGCTGGCCTTCTTTGGCAATTGGGTGATCTACAAGGTTCTGCTGCGGCCGCTCGTGCGGCGCGCGAAGAACCAGGGCCAGCTGGAGGTTGACTCCATTCTTGCCACTTTCGGGATGAGTTTTGCGCTTGTCGGGATCATGGTCTCGATCCATGGCGAGTATTTTACCTATTCCTATCTTGCCGAGCCGTTCGAGATTGTCGGCGAGACCTTTGCCCTGAACCGGATTGTTGCCTTCTGCTTTGCCGTCCTTATCGGCGGTGCGCTGTGGCTTTGGCTTTATTTCACACGCCCCGGCATGGCGATGCGGGCGGTGTCGGTCAGCACCGAGGCAAGTGGTCTTGTCGGGATCAATGTGCCGCGCATGTCGGCGCTGGCCTTCGCGCTTGGCGGGGCTGTCACGACAATGGGCGGGACGCTGATCTCGACCTTCATCACGCTCGATGCTTCCGTCGGGGTGATCTTCACGATGAAGGCACTGATCATCATCATCATGGGGGGCGTTGGCGATATCCGCGGCGCTATCGTCGCGGCGGTGATCCTCGGCCTTGTCGAGACAACGGTGGCGCGTCTGATTGACCCCGGCCTTACGCTGGCGGCGGCCTATGCCATTTTCGTTCTCGTTCTGCTGTTCCGGCCTCAGGGTCTGTTCGGGAGGAGACCGACATGAGCCACCGGTCTGATATCAAATCGCTGATCTGGGGCGCGATATTGTTGCTGCTGGCAGCCTGCGTGCCACTGGTGGCCAACGGTTACTGGATGTCGATCGCGCTGACTATTGCGATGTTCACGGTGCTGGCGACAAGCTGGGCACTATTTTCCGGCCCGACCCATTATATCTCGCTGGCCACGGCGGCTTTCTTCGGGGTCGGGGGCTATCTGGTCGGTACCGGAATGTCCGACTACAATATGGGCTTCTGGCCGATGGTGGCCATTGCGCCGATCGTCGGTGCGGTCCTGGCCTTTCTGATCGGCATCGCCACCCTGCGTCTGTCCGGGGTCTATTTCGTGATTTTCACGCTTGGCCTTGCCGAGATGATCCGGACACTGGTCTCCTGGATCCAGAACAATTTTACCGGGTCACGCGGGCTCTATGTGCTGACCGACCTGACCGAGGCCGATATCTACATCTATCTCGTGATCCTGGCGGCAGCGGTCTATCTTGCCGGCTGGTGGGTCAACCGCTCGCGTCTCGGTTTCGCGTTGCGGATTATCGGCAATGACGAGACAGTGGCGCGTCATGTCGGGATCAACACCGCGACATCGAAGGTGATCCTGTTCACCTTCTCCGGCTTTGTTGCTGCCCTGGTCGGGGCGTTGATCGCACCGCGCTACACCTATATCGAGCCGAATGGCGTGTTCTCTCCGGAACTCTCCTTCATCGTTGTGATCATGGCGCTGCTTGGTGGCACCGGCAGGCTGTGGGGGCCGATTGTCGGGGTGATCCCCTTCGCGCTGTTGCAGGAATTCATCAACGCCAACTACTCGAATTACTCGACCCTTGTCATGGGCATCGCCTTTCTCGTGATTGTCTATTTCCTGCCAAAAGGCGTTGTTGGGCGGATTGAGCAGGCGTTGGCCACGCGGAGGCGGTCGACATGGTAGCGACGGTTCTTGGCGTCACGAACGCAACAAAGCGGTTTGGCGGCCTTGTCGCCGTCAATAACCTGTCCTTCGAGGTCAGGCAGAACGAGGTGATGGGCATCATCGGCCCGAACGGGTCTGGCAAGACAACGATGATGAACCTGATATCCGGCGCCCTGCGGCTGAGCGAGGGCTCCATCAGCCTTGATGGCAGATTTATCAGTTCGCTGAAGGCGAACCAGATCAACCAGCGCGGCATCTCCCGCACCTTCCAGCTGGTGCGGGTCCTGCCGGGGCTGAGCGTGACCGAGAACTGCATGGCCGGCATGGTGTTTGGGCACCGCAGGCTCTGGGGTGATCAGGCCCGCTATGAGGCAGGCAAGCTTCTTGAACGTGTCGGGCTGTCTGGACAGGCGGCGGCGGCTGTTGGATCACTGACCTACATCGATCAGAAGCGGCTGGAGCTGGCGCGCGCCTTGGCCTCGAATCCGAGAGTGCTGCTTCTTGATGAATGGCTTGCCGGCCTCAATCCGACCGAGCTGCAGGAAGGGATCGACCTGATCCGGTCGCTCCGTGAGGAAGGCATCACAATCATTCTGGTCGAACATGTAATGGATGCCATCCGCTCGCTGTGCGATCGGTGCATCGTGATGGCGGCCGGTGCCAAGATCGCCGAGGGGTCACCCGATGAGGTGCTGTCCGATCCGGAGGTGGTGAAAGTCTATATCGGGGAGGATGTCTAATGCTTGAGGTCAAGAATCTTTCCGTCAGCTACGGCCAGCATCGTGCGCTGGATGATATTTCCGTGCAGATTTCGAAGGGCGAGGTGGTCGTCATCCTAGGTGCGAACGGTGCCGGCAAATCATCGCTTCTGCGCGCCGTTGCCGGACTTTCCGAGGGCCATTGCGAGGGTGATATCGGTTTTGATGGCGTGTCGTTGCTGGATCGCACACCAGACGAGATCGTCGCCGACGGGATCGCGCTCGTGCCTGAGGGGCGGGCTATATTCGGCGACCTCAATGTCGAGGAAAATCTGCGACTCGGGGCCTATAGCGATCGTGCGCGGGTAAATGAACAGGCGAATCTCGACCGGGTGTTGACCCTGTTTCCGAAGCTGCGTGAACGACGCAAACAGATCACACGCACGATGTCGGGCGGTGAACAGCAGATGGTGGCGATCGGACGCGCCCTGATGTCGGACCCGGCAATCCTGATGCTTGACGAGCCGTCGCTCGGCCTCTCGCCCCTTCTCAGCAAGGAATTGTTCCAGGCGCTTGGCCAGATTCGCGAGACCGGGCCGGGGGTCTTGGTGGTCGAGCAGAACGCCAAGCTGTCACTTGCCATCGCCGACCGCGGATACCTGATTGAGAATGGCCATATTGTTGGCGCGAATGACGCTGCCAGTCTGGCATCCGATCCGGCGGTGCAGGCGGCTTACCTTGGAGGCACGCCTGGAAAACGGCCAACATTGCCGCCGGTTGCAAAAGCACCGGCAGCGAGCCAGACATCTGCGGCCACAACTGCTTCCGCTTCATCTGCCTTACCGACAAGTGGCAAGGTCTTTATCACACCCGCTGGTCTGGGTGGTGGCGCTGTGGCTGATGCCGGCGCACTCATTGGCGAGAATCTTGGTGATCTTCTGGGGCGGGCAAGCGCGGTGGCGCGGCCTTCGGTGCCGGCGCCGACAGCAACGCCGTCGCCCGGCCAGAAGGCCCCCCGCATCATAGAAATCAGACCGGAGTCGGAAATGGAGCCGGAACTGGCGTCGGGATCGATGTCGTCAGGCCAGTCAGCAATAGACCAGCCGCGTATTGACCGTGTGAACAATGACGACCGGATCGCCACGATGCTGGCCGATTTCGAGGCGGCCGCGCAGCAGGCACGACAGCCACGCCGGCACGGCGGGCCGTCATCATCGGCTGGCGAGAATGGGTCGATGCCGGTGTCCCGGCGTGACCTGCCAGAAATTCCGGTGTTTCGCAAATCTCGGGTTGCGGTGTTCAAGCGTGACAAGGATGGCGCGCTTGTGAAAGCAAGGGAGGTCTGAATGGCCAGATCATTTGACAATCTGTTTATCGGCGGCTCATGGGTGTCGACAGGGCGCGCTTTTGATGACATGAACCCGGCGGACGGCTCCGTCTGGGCCCGGGTTGCAGATGGTGACGGCGCGATGGCGGTGCGGGCCATTGAATCGGCCCAGGCCGCGTTCCACCAATGGTCGTCCCTGACCCACGCCGAGCGCGCGCATCACATGCTGAAGGTGGCGGACGAGTTCGAGCGCCGTCGTGATGATCTTGTTGCGGCGCTGCAGGGCGAGGGGGGGGGCTGGTTCGGCAAGGGGATGTTCGAGGCCGGCTATGTGCCGGAGGTGTTCCGCGCCGCCGCGGCGATGAATTACAACCCTGTCGGCGAGGTGATGCCATCCGACCATGGCAAGGTATCGCTGGCAATGCGCCGTCCGATGGGTGTCGTGACGGTTATTTCGCCATGGAATTTCCCGACGCTGTTGACAGCGCGGGGGTTGGCTTTCCCGATTGCGGCCGGCAATTGCGTGGTGCTGAAGCCATCCGAGGAGACACCCTTCACCGGCGGAATGATCTTTGCCGAGATTTTTGAGGCGGCCGGTGTCCCGGCAGGTGTGCTGAATGTTGTGACCTGCTCGCGTGAGAATGTTCCAGCCGTCGGTGACGTGATTATCGAGCATCCGCTGGTCAAGGGCATCAGCTTCACCGGCTCCACGCCGGTCGGTCGGGTGATCGCGGCAAAGGCCGGCGCGCATCTGAAGAAATGTTGTGTCGAACTTGGCGGCAAGGACGCGCTGATTGTCTGTGAGGATGCGGATATGGACCGGGCCACGGCGGCAGCCAATTTTGGCAGCTTCATGCATCAGGGGCAGATCTGCATGTCGGTCGAGAAGATTCTGGTCCAGCAATCGGTTTTCGATGAATTCCTGTCACGCTTTGTTGCGCGCGCGGCAAAGCTGAAGGTCGGTGATCCGACCGCCGACAACAGCCATGTCATCGGGCCGCTGATCAATGACAAGCAGGCCGGCAAGGTCAAGGAACAGATTGATGATGCGGTGGCCAAGGGGGCGCATGTGGCGCTTGGCGGCGGCGTCAATGGCAGATTCGTCGAGCCGACCATCCTCACCGGGGTGACGCCAGATATGAAAGTCTATGCCGAGGAAACCTTTGGCCCGGTCGTGCCGGTCATCCCCTATCGCACCGATGATGAAGCTGTGGCGATCGCCAATGACAGCGAATATGGCCTGTCGTCAGGCGTCATCACGAGGGACGAGTCGCGTGGGCTGGCGATCGCCGCCGCGCTGGAAACAGGCATGTGCCACATCAATTGCAGTTCGGTGAATGACGAGCCTCATGTGCCGTTTGGCGGGTCGAAATCATCCGGTGTCGGTCGGCATGGTGGACGCTGGTCAACCGATACGTTCACCGAGACAAGATGGGTGACGCTGGAACGCGGTGGGCGCGGGTTCCCGCCGGTATTCTAGGTGCAGGGAGGAACAGTGATGCAGGATACCGACTGGGCTGCCAAAGACTGGACTTATGGCAAGCTTCTTCGTGACAAGGTGATTGTCGTGACGGGATGTTCCTCCGGGATCGGCCGTGATACGGCAAAGCTGATCAAGCAACTTGGCGGAGATGTGATTGGCGTGGACCTGAACAAGACCGAAGACTATGTCGATGAGCTGTATCTGGCCGACATGTCCGACCGGCGCACCATCAAGGCGCTGGTCAACGCGCTTCCCGGCAGGATCGACGGTATAGCCAACAGCGCCGGCCTGCCACCCACCCGGCCGGCGGATCTCGTGCTGAAGGTGAATCTGGTCGGGTTGAAATATTTCACCACATTGATGATCGACAAGCTGAATGACAACGCCTCGATCGTGAATCTGGCGTCACTGGCCGGGTTTGGCTGGCCGCAGTCGATTGAAGCCATCAAGGCCTCGGAACATCTGGCTTTCGAGGATGTCGAGCGTTTTATTCATGATTACAACATCACCAATGAGGGTGGGCGCAGTTATTTCTTCAGCAAGGAGGCGCTTGTCGTCTGGACAATGAAGAACCGCTGGACCTGGCGCGATCGCGGCATCCGTATCAACGCGGTCAGCCCGGGACCGGTCGACACGCCGATCATGCCCGATTTCAAAAAGACACTTGGCAAACGCGCCGAGGAAGATTTGTCAGTCAATGACCGCCCCGGCAGGCCCGAGGATATCGCGCCTGTGGTGTGTTTCATGTTGTCCGATATGACCCATTGGTTCCGTGGAGCCAATCTGATGCTTGATGGTGGGATGTCCTCGCACATCTACCAGAACATGCATCAATTCTAACCCGAAAAGGAGAGAATATGATGTCCGCTACATCGATTATTCTTCTGGTTGTTGTCCTCGTCGTCATCCTTGTGGTGGTCGCGGCGTGGTTATATGAACGCGCGTCGCGCGAAATCTCACTGGTGCGAACCGGCCTCGGGGGACGCAAGGTCGTTCTCGATGGCGGGGTGATCGTATTGCCCTATTTTCACAAGGTCAGCCGCGTCAACATGCAGACGATGCGGCTCGAGGTTAACCGGCATGGAGAGCAGGCGCTGATCACCAAGGACCGGCTTCGTGTGGATGTCGGTGTCGAATTCTATGTGTCGGTGGAACCGACCGAGGAGTCGATTGCCCGTGCGTCGCAGACCCTGGGGCGGCGTACCTTTGAAGCTGACAAGCTGCGTGACCTGATCGAGGGTAAACTTGTCGACACGTTACGTTCGGTGGCCGCGCAACAGACCATGGACGAACTTCATGAAGGCCGCGGTGCTTTCGTGAAAGAGGTGAAGTCGGCCTTGACCGAGGAAATCCGTCGAAACGGTCTTGAACTCGAATCCGTGTCATTGACAGCCCTTGATCAGACGCCCTTCACCGCGCTCGACGAGAACAATGCCTTCAACGCTGTCGGCATGCGCAAGCTTGCCGAGGTGATCGCGAATTCCAAGAAGGAGCGCGCCACGATCGATGCTGATGCAGAGGTGTCGGTGCGGCGCTCGGCGATGGAGGCGGCGAAGCGGACGCTGCAAATCGATCTCGAGGAGCAGGAGGCGCAGATTGAGCAGGTAAAGACGCTGGAATCGCTTCGTGCGGTCCAGCTTGCCGAGATCGCGGCAAGCAAGGCGGAGTCTGAAATCGCTGCCAATGCCGCGAAGATCGAGATGGAGAAATCCATCCGTGCCAGCGATATCCGTCGCGAGGAGGAAATCAGCAAGGCCGAGATCGCGCAAAAGCTTGCCGTCCAGACAGCCGAACAGCAACGCAATATCACCCTTCGCAAGCAGAGTATGGACGAGGCCAAGGCAGAAGCCGCTGCCAGCGGCGCCCATGCTGAAGCGGTAAAGGCCGCCGAGAGTGTTGAGACGGCCAAGGCCATCGCGGCCGCCGAACGCGGTAAAAGCCTCGACATCATCGCCGCCGAGCGGGAGAGCGAGGTTCACGGACTTCGCAAGCGCGAGGCCGCAGACGTCGAGGCCGCGACGATGGTCACGCTTGCCAAAGCCCGCCTGCAGGCGGCGAATTCGGAGAGTGATGCCGAGAAAGCCAGACTTTCTGTGATGGCCGAGGAACTGGCGCTGAAAGCCCAGAATGTCCGCGCCATGAATGAGGCAGAGAACGTCATGGCGCCCGAGATTGTCGATCTTGCCCGGGACAAGGCACGTCTCGAGGCCTTGCCAAAGATCGTCGAGCAGATGGTCCGGCCCGCCGAGAAGATCGATTCCATCAAGATCCACCACATTACCGGAGGTGCGCTCGACAGGGGCGGGTCCGGTGGTGGCGGTGAGCCTGGTAGTGACCGGCCTCCGGTCAATCAGGCGCTTGATTCGATCATGGATATGGCGGTCCAGCTCCCTGCTCTCCGCAAGATTGGCGAGGAGTTGGGGGTGAGCCTTGATGATGGCATGAGCGGCATCGTCGATTCAGGGCGCAAGCAGAATCAGGAGGAATCGTCCTGATCGCCGATCACGACAGCATGTGTCAGGGCCCGAATACCGGCAGGGAAAGATGATGTTCAGCGCAGCCAGCAACGACCGTCCGGTCGTCACCGGAAACTATATCGACGGTGTCGCAAGACCGGCCGAGGGTGGCAGAACCTACGCCCTCCACAATCCGGCGCGACCGGATGAGCTTGTCGGGCACGCCGCATTGTCATCGATTGACGATGTCGACGCGGCGGTACGCGCGGCTCACGCTGCTTATCCGGCCTGGTCACGAACAAGCTATGCTGAACGTGCGGAGAAGCTGGACAAGGTCGCGGACTTTCTGGAATCAGGGCAGGACGATGTCGATTACCGCTCACGGCTGTTCTGCCGCGAACATGGCAAGATCATCAAGGAAACGCATATTGAAGTGTCACGCCTTGGTGACAGGTTCCGCACCACCGCTGCTTATGCCGACAGGCTGGCGCGCGACGAGATCGAGCATGGTCCGCCATTCGATACTATCATCACGCGTCAGCCACGCGGTGTGGCAACACTGATTGTCCCCTGGAACTGGCCGCTCTCGATCCTCGGTGCCAAGCTGCCCCAGGCGCTGATGGCAGGTAATACGGTGGTGGTGAAACCGTCTGAATTGTCGGTGCTGGCACCAAGCATGACGCTGCAGAAGATTGCCGAGATGTTTCCGCCGGGCGTGATCAATATCGTCACTGGCGATGCCACGCAGATTGGCGACAGCCTGGTGTCGCATCCGCTGGTCCGATTTGTGAATTTTACCGGTTCGGTCCGGATCGGCAGGCATATCATGAAAGTGGCGGCAGATCGCTTGACGCCGGTCACGCTCGAATTGGGGGGCAATGACCCGGCCATCATATGTGCCGATGCACGGCTCGATGAACAGGCCTTCATGAACATGTATCTCGGCACTTTCATGTCATCGGGTCAGATCTGTATGGCGTTGAAACGGCTCTATGTTCACCGGTCGCGCTATGACGAGGTTGTCGACGGGTTGACGGCTCTTTGCGACCGGATGGTGATTGGCGACGGTTTGCTTCCCGAAACCAATATGGGACCGGTGAATAATGCCAAGCAGTTGAAGACGGTGACTGACATGATCGGGCAGGCGCGGGCGAGCGGTGCCGAGGTGCGGGAATGCGGTCAGGTGCCGGATGAGGCGCTGTACCGCCAGGGGTATTTCCAGAAGCCGGCAATCATCCTCAATCCCGACCAGAGCCTTGATATCGTGCGCGAGGAACAGTTTGGCCCGGCGCTGCCGATCATGCCGTTCGACAGCGAGGATGAGGCGTTGCGGCTTGCCAATGATTCGCGTTACGGGCTCTGTTCATCGGTCTGGACCGAAGATCGTGATCGCGCCCTGGCCCTGTCCCGTAAACTTGAGGCCGGCTACACCTATCTGAACAATCATGGCCCGACAGCACAGGATTTCCGCGGCCCGTTCGGTGGTTTCAAGGATAGCGGCTTTGGTCGCAATCTTGGTTATGAAGGCGTGGTGCAGTTCCAGGGACACCATTCGATCTCCAGCGCGCCGGGGTGGCTGTTCTGAACCGTGCCGGATGGTCTCTATCCGGCCGCGTCTTTCCTTGTGATGTCGGTCATGATGCCGGGTCATGATGCTGGGTCATGATGTCGGGTCATGATGTCGGGTCGGCCTTGTTGTTTTGCCGGGCTGATTGGTCCATTGTGAATCTATAAAATCTAATAAAGGAGGAAACCATGAGAAAGATTGCACCCTTGTTGGTGGCAGGCGCAGTCTCTGTTGCATCCTGGACAGCTGCCCAGGCTGAAAATCTTGGTCTTGGGACGATGTCTCAGGGAACCCTGAGTTTCACGACCGGAACCGTGTTGGCAAAAGTGCTGAATGAGAAGACCGATCTTGAGGCGCGGGTACAGCCCAATTCAGGGGAGTCTGTGTTGATTCCGCTTATCAATTCAGGGGATCTGGATTTTGGCATTGCGAATGTTCTTGAAGCGCAGCAGGCCTCTTCGGGCACCGGTGTCTTTTCCGGCAAGAAGCAGGACAATCTGCGTATCGCAGCGATCCTGTTTCCCCTTCGCACGGCCTTTTTCGTGCATGAGGATAGCGATATCAAAACCCTTGCCGATTTGAAGGGCAAGCGTGTCACCGTCGGTTTCAGTGCGATGGGCACAGTCGATACGATTGCCAAGGCACTTCTTCATGCCGGTGGCGTGGAGCCTTCCGACATCAAGCCCGTGATGGTTCCCAATGTTGTTGTCGGAGCCGAGCAATTCCTGAACGACCGTGCCGACGCTTTCTTCTTTGCCGTCGGTGCGGCAAAGGTTGCCGAGGTGAATGCAGCGCAGCCGGTTAGGGTTCTTGCCATGCCTGATGATGCGGTAAGCATCGCTAGGCTGAAGTCACAATTCCCGGACGGCTATGGCGTTACTGTTCCGCCGCTGCCGAATTTTGCCGGTGTCAGCGCGCCGACGACTGTTCTGGGGTATGACAACACCCTGTTGACCGGCACCCATGTCCCGGATGCAGCGATCAGGAAGGTTCTGGACGGGATTGCGAACAACAAGGACGCGCTCGCCGGTGCCTTTCCGCTGTATCGCGGTCTGGATCCTGACAAAATCTACAAGCAGGACGTTGCAACCGCCTTTCACCCGGCAACAATTGCCTGGGCTGCGGCAAGATAAGCCGTCATACAATCGAGCTATCCGGTTGCAAGACCGGATAACTCGACGCTTGCAGGATCGGGTGGGCTGACCGTT